>Ga0164294_10006241_pt1 | contig 10197 bp, 16 predicted proteins | sample GEODES005metaG_FD_111479 | JGI IMG/M metagenome (GOLD analysis project Ga0164294, IMG submission 111479) | Oligotrophic lake water microbial communities from Sparkling Lake, Wisconsin, USA - GEODES005 metaG | ecosystem: Environmental > Aquatic > Freshwater > Lake | place: USA: Sparkling Lake...
GTTATTTTTGATTTTTTTGTCATGAGTCTCTCCTTTAATATCCAAATCTAGTTTTGTATTGAGCATACAATCCCTGTATGTCTGCTGTGGTGAATACTCCACTGTAGGCCTTTACCAGTCCTACATTGCCGGTTTGCGTTTCAGTGCCACTGGATCTGCTGAACAATCTCAACTGATTGAAACCACCACCGCCGGCATTGGTGCCTGTGTATGTGAAGGTGGTGGGCTGGGTGTTGGTTGCTATCCAAAGTTGCCCTGTGCTGGTTGTGGTATTCCATGTGGCCCATCCAAAATGCCATATCAGATCAGCACCGGAACTGGGCAAGTTCACGGAGAAGTTGGGATAGAACGTGTCAGGATTGCCATTGTACAGGCCCATCAACCAATCCTTGCTGGCTTCATTCTGGGTGTTTAGTAATCTACCACTGGCTGTGGCAGTTCTTTGATACACCATAAACACACTATAACTCTGTCCGGTAACCCAGTTGGGGCCGCCATACATGGTATCTGTGGTTGAGCCACTGGCACCAGTGAATGAGAACACACCACCATTGGAGCTGCCCCAGCTGAGTCTGCCGGTGCTGTTGGTCACTGTGATAGGGAAGTTTCCTGTGCCATCCACTGTACTTCCGTTCACAGGCAGTGCTGAATAGTTGGCTGCGTCAAGATTGTACACCAAGGTCACACTGGGAACAAAATCACCGGCAAAAGTGATTCCGCCTCCCATGGTGATTCCTGGTCCAACAACTATTGGCATATCACGCTCCCATCACATGCAGTGCATGTTCATAATGCCGGACGCGATCTTCCAGTCCAATGTATCCACCATTGATGGCTCTTGTGAGTCCTTTGATATCACCGGAGTCAGCAAATCGATTCAGGTTGTTGGTTTCCCAGAACCAGCAGGCGCTTTGTGCTGCACCTTCAAATGTGGCTAGATATTCACTCGCTTCTTCCACAGGAATGTCAAGACTGCCGGCAAAAAATGTGTAGTTGTCACGACCAGTTAGTTGTATCAAGCCACGGCCACAGAAACGATATCCGTCACCCGACGCTTCGTCGCCATTGCCCATTCTGTTGGCATATACTCTGTTGGCGATCCGTTCCGGACGCTTTTCGTATTGCTGTGCCAGTTCCAGGGTGGGGAAATACTTGCCAAATGTTTTCATCAAGCTGGCGGCCCGGTAGTTGAGATTTTCTTTTATGAACGCAAAACTGCCGGACTCATGAGCACATTGTGCTACAAATGCTGCCACACGCTTGGGAGTGTTGATATCGTAGTCAGGCAGCAGTTGATCAAGAGCTTCGTGCCAGTGATCAATATGCGGATTTTTGACCATTTGTCGTAATTGATTTAATGTCAGTATTGAATTGCTCATTTCATTTGCTCCCATATTTTCTTTTGTTGACCATACCAATCAATCCAGGCATCTGTACGGCCTGCACATTGATAATAGGTTGTGTAATTCTCACTCACTGTTCGTGTAAAGTCCACGATGCTGATCCGTTCACCCTGGATGGTCTTTAGTTCAGGACATTTTTCTTTCAGCATGTCTGGTGCTTCGGGAAAATTCTGTGTGACCGGCACCACAGTTGAACAGGCCGTGATTAAAAATGCCAACACAATAAAGATCACAAGAATAAACAGCCGGATTAAACTCATTTCTTTTCCTCAATGGGTTGATTCCGTGCAGCGGCATTGTGTGTGTTGATAATGATTTCTGGAATAGGGCAGTTCTCTACAAATCGAATCACTTCTTGATCTCGAACAACTTCACGGTCCACATACCGGATGATGTCATCTCCTTGCTGTGTGACTAGTTTTGTCTTGGTAACTATCTTGGTCACGATCTCAGTATTGACTTCTGCACTGCGTGTTTCTGCTGCCGCCAGTTTGGCTTCCACTTCACGCACACGCTCGCGCCAGGCCATTTCTGTGGTATAGCCACCATGAAAGTACACACCCGTGGTCAACAATAGTATACCCGCTATCTGTACCGGGATGCGATACTGATTCACAAACGGAATGAACCGCACGAAAAAACCGGCCACAGTGATCACCGCGCCGGCCAAGAAAACAAGGTTGACAATCCAGGCGATTAAACTGTCAGGAAGAAGGTGTAAAATCCACATGCATATATTTAGCCGAGCCAACTTGTTTCGGGCCAGGTTGCGCCATTGTAGTTGAATTTTGAGATGACTCTGTTATAAAGCAGCCGATCACGTTGTAGATACCAATCTCCCCAGTGTGGTTGATCTTTGCACCAAAGTTCTTCAAGATCTTTTTCTAGTTTTTTTTGTCGGTCCGTTGATTTATGCACCTGATCCCATCGCCAGCGATCGAATACTTTGACACCATAATGCCGCAACAGCAGGTCAGTCTTGGCCACTGATTCTTCCGGGCGCAGCCACCAGGTAGATTCATGACTGCGGCCCGACAATGGAATCCAATCTATTAGATTGCAATAGTTGCCGTATTGATCATGGTAACTTATACTGTGTTGATCTAGCGTGGGAACCTGTGCGATGAATTTCTTAAAGGTATCAGTCTGATAGAACAAATCATATGCATCATACATATTGATATATTCTGCCACGCCCTTGTGCCGGCGCTGAACTGGTTCTATCATGTGACTGAACACATGTTGATCTCTCCAATCAATTGTTTTGAAATCAATTTCCCACCAACCAAATTTTTTAAAACTCTCCCAGTAAAATGTGCTGGCACATTTTAATGTACGCACATATACCAGATGCCCGCAGGTTAGTGTCAGACTCATAATAATCCCATGCTCTTTCTGATGGCTGTGGCTGATATGTCATGCGTGGCCTGATCAAATGACTCTTGCTCAATGCAGTACCCCACATCACGTCCGTATGTTATGTTTACGATGTTTGGCACAACCTGTATCTCGTATTGACCTTGATATATAGGATCTAGATCTCTGCGTATATTATTCTTCACTTGGTCAATCTCAAATGGATTTGATCCTTGCCAGCCTTGACAATCTCTCACTTGTATAACAACCTGCCCGGTCTTGGCGACGGCACGTTCAAACAGCGCACGATGTCCCTTATGCCAAGGTTGCCAACGACCCAGCATCTGCACCGTTTCTTTTCGCCAGTCAAACACAGGACGTCGTCGATTGTCTAGCAGATGTTGCCCAATGAATTCTGCCCATTTCTCTGCATTTTGTTCCGTGATTCTGAAATCATAAACATCCGGTGGCACAAATGCTTGGTTGGTGTCCGCATACCGGCCAGCATCTATTGTGTCCATCCATATGGTCCAGTCTGCTTTGAAGTTGTTGCGCTGTTCTGTCAATGGTGCCACAAAGTCACAGATCACATAGTCGCCGGTGCATTTTAGCGCAAATTCAGCCATGCGTAGACTTTGTCTTATGCGCCCTTCCCGACTGAAATCCCAGTCATTGTAGCGTTTGCGTATTTCGTCGGCATTGAACCAATCCACTTGTGAATGGTATGTGACAGGTGTGTGTTCCATGTTTATGCTACGATACATTGGCATGGTCTTGACACTGCTGTTTGTTTCCAGATACTGTTTTAATGCTGTGGCAAGATACGTTTTGCCCGAGCCTGGCAGGCCCATTATGAGTATTTTTTGTGCGTTCATGAAGATCTTTCCTATTGGGATATTTACTGGAGATCAATGCCAGGGATATTTTTAAAGGATTCCAGCTGCTGATTGCAGAGCCTGCAGGTCCGGGCTCACTGTGGTGTAGATGGGTTTGGTATCGATTCCGGCAGCCACACGCATCTCATTCAAGTCGCCTTCTGTGCGTTCACGATATTCGTTAGGTGTGAGTGGCACCAGTTCAGCAAAAGTTTCCGGACTCCAGTCATGGCGTTTCTTTTTGTACACCATGGTCCAATCATCTGAGTCGTACTCTGTGAGTGTGCCAAGATCATCCAGGATTTCTTCAATCTGTCTGGGTGCTGAATTGCGTCTACGCATTTCGATGTACACTAGATAACGATTGGGTTTGATTTCACCTGGGCTGGTGTCGGCATCCAGCACAAAATCATAGCCTTTTTCAAACCATGCCATGAGGTCTCGGGCTGCTTGTCGATCACGCACAAAGAAGCTCACAACAATCACATCAGCATCTTCGCCCATCTTGCTTGAGAACTCGTCGATATGCACAGTGGGCTTCATCATGCCCTCCATGTCTTTGTAGCCTAGGCCTTCGTTAAGCTGCTGGCGGTGGTGCACCGAGACCTCCTGGGGCTGCTGCGGGTTGTTGAAGTTGTTGTTGTGCTGCATTTGCATTCTCTTCATTTTTGTATTGATCTTTGTCCATATCTTCGGCATAGGCGTCGTCAAGATCCTGCAGATCAATCTCTTCACCTTCTAGATCAATACTGCCGGTGCGGATGTCTGCGATGAGATTCTTGGGCATGACTATCTCTACCAACCATACTTTTTTAGTTATCAATCTAGCAATGTGTGTGCCTGCTTCGTAGTCGCTGGGTTCCTCAACCTTGATAGGGATCTTCATGTCCACTTTTTTGAACTTTACATCGCAATCAAACGGCAGCAATCGTCGTCCACCGCGTGGATCGGGCATGAGATTCTCGGGCCACATGAATATGCAGCTCACTTTGTATTTGCCTATGTCCGGACCTTGCACCAGTTCACCGCGGTCCCAGTTGCGAAATGCGTAGATATCCAGTTCGTCCAGCACACGCTCAAAGTCCAACAAGGTGAGCAAGCTACCTTCTGACAGGTATAGATCACGGATGTTGTCGGCCACCATCCAGTAGTCTTGATGGTTCTTAAAGATATTTTCGTCCATACGGATATTTATGGCAGGTGACCAGAACTGGTTTGCTTTGATTTCTCTCAGCACAGCCTAATACTTATGCCGGCATTACTAGAAATGACGATACATAGATCTCTCACAACACGGGTCTAAATATTCGTGTTATCGAGAGGTAACTTAACCTAGGAGAAATGCACTTGAGTAGACAAAGAGGGGCCAAGGCCCAAATCCAAAAACAAATCATGGTAGAAAACACAATTCCTTTTAACCAACCCAAGCAACGACAAAGACCCATAGAACTCATCCCTAAATCAAGAAATCAAGAAAATCTCATACTGAATCTACTCAATACAGATCAAAGTATCGTGGTCGCAGTTGGACCCGCAGGCACAGGTAAAACCTACTTGGCCATGTTGGCTGCTGTGCGAGCGTTCAGATCAGGCGAAGCAAAACGCATCATCCTAACACGACCGGCCATTGGCGTAGAAGACGAGCAGCACGGGTTTTTACCCGGGAATCTCGTTGCCAAGATGGAGCCGTGGACTCGTCCCTTGCTGGATGTGTTGCGTGAATACTATCGCCCGCCTGAAATCGCAGCCATGATAGACGATGGCACCGTGGAAATATCACCCTTGGCTTACATGCGAGGTCGCACATTTAAACATGCGTGGATCATCGCGGATGAGATGCAGAACGCCACGCCGGCACAGATGAAAATGCTGCTGAGTCGCATAGGCACTGAATCACGCATCGTGGTCACTGGAGATGTGGAACAGGCTGACCGAGCCCAAGGCCAAAACGGCTTGTTAGATCTCTGCTCACGTTTAGAGCACTACCCAGTCACAGGAATGGCTGTTTGCAGGCTAAACGGACGAGACATACAACGCCACCCCATCATTGGCAAGGTGCTGGCTCTTTATGATCAATAACTGACCAATAGTGACCTGGGCCTGCGCCCAGGTTCATTCTCCGCAGTTGAATTGGCAAGCTGAATGATCGGACACTGTGCGATAAAATTCTGCCACTGTGTGTCTGTTCAATATCTCGCTCAGTGTGGTACCCGAGATGGCGTATTGTTTTTTATTCTTGCCAAATTCGTTTTTGTAATAAAATCTGTGATCTCCTATGAAACAACAGGGCATGTAATAGCCGTCGGCTGAGATATAATGTGTTCCCCCACGGTGACATTTGGGATTTATTTTTTTTGTTGACTGTGATTGTTTCCAATTTTGTTGATTGTTCCATTTTGTTCCAGGATCGCTACTGGTAGGCTTGAAATGCATGGTCTGCTCATCAAATCTATCACTGTGATTGATATGGAATTGATCCATGCCCAAGTCTTGACTCAACTGTTTTGCTTGTTCTATACTGTGTTCGTTGTAGGAAAAAGGAATAAAACTCCAGGCAGTGCTGCACGGTGATTCCACACAAACTTCAATGGCATCTTGTGTGGTGGTCCAATCACCATTGATTCTGTACTGGGTGAAATTTTCCGGTACACCATCTATAGAAAATGTTATCAAGTCATCAGATGACAGCTCTTGAACCAGTGCTTGCCACCAACTGCGTTTTCGATGGCTGCCATTTGTGATCATTGATATGGTAGCACCGCGAGATTTAAGATCTCGGATCATTCCTGCTAGATCAGGGTGATAGATCGGATCACCATAATTGCCACACAACTCTATGCGAATGTCAGATAACTCAATATCCAAAAATTTCAGCAATGATTGTGTGTCTAGACTGTGATTTTTCCAATGAGCAGGCCACTGATTGATAAATCTGGTTCTGGCACATCCAGGACATTTTAATGTACATATGTTGGTGGGCTCAAGATGTATCGTTTTAACTTGTGGAAACATTTGATTCCTCGGGAGATTTCTCTTGATAATCAATCTCATAGCCGTTTTCTTCAAACAGTCGCCGGATGATATTTTCATAGTGCTGCATGTAGAATTTCACGATGCGGTTGAAATCCTTGGGCGCACTGGTGCCATTCAACTGCGCCTTGATCACAGAGAGTTTCTTGAAGTCCAGGATCACACTGGCGGTTTGATGATCACGCAGTTTGAGATTGCGAGACACTGCGGTGCTTTCATCAATCTGCCCCGTGGCTTTTTGGTAGTAGGTGATTATCAAGTATCTCATTGTGATTGATATTTTTTCATAATGTTGTTGTATGTGGCTAAATCTTTTGATTTAGGCGCACACATTCCGCAGAGACATTTGGATTTTTTGCATTGTATCGTGGGCAAAGTATCGTTTTTTAAATGTTGGCCAGTGTAATTTAATAAATCTTCATATCGATCCAAGGTTCCAATAGGACCCACATTGGCATCAAAATTCATTTTACAATCTTTATTGGTAAAAATTTCTCCGGTTACCTGTTTGATATATAGGAAAAAATGATTAACACTACAATACCAATCTGTAAATTTATTATTTACAGAAAATTCTCTTGACTTGTAGTTTTGATCCACTGAGAATTGGCGACCGCCGCAGCAGGCGCGACCACTGTCTGAAAGATCAATGTTACCATTCGCGTCTGTAATCGACTCTTGACTAGCCTGTGTAGATTTATAAGTTTTGCTCTGATAAAAATCCTTAAACCATACCACCTTTTTTGGATTGTAATTAAATTGTGTTCTCCTGGTGCCATGATCCAGTTGCCTGGGCAGATGTTTTATGTCATGCTGTGTTAACCACTCAATCATGGCCTTGGCATCATTGAATAAATCTTCCTCTGAATGCATGAGAACCACACACTTCACACGTTTGTTATGCTGTTTTATGATCAATAAATTTTTTTGAAATTGTTCTTTTTGTTTTGGTGTATTTTCGGTATGATAGCTCACTGTGAATTCATCTATCAATGGGATGATTTTTTCTAAAATTTTTCCACTTACAATGGCATTGGTTGTGGTGGTAACGGTCAAGGGCCATTCGGACTGATATTTTTTATATTTGTCATGTACCTCTTCAAGTATTTTTACAATGTGTGGATGATACAAACTCTCACCTCCATACACATTCAATACCACATACCGAAGTCCACGTACCTTGGTTTTCATGTAAAGATCAACATATCTGAACATGAAATCAATGCTGGCCAAGCAGTCATTTAATGATGGATGTTTTGTGGAATTATCATGTCCACCATATAATCCTGCGTCACAATAACTGCAATCAAGATTGCATTTCATCGTGAGCTCCCAGTCTAATAAAAAAGTTATTTTATTTTTTGGATCAATACTGGGTTCTAGTGTTACAAACGTCATTTAATGTTTGCTAGTTCAATCAAGGTAGCACTCAAGTTGATCTCTACATCGGCCACTGACGTGTGATTCACGATGCCATTGCGGATGATCACCACAGCCTGATCCTTCTGCTCGTCGGTTTTGCCCCATAGATCCAAGTTGTCATACATCCAACGAAACACATCTTCTGCTTCCTCTGGGGTGCTACTCTGGCACAGCAATGTTCTAGCTTGGCGCACTTGCCCACGCTTGAACATGTCCACGCAGTCCAGTTTCCAGTCTTTAGCTGCTCGATCTGTAGCACTAGGTGGTGCCAATGTACCCGACTGTGAGTTCATCTGCACTAGATTCAAGCACTTACGCAGGTCAGGATAAGTGGCCTTGACATAAGTGTCCAGCACATCTAGATCGAACACCATGTTCTCTTCCACCAGCACAGTGGCCACTCGGGCGGTGAATTCTGTGTGGTCGGTTTTGGTGATGTGGAATCCTTGGCAGCGACTGTGGATGGGGTCAATGATCTTGTGTGGATAGTTACAAGTCATGATGAACCGCACTGTGCTGGAATAGTCTTCCATCAAGTTGCGTAGTGCTGGCTGCACTGATTCCTTGTTCATGTAGTCTGCTTCGTCGATCAACACCACTTTGAATCGGCCAAATGGCATGGTCTGCACAAAAGAGATCAGCCGGTCCACCCATTCGATCTTGCGACCTTCCTTGGAACCGTTCACATACATCACATCATATTCGTCCACACCCAGTTCCTTGATCAGAACTTTGGCCAGTGTGGTCTTGCCTGTGCCTGCTGCACCACTCAACAGCAAGTGTGGAATGCTTCCGTCCCGGATCCAGGATTCGACCTGTTCACGCTGTGCTTCGTCCACAAACACATATCCATCCACTGTGTTTGGACGATATTTTTCTACCCATAACTGTTTCATACATAATCCTTGTACATTTGTTTTCTACCATTCTCACCAAGTTGAGCGTCAAAGATCTCAGTAGTACGTTGCATCATGGCACAGGCTATCATCAACAATTCTTCTCTGCTGTCACTCATCATGATCTGGCGATCGATAGGTGTCATGAGTTCATCCATACGCTTTTTCACTGCTTCTTTGTCATGCATTTTACACTAGTTCCTCTACGATGCCTAACAGTTCGGCTGCTATCAAACCCAATCCGGCAATGATCACGCTGCCATTGATCAAGGCAATGCCGGCAAATATTCTTACAAAACTTTTTGCTATACTGACATAGAAATGTCCGCGGCTGGTGTCTCGGGGTTGAATTTCCATATGATCCTTTTATTTTTGGGTTAGGCCGCGTTCTATTTCGGCTGCTGCTACACGTCGTCGCAGACTTGAACTGGAGAATGAATGATCACGGCCGTTGAATACCAGTTCAATGCCTCGACTTCGGCATTCTTCTCGTCCAGTAAAATCAAGGCCTTGATATTCCACACCCAGGATACGCACATCCACAGGCAGGATCAACAGCAGGTCAATGAGATCTTCTTCGGTCTGATACACCACCACTTCATCCACATAACGACAAGCGGCCAGTTGTATCTGGCGTTCCACTATGCTCTGCACAGGTGGATTCTTTTGACCAGGACGATCTATTGTGGGATCAGTTTGTAAGCCGGCAATGAGATAGTCGCAGTGGTTCTTGGCTTCACTCAACATGGCGATGTGGCCGGCATGCAGCATGTCAAAGGTGCTGAAGGTGATGCCGATTCTTTTGCCATCGGCCTTGAGCAGTTTGACATGATTGAAGATCAATTGTGCTGCATCCACTCGGGTTTGGCTTCCACATGGATAGCTGTGGAGAATGTGTCGTCGTTGGGTTGATCATCAGAAATCATCATGATGTCTTTGGGATCCACGCGGCGCAGTGTGACCTTGCCCGATTCATCTTCCACATCAATACCACGAGTCCAGCGACCGTGTTCGATACAGATCCATTGTCCCGGTGTGACATCCTGTTGTTCAGGCCCCACAGCATACACCTGACCCCAACGTGGGCGGATGCCGGTGCTCTTGCCATTGTCGTTGGGCAGGATGATACCACTGGTGGTAATGCGGGCATCAAACACCATGTCACTCACGATCACTGAATCTTTCAGTGGTTGCAGTTGATCACGGCGGATCTGA
>Ga0164294_10006242_pt1 | contig 10197 bp, 3 predicted proteins | sample GEODES005metaG_FD_111479 | JGI IMG/M metagenome (GOLD analysis project Ga0164294, IMG submission 111479) | Oligotrophic lake water microbial communities from Sparkling Lake, Wisconsin, USA - GEODES005 metaG | ecosystem: Environmental > Aquatic > Freshwater > Lake | place: USA: Sparkling Lake...
ACCACGGCCTAGCTGCGGGTAACCGACCCCAGGGGGCCGCACCGTCCTGCGGCACCCTGACCGACAGTCTCAGTCAAAGGTACCTACAGGGGGCACGGCCCGCCCCACCCAACAGCGAACCGGGCGGCTGAGCGCCCATGGAGGGACCCCAAACAGGAAATCCCCTCCATGCGAACCGACAAGAAGAAAAAACTCGAGGTCCAACAAAGGGAACCGAGGCTACGAACTTACAAAACTTGCGCTGGAACATAACTAGAGGCGCCGTCGTCGCAGACACATGCCAGCGGAACTTGCGGGTCCAGTCTGAGCAGTGGGCACAGTGGTGCTGGCGACGACGGGCGTGACAGAAGAGGGGGGAGAGGATAAATCATCCCCCGAAGGGGAACGTGGGCGACGACCCAGTTCCGAAGGTATGGCGAGGGAAACTGCAGGCTCACCAGATACCGCAGGAGCTACTGTCGCTGGAGTCGCGGTTGCCAGGTCGAGCTGGCAGATGAGAGCTGCGCGCGAACGGCGACCAGCACGTCCGCCGCGCCCCCCGCGGGGGGCCGCCTCCGAGGCAGGGGGAACACGGTGGGACACCAGGCTGGCGCCAGTAGTCACGTGGCTGCCTCTCTCAGCCGACACTAAGCCGCGGTCAACCAGCGCCTGGTAATAGTGGTCTTCAAGCTGCTCCATGGTCATGTCGGCCAGGTGGGGAGGCAGCACGGGGTTCTCGCCGCTATGATGTTTCCATCCGCCGGTGTGAACGTTGAAACCCCTGGCAGGGAGAATCCTCGCCTCAATGAGCCCCAGCAGGTGCTCACGCTGTGTCTGCGGATCGTTCAAGTAGGCAGCCAGAGCAGCGTCGTCGTCAAAAGGTTCCTCAGAGCCTTCATAACTCGAGGTTACATCGTCCTTTGTTGGAAAGAGTGGCAGGTGGCGTATCGTGGGATCCAAACACCCAGCGTACCATTCACCGGGTCGACCAGGGACCGGCTCAACGCGGTAACCCGCCGCCCGTCGCATGCCCACTAGACTGGGCTGGGACTTACGCCACTCCCGAAATTCGTCGAGGGTCCGTAGATCGAACGGAGAGGGTCGTGGGCGCACGTCCGAGTCGCCGCTAGCCCACAACCAGGCCTGCTCAAAAGAGACAAAAACCCCCCCTTCAAAGGACTCCTCACGCGAAAACAAGGCGCGATAAACCGTGGGGTCCGTAGTAACGAAATTGGTCACGATGGTACCGGAGGGGTGTACAGCGCGACGGACTGCGCCATAGAACGCAACCCAGCCAAGGAATTCAAGCTGCAATCGCTCAGTGCAACTGACGGCGACGCTCGAGACCCGGACGTCGCGGCCGCGACAGGCGAACTCCATAGCTTCTCCACGCTCCTTGAACCCGTCCTTGAAGCACACGGCGGGTGGAAACGAGACCGTCTCACGCCCCGACTCGTCGTCCCAGCCAGACACTAGCGCCTTGCAGTAGAGCCAGCTCTGCGTAACACATGGGACGCGACCGTAGACGCCAAAGAAGATGGCGTAATAAGGAACACCAGCAACATCGGCGGGGTTGATTAACTCGTCGCCACTCGCAGCGCGGAGGAAACCTTCTGGAGAGAAAGTCCCGACCTCCGAGCTCGTGAACGTATGCCCAGACCGAGCAGTTGCATCGAGCGCAATGGGGCCGGTAGCGGCGCGCTGGGAACCTAGGCCGAATTGATAAGGGCCATCGGCTAAAGACTGCCGAGCTCTGTCGGAGAATGAACGCCACTGCGTCATCGCCTTTGGGCAGGTAGTCGCGGGAACATCGCGCGCCATAACCCACACTACCACGTGGGATCGACCAGCCAAAGGCAGACCAGACGCCATGTCGACTGTAAGATAGGTCCAGTTCTGCTCCCAATCGGCCGAAGGAACGGCGCGTTCTTGGGTTGCCCACGTGTCGTAGTCGGGTCCAGGTGGGAGAGCAAAAACCCCCGACAGCTCGGACAAGCTTAAGCTGATCTCCATCCGTGTACGGGCAACGGCCCACTGACCAAGAACTGGTTCCGGCAGTAGCCGGTGCGGCGACATGAGCAAGTCGCCGACAACGACCTCACTGCTCGACGGATGAGGTGCTGAAGCCAACGCAGCGTGCTCTTCATCCTCGTCACCCAAGTCCATCTCGAGTGCTGGTTCTGTCCCTTGTTCCCTATCGCGAGCGGTAGCAGCCAGTAGCTGCAAACAACTCTCACACTCACGGCGCTCCCAAGCAACAAACTCCTCCTCCGAGAGCGACGGGGTCACTGTCACCTGCATGCCGGCAGCAGTCGTGGGGGAAGAGGCACTGCGCGCCGCTGCAACCGTATCAGTTGCCGCCGAGCCAGCTGTGAGGTCCGATGGCCCAGGCACTGCCGCATCAGGTCTGGCTGGACCGACTATCGACGTTGAACCCGAAGAAGAGGATGACGAAGAGGAAGACGAAGAAGACGACGACGATGCTCCCTCCGGCAGCGAGTGACGTAGGCTCAGCCAAGGCCACCGAGAAGCAGCATCCTCCTCCACGATGACTTTCCATAACGTACGTCGGGAACTCGGGAGGGCTGCCGCACTGACGTCTTTATCGGTCAAACCGACCAAGCCGATGACATCAAGGGCGTTGACGGGGCGAAGCTGCTCGTTGACGTAGCGCTTCGGGGCTTCGACAGACAGCCACCCCTGGAAGAAGCGCCAGTAAGGGTTGCCTTCCTCTACCTCGGCACCTGCGCGCTTCATCAAGGTTGCAGTCGTCTGGCGGAAGCTCTTGAGAGAGTAGTGCGATGGGTTCTGACCGACGAGAACTGCAACTACCCGCAGCATTGTTGTGACGTCGCGCTGCAACAACTTCTTATGCGTGACTTGAGATCCGCGCTTCGTCACCCGCAGCGTATTCAAACTGAAGAACGGGTCATTCGGTCGGTGGTCCGCATCCACGCCATGCTGAAACATCATATCCTTCAGGAGGTCCGTGCATGGGGACCGCCCCTCCACGATAGCAAAGACCATAGGGTTGGGGTTATTGGGCTTGTCACTACCCCAGTTCTTGCCCTTCAGGAGGACCACACAGATGCTCACCACGGATGCGGCTACAAACCAAGGCTGGGCGCGCATCTGAGCAAACTGGTGGGAGAAGAAAACCTCGACCCCGCCACTGGGTACCCGCATACGGAAGTACACAGTGGACTCGCGCAAGAGTTGGTCCAGAAGTTCAGGCCTATCGTAGGCTAGGTTGGAGGGACGGAGGCCGTAGGCAAACAGCATGAAGAAGCAAGCAACCGTCATGCGATGGTGTCGACCACCGTCCTCCCATGGGCAGTCGGCTCCAGGAGGGTATAAGAGCCCAAAAATCGACTTTGCGACCCACAGGAAGTCGACGCTGACTTGATCCTTGAGCTCCTCCAGCCTAGACGCATGGCGGTCAGCATCCGAGAGCAGCCGCGCCATCTCTCGCGACTTGGCTACGACCCGCTGGTCGGAGAACCAAAGATTGGCCTCGGTCTCCGGTACATGACACTTCAAGAACCACTTCTTCAGGGCGGCCAGCGCCCGCTCGACGGACCCGGGACCACGCCAGTGGGCTTGATGCTCGATGAACAAAGCTAAGACCACCACAGCAGCAGTGGTGCTGAAGCCCTGGAGGAAGTGCTCGGTGAAATCGTACTTATCACAGAAGAACAAGTAGTCGCGGGCCACTGACATATAGCTGGACCACGTAGTAGTGCGAACCGGCTTCGGGCCCGCCGAAGCCAACACCCTGTCCACCTCGGCTGCGCCGAAAGCCGCTGCAACGCTAGCGCCCCCGGCCCCAAGGGCCGGAGGTTGAGCGGCTTCAGAGACTCTCACGACCTCCGGACCCCAGCGGTCATTGAACTGCTTGATTTCTCGTCCCGACATCTTGGACGCAGTTCGAAGAGAGCGCGCGTCAGCGGCGCGTTGGCTATAAGCCCTTAGAAGACTCTGGACTCGACACAGATCCTCCACGACGTTGGACACACGGAAACCGGCCACGCGGTTGCCCCCGACGTCCGTGATCGAGACCGAAACTGAAGGGGAACGCGTCGCCTGAAAAACGGCATCGGACTGCGCCTTGCTGACTGCCGCCCGGCGCAGACGAAGCCAAGCTCGCCCCGCTGCCGTGCCCACACTACTCGAGTCCACGAGCTCGGGGGGATCGACTGATCCCTCAGTGTCAGCTGGGCTTGCCGATGAAGGAGCGCGACCAGACGGTAGCGCCGGCGCCAACGGCTGTGTGTGGTCGTCGATGCCAACGATACGGGAGGCATCTTGAGGCGCGGCCAAGGACGGGGCATCTAGAGGCAATCTCCTTCCAGGGGCGGTATATTCGGTGGCCACAGACCCAAAGGGTACAGCTTCTTGAGGAGAGCGGCTCCCTGCCGCGACGCTGTAGGACTCCGACGCAACGGGCAACGGAGCCATCGTGGGTTGGCGGAGCATAGAGGCCAGAAGATCTGGACAAAAAGCAAGACAGCACAAGAAGCAGCGGGAAACGTAAGGGGGACAACCCACCACCTCACCCTGGGAAGACACATGAAAAGAAGGCAGTCCCAGCGGCCTCATGCCCCCCGCAAGCGCCCCATCGGTTAGAGTGGGCCCAGATCGCGGACGGCGTGGTCGATAAGACCCCAACACACTTCGAACTGTGCGTCGGACTCCACCGGCTGTGTAGGGTCGCAGGCTTGAAGAAGCGACACTACCCGCGGGATACTCTCAGGCATGAGGACGACTTCCACGGGAAAACCGACGTCCGGGTGGGAGGGAGGGCAACTGCGCGACATCCGGTCGCACCGGACATTGGTGACACCCGGGATGTGAGCTGTCTCCGTTACCGTGACATCAAAGCGCGTGCAGACCGACACAAAAGCCATTGCGGCTCTGCGGCTGGGACCGGGACGGAACCGTTGAGTAGCAGACCATTGGAGAGACGAACAACTGTCGCCCTTAAGGCAGACACCGACTCCTGAGACGCCTTTGTCCCCGAGGACCGAAAGACCCACTACCACGGCCAAAAACTCAGCAGTATTCTGGAAGGCCGACTGGGAGCCGAAATCGAAGGGCAAATCTAACGACATTGCCCACCGCACGGACGCCTCGCCATCGGGACTCACAATAGACCAGATGAGTCCCAACCCCGTCAAGCTAGCATCGAACTCGATCAACCAGCTGACGGGGCGTAGGGGAATCGAGGCTATTGGGCGAGCAAACTCGGTTTCGTTGAGTTCCAGCAGCACCAAGTTCACTCGCCAAACGAGGATGGCACGTCGAGCATCGTCAGACAGCGAGACAAGCTTCCTCTTGTTGGTCAAACCGCCGAACGCTCGGAACAAGTCGGAGGTGAATGGTTTAAGGCTGCGTACGATAGTAGAGTACCGGCTGGCATATGACGCCAGCACCTGCAGTTCGCCCACGGTGACGTGCTCAACATCCACGCGGACGAAGGCCAACAGGGCCTTGCAGAAGTTCCGACGCGAAATCGAAACCACACGCAAATCGAGGTCGAAGCACCACCCGATCATATCGAGGCGGCGGCCGGAAGCAGTTTTTGAATCTTCGACAGCGTCATCGCCAAGAAGCTTGACGCACACGTCCCGAGCGATCCGCATATCATTCAGCATTGCTGCCAATGTCGTGATGAATAACAAGTCATCGACGTACACCAGCAAGAAGCCAACGATGAGACAGCTAATAGCCCGAGCCAGGATCCTGGAGATCACCGCAAAGCAGGCCGGCAGACCCGTATAGCCGAAGAAGCCCGCGATGTGCATCATTGTCCAACCGTCGGTCAGCTCGAACGCGAGTAACTCGACATCACTCGGTCGGATGAACAGAAGGGAGAAAGCAGACCGCAGGTCCATCTTGAACAGGACCAAAGCGTCCCAGCCCCACTTGTCAGCAGCCTCCAATATCTTCGAGCAAATCGCCACCAAGGTCGGGTGCTCGATGCGACCCATCACCGCGTCGAACTGCAGTTTCACCTCTTCGGAATTGAGAGGGGTACCGGCCTCCTGCGCTGCCACGTCCCCCAAGAAACGGCCCTTAGGGGTACCGACCTTGGTCGTCCAGTGCGCCATGGAGAAATGAACGCCTGGGATCTTCAGCGCCTGCGCGGTCGGTAAAATGATCACCAGGCCGCGGGTGTACAGGTCATAGACCAGCCGGTTCACCACAGTGTGCATGCGCAAGTAACGCTTCCGGAGCGGTGGGGTCGTACCGTTCGGGACAAACTCCCTGGACGTGAAGATGGGCACGCCTTCGACCAACGCCAAGGCACGCTCGAAGTCGGGATCACGATCGCCCGCGACTTCCAATACCCGCGCGGCATCCATACGTCCATGGTCCGTGACCAACTCCGCCTGGCGCTGCCGCACGTAGTCTTCGAGGTTCCCAGCGTTAGCCAAACCTTCGGCATCGCGATCCCCGATATCAGGGGGAAAAGCGAAGTTGTCGGCCCAAACCTTCGCCTCCTCTTCACCGTACGTCTTGTCCGCCGTCTTAAAAGCCTCCCATAGAAGCTTCTGCACCTGCTCGGGCTGCACCTCAACAGAAGGGTAAAGCCTCCGCAAAGTCTTGATAATTCCACGCGCGTGTACGAAGACGCCAAGCTCCCGCATAGCTTGGACGTCATCACCCGACAGACTGGCCTCACCAGCTCTGCCGATCTTCAGGACAACAGGGGTTGGCCTGGAACCATGCCGTGCGCTCCCAGAGGAGCCACACCACGCTGGAGCCCCCACAGGCTCCTCACACTTCAAGCCACTCACGAGGCCACCGACGGCCTGAGCGGTCCCAACCGAGTCGAGGCTTTCAGCCACTGAAACAACTCCAACGGAGATTGCTCCTGGGACAGAACCAGTAGAAGGGGTCGTCAGAGGACTACTGGCTGGCCGAAAGCCGACTCCGACACTTCAATTGCCTGCACCGCCAGCCGCAGCTGGGGCAGGCGTGTCGGCAAGGCTGGGGTAGATCTTCGTGTACTCGCGGACAATCGCCGCACGCTCGAGCTCATTGAGACGTGTCGTCTTGAGGAGGAGCTCGACTTTCTCCAGGGCCACGTCCTTCAAGGTGAGCGGGTGATGGTAACGACATGGGCGCATTGCACACTGCGCCATGTTGCGATCCGCCAAGTGCAGGACCGCTTGACGACAAACAATCTGAAGGGGATTAGTATTGGACTGCCCACCGGACGGCTGTCGGGCCCAGTCCCTCGAACGATCCCGTGACTCGCTTCGACGCTTGTCGCGACCACTGTCTCTACGCGGCCGACGATCTTGGGACGAGGAACGACGCCGGGCGGCCTCACGACCACCATGGCCACGCCGGTCGTTAGAGTCGGACCGTGAGCGGCTTCGACTGCCTCCACGACGCTGGGCGTCGCGCTCTCTGGATCGACGGCGGCCAGCGGGCGAGCGGCCACGTTGTGCACTACCGCCACGCCGTACGGGTGAGCGAGAACGCTCTGCGCCACGCCTCACTGGAGAGCTGCCGCGCCGCGATGCCGGTGATGATTGGCGCCTGCCGCGCGGAGGGGAGTGACCACCACGCCGTGGAACGTCGCGGGGCCCCGCTCCGCCACGGCTGCCACCGCCTCTCCCTGACGCAGGCTGGGGTCGGGGTTTCGAACCACTCGGCCCACCACCAGAAGCACCACCATTCCCGCCAGAACGCTGATCCTGTTTCGCGGTAGAGGCATCAGGGGCATGGTCCATACTGGAACCGCTGTGCTCCCGGCCGCCACCGCGGGCGCCACCTCGGCCGAGCATTTCTTTCTCCACGACGGCCTTCGCTTCCGTGTAAGCCTCCAGACACCTCTCCTTAGCCAGAGACTCCAGGTTTTCACGCCAAATGCGTTCAAAATGGTTACGGTCGACAAAAGGAACCACCGTATCCACCATAGCCGTCATCAAGGCTACAGAGTGGTTGACGAGCCGATCGCCATGTCGAACCAGCAAGGACTCGGGGGCGGCGGGGCAAGCACTGCGCGCCGCGATAGGCGAATACTGCCCCCGCAAGAAACCCATAGCGATTCGAAGGCAATCCTCCAGCCACACACGCCAGAAATCGGCGGTGACATAACGAAGGTCAGGCCGGTGCATCGCATCGATGAACTTGGTGAAGACGTGCGACATCTCGGTATTACCAAGCAAGACTCGATAGCACAGGCACATCGAACGAATGGCCTGGCTCACTTCCGCAATCGTGTCCGGCCGCTTCCCGCCCTTGACGAAGGTACTCAAATACACAGTTCGACCCATGTAAAAGGTACGAAGGTTGCGGTCGGTGAAAATCGGCAACTCGGCCACTTCAGTAATATCACGCGAATCACCGACCGTCGTCGATCCCAACGCAGTGACGGGCACCAACGAGGCAAAATCGCCCGTTTGAGGTAACAACGCGGACCGAACCTGGGGAATGTCAATCGCATAGTCCCCTCCCGACAAGATGATCGCCACAAATCCGCTGGACGCCAGACGGATGACAAATTGACCGACCTTGAGGTTGGCAACGGCCTTGGCTTGGTCAAGGAAGCCGGTAAACTCTCTCTGGTCGTAGTCGGTTAGCACCCTGGGCTGAACTCTCAGAGGACTCAACCCCACAAGACCCCCAACATTACCTAGTGAGAGTTGAAGCCGCGTGGTCTCCAGATCCGTCTTACGCGCCTTCGCGTTCGCCAACAGTCGAGCAGTACTGGCGATCATCTGAGGGTCACCACCAGCATGCGACTGGTGAACCAAAGCGTCGTAGGTGACGATGAGCTGCTGAAGAGAAGACAATTCGCGTTCCACCTCTTGCAACAGGAACAGCACTCCCATGGCTGGGTCATGGTTAGACCGAGCTGCGCTCATCCCCAAGGCGGAATGTCCAGGAAAACTGGGGCCAGCAGCACCCAAACCCAATCCGATGGGGATGCTCTGCGAAGATCCAAGACCGCCATGCTGAAATCCACCGAAGTCGGATGGGACAGCGCCAGACGGGACTGCGCCACGGCCAAAGCCAAAGCCTCCTTGGCTAGTCGAGGCGGGTGAGCCAAACCCCAACGCCGGGCCAACTGCGTCACCGGCTAAACTCCTGGAGGCGCCACCAACAACCCCAGACCCTGCAAAGAATGCAGCACGGTCGGCGTCGCCCTGGCCGAAATTTCCTTGGCGAACAGGGGCGAAAACCATGGACTGTCCACCTGCCCCAAGACCAGAGACTGAAGGAAAATCTCCGAAAGTCAGAGGCATGGAATCGCGAGGACCTCCAAAACCTGGGGCTGAAGGAAAAGTTCCCGAAGCCAAAGGCAAGGACTCACAAAGACCTGATCCAAAACGAGAGGCTGGAAGAAAATGTCCAGAAGCCAACGAACGAGGGCCTGCTCCACCGCCAGAGGCAGGAGGAGCCGAGGAAGCCGAGAATCCTGGCCCAAAGGGCATGGGATTACTGGGGTCTTGGGCACCAACTCGAAGACCTGGACCTGCTCCACCGCCAGAGGCAGGAGGAGCCGAGGAAGCCGAGAATCCTGGCCCAACGGGCATGGGATTATTAGGTTCTTGTACACCAAATCGAGGACCTGGACCTGCTCCACCGCCAGAGGCAGGAGGAGCCGAGGAAGCAGAGAATCCTGGCCCAAAGGGCATAGGATTACTTGGATCTTGTACACCAAATCGAGGAACTGCGCCTTCGCCAAAGGCATTAGGGTCGACAGAACCAGACGCTGATGACCTGGAGCTCCCTGGACCTTGAGATTCCAAGCGTGCCCTCGCTTCCTCAGAAGCATGCGGGACGGAAGAACTGGTAATTTCGGAAGAACCGGCGTAAGACATTCCTGAATAAAGAAAACTTGATAGAAAACACGTAGAAAACCGGGCGGTAGCTTGACTTTAAAATTTCGTGGACAGGATTCTTTGATCTTGTAGAAATTTTTTAAATTGTGAGAGATGAATAAAATCAATCTCCTGGTCTGGTGTCGAAATCTGGACTAAAATCCGAGCACTACAGGTGAAGAAAAGAAGGGAAAACCCTTCCTACAGTTTCAGGCAGAGTGGGCACGAGACCCCACCCGCAACGGACTGCAGTCTGCGGCTCAATAAACACGATACGTCAGAATGACGCACGTACGTTCAACCTTCGTACTCTAGTGCAGAACTCGATGATGACATCGGCCCCCCCACACACAGTGGAAGGCCTATCCGAACTCAG
>Ga0164294_10006244_pt1 | contig 10196 bp, 9 predicted proteins | sample GEODES005metaG_FD_111479 | JGI IMG/M metagenome (GOLD analysis project Ga0164294, IMG submission 111479) | Oligotrophic lake water microbial communities from Sparkling Lake, Wisconsin, USA - GEODES005 metaG | ecosystem: Environmental > Aquatic > Freshwater > Lake | place: USA: Sparkling Lake...
ACATCATGTCATGGTCATAGCGATAGGATTCCCATTGATGCGCTGTCACTTCAAGCGTGTTGGAGTATGGACCATTCTTCACCATCACCTTTACTTTGTCAGGCAGGAGCTCACGCACGATACCGATGGTGCCATTAACCCAGCGTTTAGGAAAGTTACTATCCGTTGCTGTAAACATCACCTTGGCACCCACCTTCAAGGCTAGAGTATTGGCAGACGGTAAATTACGTTCATCTATATTGAACTTACCCGTTGTTTTACCTAGATATACTTTGGCATCATTTTCAATTGCACGAAGACCTGCACCATTGATCTGATCTGCCCTTGCATTCGTAGTGGTCAGAGTGATTGTGTCTTCATCGGTTACTGCATCGTGACGAAAACATTGAGCGTTAAGAATATCGATAGCCTCATCTACGTCTTGATTGATACGAATTCGATTTAATAGACTTGCAAAGTGTTCATCTTTTTGACGAAAGATTTTAGATAGCTCAACCATGGTGACAAACTTACGATGTAGAGCCATGGCACAGAAAAAATAGGGGCCCTCATAGCCGCGTTCCGATAGCACTTGCATATCGGCACTCGACACTACTGGCGGCAGCTGAAATAAATCCCCAACAAATATCACCTGTATGCCACCAAATGGTTTTCCTTTTTGCGGACCATTCTCACGCAGGAATAAATCCATCGCATCTACTACATCTGCCCTGACCATCGAGATTTCATCAATGATGAGAAGGCGAATATCTTTATAGAGTCGCTTATCACGCAGTGGCTTGATATCTTCTTCTGGAAAAATTAATCGAGGTGGTAGTCTAAAAAAGGAATGAATCGTTACTCCTTTAACTTGGAGTGCAGCCACTCCTGTAGGCGCAACGACGACGACGTTACCAGAGATGATTTCTCGAAGATAACCAATCAGGGTTGTTTTACCGGTACCGGCTTTACCGCTAACAAAGATATAAGGATCGCGACGTTCAATCGCATCGATGACCGCCTGATAATCAGGCGTTACTTCAATTTCAGAGGATTCAATCGCTGTGTTTGACATTCCCTATTGTTTCACGGCATCGGCCACACACCGAAATCCGATATAAACCACAGCAATATCACCGGGCTTAGATTCCACATCTGATTCTTGCTGTCTTTCTGGACCGTACCACCATGATGAGCCACGTGTAATGTAACCGCCGCCTCTCTCTGTAGCAGTCCATTCCCAAACATTGCCACCCATATCAAATAAGCCATTCACACCAGGCTTAGTGGTTCCTGTAATGACATGGCCCGTACCACGATTCAGTGCCCCTGCCGGTGCTAAACCTTTGTAATCTCCACAGCCATTGAGGCAATGCGAAACCACTGGAGTACTACCGCCTGGATAAGGATAACGCTGACCCTTGACATATCCACTGGGTGGATTGGCTCTTTGCTCCAAGAATGCTGCTGATATCCACTCATCATTTGTTGGTAAACGTTTACCGTAGTAACGACATACGGACTCCGCCTCCTTTTGATTGAGGTGAACAGCAGGTTCTAAATCTTTGGCAGGAACACCATAGGGAGTTTTCCATGACCAGCCCGGCTTTTTAACAAAACCAGCCTCATAAGAAAGTCCGCCGCCATTTTTTTCGGCTGCACTGACAAAGCCAGTAGCAGCTGCAAAGCCCTTAACATCCCCAATTGTCATCTCTGTTTGGTCAAAAATGACCTTACCGATTTGTACTGTTGGGATGGGCGAGATTGGAGAGGCTTGACTGCTAGTGGGCCTGAGCATGAAATACAGCGCAATCACTGATAGCGTTACGCCAAATAGAATCTGATAAATATCGAACTTTTTCATAAGGCATTACTTTAATAGAAAAGCTCCATTTAGGAGCTTTTGTTGAAGTATTTTGGGGCGAACGACGGGGCTCGAACCCGCGACAACCAGAATCACAATCTGGGACTCTACCAACTGAGCTACGTCCGCCGTTGTAGAGATGCCATTATAGCTTTTTGATCAAAAACCTGTCAAAAACGCTGGTTTTAAGCACCTAGTTAAGCACTTTCATACTCAAAAGCCGCCCAATCGCCAAGACAAAGACTGGCATCAATGAAAAAGTCGGTAATCGCCGCTTTACTCTGAACCTTAGCTAAAGCGTGATGATCTGAAAGCCGTTGACGCCAATAGCGTGAACCCGCCCTGCTATGCGCCAATCCCAAAATATGTCTTGTGAACGCGCCTATATAAAAAGGTTTGTTTTGGGCTTTGCACTCATCAAACCACGCGTGAACTTGCTTGACTAATGCAATCTGAATGCGATGCCACTCGGTTTCGCTAAAGAGATAACCTGCTGCCTCACCATTGGTATTAATCAGGTCATCCCAACCCAATAGTAATGCTGGGAAATGATAAGCAGCCCTACCAACCATGAAGCCATCAAAATCATCCCAATGACCAGCAATTTGCTCATTCGTTTCTAAGCCACCATTGAGCAGTACTTTTAAATTAGGGAATTGTTTTTGTGCATCCACTCTCAGTCTGGCAGCTACTTCATAGCGTAGCGGTGGCTTGCTGCGATTTTCTTTAGGAGATAGGCCTTTGAGAACTGCATTACGAGCATGAATCGTCACCTGACTTGCCCCAGCATCAGCAACCGCTAAGATGAAATCAAGCGCAAATTGATAATCTTTTTCTGAATGAGCGGCATCCATCGAATCTAAACCAAGACGATGCTTTACTGAAATGGGTATATCAACTGCATCCCTCATGGCTTTTACGCAATCTGCTACTAAATTGGGTTCAGCCATCAGACATGCACCAAATGATCCTCGCTGAACGCGTTCTGATGGACAGCCGCAATTGAGATCAATCTCGTCATAAGCCCACTGTTGCGCTAGCTCTGCAGCTTTAGCCAAATCACTTGGTTCTGATCCACCTAATTGCAATACCACTGGATGTTGATCTTGCGAGTAGTCCAAATGACGAGGAACATCGCCATGTATTAATGCGCCTGTTGTAACCATTTCCGTATAAAGAACAGCTTCTTTAGTTAGCGTACGATGAAATGAGCGGCAATGACGATCTGTCCACTCCATCATGGGGGCTACTGCCAAGCGTTTCTTGGGGATCTTATTCATACGCTTCTAGATTAGCTCTCATTGAGCCTTATTTTAAATGGAGAACTATAAAAGAAAGGGCAACCGAAGTTGCCTCTATTTACTGCTCATTTGGGATAAGGAGGGCTAATTACTTACTCAATTTAGCAATCTTTGCCTCTAACTCCACCGCAAGATCCAAGGCACCCATATATCCGGATTTCAGATGCGCTGGCAGATCGGGGTCACCCACCATTGTTCCCAAAGTTTCTACCATGCTGTAAATAATCCCTTTGGCAGCACTGACAGGGATCGAGCTATTCGATACAGCTTCGTCAATATGATTTACTGCATCTAAGAAATAATCGTGGCCAGGTAAGCCATCAGAATCTAAAGGTTCGCTCATAGCATTTGATCTGCTTTATAGAAAAACTTTCTAGCATAAGCCAGAATTTCTTTATCGCTAGGATGGTCGATGGTTTCAACACCAACAATATTGGCAGCAATCTTAGCATCATGATGATGTGCATGCTTGATGAGTTCAAGCTTTGCTGAACCAGGCCCTAAGACTAAGATTTCTTTTGATTCATTGACTGCATTGATAACAGAATGTAAATATTTTTCATCTAACTTAAGTCTTCCGCTTCCCACTGCGCCACCTTTATGGTGCAAATGCTGATGAGAAGACTTGCTTCTAATGACTTCAGCCTCACTGGCTGCTTCACTCAAAAACATGACATGCGCTTCTTGATGATCAATCCAAATGACTGCGTGATTTAATGACATTGCTATCCTATATATATGATGATGAAAGATGAATCATATTCTCTTTTAGACAGAGGATCATCTCAATCATTGATTTAAATCAAAACATGCCCGTATAGTTGCCCTTAAGTCACCTACTTTAGTAATTAACTTAAGTAACACTCATTTGACTAATAAAGGCTCTAGGCTCTTTTATAATAGGATCATTGAAATAGATTTCTTTTGCCAGTAATTGCAAAGTTTTAGAGACGTCTAAGTCATATTCTTGATATGGTGTCAGAACTGGATAGATCTGATCATTTTTGATGGGAATATTGAGCGCATTGAGATGGCAGCGTAATTGATGCTTCTTACCACTCCCAGGACTCAATCGATATCTTGCCCAGGGCTTTGTTTCCTCAATGAGCTCTATATAAGTATCAGAGTTCGGCTCACCGCTTACTTCCTGCATCTGGAGAAAATGATCTGACTCCTCGATACGGCTACGATATGTCATGGGAAGATTTTTTTGAAGAGTCTCAGAATATGGGGCAATCGCCTCGTAGATTTTTTTCACTAACCTATCCCGAAATAAATTCTGGTATTGCGCTCGCTCTTTTGGATTGACTGAAAACACTACTAGTCCAGCAGTATCTCGATCGATTCGGTGAATAGGGCTCAGAGTTTGTATTCCTGTTTTTTTCTTCAATCGGTTAAGTAAGGTCTGATGCAGATACAAACCGCTTGGCGTCACTGGCAAGAAGTGAGGTTTGTCAGCAACTAGGATATGTGCATCTTGAAAAAGAATTGTTTCTTCAAAAGGAATCTCCGGCTCTCTATTAAGGCGCCTGAAATACAGGAGATGAATATTAGCTTGATAGGGATCGGTAGATGCAAGCACATGACCATCTGAAGTCATTACTAGACCCTCTGTGAAGCGGGCTTGCCACTCACTTACCTCAATATGAGGAAAGTTTTTTACAAAAAACTCCAGTAAATTGGCAAAACTTCGCCCTTCCGGTAAATATACCCTTGAAGAAGAGATGCCCTCAGAATTCACTTTCATTCCAGCCGCCAGATTAATCACAATTCAATGATTATCCCGTAATTACTGATTCACCTAAGAAGCTTATACTGCTATGCAAAAGTGAGGATCTATGAATAGCATTTTTCCAATTCGGTATACCCCATTTGCACTATGTATTGCAGGGGCTATTGCAAGCTTGATTGGCTTAGAGCTATATGAAAATGTTTGGCAATTCTTTATTTTTTTCAGTTTCTTATCAGTAGTTGGAGTTTGTGATCTATTCCAAACCAAAATGTCGATCCTACGTAATTACCCAGTCATTGGTCATTTACGTTTCCTGCTCGAATATATCCGCCCTGAAATCCGCCAATACTTTATCGAAGGTGATAATGACCACACACCTTTTTCTCGAGAACAAAGAACTCTAGTCTATTCACGCGCCAAGGCCATTCCCGACTCAATCCCGTTTGGCACTATCTTAGACGTAATGGCCCCTGGATACCAATGGATTAATCAATCCTTGGCCCCCACCAAATTGGCTACTCATGATTTTCGGGTCATGATAGGCGGAAAAGACTGTACGCAGCCTTATAACGCCAGTATTTTCAATATCTCCGCAATGAGCTTTGGCTCTCTGAGTGCTAATGCAGTGATGGCTCTTAATTTAGGAGCTAAAAAGGGACGGTTTGCCCATGACACTGGGGAAGGTTCGATCTCGCGTTATCACCGTATTCATGGTGGTGACTTAATCTGGGAAATTGGTTCAGGCTACTTTGGTTGTCGTAATCACGATGGTAGTTTTAATGCAGAAAAATATTCTGAAAATGCCCTAGATCCTCAAGTCAAAATGATCGAAATTAAATTAAGTCAAGGAGCTAAGCCCGGTCACGGTGGCATCTTGCCTGGCAAGAAAGTAACAGCAGAGATTGCTGCTGCACGAGGAGTGCCCGAAGGCGTAGCCTGTATCTCACCCTCTTCTCATAGTGAATTTTCCAGCCCCCTGGAGTTAATGCACTTTGTGCAGAGGCTACGGGATCTATCTGACGGTAAGCCTGTAGGCTTTAAATTATGTATTGGCCATCCATGGGAATGGTTTGGCATTGTCAAAGCAATGTTAGAAACTAATATTTATCCAGATTTTATTGTGGTCGATGGTTCTGAAGGTGGGACTGGAGCATCCCCTGTTGAGTTTACTAATCATGTCGGCACTCCATTACAAGAGGGACTGCGCTTAGTACACAACACCTTAGTAGGCGTAAATTTACGGGACCAGATTAAGATTGGCTGCTCAGGAAAAATCATTAGCTCCTTTGATATGGCCGTTGCATTTGCTCTAGGTGCTGACTGGTGTAATAGTGCTAGAGGATTTATGTTCTCGATTGGCTGTATTCAGGCACAAGTTTGCAATACTGGCTTTTGCCCTACTGGCGTCACCACACAAGATCCTCTACGTCAAAAAGCTTTAGTAGTTCCCAATAAAGCTGAACGAGTTTTCAACTTCCACCATGAAACCCTCAGAGCCTTAAAAGAATTGGTTGAGGCTGCCGGATTACGTCACCCCGGAGAAATCGATGCACCACATATTGTGAGGCGCATCAGCGCAAATGAGGTTCGCCCGCTTTCTTTTCTACTACCTGAAATGCCTGCAGGTCTCCTTTTAAAAGATCATTTCCTAGATGAATCCCATCGTCTATTCAGAGTCTATGAGCTTTACTGGCATAAGGCTCAGGCAAATAGCTTTTCGGCAATATAACTCTCTTCAGAGAGGATCATTTTTTGGGTTCTAAACACGAGAATGACCTATTTTTGGGCTAAAATTAAGGGTCAATTAATTATAAAAATAATGACTTTTTAGCTCACTCTCATTCAAAAGGCTATATGAAAATATTACTACCAGTAGACGGCTCAAAATCATCTCTCAATGCTGCAAAGTATGTTGCCAAGCTTGCAAAAGATCTTCGTAGCAAATGCTCCGTAACCTTAGTCAGCATCCACGATGACATCGGCCTTGGTCACGTCAAGCAATTTGTGGCCAAAAGTGTGGTGGATGACTACCTGCGAGAAGTGAGTGAAAAAGAGTTAAAGCCTGCCCAAAAAGTTTTGGACGTTGCTAGTGTGAATCACAATATGGTCATTAGGCGCGGTAATGTTGCCGAAGAAATCATCAATCTTGCTAGTAAAGAAAAGTTTGATTTGATTGTGATGGGCTCTAAAGGTAGGACAGGCATATTAGATGCTTTGATGGGGTCGGTTGCACAAAAAGTATCTGCAGCAGCAAAGCAGGCTGTTTTACTAGTGAAGTAATTTCTGAGACGTGAGCTTACTCATACTGCTGCTTGCTCCGGGTATATTTGCAATCTATTGGATTGTTCGGATGCAAATATGTCTTTCCAGAATTCGCTATTTAGTGGATACCTATGGATTGAGTCGTAAAAAGTTACAGGCTCTAAAGTGCAAAGAAGTAAAAAAATTAAGAGAAGATATCGATCAGCTTCGAGCCCACAATGATGCTTATGGACTCGAAAGTCTAGTGAGACCTTACCGAGCGTAGTAACGCTCTTTAATCCAGGGGGCAATCGATACTAGACCAATCATCATTGCTACTTCTACCAAGGGTCCTATTACCGCTGCAACAGCAATTGCCAACTCAATTTATTACTTGATGCTGTTATTGCTATAAAAAAGAGCCGCCATATAGGCGACTCTCAATAATCAGCGAATATAAAGTTATTCGCGCGATGCCTTCTTACGATCATGCTCCTTCAAATGGCGCTTACGGACACGAACACTCTTAGGCGTTACTTCAACCAACTCATCATCACTAATGAATTCGACAGCGTATTCCAAAGTTAAATCAATTGGAGTGACCAAGCGCACAGCTTCATCCGTACCTGAAGAACGAACGTTGGTTAATTGCTTACCTTTAATAGGGTTTACAACTAAGTCATTGTCACGACTATGAATTCCGATCACCATACCCTCATAAACAGGGTCACCATGTTTTACAAACATACGGCCACGATCTTGTAATTTCCAAATGGCATAGGCGACTGCTTCACCATCATCCTGGCTGATCAACACCCCATTGTGACGCTCGCCCAAAATACCATCTTTAGCAGGAGCATAAGAATCGAAGGTATGGCTCAATAAGCCATTACCGCGAGTCATGGTCATAAAGTCGCCTTGAAAGCCAATCAAACCACGTGCAGGAATGCGGTACTCAAGACGAGTACGGCCTTTACCATCGCTCACCATATCTTGTAGTTCGCCCTTACGCTTGCCCAAATCTTCCATTACGGCACCCTGAGTAGCATCTTCAACGTCCACCGTAAGGTTTTCGTAAGGCTCCATCTTGACGCCATCCTCTTCATGAAACACAACCCGAGGACGAGAGACCGCTAATTCATAACCCTCACGACGCATTGTCTCCACCAAGATAGTCAGATGTAATTCGCCTCGACCGGATACCTCAAACACTGTATCGTCATCAGTTTCATTGACGCGCAGCGCCATATTCGATTTCAATTCACGATCTAAGCGCTCACGAATCTGACGACTAGTTACAAACTTACCTTCACGACCGGCAAATGGACTAGTGTTCACCATAAAGTTCATGGTTAAGGTTGGTTCATCGATTTTGAGCATAGGCAATGCTTCAGGCGTATCCACTGCACAGACAGTGGTACCAATGGCTAACTCTTCAATGCCGTTAATCAGTGCGATATCACCAGCAAAGGCTTCGTCAACAACCTCTCGCTCTAAGCCTTTGAATTTCAATACTTGGTTAACACGTCCCTTAAATGGCACACCATCTGGGCCATTCATACAAATCACTTCCATGCCAGGCTTAACGCGGCCACGGTTCACGCGACCAATACCAATCTTTCCAACATAACTGTTGTAGTCAATTGAAGAGATCTGAAACTGCAAAGGACCATCAGGATTATCGTCACGGACAGGAACATGCTCTAAGACAGCATCGAACAATGGACGCATATCACCCTCACGCACATCTTCTTTCATACCCGCATAGCCATTTAAACCAGATGCATAAATAATCGGGAAATCGAGCTGCTCTTCAGTAGCACCAAGTTTGTCAAATAACTCAAAGGTTGCATTGATAACGTAATCGCAACGTGCACCTGGACGGTCAACCTTGTTAATCACTACGATCGGCTTCAAACCGAGTGCTAGTGCTTTCTTGGTTACGAAACGGGTCTGAGGCATCGGCCCCTCAACTGCATCGACCAACAGTAAAACGCCATCCACCATCGAAAGTACTCGCTCTACTTCACCACCAAAGTCAGCGTGTCCTGGGGTATCAACAATATTGATATGGGTACCCTCGTACTCTACTGAGCAATTCTTGGACAAAATAGTAATGCCACGCTCTTTTTCTAAGTCGTTTGAATCCATGACGCGTTCGGTCATTTTTTCATTCGAGCGAAAGGTGCCTGATTGACGTAAAAGTTGGTCAACCAAAGTGGTTTTGCCGTGGTCAACGTGGGCGATGATGGCAATATTACGAAGTGCGCGTTTAGTCATGTGAAGCTTCTAAAGTTAAGGATCAATAAAAAGGTTAATGGGCTTGAGAAATTAAGCGTTTTGGATGGAGAACTCCAGATCGCCAATCAGCAGTGCCAATAAAGTTATGTGGTGCAGCAGTAGCACGATAAATCCGCACTAGCGCTTCAATCGAGGGTAAATTGAGCGGAACGCGTTGCCCCATCTCAAGACGTTTAGCTTGCTGCTCATCTACAGTTAAATGAGGCAAGGTTTGCAGTAAGGCATCAATTGGCAGAATGTAACTAGCGCTATCTTGAAGGCCTTGTTGAATCAATTCAATCGTAAAGGACTGCTCAAGACTTAAATGTCCTACCTCTGTACGACGCAAACCAACCAAGTGTGCGCCACATCCTAGTGCAATACCAAGATCTTCAGCCAAGACACGAATATAAGTACCCTTGCTACAACTCACCTCTAATGTAGCCTCAGGCCAGCAAATATCCGTCCAGCGAATTTGATGAATCGTGATCTCGCGAGGTGCGCGCTCTAACTCAACTCCTGCACGAGCATACTCATAGAGCGGTTTTCCGTCGCGCTTTAATGCTGAATACATAGGGGGCACTTGAGAAATAGCTCCAGTAAACGCTGGGAGCAACCCATCTAAAGATTTTTTGAGTTCTACTGCATTTGCAAATACTGGCAAAGGCTTCTCTTCTATTGCTTGGCCTTCAGCATCACCGGTATCAGTACGAACACCAAATTTCACTTTAGCTATATAGCTTTTATTGGCATCCAATAAATCTTGTGAATACTTAGTAGCTTCTCCAAGGCAGATAGG
>Ga0164294_10006247_pt1 | contig 10194 bp, 6 predicted proteins | sample GEODES005metaG_FD_111479 | JGI IMG/M metagenome (GOLD analysis project Ga0164294, IMG submission 111479) | Oligotrophic lake water microbial communities from Sparkling Lake, Wisconsin, USA - GEODES005 metaG | ecosystem: Environmental > Aquatic > Freshwater > Lake | place: USA: Sparkling Lake...
GATAACAGATGTTAGCATAATATCAGTAGCTAATCACTGTACTAGTCTGCAATCATTGAAATTTGATAAGTGTGATCAGATAACTGATGATAGTATCATACCATTATCTTATCGTTGTAATGGACTGAAAGTTTTAGATTTAATTCGATGCACTAAGATAACAGATGCTAGCATCATATCAATATCTACTCATTGCACTGGACTACAATCATTACATTTGTATCTATTTCATCAGATTACAGATGTTAGTATCATATCAATATCTACACATTGTACTAGTCTACAATCATTAATTCTACTGGGCTGTGATCAGATTACAGATGCTAGCATCATATCATTATCTACTCATTGTTCTGGACTTCAATCATTACAACTTCAAGAACTTCATCAGATAACAGATGAAAGTATCATACTAATATCTACTTATTGCATTGGACTGCAAGTATTTGAGATCTCTGACTGTACCCTCATTACAGATATTAGCATTATTTCTATATCTACTCATTGTACTGGATTACTTAAGGTAGATTTATCTTATATGCATCAGATAACAGATGTCAGCATCATATCTATTTCTATTAATTGCACTAGACTGAAGGCATTAAATTTATATAAATGTTCACTGATTACAGATAAAAGTATCATATCATTATCTAATTATTGTTTTGGTTTACAAGAATTAAATATATGTACATTGTCATGCTTAACTGATGCCTCTCTCATAGCTATAGCTAATAACTGCACTGATTTACAATCATTATCTGTCTTTCAATGCTATGGAATAAGTGATGTTTTACGTCATCAATACAAGTCTATAACACAACTACAAGCTGCCCTCTCAATCATACCTCCCTGAATTAATTGTGTGTCTGTACTTTATCGAAACTGTATGGTTAATCTATAGCCCTCTTATATTCGAGCTGCCTTTCCATCACTCTATCTATTTCATTACCCACCAACAAATAAAGTGTGAGTTACTATATTGTATAGATGTAGAACGATCATATTTTAATACGATGTGATTTATTCTTGATTAACCTTAAATATGATGATATACAACTCATCGCAATTCACTGATTTCCAAGGCTGAGGAACTCAATTTGATGTTTGTTACGTATCATCTCCAAAATCTCTGCAATTTTGCTTCGATGATAACAGTTGACTTGTTAAGTTGTCATTTTTTTTGTTTGTTTTATCATCGAAGCAAAATTTCACATATTTTGGAGAGGATATACTCAAGTGCGTAAGATAGCTTCAACATATCTCACCTCAGCCCTCAATAACGTAGTGATTTCATAATCAGGTGTATTGAATCTTCAACGTCAAGTTTAACAATGAATCTTGAAAATTGTAACTTTAAACTTATGAGCTAACTCATAAATTTACAGTAGATAATTAACTCAATGTGAGATATTAAGTTTATTACGTAGCAGCTAATATTTAAGTTTATTATCTCTATTACTCTTCATATTTATAGACGAACGACCCTTCTATATTACAAATGGGGAACACAGTGCTTTCATCTGGTGCTTTCGTCGCTGTCGAGATAGATGATCCAGGAACTCATAGTGGTGGATCAACTGTAAGAGGAAGGGTATACCTTGATGTGCAAAAGCCTTCTGTCTCAGCTGACTCACTTTGTATTCGATTCTATGGTCGAGAGCATTCATGTGTTGAATACAGTGAAACAGAGGGTAGTGGTGACGACCAGCGTACTGTAACAAACAAAGCATATGAAACGAAATTATTCTATGATGTTGACTATCCATTGTGCTCCTACGCCGGCAAGACTGTTCAGAATGGACGATACGAACATCCCTTCGAAATAAAGCTACCATTGAATATACCCGGTAAACAAAAGCATGGGAATCAGTTTGGATCTTTTCTCAATGTTGATTATCATGTAGAGGCTCGACTACATAGACATGGCATGCTAACTTGGGATGTGAAGAATTCTATGGAAGTGTTGATGCTTGATCCACCCTACAATCGAATACCAACACCCGTGTTTTCTCCCCCTTCAACAGTGCCTATCCATAAATACTGTTGCATTCGATCCGGAACTATAACACTTGCAATGAAGCTCGACTCGAATAATGTTGTTGAGTCTGAAGCCTTCCGTGTATTCTATGAAGTGAACAATCAATCAACCTGTAGAGTGAAAGCGTTGTCAATCAGTGTGTATCGAACATTGAAATGTCAGGCGAGATCTAAAAGACATCGTACTTATACAACCGTGTTCCAACATCGCATTGATTCATCACTAATGCAAAACTCTAGTCCCTTAGATAGAAAAGATAATAATCATCTTTCAACTGCTCCCGAAGAAGAGATCAGAATGATGGTGGATAGATTGGCGAAGGATAATCAGTGTTTGAAGGTCAAAATTCCCGCCTTGTCGGGTGCATCTTTTACAGGTGCATTAGGATCGGTGTCATATAGCCTAATAGTCCAGATTAAGACACCATTTGGGGTAGAGGAACCTCGGATTGAGTGTCCGATCATCTTGCATCGTTCAGCAGTCTCCTTCGAGCATGTCGTTCCTGCTGTTGAACATGACTTCACTCGCCCGCCAGACTGGAAGTCCATGAATCCCAGTGCACCAGTGCAATTCGAACCACCAAGGTTGTCATATGTAGATACTATTAGTTATACTGCTGTATCAACTACGTACGGGGAGTAGTTGGTGATATTTGTTCTGTTATGATGAAAAGTATAATGTTAATCGTGCTTTACTCTACTGAATACAGAGCGGAGATAGGTACAACAGTATCGGACTTACTGGCTTCCCTCAAACAAAGCGATCAGTACAATGAAGTCAACATCCTTCGAGACTGGGTGTTTGTGAATGGCGTCGACGCATTCTCCTCCTCGCCACAGACGATAGGAAAGGTATTTGCTTTGATTAAGTCTGAGAATTCCGACCCATACTTTGCAGAGATTATTGGGAAGGTAACAAGAATATCTTATCGAATGGATTTCCTTGTCGTCTTACAAATAAACATATAACACCCGAAAACATATTAGTAAGCAAATATGAGCATACATGAGTAGATTAACTTACACATAAATATTTTGTAGGCGATGAATAACAATGTATCTTGTAAACTAGTGATGAGTGCCGCCACTGCCATATATCCCCGTGACAATCATCGTATCGCAGCTGTACTGATCGCTTTCGCAGGTTACTGTGGAGACAAACAGTCTGCAGCGATCGCTTTCCAAGAGCTAGACCTACCCTCATATGCACTTTCTAGTGTGCTCATATACTATGTGTAACAAATAAGTTATTAGGTTCTGATCATCTAGATCTCCAAAAATTCTCCAACATCCTCTTTATCTCTAATTTTGGAGAAACTGAAGATGCATCATTTTATGATTTATTTAAGATTACCTGAAGATATTGTACCCGGTACCATTAGATATTTTGATGAAATAATAATGATAATGTTGTTGATGGTTATGCTGGTCACTACGATGATAATAGTGTAGTACATCTAGTGATGAAATGAATCATACTTTAACAGCATCAACGCATCAGCCATCTAATGAAGCAAGAGTTGAACCATCAAAGATTTTAAGACGACGTTAAAGATTAGATGAGGAAATCGCAGCATGATCATCATGCTGTACCGTTTCTCGTAGACGTAAGCGTGAATGAGTGTACGTTTCGCTTGCGGAGATAGATAAGGTAGGTAATGATTAGAATGAAATTTATCTGTGCTGACCTATCGATAAGTATTGTATCAGCTGATGAATTGCTTAAACAAATTTAAATAAATAAAAATATGATTGATAAGAATAAATAAATGCAAAATTATGAATCTCCAAAAAATTTCTCCATGATCAGTCCACTGTGTCCTCTTAACTCGATCTGTTGTTGTTGCTCTTTCATATACATAGCATGTTCAAGTCAGACAACCAAAAATTATGTATCTAAATGCCCTTCGATGTTCGAATTCAAAATAGATTAAAATACAGTCTTTCGCAAAAAAAAAAAAAAACAAATTATACTTTTCATGAAGTCAAACATTGCAACTCTGAGAATTCCTTGTGCTGTATATACATTATCTACAAAAACATTCAAAATTGATATAACTGTTAATATACTGAAGTAGATCCATAATTAGGATATTTACAAGTAAAAATTTGAGAACCATTGGAATCGCCATTCATGCTATTATTTCGAATTCTGTCCAATTTATTCTTGCGAGAACCTAATCTATCTGATGGTGAAACAATTTTATCACAAGAATAATTGAAACCAACACTTATCGGTTCTTCATCAGTTATCAATTGATTTATTTCTACACTTATTTGTTCACGAATGCTTGGATCTAAACAAAAGGAATTTGCTATAATTGATCTTTCAACCAATCTTTCATTTTTCTCATTAACATGAACCCCTAATACATCCTTACAGAATAAGAACTCCTCGACAAAGCTGCTAAAACCCACATCATAACTTATAAGTCGATTAAACTCATCAGGATTACCATCAATCCTCTGCAGTTTTTTTCCGCTTGCAATTTTGTTAATGTAATATTGAACGTGACTACAATAAAATTCGCTTACTTTCATGTCATCAATACTGTTGACTAGATTAATATCATTTGCTCGGTATTTACAAATCAAACGATTGACTAGCATTGACATGCGATAAGGATAAAATTCACATAGAACAACCCATAGAACTAACTTTCTTGATAAAATCTTCCAACTATCAAGCCCAAACATAATTCGATTCGTCTCTCCAACTTTAATTGCTTTTCTTTTCCCCACCTCAAATATTAGAAGAACCATATTTATTATTCGTTTTATCTTTCGTGGATTCTTATCAATAAAATCACTTAAAGATGAAAGTAATGCTCTGATATGTCCTGGTAATGAAAAATCATCTGTCTTTAAGTTCTGTAACTTATTTTGAGCCTCACATATTAATTTCGTAGAAAATACAATATTTGTCGACGAAGAACCTCTGAAAATTCTAGAATCATCATTTTCTGATGTATGACAATCAACTGTTTGAATTTTCTCAATACGCTCAATACTCACTGAATCAAAGGTTTCGAGTAAATGAAATAACATATTTTCCATCAACTCATTTTCTTTTTCTTGGTTCTTTTCATTTTTGATTGACTCATATACATCCTTACCCAACAATTCGTTCGCTGCTGACTCAATTATTTTATCATTTGTAACTTCGATTCTTAATTTCTCAAAATTAAATGTTTTCTTATGCTGATGAGAGTCTGTTACGAAATAAGTTAACTCGCGATCCATGTTATCAAGTCTTATGGTATCCTGCACAATTCTTATGCGATCAATCATTTCATTGAGTCTTTTCTTTACACGTTCTTTCAAATCAATAATATTCTTTCTAACCGATATTGTAATAAATTCTTTTAGAAAATGTGGTAGAGGTTCTGGTAGATAGAATGGTAGTTGGACAATTTTTTCCAAGTAGGACCATCCAGTGGTTAATGAATCACTTACTCCAAGAGAATTATTGATAAAGTTCTCAATCCCAGGCACGACAACACCGGTATCCATAGCTAAAAAAACGATTACTGGTGCACTAGGAATTGATAGAAGAAGTCGAATAACTTCCAATACGTTAACAACACGACGATTTAAGCTTTGATCTAAATCATCAACAAATAGAACTAGTGTTAGCTCTATGTCAGTTTCATCTCTGTACTGTTTCATAAATTCGAATAAGTCTCTCAATTCATTGATCACTTTGTTCAGAAAACCAATTTTATCTCGAACATTTTGATCAGATGCTTGTTGATAAATATCTTCACCACGACTAATAACTGAACTTCTATTGGCTCCATATAGCAACTGAATAGAGGGGATAGCAGTCACAACAAAACCAACATAGGTTGCTATAGATGCATAGGTGTTTGTCGACCATGTGATTAAATCTTTGAAGTTAATCAGACCAATGGAATTTAATATGATACAAACGATGATTCCAATAATTAATAGTATTGCTGCAACAAGACTTGCACGAAGTTCCTCACGTCCACCAAACTGCTCCAACAACAACTCTTTTGCTTTCTTTATTCTCCATTTCCGTAGATAATTCTCTCTAAAATTCCTTTTTTGTTTGTAAGAATAAGCTTTAAAATATGCTACAGAATCATGCTGTGATAATCTCAACTCAGTCATCTTGTATAAAATTCTAATTAAGCCAGCATATAATTCATCAGATTCAGCATACTCCAAAGCATTGAAAGTAACAAATACGTATTCTCTTTCAATCTTTTTCTCCACATCACTGTAAGATGAAGCTGATTGCTTTCGCTCATCATTATAGCCCAACAGATATTCAAAAAAAATATTCAAAATTGTTGCAATAGTGTAATTATAGAAGAAAAAAGTTAACACTGATGAACATGTTTCGGAAAAGTCTTTACATTTCTTTGACACATAATAGTAGTATTTTATCTTATCATCAGGTATATTGGTATCGTCTTCCGATTTTGGTGGTACCCACTCCTCTTGAAACCATTGAACAAGACCATCTTTTGCTTTATTCTCCGCTGTATTTGAATCAAATTCTTTCCTTATGAGTTCTAAAAGAAAAGTCTTACCAGACCCCGACTTAGCATAAATGCCGGTACATATCGGAATCGTTGCTAGCACTAATGCATTCTTAATAGCCTCAGCGTATACCTTGAAGCCCAATCGATCGACACCACCTTTTCTACCATCACTAATCAAGATGGATGTATCTTCATCGATGAGGAAATCAGATGTCTATGTAATGAAGTAATAATTAGCAACAAATCATTAAAATACAATATTATATGATGCTTATCTTACATTTGGAGTCTGGTATTCATCTGCTGATATATGCATAGTGCGAAATCGCTTGTTTAAATTAAGCAAAATATGTTGAAATTTGACCTCATTTTGTTTTAGATTCATTTTCTTTATTTCCGTTTTCTTCAGAATGTCGAATATTTCGTTGGTAGTAATTATTAAATAATTATTGGACAAGTTCAATTCCGTCAGAATTTTATTTCCATTTAAAGCTTTGAACAAATCTTTTAAATTTTCATTCTTCAAACCACAATTAATCAAACTTAATTTTTCTAATTTTATACAAGAACTAAATATTTTCTCTAAAAATTCAGAACTCAATTTAGCTCCATCAATTGTCAGTTCTTTCATATGTTTAAAGTTAGAAATATATTCCTTTAATCTACATTCTATACCGTTGTTTATATTTGTAAACTTCATCTTAATATAAAATGTCTGAAGCGACGATGGTAATGATTTATACAAGTCATTAGCTAGTTGTTGATTAAAAAAATCACATTCAACAAGGTCCAGTCTTATATCTGTCGATAAACTTTTTTTAAGAACTTCAAAATACTTGACTAATAGTTCACCCTTTTTTATAAGTTTATGTAATGACGAAGAAATGAAGAATCCAGCAACAATGGAATCGAATTCTTTTTCAGATGCTGAAACGTTCCGTAGAAATTCTTTATCCATTGGATCTTTTGTGTCGGCATTTGTAACATTATTGATTTGTAGAACACTTTCGAAAAATTTTAATGGGAAATTAATCTCTCTTTTAAACTTGTTAGTAAAACATGCTTCTATTGTTGAATTTTGCTTGGAGTCGATAGAAATTAGACCATCCGTTATTCCAGCGACAACTCTTTGGTTTTCAACTTTATCTACTGTATAAAAATCAATTTTGTAATCTTTTTCTAATCTCTTATTGATTGCCAAGTATATATCATATAAACACCATAATCGTTTCAAAATTATATATTCATCATCAATCACAAGAACATGACCAATGGTTATGCTCATAGTTCTAGGGAGTGATGAATAGAAATCATTGATATCTCCTGCTATATTCCATGGATTATTTGAAAATACCTGTGAATGATAGCGACAAAAAACTTAAAGCACTATAAAAAAAGTGAATCTTATATGAACTACAATTGCTAAAATAACTTACATTTATCCAATATGAATCACTATCTCTCATATCTCTATCCTTGGAATGCTTCAACAATATATCAACCATATCTTTAAAGGGTTGAGCCCAAATAAAGCAAACACACCAAGAAGGGCGTTGTTCTTTTGAAGCAACTATTTCCACGTAACTAACCTTCTTCTCTTTGGTTCGTGGTTTAATGATTTTATCAAAAATGTCATTGATAGTTACTTTATCGATCAACAACTCATCTTGATTATAAAGAACTTCCATTTCTTGTACAACAAATAATAGTTGATTCACTGTTATCCCTCTATTTTCAGCTCTTTCTATAGCGTAACCATCTCTCTCATAGTACTTATCCACTTCGTAAAGATCATCCTATAATAAATGAAATGACAAGATTATAGAAATCAAAAGAATAATTTAGTGATTACTTACAGATGAGAAATGATACGGCTTTATATTCTTCCATGGATATCTTTTATCAGCAGGTTGAAATAAGCGAGGCTTTGGTATAAGACGATTCTTTTCTAACATGTCATCGATGTCACGAAGTCCATCTTTAAAAAAAAGATTTTCACTCAAATTTAACTCAACTAGTTTAGGGCACTGTTGAATAACGTCAATTAATTGCTTAACATTTTGATCACAGATATAACACTTGACCAAACTCAATGAACGAATAGTGTTATAGTGCTTACTAATCTCAGGGAAAAACTTCGTAAAATCTAAATTAATTCCATGTATACTAAGAACATCTAATTGATCAAGATTACCCAGAAATGTATAGATTTCAATAGCTACAACATCACTTATTTTGTTCCCATCAAAATAAATATAAATTTCTTTAATAGATGATGGTAACGATTTGAACAACTCATTAATAACATCAACTTCAACTTGACTAAGATCTAAACTAATGATTTTTGGCTTGTATATCTTTAATATTTCAATGCATTCCTGTAGTTTCGCCGAAGTTGGATTTTTTTTAAGCAATAAATCCAATGATGCAGTTACAAATATTCCTTTTAGAATTTTGTTGAAGATACCATAATTTTCATGATTTACCACGGCATGATCATTGCGCGGGATTCCAGTGATAGCATTTTTCAGAAATCTTTCGTAAAACTTATCCTTATCTTCAAAATCAATATTCCCAACATCGACTTGTAGTGCTTTCTCAACCAATTCGATCGAAAAATTAGATTCCCGTTTAAGTTTCTTCGCCAAATTATTTGAGTCTCTATTAATGAACCCATCTGTTAAGCCTACAGCTGATTCGTTATTCATAGTGTAAAAATCTAATTTATAATTGTTGTCTTTCTTCTTCTTTTCGACAGCTAAATAGATATCCATCAGGCACCACAAATGTTTTAATAGCGAACAATCACGATCAATCACACATACAGTTCCTTTCGCTAGCTTCATAGCTCTTGGAAGTGAAGAGAAGGAATCATTTATGTCCCCGGGAATGCTTCTCAAGTTATCTGAAAAAACCTATATAAAAAAAGTTTTATCATGTGAATGAAATGTAAGCCAATGCAAAAAAAATATATAAACAATAACGAGCTTCACAAAAGTGGATGTAAATGCAATAAAGAGTTCAAAAGTGCATCTAAATACGTACATGAATCCAATAAGAATCAGTTGGATCCAGTTCTCTGTCTATTGAATGCTGTTTAAGAACTGTAAAGATCTCTTTAAAAGATTGAGAGGGACGATAAACCACACACCAGGTCGTTTTCTGTTCGCAACTTGCTTTTAATTCAACATAACTACATTTTCTATTCTCTGTTTGCTTTAATATGAGTTTCTCTTTAAACTGATCTATTGTGATATCATCAATCGATAATAACTTTAATTCATTTTCACACAGTTTCTTAACGTCATCAAAAATGTCTTGTAATTGCTGTATCGTTATCCCTCTCATTTCGACTCGATCAATTTTACATCCTTGATTATTGAAATGAGATGAATCATCAGCTAATCTTGACATGCCTTTTTCTCAACTTAAAAAATACCAGACTGGTATACTTTCTTGCTGTGTCGTCGGGCGGGTGTTTTACACGTAACTTACGTACTTGTGAATTTCTGTAACGTAAATTTTGTTTTGTAAATTTTATTTACAGTGGGGGGTTTTAATTTTGTTGTCCAGCGAACATGTACCACCGGTAAATGTTCAGATCCACATGAAGGTGGTGTTGAAAAACACCGTGTTGAGA
>Ga0164294_10006248_pt1 | contig 10193 bp, 10 predicted proteins | sample GEODES005metaG_FD_111479 | JGI IMG/M metagenome (GOLD analysis project Ga0164294, IMG submission 111479) | Oligotrophic lake water microbial communities from Sparkling Lake, Wisconsin, USA - GEODES005 metaG | ecosystem: Environmental > Aquatic > Freshwater > Lake | place: USA: Sparkling Lake...
ATTTCTTATCACCTTTCGCTAATCTTTTATTTCTACCCAAAAATGCTTTCTTTTCAGCAACAGTCATAGCAGAGAATCTATTAATAGCTTCAGTCCAACCAAGCTTCTTAGAGTTATGAGCACGAACTCGATTCAGCTCAGTCATAAAAAATTCGCGGCGAGATTCGATTTCATTTGGTCCATAATTCACTTGAAATTCATCCATAAATTTTTCAAAAGTATAATCCTCATAATTCACTGAAACAGCAGTGACAGAGAAGATAGTGGCGATAGCAACGAGAAGAACTAAATTTCTGATCATTTCAATAACTGATTTGAAAGAACAATATTTATTTTTGAGTGATGATGGCAAAGAAATCTTTTAAAATGTCTGAACAACCCTTGAAACATTTTCAAAACCCATGTGTTTATGCGTCAATATTTTTGATGTGACCAACAACGTCAACTTCGATTGTGACAGTTACGAAACTTAAGTCTTACCGTTATATTTATTTGGATATTTGTGTTGTTCTTGAATAACTTTAATGAAAGGACTGCGAAATATTGCTAGGGCAATCAGTCCTTTTACCTCTTCCAAATCCAAGGAGAAGTCTGCTGATGACTACAGCTGGGACTTAACCAATATTGACATCGAGGTTCTGATGAGGGACTTCTATACAACTTACAATCCATCTCGTATCGATACTATCAGAACGATTCTAGATGAGTATAAAGGAGAGGAGCTACGTATGTTGCAGCAATTATGTAATCGTTATAAGATTCGCGAAGAGAAAATGCAGGAATATATAGATAATGCTATTATAGTGAAGCCTTTACCCGTGATTACTCAACCTGTGCGAAAACCATCTGTCCGCTTTGATACAACTCAAGATCAAGACTCTGTTTCAACCAGAGATAATAATGTAGATAAGCAGTACAAAAATAATTACGATTTATACACAGACTTTACTTGGGATTTAACTAATGTAGACATGGCAACTGCTCTAAAACTTATATATAAAGAACTCAATCCACAGAAGGCACCAAATGTAGCCACACTTTCCACTAAGACTTATGATGACTTCATTCTTATCTTGCAACAATTATGCAAGAGGCATTCATTGAGTGAGATGCAGATGCAAGAATATCTAGATCGATCTCCGAAGTATTCTCCCGAATTCGGCAGTGGTTACTCTTCAGCACCATCATCGCGTAGCCAATCGATAAGTCAAAGCGATCAGCAGAGCATAACTAGTAGTATCAATAGCAGCAGAGATCCCATCAGATCATCCAACAATTTTTATCTATCGAAGAACAACGTGAACACAATTCCCCCACTACATGTCGATACCAAGAGTGATCGATTGATGCCACGAGACACATTCCAGAAAGTCAGAAGTAACGGCAGCTTCCCATCGCCTCAGCCATCCATAGTGTCAGATACCGGGAGCATTTCCAGTCGTGATAACTACAGTCAGTCCACCACCAAAAGTGGAGATAGGAGGAACACCCCTACTGCTGCCATTACATCTCCACCTCCCCCACCGCCTATAGAAAGTAAAATTGTTCGTGATGATGATAGTGATGATGAAGATGTAACTTCAATGAGCAGAGGCATCAATGAAGATGAGGATGAGAACAAAGTGCCTCCTAATAAGATTGGTGTAGAGCGAAGAGGTTTGACAGGAAGGACAGAACAGGCTGACAATCAGGGTAGAATAGTTCCAACTAACTCAGGCATCGGTCGAAAAGAGGATCGTAGTAATCATCAATCCAATGAAAGAGTCGAAACTATAGTAAAGAACCAGGCCCTAGATGCTCGCAATGGCAGTGTAGCAGGTGTTGACAGGTATGTGGAAGTTGACAACGAGAGCTTGAAGAGTAGCATGAGGGCAGCAGCTGGGTCAGGAGATAGAGATAATGATAAAAAAGATAGAGATAATGATATAAAAGACAACAATTCTTCGAAAAAGGCTTTCAAATCAGACAGCTCAATCAAGGAAAGCACAACCAGCAACAACAGCACCACCAGTAGTGTCACTAGTCGAGCAGTACTGTTGGATAAATATCAGCAGCAGCAGTATGAGTTGGAGATAGAGACTCAAATGACCTTGCTGAAGGCTGAAGAAGGTTATTATGTTGTTGTTACTGTTGTTGCTATACATGTATCGATAGATGAAGTATTATTTGTGATGCACTACAATGACCTCATCAACCTGTTCTGCTCTGATCTACAACAACAACAACAACAACAGGTCGTAGCTTGAAATTAAAAGCTGAGATTGAAGAAGAGAAGAAGAAGCATGAGAAAGAGTTGGTGAGGGTGAGGAAGATGAATGAGAACGAGATCACTAAGCTGAAGACCAAGCTTGAAGCAGGTACTGTGTGCTGCTCATGATTTGGTGATCGCTTCAGGTTAGTTCCTTATGCATGACACTAACCTACTACTGTCCTTGTGTATAATCTCTTTTAAATAGAGTACGCAATCAAGCTTGAGAGTGAGAAGACCATTCATCAGGAAGCGTTGGATCAAGCTGAAGCCAATTGCTTACGCCTAGAGAACAACGTCGATGCCGAGAAGAGAGATAGTAATGCGTTGCGGAAAGAAATTAATGCCTTAGAGCGTCGTCTGGAGGGATTGGAGAAGAAACATAGTGATGCTATTGCGGACAAGAGAGACTTGCTGCGACTCGTCGACATCATGAGTGCCTCTCCAATGGGAATAAAGTCTGTGCTAGAGGCTTACCTGAGCAAACTAGGTATCTCATCACATGTTATTCTGATCGCTCTACATCATCTCATGTGATCAGAATACTTCGATATTTGTATGCTTCGTCATGTAACCTGTCTTGTCTGTAGGTGACAGTACGGGTAGTTCTGCAGTCAAGAGTGGTATTGGTAGTGAGGGGCAGCAGTTGCCTGTCAGCTATCGCATCGCGATTGCGTTGGCCATTAAGCGCGGTCAAGATCTACCTTGTCTGGATGACTTCCCAACTATCAATATACAAGTCCCATCCCAAGGCGGCGCCTCCAACCCAGTTGCAGTGTCAGTAAGCCCACAGAAAAGCACACAACAAGATCAACAACTTACTAATTCTAGTGGCAAAGCTAAGAAGAACAAGAAGAAGAAGGATGGAGCAGAGTCTATCCGTGATTCTAACAACACTGCTCTTGATGATGATCATGAGGACCCCGAGAAGAGTTTAGATGAACAGTATCAGATGGCCAGGAAGTATTATGTGCAACAAGAGGCACAAGAAAAGCTAGCACAGAAGATCCATGCGACTAACTTGAACATGAAGGAGAGCCAGACCTCCTCTGCAATGGAACTGTCAGCATCGAGGGATACATCTACAACTGTTCTGTCCTCATCTGCAGCTACAGCAAGTAATGACGATGGGATCATCTATGACTGGGCAGAGTACACTGATCCGCGCACGAAGAGGAAATACTACTATAGTCCATCGACGAAGAAGAGCACTTGGACTAAGCCGTATAACTTCGACAGCATACACCATCGAAACAACATGACAATCAACGCTGTGACCAATAATGGCAACAGTACTAGCACAATCAGTAGGTACGAATCTCCGAATGTTAGTATACGGTCCAGTAAGAGCGATAACTTTGGTTCGAAAGCCAGCAGTCATATGAGACCCTCCCAACTTGCGAATACGACTCCCCTCAGACTAGAGGAGTTGGATGTGTACGAGTCATCGTCTTCTGCGAGGCCCTCTAGGAGCAATACTCCCAATAGTCAAGCGAACATCACTACTGAGCAATACAACTCCATGTTCTTTGCTACGAGAGGTATTCGATGCTGCTATATATGACGATCTTGTTCCATAGCATCATTTGCTGTATGTTTGATACAACTGATATGCAATAAATTTGCTGTATATTTGATGCAACTGATATGCAATACTCTTGTTCCATAGCATCATCGGGTAGTAATTTGTCTAAAGGCAAATGGTCAAGGTCGGCGTCTCCATCGGCAACTTCCCAACGCGCACCTAGTCCTGCACTGTCGACCGTGTCGTCGAGAGGAAAGCAAAGCACTGCGAGTGGCAATAGTAGCTACTCACTGTGGGTTACCGCTGTTGATCCGAAGACAAATCGAAAGTACTGGTATAACAGGTCCGACGTACTGCCTCCTTCTTATTTTCTTTGAATTGATAAGTTGTATTATGTATTATATCTATACACAGGGAAACAAAAGTGAGCACGTGGCGGCAGCCTGCTGAGCTATTGTTATGATGATTCATTCTATTTGAAATTAGCATCGACCTGACGACTCCTTTGCCTCGATATAACATTACACCGATACGACGTATGGAGTAGATGTCCTGATGCCGCGCTGAATAGACTTGTACAAACCTAAATCTAAATTATATCATTCAGCTAACGTTATAGTACGTACTATAGAGAGTACTGTACGTACTGCTTGCAAGATCTCTCGCGAAGTCGAAATAATTAAGTCACTTAATTATCTTGTTAAGTTTCTTATGCAAAAGTTGTCGGATTATACAATGCTGTCTTCTGAAAAGAGTTCCACAGATGCTATTGATTCCGACATCACCCTTCCTAGACCAAACTCTTGTATAAGTGTGAATTATTCCAACATTATTGTTAATAATGATGGATCAGTGAAAACAACAACAAATCCTTTGCTGAAGAAAGATGTTACATTAGGGCATGATTTAGATCAACAGGAAAAGAGCTTGAGTTTTGATAGCAGGATAAGTGAGAGTAAGGAGCCGTTACCAGATATGTGGTCGAGAAACTACATCGGGCTCTACTGTCAATATGCCGCTGTAGGACTGATCTACGGTAGTACTGGCACTTTGATACCCTTCTGTGCCTATACTTTCAACGGTCCAGCCAATGGTGAGTCCGCCGGATATATAATTATCCATAGTTTCAAATTATTAGGCCTGACTCTCACTATGATGTCACCTCTCTGTAGTGTGTGCAAATGCCAGGAACATAGTTACCTTCGCCTGGAACATAAAGATATTCTACGCTATCTTCACCGATATCTATCGACCTTTCGGTTTGAGAAGGAAGCCGTACATGCTGTGTGGCTGGGCAGGAGTTCTGGTCCTTCTGCTAGTCCTGACATTCACCTCCAACACCATGAGCCTCACTGCGTGGTTAGTCAGTCAAATGGCGGTGAACGGTTTCGTTATGCTCAGTGACGTCCCTTCAGATGGCTACTGCGTGGAGTTGGGACAGATGGAACCATTCGAAAAGCGCGGCCAGATACTCGCTACAGGGCAGCGCATCCGATTCAGCTTCTGTGTCATCGCGGGATTTATTCAAACATTTTTACTGAATGGTCCATCGACGAATGAAAGTGGCTGTGAGATCAGCTTCCAGAGCTGTTGGGCCTGGGGTCTCACTATCAATGGCTATTTTGGTCTTTTGTTCGCCATAGTGTTCGTACTGGCTATCCCTATATGCTGGCTCAAGGAGCTCGAAGACACACATGTCCCCAGGCACACCGCATCGTTTTTCTTTAAAGAAATTTGGCTTATCTTACAGAACATGACAACATTCTACATACTCATCTTCATTTTGGGGATACAAACATTAACCAACTTCACTAGCAATGCGAATATTCAGTTGCAGTACTATGTCATTAAGCTCACGAATTTTCAGGCTGGTATTGATACCGTTACGACATACGCAGGATTAGCATATGCTATCTGGTTGTTCCAGACATACATGATTAACAGGGACTGGCACATCACGCAGTACACGTCTGTCCTCTTAGCAGCACTGTTGGGGTTGGTATGGATCGCGCCTTACTACAATTTAGGAGGGACACAGAACGGGTGGTTCACCATCTTCATCGACTTGGATACGGTGAGTTGCTGCTTATTATTGATATGTTGCAGATGTATTTTTCTAAGTTATCTGCATCCATTTTTGCTTTCAACTTCATGCAGCAATTCGCCCAAGGTTTGTCTCAGGTGCTGTACACAATAGCCATCATAGAACTCGCCAAGACCGGATTGGAGGCAACTACTTTCGAATTACTAGTTACTGTCGGGAACGCTGCTTTGCTAGTGAATGGAGTGATAAGCACTCAGATGCTTACTCCTCTCAATGCTGTAAGTTGTGATGAAGATGGAGGCTGTGGTAGTCATACTGTCTCAACCACAAGCCAGCAATCATTCAACGACTCTGATGGTCCTTGGCGTTACACTCAATATACCCTCATCTTAAACTCCATCAGTGTAGCCGCTTGCTTCATCTTCACTCCTTTTCTGCCCAAGTCCAAGGAGCAGTGCCACGAGTGGAAGTTAATTGGAGATCAGCAGGGAAATAGCATCATTCGGGCTCGAATCGGCCTCGCCATGTGTGTCGTAACTATTTTGGTAAGTTGTTGATGCACAGCGCTTCTGTTGTCGACCATAATCAAACATCTCTCAATAAAATTATATCATATATATCTAGTATGGCGTAGTCGCCGCAGTCCTGCTGTTGAACACCTCTACGGCCTGTTTGCCCGAGATAGGTGGTGCTGGATGCTAAGTGGACAGCGGAGCTGCATGACAATACTGCTTACTTGTGCGACTCAGCATCGCACATGTATCCAACACACAATGATAGGTCATTGTTGTCAAATTTAATGTCGTGAATATCGTCAGCGTGTATCGTCATGTAATGTATAGCATTTAACATCAGACCCCTTGTGTATGCGATAGACATTTTGTGAAAGGTCGGGCTCGATATCATTGTTCGTTTTAGCATCACTGATCAAAGCTTCTTTGATCAACCAAACTTACTCAACTATCGCTACTCTTCAGTAACTTATGTCGGGGCAGGTTCAAGTTATTCTCTAAATAGATTTGTAGGACTAATGCAGACTATTGTACATACATCGTTGTTTTAACTTAAGTTAGTATGAATATCGAACAATCGCAGAGAAGATAAGAACAAGCATCCATTTTTGGTTCTGTATTCTAACAATCAAATTCAAATCAATTCAACACCACTTTTCAGCAACAAATACGGATACCAAAGAGAAATATATGTGAAGCTAATTGCTATGCCTGGTGGAATCAAATCCCAACGTCCGTCCCAAGCCAGAGGTATGACATAGGAAGAAAGCCAAATCACCTTGTAAATAATTTGAATAAGCAAGAGGTTCGCCCATTTTGAAGGACTGGAGATACCGAGGATTGAACCAATGAAGATTGCAGACCAGAGAGATAAAGTAATCGATCTCCACCCAACAGAGCCTCTGAACGAGTCTTGAGAAATATCGTTACCAGTGAAATACTGGATAAAGACATAGCCAAGGACCAACAAGTTGTTATAATATCCAAGTTTCAAATAAGATGATGTTGTCATCTTAAAGTTAAGGCATCCGATAAAATCCAACAAGTTAGCTGAAGCAGACAGGGGAGTTGGATCGGTCAGGAGAGCTGGATCAGTCAGGAGAGCAGGATCCGACAGTAGGACTGGATCAGTGGGAAGAGCAGGATCCGACAGTAGGACTGGATCAGTAGGAAGAGCAGAATCCGACGGGAGGTCTGGATTCAACAGGAGAGTTGGATCCGACATGGGCTGGATGCGACAGGAGGGCTGGATCTGACAGGTAACGTTGGCAAGGATCAGCCCTCGGCAAAACATAAAAGTTGTTCCTCCAATATATTGACGCATACATATCGACAAAATGAGCGCGATTTTCAAATTAATATACATTTTAAGTTTTTTGTAACGGGTTTGAAAACGAGTTAAATTACAGTTCGTGATTAAATTGAACTTAAAGTTAGCTTACGGTAATTGCTAAGCCGTTAAATTTTGTATTGGTTATCTTCAGTTTGTATCAAGCTACTTGTATATGTAACATAGAATGAAAATGCGCATAGCGTTAAATGGAGGGTTAGTTTAAAGGAGGTCTGTTAACATCAAAAAAAGGGTGGGCGACATGCACTTGGGGCCCGTCTATATGTAACAAACACCGCTTGTCACATCACAATAGCCAGCTTTAACAATCTGCTGATCTACTACAAAACTATTATCTAACGAAGGATCGTTGTCTTCTACAGTCGGAAAAGTTCCTTCGACACGTTTCTCGCCCGGTCTATCAATTGCGGCTGCGGATATCACTTGCTCTGTGCTACTTCGACTCGTCGTATCATTGGACAAGTTGTCAGTCTTTGTCTTATCAACCTCGCTGGAAGACGGATCTTTGATCGAAGACACCAGAACTTTCTCGTCGATGAAGGACCAGTCCAGCAGGTTGTTTCCGTTTCCATCGTGTGGACGGATGAACACAGAGTCCCGCATACCCTGCAGTTCAGAACCGGAGTCATCGTCACTATCATTACCGCCTTTCTTATTGTGCCCTCTCAGTGTGCTCTTCTTGTGACTGTTCTTGGCACTCGTCACAGCATCTACATTGCCGCCTACCTGGACTGTATTCTGTTCCGATGTATTTTTGGATAAGCTTGACTTTCTGGCATTGGTGAAGTTAACTGGCTCCGGTATGTACGGTCCATCAGAGCTCCGTTCGTAAATCTTATCCCACTTGATCCCATCGAAGAACGAAGAGCTCATGATGTCCTGAGGAGGATTCTCCCATGCACCGAGTCTAGTGCTGGGGTCTCTTTTGATCAGTCCGGATAGCAGTAGTCGAGCAGGCATGCTGAAGCGCTCCTCTGGAAAGAAGTCCAAGTCAGCGTATAAAATCCTGTATAAAAGTAGACATGAAGTACAGATAACCACTTGCCACAAAATTTTCAATGTGACACAGTCGAGCTCATCTCACTTTTGGTACGTTTGCCTCAGGTCGGTGCCTCTAAACGTAGGTGTTCCACTCAGCATCTCATAGATCATAATGCCCAGGGACCACCAGTCAGCTGCCTTCCCATAGCCGATCTTTGGGGGAAGCTTGTTCTTACTGGAGGAGCCCTTGCCCCGGCCCGCCTTGTCCCTGTTGTGCTGCTCGATCTGCTGCACACCGGTCTTGAGTACTTCTGGAGCGGAGTAGTCGGGTGTTCCCACTAGCGAAAGAGCACCCCTGGGATGGACTATCTCTTGCTTAGACAATCCGAAGTCGATTAGAACAGCATGTCCCCTAGCATCAATCATGACATTATGAGGCTTGATATCTCTGTACAGCACATTCATAGAGTGCAAATGAGATATCGCCAGCACAAGCTCCGCTGCGTAGAAACGCACCCAATCTTCAGGAAGAAATTTGAACTTCTTTATCAACTCCCTTAAGTTACCGCCTGGAATAAAGTCCATCCCAAGATAGAGGTTATTCTCAGATTGAAATGCAAACATAAGTCCCGAAGTGAAGGGATGAGGAGCCTTGAGGGTCATGGCATGGAGGATGTCCCTCTCGGCCTTAGCCTGCCGCTTGTCCGACGATCGCATGTTCTTCTTCGTAATAATCTTCAATGCGAACAGCTTCCCATCTGCTTTCGACTCAGCAAGTAACACTCGACCGAATGCACCGCGTCCTAACTCCTTGCGAAACTTGAAATTCGATAGCTTAGTAAATGGAGTCTTGGTTTTATGAGAGAACGAAAAGTCATCATTATCTGGTGCCTCTACACTGCTCCTGCTCTTCTTTTCATTCGAGCTGTAGAATGAACCAAAAAAATACCTCCACAACGAGTAGCGAGCAGCTGCCCTACTTTGGTTGTTCACACCCGTACCGTTATCGGCACTGTTATGTTCAGTGGTGGTGTTCTGTTTGTTCTCAACTATAGGAGTGGCCTCGACCCCTTTCCGCAGCTCAAATGTGTCGAAGTCGAAGTCCGGATCATTCTCGCCTATGATATACTGCTCCCCTGTATCCAAATTCTTGATTGTCAACTTGAGAATCTCCTCGTCATCCAATTTATTGACTGATGCAGCAGGTTTTGACTCAGCATTATTTTCTTCGCTCACAGCTGCAGCGTCGTCTTCAATTGGAATTGTGTCATCATTGTTCATTTGTACCGTTGATGATGTATGATTACGTCTTGTCTCACAATTAAACCCAACCCTCTACAGTTGGGTTTTACCTGTTTCACATATTTACCGTACGTAAGTTAGTACAGTACGTACAATACATACTGAAGCACGTAATAATTCGTGATGAAAAGAACAAGTGCTCTACTTCGAGGGACTAAAGGTAAGAGTTGGTATCTGGACTACATGCAGAAGGGCAAGGAAGGCTTCAAAAAGACCGTGCCTCCGACGCC
>Ga0164294_10006249_pt1 | contig 10192 bp, 10 predicted proteins | sample GEODES005metaG_FD_111479 | JGI IMG/M metagenome (GOLD analysis project Ga0164294, IMG submission 111479) | Oligotrophic lake water microbial communities from Sparkling Lake, Wisconsin, USA - GEODES005 metaG | ecosystem: Environmental > Aquatic > Freshwater > Lake | place: USA: Sparkling Lake...
AAAAAATTGGGTTGGTACTATTTTATAATCATTATCATTTATTATTAAATCTAATGTTATAGGATGAATTGCAGATTTACCTTCTTTGATTGGATTTGTTAAACTTTTTAATTTCCTTATATCACTAAATTTCTTCATTAAAAAAAGATATAAAAAAATAATTAAAGATAATTTTATATTAATATTTAATGTCAATTACGAGTGAAGAATATTCAAATGAATATGATTCTACAGATAATACAAATTCAACAGATAATACTGATGATATGGATTTTGATTTAAAAGGTAAAATATTAAATAAATACAATGTTATAAATGAAATTGGGAGGGGTGCTGATGCAATTGTTTGGTTAGCATTAAATATAGAAGATTCTAAATATTATGCTATTAAAGTAAATGAACCAAATGAATATGAGAAAGGATTAGAAGAATTTAAATTTATTAAAAAACTTCCTCCAAAAGCAACTTGTTTTAATCATTTGAAAGAGAGTTTCGTTGAAAAAATAGATAATAAAAAATATTCATGTGGTGTATTTGAATTACACACTGGAAATTTAGATGCTTTAGTTAGAAAAGGTGATTATCAAAATGGATTAAAAATTACACTAGTAAAAAAAATTATGTTTCAAGTGTTATCAGCTTTAAAACATTTACATACTAAATTAAAAGTATATCATGCAGATATTAAAACTGATAATATTTTATTGCAAGGTATTAATAGATATGATAAATATGTTATTCAAGAATATAACAATTGTAAATTTTTTGAAGTTTATAAGAAAGAAAAATTAAATTTTTGGTTAGGACAAGGTAAAAAAGAAGATACTATTGATAAAATACCAAAAGAACATAAATTAAAAATAAGAAAAGAAATACATAATTCAATTTGTGAAAAAATTAATTTTCCAGATAAGACTGAAAGATATAAAATTGATGAAAATTTTGTAAATACTGCATTAGTTTCATTATCTGATTTTGGTGCATGGTGTGGAGAAGATGAACATTATGACACTGATTTTGGAACAAGATATTATAGAGCTCCAGAAGTAATTTTACTAGGAGAATCTAGTTATCCTGTAGATATTTGGGCAGCAGGTTGTGTATTTTATGAATTATTAACAGGTCGTATATTATTTAATCCAGAAAAAGACCATCGTGCTAGAGATGAACATCATTTATATTTAATTAATAAATCATGTGGAAATTTTAATATTGGTTTCTTAAAAACTACTAAGAATTGGAAAAAATATTTTAATAGTAGTGCACAATTAATTAATTTTGATAAAGAAGATGATGAATTTTTAGAAGATCGTTCATTTAAATATAGAATGAATAAATATGGTATAAATGAAAATCAAGAAGAAATATTAGATTTATTAAAAGGAATGTTAACAATTTCACCTAATCAAAGATTTAATATAACAAAATGTTTAGCACATCCTTTTTTTAAAGAATTTAAATAAATTTATCTATCCAATGAGACTACCAATAGTCGCATTAGATGTATAACAAGTAGAATTATTATTTGAACTTGGTGGTGTATATGAAAATGTATTATTACCAGTATGATTATCTATTTTATACTGTTGAACTAAATAAGAATAATTTATATGAGTAATATACAAATTATTAATTTTAGAACGGAAATAAGGCTTCGGCATAATATTTATTTAATCAGGTGTGTAAAATAATAAATGTTCAATTTTTATTTTAGTCCTTTAGGACTAAAATAAGAAATTAATAAACTTAAATTTTATTTAAGTTTGTTCAATTTTTTTTTTTTTTTACAAAAAAAAATTAATAAGTAAATAGCTATGCTATTTGCTTGTTCAATTTTAATTAACAATTATAAATTCAAAGAATTTCCTCCTTTACTATCTTCATCTGATTCATCATTTTGAGTAGCATTTGCAGGTTTAAATACAATTCCTTTCCATGCTTTTGTTTTAGTATTTGGAGGAATTCCAATAATTTCTACAATTAATTTATCAAATTCTGCTCTACCTAGAGATTTCAGTGATTCATCCGCTTGTTCACGAATCCAATCTCTATATCTCTCCCACATTGCAGGAACAGTAATTGGTAATTTACTAGTTTCATCAACTTCAATACATTCAGAATAAAATCTACGAACACTATCATTTTCATTTCTATATTTATCAGTGAAAGCAAGAACTGCATCTGGTTCTGTTAAAAATTTCTCTTTTCTATACTCATGAACATACATATAAACAAGATAACTCATAAAATATGGTGCCCATGTATCAATTTCATATTCTAAACTACCATTTAATAAAAATTCATTTGGTTTCTTTGGATCAGGTTTTTCAATAAATCTTGAACTAAATTCAATTACTCTTACACGACGCCAAATACCAAAATCTTGAGCATTAATAACTGGAAGTTTATTACATTGAAGCCAAAATTTAGCTTGAAATTGCATTTCAAAAGGTTCTTGATACATTGCTCTTACTAAAAATTTATCGTTACCTGTTAATTCTTTAACTAATCCAACATTTAAACTTTCATTATCATCTGTTTCTTGGAAAACACCAGCTCTCACTCCTTTTAATCTTGCTAATTCAGGAGAAGCTTGATTTGATGCATTTCTCTTTCTAGTAATAATTGTAATTGGACATGCTGCATAATATTGTCCCATGGCTTTTGCAAATAAACTCATTGTTAATGATTTACCATTGGAACCGTTATTTGTACTTGACCCACTACCAGTAATTGTTCTGAATTTTTGTTCTTTATTTTCACCAGAACAACAAGAGGCTAAAGATAATAAGAAATATCTTCTTACATCAGGATTAATTAATACTTGACTGAAAAATTTATCAATCTTTTCTTTGTATTTTTGAACTTCTTTCTTACTAGTATCCCAAGCAACATAATTTGTTTTTGTAGAAAGGGAAATAAAATCATCTGGTTTCCCTGGACGGAATTGATCTTTATCTAAATCATATACTCCATTTTCAAAACCAATTAAATTTTTATTTGTATCATCTAATTTTTCAATAAAATCTTTATCATAGAAAAGATTTCTTGCTTCTTCCATGATTTGTTTCTTAAAAGTAATATTTAATAATCTATCAATAATTTTTTGAGTTTTACTTGCTTTTGATTGATAATCTTCCTTCTCTGAACCTGTTAATGCAATTGCTTTATTATTATATTCAACAACTAATATATGGAAATCATTAATGAAATCATTACAAATTAAATTTATGAGAGATGTACCACCTTCACTTAATGCCCATCTATGATTTTTAAATTCATACCAAGCATTATTTTTGATAGAGATACATACAAATCTATCAGAATATTTATTATGAAGAGCTTTTGCAATGTAATATGTATTTGTATCCAAACTTCTTCTGATACAAAAATCATATTCTCTTTTAATAAATTTTTTATATTCTTCAGGATTATCTTCTTTTGCCCAATATACTAATGAACTAATAGTTAATCCTCTATCTCTCATAGTCATCCATACATCTTCACATTCTCCTTCCTTATATTTATCAGATTTTCTAGAAAATTCAATCCATTCTGATAATAAACTGATATCAATATTATGTAATGCCCAACCAACGCGAATCCAATCATGATAATCATTTGCTCTTGATTCTTTTAATAATTCAACTAAAGTTCTTGCTTTTTCAATATCATTCTTTTTATTTTCAGTTAAATCTTCAGCTTGTTCAATTACTAATTTATTTTTATTATATCCAAGATTTTCATATTCTTTATTAATTTTTTCATCATTATAATTCTTAGTATAAGGTAATGAATTTTCAATATTCCATGCTTTCTGTTGAATTGAGAAAATTTTTGTTTTTGTATAATCATCTCCAAGAGAATCTGGACCAGAGTCACACATTTCTGTATCAATTACTCTAGTTAATTTATATTTATTACCATCTACTTTTTTACAACCATACATTAACCACGGATTTGTATTAATAATTGATTTATCAAAAATTTCAGATACACCTTTAATAAAACCGTCAAATGTTTTTGATTTCTCTGCTTCCATTACAACATAGTTTCTAATCAAATGTCTGATTTTTGCAGAAGTACAAATTTCATGAAAAAATCCATGAAATCCATCCTTAACTACAAGTTCTTTAATATTTATTTTATCTTTTTCAAAAATACATACTTTTAATTGTTCATTAGAAACATCAAGATATTTTTTAATACCTTCACGATACAAATCAATAACTTCAACTATCATATCATCATCATATAATCTATTTCCTTTGTATTCGGTTTTTTTATTATCCAAATCAATATCAAAAATAACTGGACCAAAATCTTTAGGCATCTCTGCAATATGTAAATCAACTCCATTACCAGAAGCATTTGCAACAGCTTTAATTAATCTTTTTCTTTGTTCTTTATTGAAACAAAATTTACCTTTATTTCCACCCATTGATACATGGGTAATATTGGTCTTTTGACCTGGAGGGATTCTTCCTTCCTCTAATATATTATTTATATCATTTAATATTTTAGCAACCTTATTCGGATTAATCGAATTTAAGTCTTTGTCTGTCATATAGTTATATTAAATAAAGATTTTTTTATATATATTTTTCAATTTTTTAAAAATAAATCATTACCGTATGTAATTATGATGATAATCATCGAAATATATATAATAATATTAAACTATATTTTTTAACATCGAACAGAAAACACATTTAAAAAAGACTTTCTATTATATAATAATGAATACAACAATGAGAATTATGCATGATATTGTAGATTTTAATGAAAACAAACCAGAAGGGATATTTCTTTATATAGATAAAAAAAATATTAAAAAACAATACAGTTTAATTATTGGTCCTGAAGGAACACCGTATTTTGGTGGATTCTTCTTTTTTGAAATAATTTATCCAGATGATTATCCAAATAAATCTCCGACTATTAAATTTTTAACAATTGATAATAATGTTCGATTTAATCCAAATTTATATCAATGTGGTAAAGTTTGTTTATCTATTTTAGGAACATGGTCTGGTCCATCATGGACTCCTGTTATGAATATTCGATTAGTATTAGATTCCATTAGATCTTTGTTAGGACAATATCCAATTCAAAATGAACCTGGATTTGAAAACGTAAAACCTGATGATATTCGGTCGATGGAATACAACCAATATTTATTATTTCATACATATCGATTGGCAATTGTTGATGTATTAAATAATAAGTTTATATTATATTCAGAGTTATTTAAAAATGAAATTAAAACAGAATTTGAAAAAAATAAACAAAAATTATCAGAAGATTTATTATCTTATGAAAATATTTATGGAAATTCAACAATTGAAAATAGAGTGTATTTTATAAAGAAAAGTAAGTTAGATTTTAAAGAATTATTAGAAAGTTTTAATAAAATTTAATAAATAACTTTAAATAAATCATCAACAGGAAATCTAAATCTTTTTTCTAAAGGATATCCATCTTTTTTATTACCAACTGTAAATAATACACAGGGTACCAAGTCATCATCTAAATTTAAAACTTGACTAATTTTTTCATGTTCAAATCCTTCCATAGGACAACTTGCTATTTTCCTTTCTGATGCAGCTGCAAGAGCATAACCTAAAGCTAAATAAGCTTGATGTTTAGACCATTCTGTTTTACTTGGTTGGTTATTTAAAAATTTAATCATAGATTCTTTTTTCCCATAAAATCCAGTTTTAGATACATAAGAATCTATTCTTTTATCCAAATCTTTTAAAGCACAAAATATAAATAAGGCATAACATTCTTCTATTTGTGACTGACCATAACAAGCTGGTTTTAAACTTAATTTAGTTTTAGGGTCAATAATTAATATAACTTTAAATGGTTGAATACCATAAGAACTAGGAGAATTTACAATAGCATTCATTATTGGTTTAATATCAACTGGTCCTGGTAGAAAATGTTTTTCAGCCCTTCTCCACAATAAATTATCTGTAAATGTATATTTATTACTTATTGAATTTTTTAGGTTTTGATATTTTTCTTTATATTTTAGATATTTATTTTTATAATCCATTAAATTAGCATAGTATATTTTATAATGTAAGATTTTAAAGAATTAATAAAATTTAAATATCTTCATCAGTACTTTCTTCTATATCAGTCGAAAAACCTGTTGAATGAGTAGTTGTATCATCATCTGAAGATAAATGTTCATTTGAAGATAAATGTTCATTTGAAGATAAATGTTCATTTGAAGATAAATGTTCATTTGAAGATACATTTTCATTAGATACTAACTGTTTTTCTAACATTTCAATTCTCTTTTTATAAAGTTCTGTTATGTTAATTTCAATAGTTTCTTTATTAATATATTTTTTATGAAGTTTCTTTAATTCATTTTTAACTTCTAGTTCAAAATTAATTACTTGTAATAATTGTATTTTAATATTTTCTGTTTCGCTTATAGGACTACAAAAATTAAAATTATTTTTATTTGAATGTATTTTAGTAATACTTCTACGCGTATTAAACATATTCCATAATTCATGTAAATTTTTTTTTTCTGCCTCCATTAAAATTCTTTGATTTCTATCAAAAGTTTTTGGTAGTACATTATTTAATTCTTTAAATTTTTTAATTTGTTTTACATATTCATTTAAATCTATATTTTGACTAAGTATATTTTTTTTTGATTCTTCTGCACAATTTTCTAAATCTATCATTTGACTAAGTATTTTTTTCAAAAAAGTAATTTCATAATCAATCTCTTTAATACTTGTAAATTTATTTAAATATTCAGATGGTTTAACAATAGCTTTTAATGATTCAAATTCATGTTCTAATGCTTTTATCTGGCAATCTTTTAAATTATAATAAGAACCACCTTGAACATTTTTAATCCCATATTCCATCATATATTTTTTTGTTATTTTATCAACATCCATTTGATCATCTGATTTAATAACATCAACTACTTCACCAGAATTAAGTTGGGAACCAACAACTACTTCACGTTTAGTTCTAAAAACAATATATTTATTATCAGGGTATTCTACTACGTAAATTAAATGCATTAATGAAATAATATTTAAATTATAATATAAAATAATCAATTTTTTATAAAATAAATAAAAATTGAGAAAAGAATTATAAAAAATACTTATATTATAATATAAATGTATTTTTGCCCGAATTGTTCATATTCATTTGATATCGTTAAATCCTCTCAAGGTGGAAGTAAGGCTGATAGTCGTACACCTATTGCAAAATTGCAAGAGGCATTAAAGAAATTTGAAGCTAATGAAGATTTATCTAAATACGTCGCTACTTTTAGTAGAGATGAAACTAATAAAAATAAAAAATATCAAAAATTAGAAGATAAAGATAAGATAAAATTTAATCAAATATTTGAAGAAATTACATCTACTGGTGCTGAATTCAAATGTAATAATTGTAATAATATTCAAGCTATTAAAGAAACAGTATTATTATATAGTATTAATATGGAGGATAAAAATTCTAAAATGAGAAGTTTAGATGAAAATGAATTTTTATGCAAAGATCCAATTCTTCCTAGAACTCATGATTATAATTGTAGAAATCCAAATTGTATTACACATAAAGATAAAGGGAAGAAGGAAGCTGTCTTTTTTAAGGAGAAAGATAGTTTCAAGGTAAATTATATTTGCTGTGTGTGTTATTATTCGTGGTAAAATAATAAATACTTCGTATTTATTTCGCCTTTGGCTCAGTTCGTTTCACTCACAGAATAATCCTTTTGGATTATTTCGCTACCGCTCAGTTCACTTCGTTCACTTTACTATTTTATTTTAATATATTCTAATATTAAATTATAATAATTGATTATTATAGTTTAATAATTAAGTTGAAATGGTAAGGTGAACGAAGTGAACTGAGCCGAAAGCGAAATGAATCGTAAGATTCATTCTTACTCTTCGAGGAGAGACATCAAATGGTCTTTCTTTAACTCATCTAATGTCCATAACTCATATTTACCATTTGGTAATGGTCTTCTGATTTTAAAAGGAATCATATTTACTTTAAGTTCTTCTTCTGCAATTCTATCATACGGTAATCCTTGATGATTTTTAATTAATGGTTTAGCACCAGTTGTTAATTGTTTACATCTTTCTCCTAAAATTCTAACCATTTCATATTTAGTTAATTTAGGAGCAGATATTCTATCTTCCTTTTTAACATATTGAATTGTTGTATCTGGTTGAACTTCAATATCTTCCTCTTCATTTTCAAAGTACTCATTATCATCTTCAATTGCTTTATCAATGGAACATTCTTTTCCTTCTTTATCTAAAATTCCAGTATTATCTTCTTCTGCAAATTCAAGATCTTCTTCTTCATCTTCATCTAAAGGTGGTTCTTCTTCATAATTTTCATCTACATCTTCAATTTTTTCAGTATCTTCAATTTCAACATCAGGAAGATCATCTTCTTCTTGTGTGTTCTTTTTAGTTTTCTTTTTAGGTTGAGACTTTTTTGGAGGCATTATTAAATATCTAGAAAGAAACTTTTATATTAATTTTACACAATTTTTATTTAAAATCTTTGATTTCAAATAAAAATAACGAATTAAACATTTCTGGGGTCATTAGAAGGTGATGTAGGACTAGATACTTTAGGACTTGATACTTTAGGTGTAACTAAATTAGGTACTTTATTTGCTTTAGGTGATGATTTTTTCTTTTCTGATGAAATATTTTCTCTTCTTGTTTTCTTTTCAGATGCTATATTTGTTTGTGCATTTCTTTTAGCAATAATTTCATCTATGTTTTTAAATTTTTTCTCAGCATTAGAAACTTGTGTAGCAGTTACACCTACTAGTGTTTTAAAAGAAGATAAATAATTTTTTGCAAGTGTTTTTAAATTATCAAGTTCTTTTTTATCTTTACTTTGTAATTCTTGTTTTCTTTTAATTTCAGCTTCAATACCTGCATATTTTCTGCTTTTTTCATCAATAGTATGAAATGTATCAAGTAATTCTTTCTTTTTTAATTGTAAAGTATTTTCTAATTTTTCAATAGTAGTTCTAAGTTCTTCATTTGGAATATTATTACTAGTATGTTTTTGATAAATATCTTTAATTTTATTTATTGAAAGATGAACTTTTGTAATAACTTCTTCTATTTCTTTTCTACCAACTTGAGTACCAAAAATATTAGTAGGTGTTAATTTTTTTTAATTCTATATATTTTGCTTTGTATTTTAAATATTTATTTTTAAATTGACTATCACTGTTCATATATTTTAAACTACAAAATAATAGTTTTTAAATATTTTAAATATATTATTATTATAATTTATATGGATTATGGATTAATTATAGATGCAACATTATATGGTTTTATAACTTTTGTTATTGGAACAATTCTTTTTAATTTAACTATTAATAAAAATAATAAATATAATGCAAAACCATATGGAATAAATTTATCCTTTTTTGCAACAGGATTTTTTATCTTCATAATATCTGAAATACTGCGTTTGAATAAAAATATTTTCTAAAAAAAATATCATTAGATTTTTTTTAATTCTATAATATTGTAATGGAGGATTGTAATATTTGTTATACGAATCAATCAACTAAAAAGCTCCCTTGTAACCATGAACTATGTTCAGAATGTTGTGTCCGTTTAAATTCTGCTATTTGCCCTTTTTGTAGGAGTAAATTTACTTTCAATTCTATTGAAATGAAGCAGCGTATTTCACTTGGATTAATTCATGGTTATAATTGGGAGCAACCTCCGGTTATTAGAAATAATAACTTTATCTTGCCAAATAGGCAATTACATATATCTGAAGAATATGAAGTAAATGAACCTTTTTCTAGAATCATAAATAATGGTACTAGAAGGAGAAGAAGAGCTTTAAGTTTAGATGAAGTTTTAGAAAGAAGAAAAGAAATTAATGAAAGGAAAGCTAGACATTGGGATAGAAAAGATGCTAGATTACGTAAATTAACTGCTTGGTGGGAAGTTTAATATTTTTAAAGAAAATTTTAATAAAGATTTTCTTTAATTATTATATTTAGACTAAATTTGGTATCTTTTCTAATATAGAGTTGAGTTCTTCATCACTATCATTATTATCATTATTATTAATTCCTAGTTTTGCATAGATATTTTTCATCTCATCATCAACTTTTAAATTAAGTGTCTCTCTTTGA
>Ga0164294_10006250_pt1 | contig 10191 bp, 5 predicted proteins | sample GEODES005metaG_FD_111479 | JGI IMG/M metagenome (GOLD analysis project Ga0164294, IMG submission 111479) | Oligotrophic lake water microbial communities from Sparkling Lake, Wisconsin, USA - GEODES005 metaG | ecosystem: Environmental > Aquatic > Freshwater > Lake | place: USA: Sparkling Lake...
AGCTGCACGCGGCGATCGGGCGCGGCGAGGATGCGCTCGACCAGCCAGGCGTTGATCGCGGCCGGGCCACCCATCGAGGCGTAGAAATGCCGCGCGGCATTCTTGGAGCTGCCCTCGTCGATCTGGCTCTTCCAGTGGGCGACGCCGTCGGTGACGACATAGCTCTCGGCCGCATCGCCCTGCGGGGTCACGCCGCGGATCGTCATCGCCGCCGGGAAGCCATCGGCATCGGCCTTGCCGCTATAGTCGAGCTCGAACACCTGCCCGCGCAAATTCATGCTCTCGCGGCCCATCCGCGTGCCGTCGGGCGCGGTCCAGCGCCAGCTGTCGCCATGCTTGCCGCCGGTCGATTCGATGATGAAATGCTGCGCGTCGGCCGGCGGCACGGCGAGGTCCGCCGTCGGCGTCGCCGCCATCGCCGAGGAGGCCAGCAGCGCCGCCGCGAGGCCGACTCGCATCCGAACCGTGCCGAATTCAGTACGCATTCAGGCCTCCCAGGGCAGAGCAAGAGCTGTCGGCAGCGACTATGCGCCTGCCGCCAACGATCTCAAGAGACGATGATACCGGCGGACGCTTCATTGCACCCGCATTGCAACAGAGTGATTTCACGGGCGTTTGGCGCATGAGAGGCTCCATTCGCCGCGTTGCAGCGGACAGGATGCCAAGGCTGCCTATCATCGGCTTGAGCCAGATTAAGGCCAAGGGACTGCGTTTCGAATGCATGACTTTTACGATGCAAGTCTGATCTATGTCGCAGCGGTAGGATTGTACGCCGCGATCTACACCGCCTGCTCGGTGCGCCGGGCGTTCGAGGTGCGCGAGTCCGGCTGGAACTGGGAAATCAAGCTGGCGCTGACGGCGCTGGCCTGCGGCGTGTTCACCCTGATCGTGGCGGGCCATGCGATGGGCACGCTCTTCGCCGCCAGCCTCGCGACCGCCTTCACGCTGGTCCTGCGCCTGCGTTATCCGCAGCTGACCTTCGCCGGCGCGCTGGAGATGGCGATGTCGCCGCTCGCGTGGCTGGTCGGGTCGCTATGGTCCTACAATCTCGTCGTCGAGGGCGGGGCGCCGGAATGGTCGCAGCTCGTGGTGCTCGGTGCCAGCGCGCTCGCCGGGATCACCGTGTTCCTCGGCTTCCTCGAGAAACTCGCGCGCCATTCGATCCTGACCCACCGCCACTGGCGCCGCCCGACGCAGCCGATGCCGCGGCACGATCATGGCCACGACCGCACGAAGGCGCCGCGCGTCTCGATCCACGTCCCGGCCTATGCCGAGCCGCCGGCGATGCTGAACGAGGTGCTCGATCGCCTCGCCCGGCTCGATTACCCCGATTACGAAGTGCTGGTCTGCGACAACAACACTGCCGACGAAGGCCTGTGGCGCCCGGTCGAGGCGCATTGCGCGCGGTTGAACGCGAAGGCCGGCGAGGAGCGCTTCCGCTTCTTCCACGTCGCCCCGCTCGACGGCGCCAAGGCTGGCGCGCTCAACTGGCTGCTGGATCGCATGGACAAGACGGCCGAGCTGATCGCGGTGATCGACGCCGACTACCTCGCCGAGCCCGATTTCCTCTCGCGCCTCGTCGGCTTCTTCGACGACGAGGGCATCGGCTACGTCCAGACCCCGCACGATTACCGCGAGCATGCCGATCCGTATCTGACCGCCTGCTATTGGGAATATATGCCCTGCAACAAGGTCGAGATGCCGGGCATCAACGAATATGGCGCGGCCTTCACGATCGGCACGATGTGCCTGATCCGCACCAGGGCGCTGCGCGAGGCGGGCGACTGGGCCGAATGGTGCCTGACCGAGGATAGCGAAGTCTCGGTACGCCTGCGCGAGGCCGGCTACGGCGGCGTGTTCCTGCGCGACACGTTCGGGCGCGGGCTGATCCCCGAGACGTTCGACGATTACAAGAAGCAGCGCTTCCGCTGGACGGCCGGGCCGGTGCAGCAGCTCCGCCGCCACTGGCGCCTCTACCTGCCGCGCCGCCTGGGCGGCAGTGAGGTGATGGACGGCTGGAACAAGATGCTGGAAGTGCTGCGCGGCATCGCCCCGCTCAGCCTGGTCGGCGCCTTCCTGCTGGGCCTCGGCTCCGCGCTCGGCGTGCTGCTGTCGGGCGCCTGGGGCGCGATCCCGCCGATCGATCTGTCCGCGACCGCCTGGGCGGCGCTGGCGATCGGCTCGGTCGCGGCGCTGGTGCGGCGCTGGCTGCGCTATCGCCTCTCGGGCTGCCCCTCGCTGATGGCGATGGCGCAGGGTGAGCTCGCGCGGCTGTCGCTGACCTATGTGCAGATGGTCGCGGGCCTCGCCGGCCTCTCGCGCAAGCCGCTCGCCTGGCGCCGCACGCCGAAGTTCGCCGCCGAACCCTCGGGCTGGAATGCGCTGCGCTCCACGCTGCCCGAAGCGGGCATCGCCGCCGCCCTGCTGCTGTTCGCCCTCGTCCCCCTCGCCCTCCACGACCGCGTCGGCGGCGACATGGCGCTGCTACTGGCCGCCGCGCTGGCGAGCCTCTCGGGCAAGTTCCTGGCGGCCCCGGCAATGGCCCTGCTCAGCGAACGCCGCCTGGCGAAGCTCAACGCGCGAGACGCTGCGCCCCGCGCGGACCTACCCTTTTCGGCGACGCCGCTCGAAGCCTGACGCGTCTTCTCAGAAGGACGACCAGGTGGCGTCGCTGCCGTAGAAGTCCACCGGCCGCCCGTAGGTTGCGGCCTTCGCCTTGACGGCGGGACGGGCCCGCACCGCGTCCACCACGGCCATCAGCTTCCTGGTGAAGGGGGTTTCGAAGCCGCGGATGCGGAAATGGATGAAGCCCCCGAGGATCCGGCCGCGCTCGTCGGCATTGTCGAGTCCGTCGAGCAACTGCTTCTCGATCGTGGCGGTATCGGCACGGCACGCCGCAGCCATGATCATCGCCCCGCCATTTTCCGATCCGCTGGCGGCGAGCTTGGTATCGTAGGCGCCGGCATCCGCCGCCCGCCCGAGTTCGCGGAGCGCGCACGCCTCGCCCGCCCAGACCCACATCTTTCCGTAGGTGCTGGCGTTCCGGGCGTATTTGTCGTCCAGCTCCTGCAGCGCTTTCAAAGCCTGTTCGTGGCGACCGGCGAAATTCAGGATCTCGGCCCGGTTGATCATCTGCGAGATGAGCCCCGGATATTGATCGATGCCGAGCGCGATCAGGCCGTCGAGCTGCGCGATCGCCTCATCGACCCGCCCCGCTTCGGCCAGTGAATATGCATAATCGTTGACGAACCAGAAGGCGTCGTCGCCACCAACCTCGATCTTCGCCTTCATCCCCGCCAGTCTGCGGCCGGCATCCACGGCCTGCGCGAACCGGCCGGCCTCCCGAAGCGCACGGATATACCGGCGCACGGACGAGAAATCGTCGGGTGCCTTGGCCGCAGCCTCGGCGGCGGTCGCCACGTCATGGTCCAGCATCTTGCGGAAGCCATCCTGCCGTGCGCCTTCCAGCGCCGGCCAGATCGCCTGATACCGCCGATCGATCGCAAGGTTCGCCGCGTCGCCGGCGAGCGGCCCACGGGCGAGCAGCGCCCGCGCCGCATCAAGATTGCCGTGGCGGACCTGTGCCCCGATCGCCTGATCGAGCGCCATGTCCCCCTCCGCGGTCCGCGGCGTCTGGCCCCAGCCCGCCTCCGCCAGGACGACCGCGAAATCGTCCCTGGCGGCCTCGCGTTTCGCGGGCTCCAGCGCGCGAATCCGCTGGAAGACGATCTGCTGCCACCGGCGATCGAAATTGGCCATCACGCCCGGCTGCGCCTTGGCCGCGATCTTCATCGTCTTGAGGAAGCCGTCGGTATCGCCCGCGTCGATCTGCACGGCGATCAGCGTGCGCAGGATATCGGGATTGCCCTGATATTGCTCGACGCTCGAAAGCAGCGCCGCCTTGCCCGCCGGAATTCGGTTGAGCGTGACGAGCAGGGCACCGCGCATGCCGTCGATCAGCCCGGCCAGCGACGACGGGCGTTTCACCTTCTCGCCCATGGCGTTCAGGATCGTGAGCGCGGCGAGATGATCCTGTTCGGACGGCTTCGTCATCAGCTCGCCGACTTTCTGCATATCCTCGCGGAACGGCGCGAGCTCGGCCGGATCGATACCGCCGGGCGGAGGGGCGGACTTGGAGCTCTTGTCGAGGTAGAATTCCATGCCCTTCTCGTTGTCGAGCTTGTCGGACACGGCATAGACGGCGTCTGCCCTGGCCGCCGCCGCGGCCGGATTGGCGCCCATCGACAGGCGGTACGTCATCTTGATGCCGTCACCGACCTGCACGGATTTCCGTGTGAACAGGATGCCCTCGGCCCGCTCGTCGATATCGTCCGGCGGCCAGATCCGGCGGCCCTTCACCTGAAGCTCGATCACATGCTCGCGCGCCGTGAAGCGGGACAGTACCAGGGGGTTGCGCCGGGGCGTGTTCTGACGATCGGGGAGGATATCGGACAGCCCATAGGCGCGCGTCACCAGCTTCGAGAGGATCTTGTCCTTGTCGAACGCCGCCTTGGACAGCGAATAGGTCTCGATCATCGTCACGACATTGGCGTCACGATCGTCGCGGATCTCCAGGGGCTGCGCTTCGACGAGGCCCGCGAAGCGATCCTGATAGAATTTCACGTTCGCTTCCGAGACGCCCGAGACCGACTTTTCCGCCACGTGGCGGCGCATCCAATCGGCCTGATCGTCGGTATATTTTGTCTCGACGTGGAGCGTCAGCGGCACCTTCGCGTCTTCGTCCACGGCGAATTGCTCGAGGACGTTCATCGCCCCGGCGTGATCGCCATAGCCCTTGATCTCTTCCAGGCCCGCCTGGCCTTTACGGATCGGCAGGGCATAGCCGAGGTCGGACTGCACGATCGCGAGGCCCCGCCCGCCGCTATGGGTGGAGGTGGGATCGATCCACATCACCGTCCCGTCGAGCGTCGCGCGGACGATGACATGATCGAAGCGCAGCGGCGACGGAAGGCTGTCTGGCAGGCCGAAGCCGGGCCGTGTCGACACCAGCGCCGGATAGGCTTCGATCCCCAGCCGCCGCAGTGCGATCGTGAGCAGCAGGCTCTTGTCCTTGCAATCGCCATAGCCGCGCTCGAACACCGTGCGCGGGGTTCGCGGCACGTACGATCCTTCGCCCAGCTCCTCGCCCACGTAGCGGATATTGTCCTCGATGAAGCGCACCGCGTCCGTCAGCCGGTCTTCGGCCTTCGGGGATTTGCGGGCGATCTCATCGAGCTTCGCCTCGAACTCGGCGGGCAGGCTGTTGTCGCCCGAGTAGAGCGGAACGGCCCAGGCGGCGACATCCGCCCAGCTCGCCATGCTCGACAGTTCGACATCGCCATATTGCGGGTACCAGCCGGGCACGTTCGATTCGCCCGTGGTGATCGGCGGATCAAGCACGCTCCATTCGCGCACGATCATGTCGCCATCGCGTCGTTCGCTGAACGTGACATCGGCATTGATCGCCTTGATCCGAAGCGGCGGCTGGGAGGCCGGCCACAGGATACGGATCGAGCGCAGCGCCAGGGGATCGGTGTATCGGACCGAGAAAGCGGAGAAATAATGGCCTGGCCACAGCTTGGACGTCTCGCGGTACGTCGTCGCATAGTCGACGATGTCGCCGACCCGGATGTCCTTCAGATTGGCGATCGCCTTCATCTCGCCGCTGATGATCCCGTCGTTGAGATCACTCTCATGTTCGACGACGATGAACGACGCCTCGGTCGTGCGATCGATAACCTTGCCGTCGCGGATGACGTGGATGAAGTTCAGCGTGACCTGCTCGACACGCGGATCGAAGCTCAGCTCGATCTTGCCCGCACTCTCCAGCCCGCTGCGGTCGACGACCTTGCTCGCCAGGCGAAAGAAGGATTCATAACCCTGCGGATTGCCGCGCACCTGCCAGTCGCTCAGCAGGAAGGCATTTCCGTCCTGCGCATGCTTTTCGCGGGCCGCGGTCGCGGCGGGCATGGATCGGGCGACGACCCAATCCGGCGTCGCGCCCTTGGCGATCGAGGGAGAGGAAGCGGGCGTCTGCGCCGCTGCGGGGATCGAAGGCACGACGGCCGCCAGGACCACCGACAGGAAAACCGCGCGCAACCCCGCGCCCACCGATGCCCACATCAAGTCCTGGCCCCCGAAATCAACCTCTTCGGGCTATTGTGGAGCTTGCGTGGTTGCAAGCCGTTGCCGTTCAAAGTCGACCTGTCTGTCCTGTCGAAGCGCGTCGACAAGCACGGCCACGCACCTTAAGAACCCGGGACCCGGCTGCTGGATCCAGCCTTGAACCTGAACAGATCCACGGGGGCCGATGCGTATCACTGGGAAATGGGGGGTCGCCGCGCTTGCCGTGGTTGCGGCTCCCGCGTTCGCCGAGACCGGCGACGGCTTCGATCTTTCGGGCACGATCCGGCTGCGCGTCGAGACGGTCAGCAATCAGCCGCGCCCCGGCTTCAACCGCGACGATACCGTCGTCAACCTGCGCTCGACGCTGTTCGCCCGATATCAATCGGGTCCGTTCACAATCGCGGGCGAACTGTGGGACAGCCGCGTCTATGGCGACGACGCCCACTCGCCGATCTCGAACGTCGAGGTCGATGCGTTCGAGCCCGTGCAGGCCTATGTCGGCCTCAAGGAAGCGATCGGCTCCACCAAGGTCTCGGCACAGGCCGGGCGCTTTCTGATGACGCTCGGATCGGGGCGGCTGATCGTCGCGGACGACTACCGCAACACCACCAACGGCTTCACCGGGCTGCGGCTCGACGCCGTCACCAAGGCGGGCCTGACCGCGACCGCGGTCTATGTCCTTCCCCAGCAGCGCCGCCCCGACGACCTGAGCGAGGTACGCGACAATAAGGTCGCGCTGGATCACGAGGGTTTCGATCTTGTGGTGTGGGGCGGCGTCGTGGCGAAGGCCGGCCCCGGTCGGTGGGCCTACGATGCCAGCTTCTTCCACCTCGGCGAACATGATCTGCCCGGCCGCCCGACCCGCGATCGATCGATCGACACCTATGGTGGCCGCCTGCTGCTCAACCCCGCGATCCGGAAATTCGATGGCGAGGTCGAGGCTTATTACCAGTCGGGATCGATCAGCCTCTCAACGGCGCCGACCGCGGGCCGGCAGGCAGTATCGGCCTGGTTCCTCCATGCCTCGGCCGGATACAGCCTTCCCGGATCGCTCAAGGCGCACCTTTCGCTCTTCTACGACCGCGCCAGCGGCGACGGGCCGGGCGGCAAATATGGCCATTTCGATACGCTCTACGGCTCGCGCCGCCAGGATTTCGCCGCTTCGGGCCTCTATGGCCTGCTCGGCCGGGCGAACATCTCCGCTCCGGGCGTGAAGCTCGACGTGACGCCGTCGCCGCGCTGGGACGCCTTCGTCTCCTATCGCCCCCTGTGGCTCGCCAATGCGGCGGATTCCTTCTCCTCCTCGGGCGTGCGCGATCCGAGCGGGCGATCGGGATCGTTCGCCGGCAACCAGTTCGACAGCCGACTGCGCTGGTGGGTCCGCCCGAAGCTCCTGCGCTTCGAGGTCAACGGCGTGCTGCTCCTAAAAGGCCGCTTCCTGGAAACGGCGCCGAATGCCCCCGCAGGCAAGACGACCGCCCACGCCTCGTTCAATCTGACGGCTTTCCTGTAGGGGTTGACCCTGCGCGCCGAGAGCGCATCTTCGTCCCATGTCCACTTATGCAGATCGTCTCGCGGCCCTCCGCGAAGAACTCGCCCGCCGTCGTCTCGATGGCTTCGTCGTGCCGCTCACCGATGAACATATGAGCGAATATGTCGGCGCCTACGCCCAGCGGCTGGCCTGGCTGACCGGCTTCCAGGGATCGGCGGGCTCCGCGGTAGTGCTGCCCGCGGAGGCGGCGATCTTCACCGACGGGCGCTACACGCTGCAGGTCCGCGAGCAGGTCGACGGCAGTCACTGGCAATATCAGTCTGTACCGGAGACGAGCATCGCCGCGTGGCTGGAGACGCATGCGCCTGCGGGCGGGCGCATCGGCTATGATCCGTGGCTGCACACGCGCGGCTGGGTCGAGGCGGCGGGCAAGGCGCTGGCCGAGAAGGGCGCCGAGCTGGTCGCGGTCGAGACCAATCCGATCGATGCGGTGTGGCCCGATCATCCGACGCCTTCGGACGCGCGGCTGATCGTGCAGCCCGATGCGCTCGCCGGAAAATCCTCGCCCGCCAAGCGGCAGGAGATTGCGGAGTGGCTCGACGCTCGGGGGGCGGATGCCGCGGTGCTGTCGGCGCTCGATTCGATCGCCTGGGCGTTCAACGTACGCGGCGCCGATGTCGATCGCACGCCGGTGGCGCTCGCCTATGCGCTCGTCCATGCCGACGGGACGGCCGATCTTTTCGTCGACGAAGCCAAGGTCGGCGACGATGTCCGCCGCCACCTCGGCAACGGCGTGCGCGTGCAGCCGCGCGGCGCCTTCGCACCGGCGCTGAAGGCGCTGGCGGGCAAGACCGTGTCGGTCGACCCCGAACGCGCGGTCTCGGCGATCTTCTCGACGCTCAAGGACGCGGGCGCGAAGATCAAGGCGGAGCGCGACCCCACCGTGCTGCCGCGCGCGATCAAGAACGAGGCCGAGGTCGCGGGTCACAAGGCCGCACAGGCGCGCGACGGGGCGGCGCTGTGCCGCTTCCTCCACTGGTTGTCGATCGAGGCCCCCAAGGGCGGCGAGACCGAGCTTTCGGCCGCCGCCAAGCTGCGCGACTTCCGCGATGCGACGGCGCTGCTCAAGGATCTGAGCTTCGACACCATCTCGGCCGCCGGCCCGCACGCCGCGATCCCGCATTACCGCGTCGACGAGGAATCGAACCTGCCGATCAAGGTCGACGAAATCTACCTCGTCGATTCGGGTGGTCAGTATCAGGACGGCACCACCGACGTGACGCGCACCGTGATCGTCGGCACGCCCACGGACGAGATGCGCGACCGCTTCACCCGCGTGCTCAAGGGCCATATCGCCATCGCCACCGCAATCTTCCCCGAAGGCACGCGCGGAAGCCAGCTCGACAGCTTTGCGCGGCAATATCTGTGGTCGGCCGGGCTCGACTATGCGCACGGCACCGGCCACGGCGTCGGCAGCTTCCTGTCGGTCCATGAGGGGCCGCAGCGCATCTCGCCGGTGGGATCGAGCCAGCCGGGCGGCGACGAACCCTTGCGCGCCGGCATGCTGCTGTCGAACGAGCCCGGCTATTACAAGGGCGGCGACTACGGCATCCGCATCGAGAATCTGATCCTCGTCGAATCCCGTGAGGTGGAGGGCGCGGAAAAGAGGCTGCTCGGCTTCGAGACGCTGACCTTCGCGCCGATCGACCGCAAGCTGATCGAGGTGGCGCTACTCACCCCCGCCGAGCGCGCGTGGGTCGATACCTATCATGTAGCGGTGCAGACGCTGATCGGGCCGCAACTGGATGGCGCGGCCGCCGACTGGCTCAAGGCGCAGACGGCTCCGCTTTAGGATCGGCGGTCGTGGGGCCGCCCGCGATCGATTCGCCGTCCTGCGCGCGGGCCTGCGCCTTTCGGCGGCGAAGATTGACGCGCAACGCCTCGGCAAGACGGGCGGCGCGGGCGGTATCGTCCTTGGGCATATGCTTCCTTGACCTCGCCCCCCCCATTCGCCATAGGCGCGCCTTCCCGCAAGGGGCGCCCCCGTGGCGCGTTGCTGGAATGCTGCCGTAGCTCAGTGGTAGAGCGCATCCTTGGTAAGGCTGAGGTCGTGAGTTCAATCCTCACCGGCAGCACCATTTTCCGCACCAGATCAATGAGTTAAACAACCCCTTCGGGGGAAGATACCTATTACGCCGATTGCTGCGGACCTAAAGTAATAGTGGCGTAATTCAACCGGCTCGTAGTGTCGCCGGCGGCGAATAGGCTATTCCGAGAGGGGAAAGCCTTCCCCTGCCGCCGCGCCGAAGTCGCGACGGACCCCATCTGCAGGGGCTCCGCCCCCGCAACGCCCCCAATCGCACGCGGTTTTAGTGGTGCGCGCACTGGCGGCGCCAGCCGCAGCCAGAGGTCGCGCGTCTTTTCCGGACCGCGTATGCGCTCTCGGCTCGGGCCGGAGGGCACGGCGGCGGCTGGCCCCCAGGCCCGCGCGCACGCCGCCGCGCCGGCCGGCTTCGCCAAGGGCGCCATTGTGTTTTCATGGGTCAGCCGACTCGCGCCCCAATCGGCACGGC
>Ga0164294_10006251_pt1 | contig 10188 bp, 18 predicted proteins | sample GEODES005metaG_FD_111479 | JGI IMG/M metagenome (GOLD analysis project Ga0164294, IMG submission 111479) | Oligotrophic lake water microbial communities from Sparkling Lake, Wisconsin, USA - GEODES005 metaG | ecosystem: Environmental > Aquatic > Freshwater > Lake | place: USA: Sparkling Lake...
ATTGTGGACAACTCACAGAAAAAACAATTTGGCTTTTATTCTTCCCGATGGGTACCCATGCCTCTTTGCGCTGCGTTAGATAGTTATACCCCACCCAGGTTTGACAAAGGCACGACGGAAGTTGGATTTGATTCCCTTTTTCGAGTTACATGACCGGCATAGGGTCTGGAGATTACTGGCCGTATTGTTTGCCACACCGGTTATCGCTTTGGGGATGATGTGGTCTATGGTGGCATCCGCTCCGTCTACTGGATTGCTACACGCTTGGCAGGTGTGGCCGTCGCGCTCGAGAATGTATGGTCGTATCTTCTTCCGCCATGATTCGGTTTGTAGATCGTCGCGCTTGCTTGCCATTAGACGATTGCCATCTTCTCGAATTGTCCTTCAGGTTTAGTAATGAACGTAAGTACACCTCGACGTCCCACTGCACCATACTTCTGTTTGAACCAGGTTGACTCTTCTTCGAGTGCTGGTGCGGTAATGATAAGTCGATCGCGGCGGCTGCTGATTTGAAACTCATGCTCATGTCCGTGGATAAGAATGTGGCCCGCACCAGCTGGATGGTTATTGAATGTCTGTTTTTCCCACCACTCCATCGCTTTACCTCGAGACCACTGGTGTCCGTGGATCAGTACGAAGTTAGTGCCGTTCACTTCGAGAACCAGGTGGTCCTCGTCTTTGCCTGGGACGTAGAGCGTAACGTGTCCGTATCGTGCCGGATTGAGTGCCATCGCCTCGCCGACTGCGATTGCTGATTCAGTAGCATGACCGTCAGATGCGTCAGTAGCTTGGAAACGTTGTATGTCATCATGGTTGCCATTGACAATACCCACAATGATGCGAGGTGCTTCAATGAATGTGTCGATGGTCCATAAGAGCATCCGCCGAAACACTCGTAACTGTTCTGAGATAGTGAGATCAGAGCGGAAGAAGTTACGTCCGTTCTGGGACTGGTTTCCTTCAATGTGGTCACCGAGTCCTGCGATGAGAACAGTTGGCCGTCCTTCGGCCATCCAAGCGGATCGGGCTGTTGCCAGGCTCTGCGTCCACGCGGTAACAATTCCTTCTGATCCATTAGCATCTACTTTCCCGAGCTGACTGTCTCCCATCGCAAATACGAAGAGATCGTCAGTCTTCTGTTGTTGTGGTTTGCCTGGCTTTTTATTTACCAGTTTGATTAGGTCGTTTATCTTGCTCTGCCGGTCGACAAGCTTTGAGATTCTAAACGTATAGGACCAGGCTCCTCGAGTTACAGCCGGAGTCTTTTTACCGTCTTCATCTTTGGCTATGTCGCGTGTCCAGGCGTTCGGGTTGAATTTGGCTGTGAGCATTGTGGCCACATAGCCGTCGGGGATGATTCCGCCGCGTCCGGTGATGAAGTCGTGGAGTTGTGTTTGGGATACTTCGGTATCGGTTACAGCTGTGACGACTGATTCGTCTCCGATTGCGTCCCACTCCTGGCTAAACACCACCGGTCCCCGAGTGTCGTGAGCTCTCGGGGCCAGTGGTGTGTTCAGTAGGTCTTCAAGCATCGGGGTCGGTGAGCTCGTCGATTGTGGGTTCTTCTTCGATGTATGTTGGTAGTTCTTCTGGGATGGGTGTGGCGTCTATTCCGAGCATCTCGCAGATGATTTTTGTCTGCATCCGAATTGAATCAACTTGCAGATTTTTTAGTTCGAGTTGTTTTTCCAAATCGTAAATACTAGCCATTTTTACTCCTTTTTTCGCAAGTGATACATTCGCCGCGTCGGTGTGATCGGACGGATGATTCTTGGTTGGGGCATCCGATGGATCGTATGGTGCGCCAGATGTGTCGGGTTGGGATTTGTTCGTTGTCCATCGCTTTCCAGAAGGCAGCGCGATCGTCTTCGTTGAGTGTTTCGACCCAGATGTTTAGTCGGCATTGTTTGCCGGTGATGGGTGGCACGTCGTTGAATAGGTCTTCGAGTGTCATTGTGTGAATCCGACAGTGAGGATGATTGCTAGTGCGAAGGCTAACCAGATGCCGACGCCGGTTAGTGCAATGATGCCGCGTTGTTGCCATAGGCGTCGCTGGTACATTCGCATTTTGTACGATTTAGCCATTAGAAGGGTACTCCGTTGCTCGGTGCTTCCCACTGGGTTGCTTCGACTGGTTTGCCTTCTTTGATGATTTTGATTGCAGCGTCTCCGATGGCTCGGGCCACATATGGTGCGTTGTTCAAAGACATTAGGATCTCTTTGGTTTCGTAGTGCCTGGCAACTTCCACGCGGAGCTCACCGGTGACCTCGACGATGGAATTTTCGGCTGGTTGGTCTCCCCAGATGGTCCAGGGTGTCTCCCAGGATTGGTCTGTGGATGTGACGATTCGTTCTGCTAGTACGAATCCTTTTGTGCCTAGTAGTTTGGATACTCGTCCTTCGACTTTAACAAGTGCCATGAGGTGGTTCCTTTCTTGTTGTTTTTTTTGATTCGGGCTTTGATTGCTTTTCGGATGGCCGCTTTGAATTTGTGTGTGGGCCATTCGTTTCGGCTTACCCTTAGCCGGCTGTCTGCTGTCATGTGATTGGTTCCCTTCTCCATTCTTGTACCTGGTAAGCGTAGCAGTTTGCGCAGTGAGTGTCATATTCGCTGTGTTCTTGGCATTGTGGCGTGTCGGCCGCGTCAGCTGGGCCGATCGCGTCATTAGCACTGCGATTGGTTATTTGTTGCGAGACGGATGCGCCCTGGCCTGGGGCCGGCGCACCGTCGAGCGTATTTGTTCTTATTTGTTTATTATCTATTCGGGGGACATGGGTGTCCGCCCCTGGGTGTTTCATATGTCCGCCCTTTGTGTCGTAAATGTCCGCCCCTGAGCGGACATGGGTGTCCGCCCCCCCTCGGACATGGGTGTCCGCCCCTGGCATAAATTTGGAGAGCGTATCGACGCCCAGAGTGAGGTCGATAACGTATTTGTTGGTCCCGCGTAATCCTGCCTGGCGGGTCGTGACCAGGACTCCTTCGGTCTCGAGCTCACGGATGATGCGACGTGTGTGCCGGATGGATGTGCCGGCCTGAATTGCGACAGTCGTGACGGATGGCCAGGCTGCATTACTTTTGGCATCGTTCACATAGTCGGCAAGAATTATCAGAATGAGTTTGTGGATGCCTTCTACGCGATCGCTGTGGATGATTTGTTTTACAAGCTTGAAGCTCATACTCTCTCACCACATATCACGCATTGGGTAATTCCGTTTTCACCTATGGTGAGCCAGTGGTGCTTATGTTGTTCGTCCATGATGCTCCTAAATGGAATCCCGCCGAACATCTAGCCATGTCCGGCGGGAAGAGTGTAGGGAGATGGCTAGTCAGGTAGAGCATAGTCCACCAGAGCGCGAAGGCAGATTATTGTGTGCTGTTGATCTGATGGGTATTTGCTTGCCGTGAGTTTGTAGACTTGTTGGTCTCCATTCTCGAAGGCGTTAGCGCGCTCGAGTCCGTCGAGTACGGATTTAGCCAGGTTATCGACGTCTTGCTTCATATGGGTTTTGGTTCCGAAGTAGATCCACACCTGGACCATGCCTTGTAGTTTTGTTTCGCCGTACTTCTCGAACCAGGCATTACCGATTAGTTTCTCGAATTCGACCGTGCGCTGCGGTGTAAATGTTGCACCGTTTCGCGCTAATCGTGGCCGTTCTTTTGCTATCGGATGGCCTTCGACTCTTAGATCGTAATGCTTAGCCACCTAGAGCCTTTTTGCGGGCCGTAAAGTCGCTTATGAGCTTCACTGAGTCACCAGAATCCACAGCTCTAGACCATAAATCGTTTAGGTCGCTGAGTGTTGTAGCGTTTTGTATGTCCTTTGTTGTGACTTGCGTCGCTTTGTTGCCGCGCTCGACCTTCGACATCTCTTCCCGCGAAGGTCGTTTACCTTTTGGGGAGAATGGTCCGCCCAGCAGAGAAATGGCTCGGCCTGTCGATGATGTTGCACAGTTCTCGACCCAAGACGTTTTATTTACCGGTGAAGCGTCTTTGACTTCATGTGCCAGGTCGACACAAGTAGGTAATTCGTCAGTAGCGTTCAGGTAAATTGAGCACTCGACGATAATGCTGTGATCGTCAATGTGGACTATTTTATTTACGATACGACCTTGACTAAATGAGGTCCTAAATAAATCTATTCGCTCCTGGACTGTTTGATAATCTGCAAGGTTGAAACTAGCCATAATGTATCTCCTTCTTCTGACCGACCATAAGCTCGATCTCTTTGTAGTTATTGAAGTCTGTCACGAATCTATGGGCCACTTCGATTAGGTCGCGTATCATGTCTTCGTCGCGTTCAATAATCATGTGTTTAGGTTCCATCCAGGCCGGAACAAATTCGCCAGTGGATTCGGATGTGGTGCGAAGTAGCCAGCCAAATACGCATCGCTGTGCTCCGGTGACGTACATCTGCCATTGGACCTGACGCCGGTACTGAATAGGGATGTCGGCTGGTATGACGCCGCGCTCGAGTCCTTTGTCCCAGTCCTTACCAGTTGTCTTGACTTCTGCAATAATGCTCCAGTCTTCGTTTAGTCCATCCGGTGTTGCCAGGTGTCGCTCTTGTTCCGCAGCTGCGATTAGCCAATCGTTCGGTTTGATACGGTACTCGTTGGGCAGACCGTTGACGATCCATTCTTCGTACTCGCGGCCGAATCGCATATAGTCGTTGTCTTCAATGACGTTCGCTTCGGGATGTAGAGCTCGCTCGAGCTCAGAGTTATACCCACCAGGCCCTGCGGCCGCCTTAGCGACCGTTGTGGCACTTACACCGTACTCTCGCGCTTTGTACCATTCTTCAGTCCCAGAGCGGGCTATCATCCTCTTGTCGTTCATAAATTCGTTCTCCCATTCTTAGCATTGTTAGGGTAAATCGTTTCACACACCTACGACGCGAAACTCGGTCCATAGGCATACCAAGATTGAACCTTAGATCGTCAAGAAAATCGCGCTTGTCAGTCCATGCGGCGATTGCTTTTTCTGCACGAAGAATCTCGAGCTCTTTGCATACGTCGAGTAGACGTCCATAGGTTTCGTCCATGACCTCGCTCGCTGCGGGCCAACGTTCATTCGCTGATTGCATAGATCAGCAGCGTCCATCCAATAAATGCGGGAATAAGGCCCCAGGTCGTAAATAGGGTAATAACACTAGATACGACCATAACTGTCGTACCGAGTCTTAGTGCTTGTTGTTTAGGCATGATGCTCCTCTGCTAGTAGGTGCTCACACCATAGCATGAGATGGGGACCAGTGCGCCCTAATCACACTGGTCCCCGCCGGATAGGTAGAAGGAAGGAAGACCCTATCCGGTTATCGTCTCGGGAGACTCGATAGCAGAATCGGCTTCATCCGAGACAATAATTTTAGTTTTAGCCTTTGCCTTCTTTGCTTCGATTGCTTCTTTAGCCAGGAGTTTTTCAGGGTCGATGAACCTGCCCGACCGGTCTTTGATAGCAAAGTGAAGATGTGGCCCAGTGGTGGCCGTCCCAGTGTTTCCGCTTTTGCCAATTAGATCGCCCATCTTTACGCGCTGCGCGTTGTTCACCAGAATCTTTGAGAGATGGAAGTAGTGGCTTAGGCTTCCGTCGCGGTGGTGGATGAGGATTGCCATACCAGCCGAGCTCTTCAGGTTATCGGTCGCTGATGCAACAGTCCCATTAGCGGTCGCATATACGTCATCCCCAACAGAGCAGTTATAGTCCAGTCCAGGGGAGAACGATCCTCGAGCGACGTGCTGAGCATAGTTGTCGTTGATGTCTTTAGTTTTACATGGTCGCATATAGTCGACATTTACCATGAATTATCCTGCCTTTGTAATAATGATGGATATGAGTGTGGCGGCGATGCCGCTTATGCCGGCGAATCCCCAAACCTTCATCTCGAGGTTGCGGAGTCGCTGTTCGTGGTCATCGAGTTGTTTCGGGTGATCGCCGAGACGGACCTCGAGCTCGATAAGTTTTTCATAGATGCGGTCGAGTGTGACGACTACTCCGTCACTCGACATCGCCGTGAATCGTGGTGTTGGCGGCCGGCATGATGTTGAGGATGGCGGTTGCCAGGCCGAGCCAGAGTGCAATTTGGTCGGCGGTAATGAGACCGTAACCGATTGCGATGGTTCCGGCGGCGATAAGAATACGGTAGATGTATGCGCGTGCTGTTTCGTTCATGGTTTGTTGCTCCTTATATTTTGATGAGGTAATAGTCGATCATGTAGCGGTCGGGACCGATGTTGCCTTCGATTCCGACAATTCTGTGTGATGTTGTTGTGCCGTCGTTGACTACTGAGATAGTTTTACCGACGGTTAGCGACGATACTGCTGCTAAATTTTCTTGAGCGTTCCATCGGATGCGTGTGACCCGCATTGACGTGGTTGCAGATTGGTTTAGCCATAAGTTGTTTAGATCACTCGAGTTATCGGTAGCTGTATAGGAAGGTGATAGCCCAGAGCCGCCGGCCCATCCACACAATAGACCCGCAACTCTTGGCGCATCACCGTCGAAATAGTAAGTTTCAATATCGTTTAGAGCTAGTGCGTCGGCCCAATAAACATCATTCGGTTGGATGTTTCCCGCCGGTCGTTCATAGAAGATTATGAGTTGGACTCTTGAAGCGCCGGCGGGTGCGGTAAAGAATCCGCTCTTTAGTAGATACCAGGTGTTGGATAATGTGAGTGACGTTTTCGGGCCGTCTGAAGAAGATATTGCAGCTTCGGAAGAGTTCATCCAGTCAATGCGTAGGTATGCTCTGACGTTGGTCTGCGAAACTGCACCTCGAGCGACGTAAGCCGAAAATTGGTATGCGGAGCCAGCGACCACCGGCGTCCCATCTGCTTCGCCACCATTGTAAACAATTCGCGCGCTCGATGCAGCTGCAGTTTGAAAACCTCTAATCGCCCATTGACCGGCTGGACCAGCATTCACGTCTACATATGGCGGTGTGAATGGTACTGCTTCGGCCGATGGTTTGCGGCGGCGCGCTCTTGAGTTTGTGTTTCCGGTATACCCATCGTCGCTGTATTCGGCGGAAGGATTCGAGACGAAATTCCAATAACCAAAGTTAGCAGTCAAATTGGTATCAAATTCCGACTGACGATTACCATAAGTTGTTATTGACGTGGCCTTAGAAGACTTTTTTGTGATTTCGACTGGCACGCCGACAACATTTTGGTTATTTACAACCATAAAGTTTTGCTCATTGAATCCACCAATTTTAGTGATCTCTTTTTGATAATCTTCAATGTGTAATCGAGCGCGGTTATTTGTCACGATAGTATTTGCAATGTTTTGAGAAGAGTTCTCAAAGTCAATTTCAACATAATGAAGATCACTACCACTACCCAAATTATCTCTAAATGTGTAGCCGCTGCTAGTCGTGCCAGTGTCTTCAATGCGGATTAGACCGGTCCGGCCAGTCGTGATGTTTGTTGGGATTGCGTGAGTTCCCCACCACATAGTTTTAGCCGTCGAGTTGACGATTAGATCAAGATGGTCCGTTATTGTACCGACCATATCGGTGTCGCCCATGTTTAGAGTTGCATTGGCTCCGCCGGCGATGTCTATCATGGCAGTTGCACCAGTATCGTCAATAGTTCGGTTTAGAGCTCGCGCGCGCGAAGTGTAGAGATACCTTGAACCAGGGTCTAATACTCCGGCCGCAGTGTACCCGCCCGCACCCACCACTTGAAATTGAGAAACATAGCCGACCCAGTCCGAACAGTGAATAGTAGTTAGGGTAATTGGATCGTTTACTGAATAAGTGTTATCGAAAACAATTCGCTGGCTTACTTCTTGAACGAATCCGGTAAAAAAGTATTCGGAAGTTCCGAAACGACGAAGACGGACTGCATCGCCGACAGCGGGAATTGTGGCCGCATTACTAAACGTCACGTTGAGAGTTCCAGAGTCGACCATAGATTGCCCTGGCGGGCCAACTCGACCACCTTCTGAATAGTCGATATTACCCGATATTGTCGCTGTACGATCTATCCAGGTGAATGGTGACGCCCAAGCCGAGGTCTCTAACTGGATTTTACCGTATAACGGTCGTTCAATGATTGGCAAGGCCATTAGCGTCGGTTTCCGTTCGATCGGTTGAAGTCAGCCAATACCCTGGCTACTTCACGTCCGGCACTGACTGAGTCTGTTGGCGCGTTGAAGTTGACTGTAATGCCACCACGACTCGTTCCGCCAAAGGGACCAGTTCCAGGACCGTTATTGCCAGCTCCAGAGCTAGGCGTACCATCTCCGCCGGAGCCGTAGAAGCGTCGACCACCACGTCCGCCGCCGCCACGTCCAAACACAGTGTTCTGATCGTTGTACGCTTTCAATTCTCCGGTGGCTTTGCGCCAGGCTTCCATAAGGTCAATTACCAGGCCCACGACGTCGCTGATTGCGCCGGCCATGAGTACGAAGGCTTCGACAATATCCGCAAGGTCCTTCTTACCCTGGGGAGATGATAACCATGCACTGATTTGGTCGTTCATCTCCTCGAGATGCGGGAGCATCGCTTCGCCAATGGTGTCGCCCATGTCAGCAAATTGTTGCATCATTTTGTCGAAGGGAGTCGCCGATTCTTCTGCTAATCCTTTTACGCGGCCTTCGATTTTACCGAGAATCAACTCCTGCGCTTCGAGCATCCGACCAGACTCCGCCAGGACGGTAATCTTGTCTTTTTCGGTCTGAGTAAATGTGACGCCGGCCTTACTCAGGGAGTCGAGTTTATTCGCCGGATCCTCGAGCATTTTGCCGAGTTTGATTGCGTTGGATTCCATCTCACCGAATCCACCAGCTGCGAGGTCGATTGCGGCCGCAGTTGCACGATCGAAGGAGCCAGCCATGACGTCCGCACTTTTGCGAACAGACTTGAACATGAGGAGTTTCTTTTGAACAGCTTTGATTTGTTCATCGTCAATGCCGGTAGCTTTTGAGACCGTACTGGCATAAGCGGCCATTCGCTCGACAGTCTTATCGGTTGCAGCCGATATACCGTTCATATTCTCCAGCATGAATTTGAGCTGGACGTCGGCCTTGCGCGATTCCGCACCCATATTAGCCAACATTGGAATAGCTCGAGACAATGCACCGACCAGAGAGATTAGAGCTGCCGCGCCAATCTGGAATCCGCGCTTTGCTATCGACCCAAAGGTCATAGTATCGCGGCCAGCCTTTTGAAGACCAGACGACCACTTGCGCGTCTGAGCGACCAGGGTAACGATCATGTTGCCACTAGCCATTGTCTAGCCTCTCTGTTTCAGTATGTCTGTTAGGACCTCGAGCTCGTATGAGTTCAATTCGCGGAGCACACTAGGCGTCAGACCAGTTGCGACCACTAGCGGAATAATGCGCTCCGCCTGGCCCTTCTTTATTTTTTTAGTGGAGTCTCTTCAAAGATTTTCGATAGTTCGTCCGGCGTAATTTGCCTAGCTTGCTCAATCGTGAAGCTGCTGTCTGCTTTGCGCTTCAATACCCAGACCAGTGCGGTCCGCAGTTTTGAGACGCCTGGCTTGTCTTCTCCAATATCTGAGAATGATAAGCCGGCATAGTTTTCAATGTCCTCGATGTCGCCGAGTGTCAGGGTGTCAATATCCAATTTATTCTCCTATGATGTCTTCCGGTATTCGTAGCCGTTTACTTGGATGTAGCGGCGTAGTAGTACGTTCCATAAGGCTACTACGTTTGGTTTTGATGCTTCTCTGGCACGCTTTAGATAAGTGTTGCTATTGTCTGATCTAATTCCTTGACTACGGAATCCTCTAAAGGGTGGCCCAGTCTTGCTTCGGCGAATAACATACGGTCCCCACGGATAGTATCGGCCGAACGACACCGATTTACCGTAGGGAGTATTCGCTACGACAACTCCGCCAATCATGGTGCTTTTGGAGCCGTATTTATTTGTCACTCGAGCGGATGCTTTGCCTTCAATCTTCATCGCAAGTTGTCCGGATTTAATAGGAGCAAGACGTCGACCTTCACCGGCGACAATCTGCGCACCCATCTTCATCCATTTATTGTAGGTTTTGTAATCTCGGGCCATGTGGAGCATGAACCGGCGTACCTCTTTGACACCGGTAACCATGACGTATCCTTTAGCCTGGAGTTTTGGCGTCGAGTGAAGACCGAATCCGACGTTTATTGACTCCGAGCCATTGGAGACGCTCCAGGTTGGCATTGGTTACGTGGTTGCGAG
>Ga0164294_10006252_pt1 | contig 10187 bp, 2 predicted proteins | sample GEODES005metaG_FD_111479 | JGI IMG/M metagenome (GOLD analysis project Ga0164294, IMG submission 111479) | Oligotrophic lake water microbial communities from Sparkling Lake, Wisconsin, USA - GEODES005 metaG | ecosystem: Environmental > Aquatic > Freshwater > Lake | place: USA: Sparkling Lake...
CACAGATTTCTAGAACATTATTTTACTATGAAAACGAAAAGGCGTAGCTCAAATTTATTTGATAGTTTAATGTGGCTTAATCTGCCGTTCCTAAAGTGGCGAGTGTATTTATTTCACGTAAAAAACAAAAAAAAACAATTTAGTCGCGTTGTTCTCCGAATCAAACACTTTCGTTCAAGTCATTAAAATAATATACATATGGATTTTTGGCGACTGCTCGAACATATTTTGACTGACCGCATTTCTTGCATTTAACATTTCTGCATGTAAAACGGCCTCGGCCATTCGGATTTCCGTCAATGAAATTTCCTTCATAACTGTAAGTTGAAGTAGCCGAATGAATAAAATTCGCTCGGATGCAAGCAAGGATGGGGGAAGCCTTGAAGGGTGTACCTGCATCCACATTGATACGTGGCGATGCCGTGGCCATTCAGATTTCCGTCTATGAAATTTCCTTCATAACTGGATGTGTAAGTAGCCAAATGAATGCGTTGGGATTCGGTCGGATTCAATCAAGGACTTACCTTACTGCACCACTTACTGCACTACTTACGACTTCATCGCCGTCGAATCGCATGATGCCGTGACCATTCGGCTTTCCGTCAATGAAATCTCCTTCATATCTGAAAGTGAAAGTAGCCAAATTGATACGTTGGGATTCGTTCGGTTTCAATTAAGAACGTACCTTATAACTTCATCGCCTTCGCGAAACGTATAGATTCCCTTGCCATGCATCACATTCTTGAAAAAAGTTCCCTCGTACCTAAAAGAGAGAGTATAGAATGGAAGAAAGCTTAACTTTAATTTATGTTGATTCTTGAAGACATTGATATACTTGAAGTAAATGCACGTTAAAGTACCAACACCGTGACGCTTGCCCATTGAGTATTCTCCCTTATAAACTTCGCACTTTTGACGATGGCGCATCAAGTTTGAGTAATCAGAAGAAGTGTAATTGCAACCGTCGACGCCACATTCCCTAGTAAATGCAGGTCATCAGCTTACATTCATTACGACCCTGTCTGTCGCACCTACCGATCGAAGGAACGACTTTTGCGACCGGCGCGCTCTCGATTACCACCGTAGCCTCGTCCAAAGTCACTTGCAAATTTTAGGTGAGTCTTTGATTTTAAATGTTTGTCCATGTTTTTTGGTAAAATATTAACGCAACATTTGAATTGCCGATGATGCTGAACAGATTTTTGACTTCGTTTGAGTTCTCGTGCAGTTTCTGTGAGCCATTCATCAGGGTCCACGATTACTTGAGGATCGGAACGCAACCCGACGGCCACAAGGAAGCCATTTATGATTTCCATTCAAAAAAGCTTTGACACAATTTCGAGATATGTGCGACTGGATTGAAAGATTGAAAGACGTGCACATTGTCAAAAAATGTACATGTTTCAACAGAATTTAACTCGAGAACGCTCGGGAGCTATTTTTGAAAAAAAGTTAAAGCCAACAACGTATGGGGAATCCAGGGAATAGTACGCGGGCACTGTATTTTTTATAGAAGTGATACAGGTCTTTTGGAGACCCTATCCCTAATTATGGGGGTTGTTGAGCAGTTGGATTCAGTTAGATTTCGGATGACTTCGGATATTGAGGCACGCCATTCCATTACTGAATATCGTGCGGCGGCTGTTTCGAGGGTAATTGGTGCTGTTGATTGGAATTTTATTGTTGCGGGGATGTCGATATTTTGTTTGATTATGTGTGTAGCTAGGGTGCTGCATTTTGCTTTGTTGGAATTAAGGAGTATAAGATTACGAATCGATTGTATTTTTGCAATGAGTGATTTTGGGAAATTGTCTATAACCAGACCTTTGAATGTTAATAGTACTGGGAAGCCCCATCCAATGGGGGGAAGGGAAGCGCGTTGGTCTGCACAAGATCCATAATCTTCTTTGATAATGTCGGTTTTATCGAGGGCGCTGGGGTCTTGTTTGATGATAAGGCGGCCTTCAGTTGCACCGTAGTCAGTGATGAAGTTAAATTTAATCATAAGTGTTTGGAATTCATCGTATGTGATGAGTCTATCATGTTCATTGTTGTTCCAGAGAAATGATATTGATATATTCTTTTGTTTTGCAAATTGGAAGACATATTGGAGAAATGCAATGGTGTGACTACAAGGGGAATTTGTGATGTTTGCGTTAGGTGATTGAATGTAGGTTTCAAAGATATCTTTAAGAGATTTTGAATCTGTGCTCACAAGAAGAGATGATCCGTCAGGAATAGATGGTTCAGATAACATCGATTCTAGTATTCCCCTTATGCATGTTTCTGCTTCGCCAATTGTGCTATGAAGTGGTGTGGTTGATCTGCTTGGGATTCTGATAATTCCACTTTTAACAACAGTGTTTGTTTGAAGATTTAGGAGAACAAAACTTCCTCCGGCGGTTGGGAGTTCGTCAAAGAAATAATCATGCTGTTTATCATCTAGGGCTGATAGAATATGAAAGTCTCGTTTATATTTAGATTTTGTCATAAATCCACATAGGCAGGCAAATAAAGTTGTGGCTTTATTTCCCTTGGAAGAAAGTTCATCTTTATATTCAATTAATAATTGCCTCCATAGTGTTTGATTGTGGGTTCCATTTAGGGAGCATTGCGAGTGATCTGTTTTTGGGTTTCTTGGGTTCGTTATCAGGACTTCCTTAATATTTCTTGGGGTACATGGGCAGCAGAGACAGGAGTTAGTAGATTCCCAGAATGTGCTTTTGTTTCGTTCTTTTCCTTCATATATTGTGCGCGCTATAACGTATGATTTACGTTGAGTATGATCATAGGTAGTTTCACTTGTGATTTCTGAGAATTGTGAAATGTTGCCTCTCTCAAGGTTTTGTTCTGCAAGCCATGTGTTCCATGAGATTGAGTCGCGTGAGTCTTGTTCATGTATAGCCCAAGCAGCCATTTCTTGGTAGAAAGATTTGTAATTGTCGTATGGAGGAGGGTAAGGTAATGGTGGGTCAAGTATTATGGAAGAAGTATTCTGTGTTTGGGCTAGTACTATAGGTAAGGTATCAAGGTCGTTATATTGAATTGTTGTGGAGTTCCAATTACTATTTTCTTCGTCTGGAATTAGTATGTTCATGTCTCTTTGGATCGCTTTGAGGATGGGTTGGAGAGCTGCCCATTCGATATCATTAATTTCAATTTTCCATTGAGTCGTATTATCTTTTGGTTTTGTGTATTCTAATATCTCATTTGGATCTGTGAGGCACCAATTCGATAATTCTTTAGTGCATGAAGTCACTGCTTGTTTCCCTTTTCCTTTTGGAAATTGGATTGAGAACTTGCTTCCTTCCATTTTAAATATTCGTCCCCATCTGGTCCCATTACTATTTGGAATTCCAACAATGGTTCCAATCGGAAATGATGTTCTGAGAGGGTCTCCTTGGGTGAAGTCAGAATTCCTTAGTTTTGGGAGATATAAGTGCACGTGATGGGGAGCTATATTGAATCCTTTTTGTGTTGATCCTGTTATTTTTTCTCTTTTCACTTTTGAGAGTATCCACCTTTCCGAGTATTCTGGGAATGAGTCAAACTCGGGAAATCTTGGGTATGTATTAAGGTATAGAAGCCATATTAGGGTTTCATTTCCGATTTCTGTGAGTATGATTTTAATTTTGCATAAATCATTATCCGATGATGTTGTAAAGGGAATGTATTCTTTTGGTTTGTTTATTCCTAGGCGTTTAAAGTATTCAATAATGAGGAAATCTGGGCATTTGTTCGGGTTTTGTTTGACACTTGCATCGATAGAGAGGAAATATTCTGCTTTTTGCCGAAGTTCTGGCCATAGGATGATGTGGGTTTGATCTGGATTTTCTAATGCAGGAGTTATTATCTTATGACGGGCAACTATGGCAGCGGTTTCTATTATTGATAGGCTTGCTTCTGTTATTTGATTTGCTATTTGGTGTCTTCCCCAAGTGGCGGGGTCATTTTTGTTTGTTTGTATTAGCGTGAATTCAGTGTGTTCCTTGATATCTACTAATTGCATATTTGCTAATATGTTTTCCGATGGGATGGGTGAGTTGAATTGGATGGCTTGATTGAGAGCGTATTCACATTTTTTTTCATTGGAAAGGTTTGGCTTTATGTCATCTCTGTCTTTTGAAGTATGAAGATAGGTGCTGTTTGTACCTTTAATATCGATGATTGAGATTGAGTTTAGGCCATGAGATATTGCCATGTGTATTGCTGCGAAAGGGTCAAGGCTTGCTATTATTGTATCAAAATTTTCTCCAAGTGTTAGGTCTCCTGGATGTGGAAGGTAGGCTATTCTTGTGGGGGGTAGGAGGAGAATGTTTGCTAGACTCATAATCTTTTTTGGGTTCATTTGGAGGCACCAGGATTCGCTATCTATTAATTTTGTATCTGATATTGATAATGGTTGTGGGATTGTTGATGTGAAGTAATATGGATGTCCTCTTCCAGAGTGACAGAGGATATCAAGTTCGCGAAGTAATTTGAGTCTTAAGAATACTTCATTAGTTCGGATAAGGTAATTTCTTCTTTGGTCTGGATAGGGTTTAATCTTGCCATTTGTTTCGACGATGGCTTGTAGTGGCAACAGAAGGGCTGCGCGGTATGTTGGGTAGGGAGATAGACTTGATTTTAATAGGAATTTGATAGATTGGTATATTTCAAGGTTTATAATGTCAGGGATTCCGAAACCAAGTGATTCTTCTCTTGATGATACTGCCATCATTGTTAATCTATTAGCTTTGTTTGCTGGGCATGTCAGTCCTACGCAGTGGAAAGCTGAACGGGCCATGATAGTTCGTAATGCATCAAGTTCAGCGAATTCTGATACAGTGGTAGCTAGTCCATAATTTACAAATGATAAAGTGGTATTAACAAGATTTCTGAAAGCACGGATGTTAGTGCTTAGATATGAGGCTGTTGATGCTTTTGCAAAGAGCTGTTTTTTTATTGATTGATTATGGGGGCCCTTTCCTCTTGATGTGCTTAATTGCATGCCAAGATATTTGGTGGTGTCATTAGCGTAATTTGTTTCCTCTTTTGTTCCTTTGAATCTATCAGGTAAAACAGGATTTATTTCAGCTTCAGCTATGATTCCCAGCGGGTTTAAGGCAATTAACTTGAGGCATGTTATCTGATGTGTGGCAATAAGTATTTTCGCTCTTGTATCATCCACATATTCTATGTCATGGTTTTGGCTTGAAATTTTCCATGGAGGGAGGGGGCGTTTTATTTTGAGTTGTAAGTGTTTTAAACTTGTATCTGTGAGGATTTCTTCAATTCGGTCATTCGTGAAATTGGGTTCGTTGTCTGCTTTTATGGCGAGTATTATATCATTTGGTTTTAGATTAATGTTTTGGATAGTGTATGTAAGAGCGGTTTTATTTTTTGTGTCAATGGAAGAAATTATAGTTTTATTGTTTTTTCGCTCGGTCAAAATGCCCCATGTTGTTATTTTTATCGTATGCTTTTCATTTGGTTGTTCCTTAGATAGATCTATGGTGAATTCTTTTGAGTTGTTCGGTATATAATCTATAGTGACAGGGTATGATGTTGGGATATATTCCTCTGGGGTTTCCGGGGTGATCTCTTCCCACCATCTTCCTATCAGCGGTTCTTGTGGGTTGGAAACATCAATATCTGGTAGTTGGACTTCGTCTCTTTTCCAGTCGTCAATATTTTTGCTAATACGCTTTATTACTGCTTCAGTGAGGATAAGGTTCGATTTGGCTGGTTGTGACCTTATGTTCATTATGGCTTGGATGACTAGGATTGGTTGAATGGTTGTTTTCAGTTCTTCACTGTCTAATGTAGTAATTAGGTTATCATCAGTGAATACTATTTGTTGGGTAATTGCAATAATATCATCGTTGGATTTTATAGGATACCCAGTGGATGGAGCCATTTTCTTCGCAAATTGAATCATAATATTACTGGCTATCGCCCAATATACAGGCATAGTTGGCGCTCCTTGGCTTCCGCCCTCAACAAGGAATGCTTTTTCGATGGGGCTGATACCGCCTGCGGTGATTACTACCCTACGTTGGAATTGTCTTGATCTCAGGGCCCATCTAATGAATTTCTGAGGAAAGCCGGCACATGCGAATGCGATATCAGTGACACTATCATCGAGGGAATCGAATGCTTCAGAGCAATCTAGGAGTGCTGTCCATGATTGATTATTATGAAGTCTTGAGTCATCTAGGATGAGTTTAAATAATTGGATTGCAATTATGGTGTTTCCACCTTTAACGAAACCTAGTTGGTCTCTATCAATAGTCCCGAGTTCATCAATAAGTGAAAGTAGTCGGTTTGCTATTCTTGCATCCACTGCACGATATAGTACTTCCAAGAGAGTGATAGGTCTAAAGCGATGGATATCTTTGGCTTTTGGGCTTAGGGCGCCTAACTTTAATGATTCGGGGTAATTGCCATCCAACATATCATTAATGATTGGTAATAGTGCTTCCAAGATTTCAGGGGGGGCATTGGCATAATGTTCAGCACAGAGGCCGGTTGGGCCACTAGTCTTATTTCTTTTCATTGACGTAAATATTTCTCTGACTTCATCTTTGGTTGTAAGTTTTTGGAGTACCCAATTAATGTGTTCATTCATTGCTGGGGTGGGTTCTTTTGGTTGTAGGGTCTCCCAGGCAGGTAATAGATAAGTCTCCATTAAGTGAATTATTAGGTTTATTTCAACGATACGTTCGCGAATCCATTTTTTTGTTTCATTCGAAAGTTTAGCTGCGGTGGTTTCACTATTGATTAGTTCCTTTGGGAGTTCAAGGGATGTTTCAATTGCAAGTTGATGGATTTTGGTAATATCTTCTTGGGTTATGAAGTCAGACTCTTTTGTCGAGTTTAATGTTGTGCTGAGGCTTCTCAGATCTCGGATGCTATTACAAATAAGGTGGTCAAAGGTTTCTTTTGTTCTCATAATTGTACGTGGGATATTATTTTGAGTTTTTGTCTCCCATAAGATTTTGTTGGTAATACGAGCGAACCAATGTCTTTTGTACATTCTGGTTGTTTTTTCGGTGATTGTTTCTTGGAGTTCTTCAGTATCAACTATCCAGCGATTTTTAACGTCGCTATATATTCCATCGATGGGTCCATCTATGGATTTATTCGAAAGTTTTTGCTGTGCCTTGAGTATTGAGAGGGGCTTGCGTCGTGGCGATGAGTCATATGATTTTAGTCGTCTTTTGTGTTGTGTGTGATAAAGGTCTTGGGAATAGCTTATTTTATGGATTGTGGAGTAAAGGTAGCTCGCCCATAGGCGCCATTCTGGAAGTGCTTCGGGTGTTATGTCAGGATGCTTAGAGACAAGAATGTGTCTCCATGGACAAGGGGGTAGGGTGAGGAATTTCTTGGAGTTCAGGGTGATTGTTACTAAGTTAGATCTAATGGTGGCTTGCTTAGATATGTCAGTTGGGAGTTTTGGGTCAATTAATAATTTCTCCGTTTTCCTCCATGTTGAGATCATCTGTCTGAGTTTCCCTACACTTTTAGTTATGGGTGACTTTCTGGGTTTGATTTCCATTGTTGATGGTCCATGTGTTTGTGTTATCGCCTTAATCGCAGTATCATGGGCAGTGTGCATGATGAGGTGGACAGCAGTGAGCAATTGTGTTGAATTTTCGGTGAACTTTTTCCTTAGCTCATATGGGGTATCGTAATCATCATTGTGGGTGTCTTGTGTATTTGACTTTTCTAGACTTGCACGGGTTGTTAAAGCGCTTGTGATTTCAATTGGTTGTAGGTCGAGAGAAGTGAAAGCTTCAATATACTTGCATTTTTTGCATGGAAGGGAACAAATTTGATTATGCTTATGGGATTGTCTGGGTTTGAAAGGGAATGTTCGGATAATGCAATGAGGTTGCTCAGTCTTCGGTGGGATATTTATTGGATTAATTTGAGAGGGCAATAATTCTGGTTTGGGGATAGGATTTACATTCATGCTAAATAGGATACAGCGATGTGTGCCTGACATATATCCTGTAATGGAGGCTGTTGATGTTTGGAAAATGGATTGACGATTCGGGAAGTTGATTGCAACTATATAATCGAGAAGTGATGTGCCCTCATGGGTAGTTGAGGATTTCTGGAATGTAAGTGTCCTCAGTTTTTGAGTATTGACATAATGGAGGTTGCAATTTCGAAATTGAGATAAGGAATTGTGGATACTGAAGGGTGAATAATCTTGTGGGTTGGAGGTTGAGCGGCTTAAGCGGTCTATTTCAGGGATCTGGGCTGCATTGAAATCACCCATGACTATGATTTTATGGTTACGGGTTATATGGCTACTTATTTTCTTTTCGAGTTCGGTTGATAAGTTTTTCATAAGGTCTAAGCCAACGTCTGTTGATGCACGTGATCCTGATACGGCATATATAATGAATTCAACCAGGGCTTGATGTTCATCTGTGTGTACTGGGAGTTGACCATCATGTGTGAATATTAGTTCTAGAAGGCGTCCTGCGCATCGGTTCTGGGATACTATGTGTTTATTTGCAAGTCGCTGAAACCATGATATGTGCATTAGCATACCTACTCCGGAATTACCTTCAGTAATGGATTTAGAATTTTTTGAATGGGGTGATAGTTGGTTCATGGCGGCGTGAGTTTGGGTTGACATTGGGATGGCTACAAGTTTTACATTTGGGAACTCGGAATGAAGGAAGTCAGAAATTGATTTTATGTCTTCGGTTTTGAGTTGTGTTTCTGATAGGGCTATTTTTTCAACAATTCCTGATGTAATAAGTTCAGCTAGGCGCATGATTCTGGAGTTGGTTTTTACTGTATGTTGGTTAGTATAGGGGTTAAGGCCACCGCCTGTATTGATGCAGATTGTTCGATTATGGCCACGGAGTGCTAGTGGGTCTCCTATAGTTTGGAACTCAATATCAAGCTGCCTCATTTGCTCTAGGGTATAACTATTTGGTGCATAATCGGATGGTAAGGGCCTTAGTGGGTTCGAAGATTGAGTTGGCTGGTCTATGGATGGTGGAGTCTCCAATGGGATTGAATAGGGGAGTTGGGGTAACTCTGTTCGGGTTGGGGTTGTAGGGGAGGTTGGATTAATTTCCCTTGGTTCATCAACATGGTTTGGAGGAATTAATTCGTCTTCTTCAAAGGAGTGCTGGGTTATTTTTGTTTTACTTAGTGGATAAGATATTCTTTCTGAATCATAGGTCCGTTGGAGGGATAAAGTTGAGTCTTGATTCATTTCTAGGGATGGTGCAGGGTCATCACAATCTAATTGGTGTGGTGTGGATGGGGCACATGGTCGGGATGGGGAGAGGTTATGTCTACGGAGTTCAGGGAGGGGATATATGACACTTTGGAGAGAGGGATCTAGAGATACGGTTTCTACCGTGTTTGTTGGCGGCGGCGGTGGCTGGGGGATTGTTGTCGTGCTTGGTTCCTCCTGTGCATTTGGGCCGTGCATTCCGCCGCGGAGTCTGAATAGAAGACGGAGAGTGGAATGAGGTCGGATGTTGAGTTCTTGGATTGTAGAATGTGGTGGGAGACATTGTTTTCGGTGAAGGAGTCGAGCGGTATGGGGAAGAAAGTTCATATTCAATTTGGTTGACATCTGTGAGAGTAGCTCAGAAGTTGTGTGTAGAGGGCATGTATCTATTGTGATAGTTCTGCCAGTGGGGGTAGTGATTAGGATCTGAAAGAATTTCTCTTTTTTTGATGTTGGGATATTATCTTTATGATGTGGGTGAATAGAATTTTTGCTGTTTTGTCGCATTTGGATGTGGATTGTGGAGAATGATCGAAGTTTTTGTTCCAGAATTGTGAGTTTTTTGGGAAGGTTCGTCTTCTCAAATTTGAATCTCGTTGAGGGAGTGAGTTTAATTTTCAAATTGTTTGACAATATATTTCGAAAGTCAGTCGTGGTATAATTTAGAGGAACATCTAGAGTTATTGTTTTATTGTTAACCATGAAATTGATTTTGATTTTTTTGTTAAGTATCGTTGAGAGTTTGGATTTCATCTTATTTCTGAAAGAGTGCTTCTTGGATGAATGTGGTTTTGATTTAAATAATGAATCAAAACTTACTCCTTGTTTGAGGATTATGATCACAACGATCGATGCTAGAAGGCTGAGCTTCGCTGTGATGAAGATCGCAGGCGGAACTGAGGGATCAGGGATGTTGGAGTTTATTATAAATGATAGG
>Ga0164294_10006253_pt1 | contig 10186 bp, 9 predicted proteins | sample GEODES005metaG_FD_111479 | JGI IMG/M metagenome (GOLD analysis project Ga0164294, IMG submission 111479) | Oligotrophic lake water microbial communities from Sparkling Lake, Wisconsin, USA - GEODES005 metaG | ecosystem: Environmental > Aquatic > Freshwater > Lake | place: USA: Sparkling Lake...
GAAGAAACCAAGCCGAAAAGGCCGGTCGTCACACCACAAAGGCCGTCATCGGACATCTCGCGCCGCCGTCAGCCCATAAGATCGGGTTCTTCGAGGTGTCCAGTTCACGCCCGAGGCGGTGCGCCAGTTGCGCGATGCCAACACTATGAGCCAGCCGGTGTTCGCGCGCTATCTGAACACCAGCGAGTCCACGGTCGAGAAATGGGAAACCGGCGCCAAGCGCCCCAGCGGCATGGCCTGCAAGCTGCTCGCCGTGGTGCAGAAGCATGGGTTGCAAGTTTTGGTTTGAGGGGTGGGCGGAATGTGGGGGTTGTTGCACCCGTCACCGTAATTCCGTCACCGTAATCCCGAAACATCTCAACAATGATTAAAGGGGAGCCGGACAAGCCTTGGTTTCGAGAACAATTCCATTCCTTAGGGAAGTTCTTAAAAATGATTCTGTCATCATAGCGATGTCTTGAGACCAAAATAGCTTCTCTCTAGGATCAATAAGTAGATCAATCGATGTAGGGGTTGTGAGCCAAATAGAAACAATATTCTCTCCCTCAACTACGGCTGACTCATAGTGAGACATAAATCCAACATGTTGTGCGCCCCCAAACGTAAACTGATATATCCTTTTCAATTTTTCGACAAAATCTTCCGTTTCATCGCTCTTGACGAAATAAATAACAAAAATTTTTTTTACATTCACTCCGATCCATATTCGAAGATTTATGTGACCTGATACTAGATTGTACTGCCTTCCAAATATATCTTTCTTATTACTTTCAATTACGCTAAAATTTTGAGCGCTCTCCTCAGGACATGATATCAAGCTTAGACTTCTCTTTACGTGTATTGCTAAAAAATCGTCTGAGCTTTTAATAAAACCAGATACATTCTCGTCCCTCTGTGAATACAATAGAATTAAAACAAGCAAAAATGCGCCAGACGATCCTTGGGCAATGGCCAGGCTGTACGTAATCATTCCATTGTAATTATTGTATAGGAATGTAAAAGAACTTAGAATTGAAATAATGAACATGGTAGATAAAATAGAAATTGTTAATGTTCTTACCCATTTAGGTAAGTGTAGAATTCTCCGTGAGTCAAGAATATTGGAATGTTCTTGGCTATCGGACATATCTAACTCGTTCGCAGAGCGGATCTGCTGCAAAAATGCAAATCCATTAATTTATATAACTTACTAGCATTAAGCTGCGCTGTTAGCTAACATGATTTGGTCAGTTTAGAAAGACGTGGATCATTGCAAGCGAGGTCGCTCTTTCGTATTGAGCGTGTCGCTAAGCATGCGTCTGAAATTATTGTGTTTATGCAGATTGGCCACTGGTGTGATCCAGAAAACGTAATGAGAGCATTTCAGAGTTTTGCAGGAGCAAACGACCTTAATCCTCCAATTGCTTAAGCCCCGAGTGCGATGATTGTGGTCCGCAGGAGCTTGGTTGGGTGCTTATGATCTGAGTGCAACTCTCCCCCCCTCAAGCCGCCCGCTTCTCCGCCCGCCGTGCAATCGCGCTTAACCCCTTGGTCAGCTGCACCAGCCCATTGAGCCGTGCCTCCGGCGTGCTCCAAGCGCGGTTGATGACGAGTTTGTTATCCGGGCGCAGGCGGGCGGTGCCGTTGAAGCGTTCGACGTAGGCGATGAGGCCGAGGGGGTCGGGGAAGTCGTCCTTGTGGAAGGAGACGAGCGCGCCTTTGAGGCCGACGTCGATCTTGGCGACGTTGGCCTCGATCGCCTGGCGCTTGATCTCGATCAGGCGCAGCAGGTTTTGCGTGGGGCCGGGAAGCGGGCCGAAGCGGTCGATCATTTCGGCGGCGAGGGCTTCCACCGCGTCGGGCCCTTCGGCGTCGTTCATGCGCCGGTAAAGCGCCATGCGCACGGCGAGATCGGGCACGTAGTCTTCGGGGATCATGATCGGGGCATCGAGCGTGATCTGCGGGCTGAGGGCGTCGCGCGATTTGGCCATGGTGAAATCGCCGGCCTTGGCGGCGAGGATCGCGTCTTCGAGCATGGATTGGTAAAGCTCGAAGCCGACCTCGCGGACGTGGCCGGATTGTTCGTCGCCCAGCAGATTGCCTGCGCCGCGGATGTCGAGATCGTGGCTGGCGAGCTGGAACCCGGCGCCCAGCGAGTCGAGGTCGCTGAGGACTTTGAGGCGCTTTTCGGCGATTTCGGTGAGCGCCTGGTTTTCGGGATAAGTGAGGTAGGCATAGGCGCGCAGTTTGCCGCGCCCGACGCGGCCGCGCAGCTGATACAGCTGGGCGAGGCCGAAGCGGTCGGCGCGGTGGAGCACGATGGTGTTGGCGCTGGGGATATCGAGGCCGCTCTCGACGATGGTGGTGGAAAGCAGGACCTCGTATTTCTTCTCGTAGAACGCGCCCATGCGCTCCTCGACTTCGGTCGGGCTCATCTGGCCATGCGCGGCAACGGCGCGGATTTCGGGCACGTTCATCCGCAGCCATTCCTCGACATCGGGCATATCGGCGATGCGGGGGACGACGATGAAGCTCTGCCCGCCGCGCTGATGCTCGCGCATCAGGGCCTCGCGCATCACCATGTCGTCCCACGGCATGACATAAGTGCGCACCGCGAGGCGGTCGACCGGCGGGGTCTGGATGGTGCTGAGCTCGCGCAGGCCCGACATCGCCATCTGCAGCGTGCGCGGGATGGGGGTGGCGGTGAGGGTCAGGACATGGACGTCGGTCTTGAGCTCTTTGAGCTTTTCCTTGTGCGTCACGCCGAAACGCTGTTCCTCGTCGACCACAACGAGGCCGAGGCGCTTGAACTCGATGGTTTTGGACAGCAGCGCGTGGGTGCCGATGACCACGTCCATCGTGCCATCGGCGAGGCGGGCGCGGGTCTCTGACGCTTCCTTGGGCGGGACGAGGCGCGAGAGGCGGCCGATATTGATGGGAAAGCCCGAGAAGCGCTCGACGAAATTGCTGTAGTGCTGGCGCGCGAGCAGGGTGGTGGGGGCGATGACCGCGACCTGCTTGCCCGCCATGGCCGCGACAAAGGCGGCGCGCAGCGCGACCTCGGTCTTGCCGAAGCCGACATCGCCGCAAACGAGGCGGTCCATCGGTTTGCCGCCGGCCATGTCGCCCAGCACATCGTCGATGGCGCGCTCCTGATCCTCGGTCTCCTGCCACGGGAACCGGTCCACAAAGGGGCCGTAGCTGGCGGGGTCGACTTCCATGACGTCCGCCTCGCGCAGCGCGCGCAGCGCGGCGGTGGCCATGAGCTGGCCCGCCATTTCGAGGATGCGCTCGCGCATTTTCGCTTTGCGGCGCTGCCACGCCTCGCCGCCGAGCTTGTCGAGCGCTACCCCGTCGCTGTCGCTGCCGTAGCGCGAGAGGACGTCGAGGTTTTCGACCGGGATGTAGAGCTTGTCGCCGCCGGCGTATTCGAGCTGGACGCAATCGTGCGGGCTCTTGCCGACGATGGTGGGGACAAGCCCGAGGTAGCGGCCGATGCCGTGGTCCATGTGCACGACCAGATCGCCGGGCCCGAGCGCGGACAATTCGGCGAGAAACGCGTCGGCGTCCTTGCGCTTGCGTTTGCGGCGCACGAGGCGGTCGCCGAGGATGTCCTGCTCGGTGAGCACTTCGAGATCGGCAGCGGCGAAGCCATGCTCGAGCGGCAAGACGACCGCGACCGGCTTGCCCTTGGCGGCGAGGCCGAGCGCTTCCTGCCAGCTCTCGGCGAAGATCGGCGCAGATTTGCCAGCATCGCCCAGCAGCGAGGCGAGGCGCGCGCGGGAACCGGCGGTGTAGGCCGCGACGATGGGTTTGAGGCCGCGGGTGCCGAGCGCGGCGAGGTGCTTGGCGGCGGCTTCGTAGATGTTTGCGCCTTGCGCGCGCTCGGGGCTGAAATCGCGGGCGCTGGTGAAGCCGAAATCGAGCACGCGGTCGCCAGGAGGCTCGGCGAACAGCGTCATGCGGTGGACGGGCCAGCCCGCCAGCGCGCGTTCGAACTCGTCTGACGCCAGATAGAGCGCGCTTTCGGGGAGCGGGCGATAGCTGCCGGGCGAGCGTAAGGCGCTGTCGAGCCGGGCCTGATGGTAGTCGGTGATGTCGGAGAGGCGGGTTTCGGCAGCTTTGGCGGCGGCGGCGTCGATCAGGACGAGGTCGTGCTCGCCCAGATGATCGAACAGCGTGACCAGCCGGTCTTCGAACAGGGGCAGCCAATGCTCCATGCCTGCGAGCCGCCGACCGTCGCTGACCGCCTGATAGAGCGGATCGCTGGTGGCATTGGCGCCGAAGCGCTCGCGGTAGCGGGTGCGGAAGCGCTTGATGCTGTCTTCATCGAGCAAGGCTTCGCAGGCGGGGAGCAGCAGGTGCGATTCGACCGGCTGCACCGAACGCTGCGTGCTGGGATCGAACAGGCGCAGCGTTTCGAGCTCGTCGCCGAAGAAATCGAGCCGGAGGCCGTGATCGAGCCCGCTAGGATAGAGATCGAACACCGAGCCGCGCACGGCATACTCGCCCTTGTCGATCACCGTATCGGTGCGGGCATAGCCCTGCCGCTGGAGTAGCGCGATCAGGCTTTCGCGGCCGATTTCCATGCCGGGCGAGAGCAGCCGGACCGACTCGCGGATACGGAACGGGGTGAGCGTGCGCTGGTGCAGCGCGTTGATCGTGGTGATCAGCAATTGCGGCTCATCGCGCTTTTGCTGCAGGCGCTGGAGCGTGTAGAGGCGCTGCGCGCTGACGGTGAGAGCCGGGGAAGCGCGATCGAATGGAAGGCAATCCCACGCCGGAAATTCGATCACGTCGAGTTCGGGTGCGAAGAACGCGGCGCTTTCGCTGATCGCGCGCATCGCGCTTTCGTCAGCGGCGATGAACACGGCGCGGCCTTTTGCGGGCTTGGCCCCTGCAGCGCGCGCCAGATCGGCGAGCACCAGCGGCTGCGCACCGCGCGCCACCGACGATAGCGTCAGCGGGCCTGTGGCCGAAAGGATGCGGTCAAGATCGGGCATGGGGCGGGGTACAGGCTTTTTGGGTCAGCGCGGAATGTCGACGTAGTCCAGCTGGCGCATCAGGTCCATCTGCGGCCCGGCGTAGGACAGCGGCACCTCCTGCGTGCCCAGCGCCCAAGCCATGATCTCGACATCGTCTTCATCGACCAGGCGTTCGAACCATACGAGGTCGGTCTCGCTCCACGCGGAGTGGTGCCGATCGAAGAAGCAGCCGATCATGTAGTCTGCCTCGCGCGTGCCGCGATGCCACGCGCGGAAGCGGGCGCGGGCGAGGCGGGCGGGGTCGAGAACAGCAGGGTTGGTCATTCCGCGTGCCGATAGGACCAAACGCGCCTTGTCGGCAAGCCCATAGCCTGCCCATTGAGGCAGAGTTCAAGCGCGAAGCGCAGCCAGAACCTCGGCGCCGCTGCGGCCTGTCAGCTCCTTGGCCAGTTCGTGGCGGAGCACCCGTGCGAGTTGCTTGTGATAATGCAGCCGCATTTCGCCAAGCGCGGCGGGCGGGGCCACGATTACCAGATCGCTGATGCGGTGTTCCAGAACCTCGCGGTTGAGCCAGCGGGCTACCGCCGCGCTGTGCGTGTCTTCTTCCATGCGGTGATGCGAAGGCTCTGACGCGGTTGGGGCATGATGGCCCCCGGCGCTGTGGTTGTGCTCGTCAAGCGAGGGCGCAGGCAAAGCCGCAAGCTTTGCCTCGGCTTCGGTTCCGTTGTTGCGGAAAAGGGCGAGATTCTGGCCATCTGCCACTGCGATGATCGTGCCGTGCGGTATCAACATGTGCTCTCGTCCCATCCTGCCTATGAACCCCTGAAAACCGTGGTCCGCAGCGATAGTTCCATGGTGCATGTCAAATCAGGCGGGGACAGTGGCGGTTTGGCAGGCTTGCGATTAAGCGTGGCAGCGATGCGTCCCGAAGTGCTCAATCCCTTGTTTGCCGAAACCGCCAGCCTCAAGGGCGTGGGCCCCGGACTTGCGCGCCCGCTGGAGAAGCTGGGGCTGCTGCGGGTGCGCGACCTGGCGTATCATCTGCCCGAGCGGTTTGTGGCGCGGCGTGCGGTGGCCAATCTGGATGAGGCGACCGTCGGCGAACAAATTGTGGTGGCGCTCAGCGTGCGCGAGCACCGCAGTGCTTCCGGCCGCGGGCCTTACCGGATCATCGCCGAGGATGTGCTCGGCAATTTTGTGACCTTGGTCTATTTCGGGCGCGCCGCGTTTACCGCGAAGAAGCAACTGCCTGCAGGAGAGACGCGGTGGGTGGCGGGGCGGCTCGATCAATTCGGCCAGTCGCTGCAGATCGTCCACCCCGATCATGTCAGCACGGACAGCGCGGAGCTGCTCGGGAGCCTGAACGAGCCGGTCTATGGCCTGTCTGAAGGGATGACTTTGGGCCGCATTCAGGGCTTGGTCCAACAGGTGCTGAGCGGGTTGCCCGCGCTGCCCGAATGGATCGAGCCGGGATTGCTGCAGCGGGAGGGCTGGCCGGAGTGGCGCGCAGCGCTGGCCCAAGCGCATAAGGGCACGAACGCCGAAGCGCGCGACCGGCTCGCTTATGATGAGCTGCTCGCCAACAGTCTTGCGCTGCTTCTGGTGCGCGCCAGCAACCGGTCGCGCACCGGAACGCCATTGACTGGCGACGGGCACTTGCGCGCGCGGCTGAACTTGCCGTTCGAGCTGACCGGAGCGCAGAAGCGCGCGATTGCCGAAATCGAGGGCGACGTGGCGCAAGGCGCGCCGATGCTGCGGCTGCTGCAGGGTGATGTGGGGTCGGGCAAGACCGCGGTGGCGCTGCACGCCATGCTGATTGCGGTGGAAGCGGGCACGCAGGCGGCCTTGCTGGCACCCACTGAAATTCTTGCGCGCCAGCATGCCGAGACACTGACGCGGATGGCGGCGGGCACCGGGGTGACGATTGCACTGCTGACCGGGCGCGACAAGGGCCGTGCGCGCGAATCGATCCTGATGGGGCTGGTCGATGGTTCGATCCAGATTTGCGTGGGCACGCACGCGATCTTTCAGGAAGCGGTGGCGTATAAACATCTGGCGCTGGTGGTGATCGACGAGCAGCACCGCTTTGGTGTCGGTCAGCGGTTGATGCTCACGCAAAAGGCCAAGCGCACGCCGCATTGCCTCGCCATGACGGCTACGCCGATCCCGCGCACGCTGACGCTCGCGCAATATGGCGAGATGGATGTCTCGCGGCTCGATGAAATGCCGCCCGGGCGACAGGCGATCGATACGCGTGTGGTGGCGATCGAGCGGATGGCCGAGGTGGTCGATGGCATCGGCCGCCATATTGCGGCGGGCGGTCAGGCGTATTGGGTGTGCCCGATGGTGCGCGAACAGGAAACCGCCGACATTGCCGCCGCCGAGGCGCGGCACGCGGCGCTGAAGGAGAGGTTTGGCGATACTGTGGTGCTGGTCCACGGCCAGCTGAGGCCTGAGGCCAAGGACGCGGCGATGGAACGCTTTGCGCGCGGCGATGCGCAAGTGCTCGTCGCGACCACGGTGATCGAGGTCGGCGTCGATGTGCCCAATGCCACGCTGATGGTGATCGAGCAGGCCGAGCGCTTTGGCCTTGCCCAATTGCACCAGCTGCGCGGGCGGGTGGGGCGCGGCAGCCAGCGCTCGACCTGCCTTTTGCTGCGCGGCGACGCGCTTTCCGAAGTGGGCCGCGAAAGGCTGGCGCTGATGCGCGAAACGCAGGACGGCTTTCGCCTCGCCGAGGAGGACTTGCGCCTGCGCGGCGGGGGCGAGCTGCTCGGCACCCGCCAATCGGGCGATACGCCCTTCAAGGTAGCTGATTTCGAACAGATCGCGCGGCTATTGCCGATGGCGCACGACGATGCGCGGCTGCTGATGGAGCGCGATGGCGGGCTTGCCAGCCCGCGCGGCGAGGCGGCGCGGATATTGCTGTATCTGTTCGAGCGTGACTGGGGCGTGCAGCTCCTGCGCGGCGGCTGATGATACAAGGAGCGAGATGACAATGGCTGGAGTTCCCGAATCCGCGCGCGCGCTGGGCTATGCCGGGTTGCTGCCACAAGCGGCGGCGCTGCTTGCGGTGATCAAGGGTGGTCCGATCAGCTGGACCGCGATGGCGCTGGCCTATGGCTATGCCGCGCTGATCTTCAGCTTCATCGGCGGGGCATGGTGGGGCATCGGCCTTGCAAAGCCGGAAACGCCGCGCTGGATCTTTCTGGCGGCGGTCGCGCCCAGCCTGATCGGGGTGGCGCTCTGGTTTCCGTGGATGGAAGGTTGGAGCTGGCCGGGGCCGGAGCTGATGGTGATCGGCGCATTGATCGCGGTGTCGCCGCTGGTCGATCTGGCAATCGGCTTCAAGCCCGATGGGTGGATGCGGTTGCGCCGCGATCTATCGGTCGGCCTTGGAACGCTGACGCTTGCGATTGGCTACGCTGCGCTCATGCAGGGGCCGATGTAGCCGAATTGGTCGTGGATAGATGCCTCATAGCGAACTATCTCCAACATTGTCCATTTATATCAATATCTTAATGAATTTTTCCGCCAGTGATGCAGGCTTAGTATCTGGAAGCCTGAACTTGCTCAAGAGTGACCGCTAATGGCATGTGGGATGCCAGGTTGAACTTGCCTTCCACTCAAACCCTTGCGATCCGTTGATCAGTAAATCGCAAGGGTGGATACGCATGGTTGACGATGTTCAGAAGGGCCGTAAGGCAGACCCTTGGGAGCCGGAGGATAAATACTCAGACGTCCTAAAGGTGCCGCCAGAGCTTCATGCTATTCGTGACGCAGCAATAGAGTTCGCGTTGAACGGTGGTGAACCGCCCGCAGATTTGCATTTGCTTGAAGAATGGTTCTCGGATGATTTTGAGGTCTACGAGAATACGCACAGTGAGACTGCCGCTATGCAGTTTGACCCTGCTGTCAGGATAGGCTCCGGATACCTTTATAGTGCGTGCGACAGCGAATTGCGGGATCGTTTAGGGTTGAGCGATGACGCCCCTATTACAGACGCGATGCGTATTGCTTACACGCGAGATCTTCTGGAAGAGGAATGGACGTTTGGTGGTGAAACAGTCGTTGCTGTTGCCACACGTTCGATTGAGTCCGCTGACGGACGCTCCTGCTTGATAGGATACTTTGAGGAGTCGCATGGTCAGGCCGGCGTTGTTTGTGTCTGGGAAGGCGTCTTCGCTGACCTTGAAGCCTGGGAAAGCCACCTGCATTCGATAGGCCTGCACCGCTATAGTGGACCTGAAGAGATCCCCGATGAGCTGATCTTAGAAATATATAACAATAACAACGTTTAGCATATGCGGAGCCCTTTATTCTTATGTTGGCCTAACCAATGAAATGGGGCAGGTCAGGGTGATGTTCGACATTCAACCTGTTGACGACGGCCACCCCGCTTTGGCCCATTCCCCCCTTCTCAAGGGGGCAGTGCTAACGCTGGAGTATATCGAAACCAACGGCCCGATCGGGCTTACCCCTTCCAAGGCATTGAAGCGCTATTTCGTTGAGTGGGCCGCCGAAGCTTTTGCCTGGCCTCAATACACCGCTGAGGAGCTTTACTATCTAAACAAGGTACTGAACGAGGAGGATTTTGTGCCGCTGTTCATGCTCCATGACCTACTGATCAGCATGAAACTGGTGCGCCACCAAAAAGGTGCGATGCACATGACGAAACTGGGCAAGCAGCTTCGATCCCACCCAGGCGCGCTATGGGCTGTTCTGGCGGAACGGATTTTCGGAGGTTTCAACGTTACCCCCTATGCAAGGTACGAGGTTCCCTTCGTCGGCAATTGGGACGTCTTCCTTGGCGTCATTAACGTGGAGACCCATTCGGGTTGCACTGACGATCACATATGTATGACCTTGTTCGGGACCAGAAGGGCCGATCAAAGAATGCGGCATGGAAACCTCAGGTCTGCTTTTTACGTGCATTGTCTGAGGTCGCTGGTCTGGCTGGGACTGCTCCACGAAAGCACTGTTGGGGAAGGCCTCAACCGCCAACGAATTTTCACCAAGTCACCGCTTTGGTATGCGGCCCTCAGGCTTGAGACTGACATGTTCATCATAGAGCGGCAGGTGCACTGAGGCGGTGGATCGCGCCTACCCAATTGACGAATCATCACGTTAATGTTCTATTTATGTTCCCATCATTCAGGAACATGAAACGTGCTTCGCCTGGTCGATAATCCCGCCCCTATGGAACTGCCGCTGTTCACCTC
>Ga0164294_10006255_pt1 | contig 10185 bp, 7 predicted proteins | sample GEODES005metaG_FD_111479 | JGI IMG/M metagenome (GOLD analysis project Ga0164294, IMG submission 111479) | Oligotrophic lake water microbial communities from Sparkling Lake, Wisconsin, USA - GEODES005 metaG | ecosystem: Environmental > Aquatic > Freshwater > Lake | place: USA: Sparkling Lake...
AATACGTACTTTTGTTCATGATTAACTTTTGTTTGTGATAAAATAAAGCTAATCAAAAAAGGGAGGTTTTCACCTCCCTTAATATATCCTTTTCCAACTCTTTTCCCGGACAACAATGATTTGGTATTAACTTCATCAGGTTTATATTTTCGAAAAAAACCCGAACTTTTATGTAAGAAAAAGAGGGGAGCATGAACATGAATTAGGAATTGGGAATTAGGAATCAGGAATTGATGTTTGAATTGGTCAATTCATAATTCCTTTACCCTACCAGAATTTCGCATACAACGCCGCCAAAATCAATAATATAGATACTATCATCACCAAATGCACCTTATCTACCTTAAACATCGCCTTATCTAAATCAAATGCTTTTTCATTAATCTTAGGACCAGCCAAACTTAACGATATCATCACCAACATCGTAAAAGCAAAAGACCACCCCATATTGATGTGAAAAGGAATTTCAAAACCACCATTACCATTAGTAAAAGCTGTATACAATAAGGTTTCATGTCCAAATACCCCAACAGCATAACTGTTGAAAAATATGGATAATATAAAACCGGTTAATAAACCCGCAATAGCTGCCGTTCCAGTGGTGCGCTTCCAAAACATACCTAACAAAAACATAGCAAAAACACCCGGACTAATAAATCCTGTATACTTCTGAATAAAAGTAAATCCACCAGCACCGCCAATGCCTAAAAGGTCTTTCCAAGTAAAAATAATGGCTAAAGCCATCGCAAATAATACGGTGACTCTTCCAATCCATACCTGCTTTTGCTCTGTAGCCTCCACATTGATGTACTTTTTATATACATCTAGAGTGAAAATTGTAGAGATACTGTTTAACTTTCCAGCAAGTGAAGCTACTATTGCAGCAGTTAAAGCAGCAACAGATAATCCCTTTAATCCGGAAGGCAAAAATGCCAAAACAGAAGAATATGCCGTGTCTTTAACCCCATTGAAACCTTCTAATTGTCCATGACGATGCAATACATACGCCGCAATACCCGGAAGCATTACAATTACGGGCATCAATAACTTTAAAAAAGCGGAAAACAAAATACCTGTCCTTGCCGTTTTTAAATCTGCACCCAAAGCCCGTTGGGTAATGTATTGATTACAACCCCAATAATTGAGGTTCACAATCCATTGACCGGCAAAATACATGCAAATGCCAGGCAACAATAGGTATTTATTAATGTATTCTTGAGAGGAATCAGCCGTAGGCTTACTAAGAATCATTTTGAAATGGTCGGGTGAATCTTTCATCAACATTTTAAAACCTTCCACGGCACTGCTGCCCAAACCAAAAGATTCGCTTACTTTGGTTAATGCCAAATAAGTAGTGGCTAATCCACCAATAATGAGCACGCCAACCTGCAACACATCGGTATAACCAATTACTTTCATCCCGCCTAATGTAATTAATAAACCCATTATGGCAAGTCCAATCATAATAGGATGGAGGTATTCATTACCTACCAAACCATTAATGGCAACGGCTCCGAGATACAAAATGGAAGTCAAGTTTACAAAAACATACAAAAACAACCAAAAAACAGCCATAATTACGGCAACGGATTCATTATAACGGGTTTTAAGAAACTGTGGCATGGTATAAATCTTGTTTTTCAGATATACCGGCATAAACCAAACAGCAATGATAATCAATGCTACCGCCGCAATCCATTCATACGCCGCAACGGCTGTACCTACAAAAAAACCATCGCCACTCATCCCTATAAATTGCTCGGCAGAAATATTGGAAGCAATCAAAGAGGCGCCAATAGCCCACCAAGTTAAAGAACCTTCCGCCAGAAAAAAATCTTGGGTGGAATCGGAAGTTTGCTTTTTTTTCTTATTGTAAATACTGAAACCATACACTGCCAGTAAAATAAAATAAATGGCAAAGACTATATAATCGGAAAGTACCAAAGTATTATTCATAAATAATCGTGTTTTTTATATGTGAAAGGTTTGTTGTAGTTGAATTATCTATAATACACTTCACTCCAGCGAAGCTCATTTTTAAAGTTGTATAAGTCTGTTTGTTGTCCAATTTTCACACATTCAATACCCGCCATTTCAGCAAAATCTTCTACATGTTCGGAGTGTAAACTTTGACTGTAACAAGTATGGTGCGCTCCACCGGCTAAAATCCAAGCGGCACAACCATCGTGCATATTGGGATAGGGTTTCCAAAATACCCTAGCTACCGGCAATTTGGGTAAATTTTGGTTTGGATTTACGGCAATCACCTCGTTGATCAGCAAACGGAAACGGTTACCCATATCAATTATAGAGGCATTAATAGCTGGACCCGCTGCCGCATTAAATACCAATCGCACCGGATCGGCTTTGCCACCAATGCCTAAAGGATGTATTTCACAAGATGGTTTATCGTTAGCAATGCTTTCGCAAATTTCCAACATGTGTGCCCCCAATACCATGGAGTTGTTGGGATCAAAATGATAGGTATAATCTTCCATGAAACTGTTACCGCCTTTTAAGCCCGAACCCATCACTTTCATGGCTCTTACCAATGCTGCCGTTTTCCAATCGCCTTCGCCGGCAAAACCATACCCTTTTGTCATTAAACGCTGGGCCGCAATGCCCGGCAATTGCAACATACCATGTAAATCTTCAAACGTATCAGTGAAACCTTTAAAATTGCCGTCTTCTAAAAATTGCAATAAACCCAATTCGATACGGGCAGCCTCCCGAAGGGATTGGTATTGTGCACCATTTTTCCGCAGGCTTTCCATCATTTTATAGGTGGCAAAATACTCCTCGGTTAATACATCAACTTCCGATTCACGAACAGCTTGTATCACCTGAACAAGATCGCCCACACCATGCGTATTTACACTATACCCAAGTTTGATCTCGGCTTCTACTTTATCACCATCGGTTACGGCAACATATCGCATATTATCGCCAAAACGCACAAATTTTGCCCCTTGCCAATCGTTCCAACCAGCGGCTGCTCTCGACCAAATATTGATTTGATTGATCACTATTGGATCTTGCCAATGCCCTACAACCACCTTTCTTTTTAACCGCATCCGGCTCATCATAAACCCAAATTCCCTATCGCCGTGGGCACTTTGATTGAGGTTCATAAAATTCATATCGATTTCGCTCCACGGAATATCTCTGTTAAATTGCGTATGCAAATGCAATAATGGCTTATGCAATATTTTCAACCCGCCAATCCACATTTTTGCCGGCGAAAACGTATGCATCCACGCAATAATGCCAATGCAATTGGTGGCGGCATTGGCGGCCGCACAAACGGCATAAATTTCTTCGGGCGATTTTACAGTAGGTTTGAAAACGATCGTAACGGGTATTTGACTATCGTTGTGCAGGGAATCTGCAATTATTGTTGAATGTTCCGCCACTTTTTGTAACGTTTCGTCACCATACAAATGCTGGCTTCCGGTTACAAACCAAACTTCCAAGGCTTTTAAGTTAATCATCGTGTAGTCTATTTTATTGTAAAGATTTTGTTGTAGAAAATTTTTGCTATTGTTTTGAAGATTATCGTTTTGTGGGGGTAACCACCTTCTTTTGCTGTGGGAACCACAACATCATTTCGCCTTTTCCTCGGTTTGCCCATGCATAATAGGGTATGGCAGTAAAGGGAACCTGAATGGTTTTCGTAGGATTTAATGTATCGGTTTGACGCAAGACGTTTCCTTTAATGGTGTTAACACCCTGTAATACATTGCTATCAAACTTGCTGCTGAAAACAATTTGTTGAGGTATCACAATGCTTGAAATACTGCCGGCATTATCGGCAGATTCTGCACAATACATTAATGGTCCTTTTTGTAGGGCAATTTTTCCTATGTCATCTTTTAAATGAGGGTTTGCCTGAATTGTTTGGACTTCCATGGGCAATTGCATGGTGATGCTATCACCAGATTTCCACCTTCTGGTGAGCACCGCATAGCCATTGACTATGGTATAGGGCGTTATTTTTCCATTGATGCTGATGTTTATTTTACTTGATACCTGATTTGTAAAATGATATAAGTCCGACGGCATAGCTACCCCAGTTGCCCAACTGGGTATTCTGATGTTGATGGTGAAGGGTAATGGTGTAGTCGTTGGATGTACTTTAAAGATCAAATTGCCTTCCCAAGGATAATTGTTTTGTTGTTCAATATTTACCGTTGAATGGTTAATGGTAACCGAAGTGTTGCTGTTGATGAACAAATTGATAAAAAGTTGCTGGTTGGTGGTTGCATACATATATCCAGGTATGGAAGGCAACAATCTGGTCAGGTTTGTTGGACAGCAAGAGCAATCAAACCAACCAGAACGTGCGGGTTCGAGGTCGTTGTGTTTAAAATTATCGGTAACCTGCATGGCATTGGTATAAAAAAAAGATTTTCCATCCAATCCTACCCCCGATAATAAACCGTTGTATAATATTTTTTCCAGGATGTCGATGTATTTTGCATCACCGTGCAATTGAAACATGCGTTGATTCCAGTATACGTTTGCGATAGCAGCGCAGGTTTCATTGTAAGCAGTGGCATTGGGAAGCTCATCGTTTTTCCCATATCGTTCTCCATTGCCGATGGCACCGGCACCACCTTGGATATACATTTTTTTGGAAACCAGATTTACCCAAATGGAGTCAATGGCTTTAAGTAAGGCTTTATCACCATTTAATGCGGCCACATCTGCCATGGCTGCATACAAATAGCCGGCTCTTACGGCGTGACCGATGGCTTCTTTTTGATCCACCACAGGAATATGATCTTGCCAATAAGACCCATTTTTGAATGGATCGGGGTTTGTAGCATCATAGCCTATAAAATGGCCGCGTTCGTATAAGAAGAAAGAGGCGGCATCGAGATATTCCTTTTTACCGGTTACCCGATACAATTTTACCAAACCCATTTCAACTACTTCGTGCCCCGGTGCCACCCTTAATTTATCATTTCCAAAAACGCTACAGACCAAATCGGCGTTTTTTATAGCGATGTTTAACAATGATTTTTTTCCGGTGGCTGCAAAATGTGCAACCGCAGCTTCATAGAGATGCCCAGAATTATACAACTCATGGCTCAATTCTCGTTCTTTTTCCCAGCGGTTTTTCCCGGCCCATTTGTGAGGATGCAGCGGATCAATGGTTCTTGCCGTATACAAATACCCATCTGGCTCTTGTGCTTTTGCAATGATTTGGATGAGTGAATCGATATACGCCACCATTGTTAGATCTGGGAAAATAGATAATGAAAAGGAAGCGCCTTCAATGGTTTTGTAAATATCCGTATCGTCGAAGGGGTAAATGGTGCAAAACTTTCCAGACTTTGCCGCAGCCATATCAAAGTTTTTTACCCTTCCTGTTTTTTCACAACGCTCAAAAGACGCGGGAATGGTAACATTATGGTTGATTTTGATCCTTGGCAACCAAAATTGATCCGTCAGTTGCACTTGCGTAAAAGGAACAGGTGTAAATGGATAATCTTTTTGTTGTGCCGATAAGCTGCTACAAATCCATACAGCACTTATCACTAAAAGTTGTTTCATCTGCATTATTTTATTGTCCATAGTAGCTATCCGGACCGTGTTTACGTTCGTAATGTTTTTTGATGAGGGCGTCTTTTAATCTTGGGGCATTAGGGTTGATTTGTTCTGTGAGGAACGCCATCTTTGCCACTTGTTCTACTACAGCACTGTTGTACACTGCTTTTGCTGCCGTTTTTCCCCAGGTAAAAGGTGCGTGATTACCTACTAAAACCATCTCCACTTCTGCATAATCCAATCCCTTTTCGGCAAAGCAATCCATAATTTGGAACCCTGTTTCATATTCATAATTCCCTTCAATTTTTGCATCATCCATGGGTGGTGCGCAGGGAATATCCACCGTATTGTGGTCGGCATGGGTAGTACCAAAAATAGGAATATCCCTAAGCGATTGTGCCCAAGCGGTGGCATACGTAGAATGTGTATGTACAATGCCGTTTATTTTATGCCAATGTTTATACAACACGGCGTGGGTTTTGGTATCGGAAGACGGACGAAGGATGCCTTCAACCGTTTCGCCGTCAAAATCTACGATAACCATATCTTTTGGCGATAATTTTTCGTAGGGGATACCGCTGGGTTTAATGGCGAACAAGCCCAAACTGCGATCGGCTGCACTCACATTGCCAAAAGTAAACAGCACCAATCCCAGTGCCGGCAACTGCATATTGGCTTCAAAAGCCTCTTGCTGAATATGTTCAAAACGATTGCTCATGCTATATAATTTTTTATGTCGTTTAGTTGCTGATGTGATGTTCGGTAAATTGTCCAAGTGTTTTGTACCGTAGGTAACGGCCGGCATATATGCTTACTTTTTCTTCATTGGGGTGATAGGTGGCATCAAACCCTTGTCCCATTGCAACCATTGCATCTTCTACTTTGGGGTAAATGCCGGCTGCAGTTGCAGCAAACATGGCGGCGCCCAATGCACAGGTTTGTTCAGATCGATGGATGCGTATCGGCATATTCATTACATCTGCCATCATCTGCATAATAAATGGCGATTTTTTGGCTACGCCACCAATACCGATTAATCCTTTTACAGGAATCCCTTCTGCCTCAAACCTTTCCACAATGGCTTTGGCACCAAAACAAGTGGCTTCTACCACCGACCGAAATACCGTTACCGCATCACTTCCCAAACTCAACCCCGTAATCGATGCCGTTAACCATTGATTGGCATCTGGCGTTCTGCGTCCATTAAACCAATCCAACGACAATTCGCTATCTTCTTCCACAGGCAGTTGTGCCGCTTCCTTACTTAATGTTGGAATGATGGCTTCAGCCGTTTCTTCAATAAGTTTTAGTTTATCTGTTTCACTCAATAATGGAGATTGCATTAAAATTTGTTGCATCGGCCACATCAACAACTGTTTAAACCAAGCATACGCATCGCCAAATGCTGATTGTCCGGCTTCCATACCCATCATTCTGGGAATAATAGAACCCGGCACCTGCCCGCAAATGCCTTTGATTAACTTGTCGCCCACTTCCGCCATTGGAGCTACCAACATATCGCAGGTGGAAGTGCCCATCACTTTACTGAGGTGATACGGCTCAATTTGTCCGCCTACCGCACCCATGTGCGCATCAAAGGCACCCGCACCGATAACAACGGTTTCGGGCAATCCTAATGTATCGGCCCAATCTTTACTAATTAATCCTATAGATTGGTCGGCAGTATAGGTTTCTGTAAATAATCTTTCCGTAAACCCATCGAGCAAGGGATCTAAAGAAGTAAAAAATGCATTTGGCGGCAATCCACCCCATTGCGTAGCCCACAATGCTTTATGACCAGCCGAACAAGTGCCTCTTTTCATTTCAAGTACATCGGTTCCGCCGGTTAGTACAAATGGAATCCAATCACAATGTTCTACAAACGAGAACGTATGTTTCCGTACTTCATCATCTTGCCTAATAATATGCAACAACTTAGCCCAAAACCATTCCGACGAATAAATGCCACCTACAAATTGCAAATAGTTGGTTTCAAATTGTAGGGCGTGGGCGTTGATTGCAGCAGCTTCGTGAATAGAAGTATGGTCTTTCCACAACACAAACATGGCGTTGGGATTGTGTTCAAATGCCGGCAACAATGCCAATGGTGTACCGGTTTTATCTACTGCCACGGGCGAAGAACCGGTGGTATCGATGGAGATGCCTTTAATGTTTTGGGCAATGGCAACACCGGCTTTGGCTACACAATCTTTGATCGTAAAGCTTAATCCTTCCAAATAATCGGCAGGGTGTTGCCTAAATTGATTAACCCCGGCATTACAATATTTTTGCGCCTTCCATCTAGGATAATAAAATACCGACGACGTTATTTCTTTTCCGTTTTGGGTATCGGCAATAATCGTTCTTACCGAGTCTGTGCCATAATCAACCCCAATTACATATGCATCTGCCATACTAAACTTATTTTCAATGATTTGATTTGCATTCGTTTTTGCTATTTATCCAAGATTACACATGGGAAGTAAAAAAGAAATGATGCGGCTAAAGCCATTTCAATATTTTTCTTGTACCCCAGCTGAAGCTGGGGGCTATTAAAAAACGTCTTTGTATTTTCCTCATGCCTAATTTGGGTTTATCCAAGATTACGCATGGGAAGTAAAATGAAATATTTGGCTAAAGCCATTTCAAAAATTTTCTTGTACCCCTAGCTGAAGCTAGGGGCAATTGAAAGAATACCTTTCTATTTTTTCTACCGCGAAATTTGGATTTATCTTAACCTGTACAAGCTTCCCCATTGAATGATTGCGTTAAACACTTGCTGCCCATTGAATGGAGAATTGGCTTGCACTTATCTACAACTTTATTTTACACTAGCCACTGATACTTTATACGCTGTTACGGTATGGTATTTTTCGCCTGGTTTCAATAATGTTGTTGGAAATGCTAGTTTATTGGGTGAATCAGGGAAATGCTGGGTTTCCAAACACAATGCGGTATGTTGTTGAATGGCGATTCCTTGTGATGTTTTGATGGTACCATCTAAAAAATTACCTGTATAAAATTGCATTCCTGGCTCTGTAGTGAATACTTCCAACACCCTGCCACTCACAGCATCCGTAACGGTTGCCACCAATTCGTTATCGGCAGTTGTTCTATTCAACACAAAATTGTGGTCGTACCCACCCGGAACGGAGGCAATTCTTTCCCCAATGGCATGTGGTTGTAAAAAATCAAAGGGTGTTTCTTTTACATCCTGCAACACGCCGGTAGTAATTAAACCTGTATCAACGGGAGTAAATTTATCTGCATGAACTTGCAAACGGTGGTTTAAAATGGTTTGTGTAATATCCCCAGTTAAATTGAAATAGCTGTGGTTGGTGAGGTTTACCGGCGTTGTTTTATCAGTGGTAGCCGAATAATCAAAAGACAATGTATTATCGTCAGACAAAGTAAATACAACAGTAACATCGAGGTTGCCGGGATATCCTTCTTCGCCATCAACACTGAGGTAATGTAGGGTTAAAGATGCCAAACTATCAGGTGTGGGCACAACATCCCAAACCACTTTATCAAAACCTTTGTTTCCGCCGTGTAAATGGTTGGCGCCATTGTTTGTAGCAAGGTGATAGGTAGCGGTATCAATGCTAAAGATCCCTTTTGCAATGCGGTTGCCGTACCTGCCGATGGTTGAACCAAAATAAGGGGGCTTTGCCAAGTAACCACTTAAGCTGTCGAAACCAACCACCACATCGGCTATTTTTCCGTTTTTATCGGCAGTAAGCCATGACGTTACGGTTCCGCCATAATTTGAAATTTTAACGATATCCCCCTTGCTATTGGTGAGGGTAAAAAGATTCACGGGTTTATTGTCGGCCGTACCCCAGGAAGTTTGACTACATTTTTTCATTGATTGTTCGGTTGTAGGATTGTTATTGCAAGAAATCAAAAAGAAGAGCGATACGAGGGCAACTAAAAAGGCTTGTTGTAATTTTTTCATGTTGTTGATAACTTTTAAGAAGTATAAATTAGTTATTTTTTTGAAGTTAATTGCGGCCATTCTGCATTATGCCCATACAGTTGTTTTATGATGAGAGAAGATTTGCTTCTATCGGTGGCAATATGCGGTGGCAAATGAAATCCTTTTGATGTCATCTTTATAGTAGTCTCTAAAAAAGTCATATTGTTGAGCATATATTGATGTATTGTTTTAACATGTCTAGATTTTATTTATTTCACCTGAATTTTCAATACTTGGAAGGAATATCCCGGTGCGGTATAGGCTATTTTTTTATTTTGTATCGGGAAATCAAGGGAAATGGGCGCTACAAATCGGGGTTGCTCAAACGTATTGATGGCGTTGAGGTTATTGTTTTGCATCAATTGCAGCGATCCTTTAGCCAAAACCTTTTTCACTCCATCTAATTCTATGGATAATATTTGCGGGTTGGAAGACAAGTTCACCATCTTCAAGATGATTTCCTGTGTAACGGTATCCATTACGGCGGAAGCGTATACACTATCTTGGCCGGCAATTACCTCATTGTTGAGGGTGATAGGTAAAACCCGATTGCCCTTATTGACCGAAAAAAGTTGTTGTACATAGTAATCGGTGGTGCCATAAGCACGAAGGTTATCCACCCAGATGAGGTCGGGCGTCCATTGCCAAGCATC
>Ga0164294_10006256_pt1 | contig 10185 bp, 9 predicted proteins | sample GEODES005metaG_FD_111479 | JGI IMG/M metagenome (GOLD analysis project Ga0164294, IMG submission 111479) | Oligotrophic lake water microbial communities from Sparkling Lake, Wisconsin, USA - GEODES005 metaG | ecosystem: Environmental > Aquatic > Freshwater > Lake | place: USA: Sparkling Lake...
CGTTGAGGGCGAGGTGCGGGTTCCAAAGGACGGCGAGCGCTACTTCGCTCTGGTCAAGGTCGACAAGGTCAATGGCCTGACCCCCGAGGAGAGCAAGAACAAGATCATGTTCGAGAACCTGACACCGCTCTTTCCCAAAGAGCAGTTCAAGCTGGAACGTGACATCAAGTCAGACGAGAACATCACCGCACGCATCGTTGACCTGATTGCCCCGATCGGCAAGGGACAGCGTGCCCTGCTGGTGTCGGCGCCGAAAAGCGGCAAGACGGTCATGATGCAGCAGCTGGCGCATGCGATCGTGGCCAACTACCCAGAGGCGCACCTGATCGTTTTGCTGGTCGATGAGCGTCCGGAAGAAGTCACCGAAATGCAGCGCACGGTGCGCGGCGAAGTCATCAGCTCCACTTTCGACGAGCCTGCGGCCAGACACGTGCAGGTGGCTGAGATGGTCATCGAACGCGCCAAGCGCCTGGTCGAACTGAAGAAGGATGTGGTCATCCTTCTCGACTCGATCACTCGACTGGCACGCGCCTACAACAACGTGCTGCCGTCCAGCGGCAAGGTTCTGACCGGCGGCGTGGATGCCAATGCATTGCAGCGCCCCAAACGGTTTTTTGGTGCGGCCCGCAATATTGAAGAAGGCGGCTCACTGACAATCATCGGCACGGCGCTGGTGGATACCGGCAGCCGCATGGATGAAGTGATCTATGAAGAGTTCAAGGGAACTGGCAACTGCGAAATCCACCTTGATCGCCGCATGGCGGAAAAGCGTGTCTACCCTTCCATCTTGCTGAACAAGTCGGGCACCCGCCGCGAAGAGTTGCTGCTCAAGCCAGAAATCCTTCAAAAGACGTGGATCTTGCGAAAACTGCTTTATCCCATGGACGAAATCGAGGCGATGGAGTTCATCCTCGACAAGATGAAGTCCACCAAGACCAACCACGACTTCTTCGACATGATGCGAAGAGGCGGTTGATTCCCTGATCCAGCCAGAGCCAGCTAGAATCGCGGGCTTGGCCCAAAGCGGAAAGTGCTTCGAACGGTTCGATGTGGCTCCCGCAACACTGCGCAGAGGTTTCCATGAAAGAAGGTATCCACCCCAACTATCGCGAAGTCTGCTTCGTCGATTTGTCCAACGGCTTCAAGTTTGTGACCCGCTCATGCGCGCAGACGAAGGAGACGATCAAGCTCGATGATGGCCGCGAAATGCCACTGTTCAAGCTTGAGACGACCAGCGAATCGCATCCGTTTTACACGGGCACCCAGAAGAGCGTTGATTCGCTCGGCGGTCGCGTCGAGAAGTTCCGCAACAAGTTTGCGCGCGTCGGCCTCAAGAAATAAAGCTCGCATCTCTTGTCGTTCGACCCTCAAAGGCAGCTTCGGCTGCCTTGTTTTTTGTTGCGTAAGTGGTCCGTGGCAGGCCGCATCGAACTGCCACCTTCGAATCGTTCAGCGCGAGAACTTTTTGTGAGAGCACGAGGGGGAGCGACCCCGATGACTTGCGGCATGATCGCCGCATCACACTGATATCCCTGCGTTGAACCTGCCCAATCCCGCCCTCGTATCCCAGCGCGCCGTGCAGCGACTGCCACGCTGGGCCCTGGTTCTGCTTTGCACAGCCTATGTGCTGCCCGGCGTTTTTGGCCGCGACCCCTGGCGCAACGCCGACGTCACGGCGTTCGGTCTCATGTTCGGCATGTTCGAGGGCCGTGCCTCTTGGTGGAGTCCCGCGATCGGGGGCGTGACGGCCACCACAGCGCCACTGCCCCACTGGCTTGGGGCGGGCTTCATCCAACTGCTGGACCCCTGGCTTGATCCCGCCTTGGCAGCCAGGCTTCCGTTCGCTGCGCTTTTAGCAGCCGTTCTGGCGCTGACCTGGCTGGCCTCGTATCACCTTGCTCGCAGTGAAGCGGCCCAACCCGTGCCGTTTGCCTTCGGTGGCGAAGCCGTTCCTGCCGACTACGCTCGAGCCATCGCGGACGGTGCCTTGCTGGCATTGCTTGCCACCCTGGGGCTGCTCCAACTGGGCCATGAGACAACTCCAGAGTTGGCTCAACTCGCTTGTATTTCCTTGTTCATCTACGCGCTCGCGGCCAGCCCGATTCAGCAGGGATGGCGCGCCAAAGTGGCGGTGATGATCGCTCTACCCGCGCTGGCCGCCAGTGGCGCACCAAGCATCGCCGTTGCGCTCGGTCTCACGGGTGCCGTGATCTGCGCCAAGTCCACCTACAGCAAGGTGCGCAAGTTCTTCCCCTGGGTGTTGCTGGCCATGGCGGTGGCGATGACTGTCAGTTCGGCTCTGGAACTGTGGACTTGGCGATTGAGCGGCATGCGCAAGCCCGAACAGATCCTGGCTGTTGCTCGGCAGTGGGCTTGGTTTTTGTGGCCGGCATGGCCCATGGTGCTTTGGACCCTGTGGCAGTGGCGCCGTCAAATACTGCACCGCCACATTGCAGTGCCTCTGGGCTGCGCTGCCGTCACGTCCGTGGCGAGCCTGATGTGCGGTGGGGTCGATCGAGTTCTGATGCTGGCTCTGCCGGCTTGGGCGCTACTGGCCGCCTTTGCGCTACCAACATTCAAGCGCAGCACCGCCGCAGCGATTGACTGGTTTTCGGTGTTTTTCTTCAGCGTGTGCGCCATCGTGATCTGGGTGATTTACGCCGCGCTGCAAACGGGCATTCCAGAGCCTACCGCGCGAAATGTGATCAAGCTGGCGCCCGGCTTTGCCTCAGTCTTTTCGGCAAGCTCACTGGCTTTGGCGGTTGCGGGCAGCCTCGCTTGGCTGTGGCTCGTGCGCTGGCGTACCGGGCGCAACCAGCATGCGCTGTGGAAAAGCCTGGTCCTTCCGGCAAGCGGCGTGGCTTTGTGCTGGCTGTTGCTGATGACCCTGATGTTGCCCCTGGTCGATTACGCAAGAAGCTTCCGCCCCTTGGTCAATCGTATTGCCAAGCATGTGCCGCTGAGTGAATGCATAGCGACGCCGAAGATACCCAGAAGCTTGCAAGCCTCTTTGGAGTACTTTGGCCCGTTTCGTATAGATGGTGCGACGGACGCATCGGCCAGCACTTGCAAGTACATGATTCAGATAGAACCGCGCCGCGAAAAGAGAGTCGCTCCCGCCGGATGGGTGCGAGTCGCCCGAGAATCGCTGCCGACCGACCGCACAGACTGGACGGTGATCTACCGCCGCGAATCGACTGCAGCCAAGTCCAAGCGTTGAGTCAACCGCCAACCCACAAGCCCAATCGCACGTGCACTCAGCGCGTGTGAACGCTGGCCTCTTGCGACGTGTCCATCGCGGAACGGTCCACTTCTCCCACCTGAACCCCAGGGGTTGCAGCACGAACTCGCGCCGCCGGGAAAAGCAACTTGAAACTCGAGCCGTTACCCGGATCACTGCGAATTTCAAGCTCCCCGCCGTGCCTTTGCACCACGTGCTTGACGATGGACAGGCCGAGCCCGGTACCTCCCGTGTCACGCGAACGGCTGCCATCGACACGGTAGAAACGCTCCGTCAGACGCTGTACATGCTCGGCAGCAATACCAATACCCGTGTCGCGAACGTCAAGTTCTCCGGTTCCGTCGGGGCGCATGGACCACACCACTTTCACCGATCCGCCAGCCGGGGTATATCGGATGGCATTCGTCACAAGATTCGCAATGGCGCTGTGCAGTTCCGACTCAGAACCCGCGATCAGACCACTAGCGCCATCGCAGGTACCCGTGCTCTCGCAAACCAAGGTGTGCCGCCCCGCCGACAGAGCTTCGGCTGCAACGCGAACCTGAACCAACACCTGCTGCACCGACACCCATCGATCGGCGGGTGGCCTCGGGCTGCCCTCGAGTTGAGCGAGCGTCAGGAGGTCGCCGACCAGCAAGTGCATGCGACGGGTTTGTTGCGCCATCAATTCGTTGACTCGGCGCCTCTCAACCTCGGTCAACTGCAGACTGGACATGGTTTCAATGAACCCGGACAGCACCGTCAACGGGGTGCGAATTTCGTGTGAAACGTTGGCCACGAAACTGCGTCGCATGCTGTCGTTTCGTTCACGCTCGGTGATGTCCTGCGACAAGACCAGTCTCATGCCGTCGCCATAGGGCCGAACGGCCACCGAAACCGTCCCGCGCAATCCAGGGCCTGGAAAGATAACCGGTTCATCGAAGACCCCGGCCTGCATGTAGGCCACAAATGCCGGCTCACGAACAAGATTGGTGACCGGCTGCATCCGGTCGCGATGGGGATCTAGCCCGAACTGATCAGCTGCGACGGAATTGCACCACTCGATCTGGTCGTTCGCATCCAGCAGCATCACGCCGTTAGGTGAGGCCTCGATCGCTGAGAGAAATTGATCCAGCCGTGTCTGTTCGAAATCCACCCGATTTTCGAGTGTCCTCAAAGAACGCTCTACCCGTTGGCCCACCTCGCCCCAAAAACCAACTTCGCGTGGAGCGGGCTCCGGGTTCTGTTGCTGCAGCCATCTGATGAAGCGCTGCGCACGCAAAACATCCACAGAGGTATAGGCCAGAGCGCCGGCGAGAGATCCAACCACCACGCCTATCGCAGGGGCGTGCCACCACTGGCCGACCAAGCCGCCAAACGAGGCGGCCAGCAGCACGGACAGCAACGCTGCCAGCAGGCGTGGGAACAACCAGTCCATCGATGAGCTTGATCGCCCCGAGATCAGCTCGCAGCCACCTGCATCTGTTGGGTGAGGCGATAGCCGGCGCCACGAACGGTTTCGATCATCCGTGAGCAGCCCACGGGGTCAAGAGCTTCTCGGAGGCGTTTGACGTGGACGTCTACTGTGCGCTCCTCAATGAACACATGGTCGCCCCACACCCTGTCCAACAGTTGTGCGCGGCTGTGAACTCGCTCGGGGTGCGTCATGAAAAAGTGCAGCAACCTGAATTCGGTCGGCCCTATGCGCACTTCCAGGTCGCTCTTGGACACACGACGGGTTGCCGGATCCAGTTGCAAACCACCCACGTCCACCATCGTGTCAAGAGCCTCAGGCGCCTTGCGCCTGAGAACGGCGCGAATGCGAGCCAGCAACTCATTGGTCGAGAAAGGCTTCGTGAGGTAATCATCAGCGCCAGCGTCGAGGCCAGAGATCATGTCGCCTTCTTCTGCTCGGGCCGTCAGCATGATGATGGGCAGTTCACGGGTACGCGACTGGCCACGCCAGCGTTTGGCCAGCACCAGCCCAGACTGCCCGGGCAGCATCCAATCCAGAACCACCAGGTCGGGCAACACGCCATCCACCTCAACCTGAGCCTGATCGGCAGTGGCCGCAATCGTCACGTCATAACCAGCATGTCGCAAGTTGATGGATATCAACTCAGCAATCGCCGACTCATCTTCGACCACCAAAACGCGGCTCATCTTTGTCTCCTCAAAGCTTCTGTCATCGCATCAGCGTTTCAACAGCTTCCACCGAGCTGTGGCGCACATCCGTACCCTTGACGATATAAATGATCTGCTCGGCCAGGTTCTTGGCGTGATCACCGACCCGTTCAATCGCCTTCGCGACAAACACGAGATCGATGCTCGAGGAAATCGTGCGGGGATCTTCCATCATGAAGGTGATGAGCTTGCGCATCAGCCCCTCAAATTCCTGATCGATCTGATCGTCTTGCTTCAACACTTCGAGCGCCTTGTCCACGTCAAGTCGAGCGAAAGCATCAAGCGCTTTTCTCAGGAGCGCGATGGCCAGATCAGACTCGAACTTCAAGTCTTCGACAGGCAAGCGAAGACGGCTCGACATGCCCGCGCTGATCAGGCGCTGCACCGTTCGGGCGATGCGTGCGGCTTCGTCCCCGACACGCTCCAGATTGGCAATGCTCTTGCTGATGGCGATCAACAGACGCAAATCGCGAGCCGTGGGCTGACGCCTTGCAAGGATTCTTGAAAGATCACGATCAATCTCGACTTCAGCGGCATTGACCGTCTCTTCGCGAGTCAGGACCTGAGCCGCGGTAGCTTCGCTGAAATTGGTGAGCGCGTAGATGGCCTGCGCAACCTGCGACTCAACCAACCCACCCATCTCCAGCACACGCGTCGAGATACCGCTGAGCTCGGCATCAAACTGAGCTGATAAATGCTTTTCCGTCATGGCTCGCCAATCAAATATAAACGCAAGTGAGTTAACCGAATCGGCCGGTTATGTAGTCTTCCGTTTCTTTCCTCTTAGGTTTCATGAAGATATCGGATGTGGCGCCCACCTCCATCAAATCACCCAAATACATGTACGCCGTATAGTCGGAACATCGAGCTGCTTGCTGCATGTTGTGAGTCACGATAAGCACCGTGTAATCCGACTTCAACTCATGAATCAGTTCTTCGATCTTCCCTGTGGAAATCGGATCAAGCGCAGAACAAGGCTCGTCAAGTAACAGAATCTCTGGTTTGATGGCGACCGCCCTTGCGATGCAAAGCCTTTGCTGCTGCCCACCCGACAGACCAGAACCGCTCTGGTTGAGTTTGTCTTTAACTTCTGACCACAGAGCGCCTTTTTTGAGCGCCCATTCAACGCGTTCATCCATCTCCACACGCGTCAGTTTTTCGAAGAGTCGGACGCCAAAGGCAATGTTTTCATAGATAGACATTGGAAATGGAGTTGGCTTTTGAAAAACCATTCCCACTTTCGCACGAATCAGTGAGATATCAAGTTTCGAACGGATCACATCCTCGCCATCTATGATTATCTCACCCTCGGCACGCTGCTCTGGATAAAGCTCAAACATTCGGTTAAATGTCCGAAGCAAGGTGGATTTGCCACACCCAGAAGGCCCAATGAATGCCGTGACCTTTTTTTCGGGGATCTCTAATGAGATATCCTTAAGAGCGTGAAACTTCCCGTAATAAAAATTCAGGTTTTTGACCGAAATTTTCATTTTTTCATTTTCTGAAATATTGGCTTTAGTTTCCATCATCGGTTGCTCTAATATTTATTTTTGTTTCCGAACAAGAAGCGCGCTGCAATGTTCAGCATTAGCACGCCAAAGGTAATAATAAAAACTCCGGCCCACGCCAGCTTTTGCCAGTTCTCGTATGGGCTCAATGCAAACTTGAAAATAGTGACCGGCAGACTTGCAGTGGGCTCAGAAAGACTCGACGACCAGAACTGGTTGGACAATGCTGTGAAGAGCAAAGGAGCCGTTTCACCTGAAATTCTTGCAACGGCCAAGAGAATTCCCGTGATGACCCCGGCACGCGCAGACTTCAAGGTGATACTCAATATCACCTTCCATTTTGGAGTGCCTAGGGCATAAGCAGCTTCTCGAAGCGCGCCAGGAATCAAGGACAACATGTTTTCTGTCGTCCGAATGACGACAGGAATAACAATCAAAGACAACGCCAGAATTCCCGCGTAAGCCGAGAAATGTTTCGACGGAGCTACGACTGCAGCATAAATGAACAGCCCCACGACGATCGATGGCGCAGACAACAAGATGTCATTGATGAATCTGGTGAGTTCACCCAGCCAAGTTTTTTGACCATATTCGACCAGATAAATTCCAGCAAGCACCCCAATCGGGGTACCCAGGAGTGTGGCCAATGCCACCATGACCAATGACCCTGCGATCGCATTGAGCAACCCGCCGGTTTCAGCCATCGGTGGTGGCGTCATCTCTGTAAAAACAGCGAGATTCAAACCACCCACACCCAGATGAATGGTTTCAATCAGGATCCAGCCCAACCAAAACAAGCCAAATGCCATCGCACAAACACATGCCATCAGGGCGACGGCGTTCGTCGCCTTCCTGCGCTTGTGCATGGCGATCCGGGACATCTGCAATTCAGCAGCGGCGCTCAAGCTCATGATTTCCCCCCTTCATTTTTTCGAAGGCGATTAAGCATCAACTTCGACATCGCAAGCACGATGAAGGTGATCAAAAACAGTACGAGGCCCAAGTACATGAGCGACGCTTGATGCAGCCCAGGATCGGCCTCAGCAAATTCGTTGGCCAGTGCGGAGGTGATGCTGTTGGCGGCCTCAAACAAGGACAGACTGTTCAGCTGGTTGAAGTTGCCAATGACGAAAGTCACCGCCATCGTCTCTCCGATGGCGCGACCCAACCCCAACATGATCCCGCCAACGACGCCAGTCTTGGTAAACGGCAACACCACCTTCGAGACCACCTCCCAAGTGGTAGATCCCAATGCGTATGCCGACTCCTTCAGCATGGGAGGAGTCACCTCGAACACATCCCTCATCACCGAAGCGATGAAGGGAATGATCATGATCGCCAAAATGATCCCTGCAGACAGTATTCCGATACCAACCGGGGAGCCAGCGACGAGCACTCTCAGATAAGGCACATCCCCCAATAATCCCTGAAGAGGTAATTGAACATACTTAACGAGCACTGGACTAAAAACCAGCAATCCCCACATTCCGTAAACGATCGATGGAACTGCCGCGAGCAGTTCAATTGCGATACCCAAAGGGCGCCTCAGCCATCCTGGAGACAATTCAGTTAGAAAAAGAGCGATACCAAAACTCACCGGCACAGCGATCACCAACGCAATGACCGAGGTGATCACGGTGCCATAAATCATCACCAAACCGCCAAACTTATTTTGAACAGGATCCCACTCTGAATGCCAAAGGAATGAAAGCCCATATTCCGCAATGGCAGGCCATGCACCGATCACCAAAGATCCGATGATTGCAAAAAGCAACAGCAAAGTCAGGATGGCCGCGCCGTGCGCAAGACAAGAGAAAACCTTGTCAATCCATACCGGAGACCCCTTCATTGAGGGTGGTCGCTGCATCGGTTCCCGACGCTCCAATGAAAACCCCTCAGCATGATGATCAGACATTACGGACGACACAATTTCCCCCCAAGAGTCGCGGCCACCCGACGACCCCAAGAATGACATAAAAGGAGATCGTCAACCACCGGACTCGTTGATGATTCTCATGATTCCAGTCACACGCCACGCGCATCGGTTGAGTGCGGATCCCGAACAAGCTCAAAGCCTAAACACCCCAGAGTGAATCGGTCTGTGCCTGTCAGGTGAAAGTGATGGCGAATGGAAGGCCTGAGTCGCCTCTCTCTTGATCACTCTAGCCCGAACTCATGTCCAACCCATGACAAGCCCATGAAGCAGTGGCGACAGTCTGACCCGGATCGCTTTGGATCACCTGCGTTGTCATTTGGCATTCACCCGCTTGTCATTGGTCGCCGCTAACCTGATCTCCTGCCATGGTTTTGGTTGAAGCCCCTTCAGACCACCTTTCGGAAACCCAAATGTTGATTCGGAAATTGCGATTCATCGCGAGCATTGCAGCATTGAGCATCGCCGGTTGTGCAACGCCGCCTGCGCCAAAAACCATCTCGGAAACGGTCGCCGAATACCCGGAGTTGTCGACGCTGAAGAAACTCATCAATGACGCGGGTCTCACCGAGACTCTGAAGGAGACAGGGCCCTACACCCTTTTTGCTCCGACCAACGACGCATTCAAGGCTGTGCCAGCGAAGACCCTTGATGGCTTGGCCAAGGACCGGGCCGCGCTCATTTCACTGATGAGCTACCACGTGCTTCAGGGAAAAATCGAAACCACGCAATTCAAGGAAGGTACGACCAAGACGGTCCAAGGCTCTTCCGTAGAGATGTACAGGGCGGGACCTTACGTCACCGTGGGCGAGTCGATGGTGACCGTTGCTGATGTGGACGCAAGCAACGGTGTGGTGCAGATCATTGACCGCGTGCTCGTTCCACCGACCAAGAAGTAAGTCTCTCTAGAAGTCAGATTCGCCGCGTTCGGGCTTGAGTTGTCAGGCAGCATGGCCAGCGGCGTCGGCAAGGGTTTGCGCGAGGCGCCTGGCGGTTGAAGGCTCGTGGGTCTCGACCATCACACGCAAGACAGGCTCGGTACCTGACGGTCGAACGAGCACTCGCCCGGAGTCACCCAGTTCACTCTCCACCCTCATCAGAGTCTCCTGAAACGCTTCATGAGTGCGCCACTCGAATCCCTGGCGCAACTGAACGTTGATCAGTGCCTGGGGGAACAACTGGATTCCGTCGAGTTGTTCAGCGAGCGACTTTCCGCTTCGGATGACGGCCTGTAAAACCTGCAGCGCACTGATGATGCCGTCGCCTGTCGAGTGCCGGTCCAGCACCAGCAGGTGCCCTGAACCCTCGCCTCCCAAGACCCAGCCGCGGGCACTCAACTC
>Ga0164294_10006258_pt1 | contig 10184 bp, 8 predicted proteins | sample GEODES005metaG_FD_111479 | JGI IMG/M metagenome (GOLD analysis project Ga0164294, IMG submission 111479) | Oligotrophic lake water microbial communities from Sparkling Lake, Wisconsin, USA - GEODES005 metaG | ecosystem: Environmental > Aquatic > Freshwater > Lake | place: USA: Sparkling Lake...
CTTCTTTGGGAATGGGAGCTGGTAAATATTCACACAGCCAGCGATAACTAATGGTCATGATGCTACTTTAAGGTATGATTCAAAAATACAATTTTATGTTTAAATAACCCGTGTATAACCTATGAATAACCCGTGAATAACTATAATTTTAATGTGCAAATCCCATTAAAAAGTGCTGTGAATAAGCAAGTTGGATAATTAAATTTCGAGATGCCGAATTTTGAAGGGATTTTCGTAGTAAGAAAAGCAAGTATCATTATGGCCCTACCTAACCTCAATACAAGATCAACAACGAGAAAAAAAACTAGTTCTGTAGATGTGAGTGCCATGATGTATGGGAAAATTCCACCGCAAGCAAGAGAATTGGAAGAAGCGATTCTTGGAGGTATTCTTTTAGAGAAAAGCGCATTTGATACAGTGACAGAAATATTAAAGCCGGAATGTTTTTATGTAGAAGCACATCAAATGATTTTTCAGTCGATGCAAAGCTTACAACAAAAGAACATGCCTATTGACATGTTAACTGTAGTTGAAGAATTAAAAATGCGCGAGTATTTAGACCAAGTGGGTGGCGCTTATTATATTTCTAAATTAACCAATGTTGTTGTCTCTACTGCGAATATTGATGCGCACTCTAAAATTGTTTTACAGAAATTTATTCAAAGAGAACTGATCAGAATTAGTGGTGAAATTATTAGTAACTCTTACGAAGACAGTACAGATGTTTTTGACTTGTTAGATGAGAGCGAAACAAAAATGTTCAACATCACTAATAACTACCTTAAGAAAAACTTTGTTGACATAGGGAATGCTTTAGCTGAATCCATTACACGCATTGATGAATTAAGAACTAAAAAAGATGAAATCTCTGGTGTACCTAGTGGATTTGCATCTTTAGATAGAATCACTTTTGGATGGCAGCCAACAGATTTAATTATTTTAGCAGCACGTCCCTCTGTGGGTAAAACCGCATTTGCATTGAACCTAGCGCGCAATGCAGCATTGCATCCTACGAAACCTCAGGGTGTGGGATTTTTTAGTTTGGAGATGAGCGCAAGTCAATTAGTACAACGTATTTTAAGTGCGGAGAGTGAAATTAAAATGGAGAAAATTTCGAGAGGTAAATTAGAAGATTACGAATACCAACAATTGCATACCAAGGGTATCAACCGACTAGAGTCTGCGCCCATTTATATTGACGATACCGCTGCCTTAAATATTTTTGAGTTCAGAGCAAAAGCAAGAAGGTTGGTGAACAAGCACGATGTTAAACTCATCATCATTGACTACTTACAATTAATGAGTGGCTCTGGTGATAGAAATTCAAATAGAGAACAAGAGATTAGCCATATCTCTCGAAGTTTAAAAGCCTTGGCGAAGGAACTGAATGTGCCCATCATTGCATTGTCTCAGTTGAGTCGTGCGGTAGAAACCAGAAAAGAAAGTAAGATGCCTCAGTTGAGTGATTTACGTGAATCAGGTGCAATTGAGCAGGATGCGGATATGGTGATGTTCATTTATAGACCAGAATATTATGAAGTGATGAGTAACGAGATGGGTGAATCTACCATGGGCGAAACACATATCAGGATTGCGAAACACAGAAATGGCTCATTGGATTTAATCAAACTGAGAGCTAGATTGGATGTACAGAAATTTGAAGAATGGGATGGAGATAAAGGTATCCCTGGACTAAGCAATAATTATAAACCCCTTACACAAAATCTAGGCGCAGGGGATGCACAAGATGGTGGTCGTTTTTTTATCCAAGGCAGTAAAATGAATGGCGGAGAATTTGATGATGACTCAAACGATGATCAACCATTCTAAACTGTATCTATGTCTGTTCCTTTTTTTTACGAACCATTGATCGCCACTGGCATGACGCAATTTACAATGAGTGAAACCTCTAGTAAACATTGTATTCAAGTGCTAAGGATGGATGTGGGTGAAAATATAGAGATCACCAACGGACAAGGTGGATTGTTTCATGCAAGCATTCAGGTAGCGCATAAAAAAAATACCCTTGTCACTATTACCAAGGCCATTCAAATTGAAGGTCCAAAACAAAAATTACATGTAGGTATTTCTTTGTTAAAAAATGCCGTGCGCTTGGAATGGCTTTTTGAAAAAGCAACAGAGATGGGCATTACAAATATTACAGCATTAGTTTGCGAACGCACCATTCACGAACGATTCAAAACAGAAAGAATGCAACAAATCATTCAATCTGCCATGATTCAAAGCCAACAAACTTGGTTGCCTATTTTAACTGAACCAATGCCTTTCCAACAATTTTTAGAACAGGCCACTGCTGTTCAAAAACTCATTGCGCATTGCGAGCCTTTGAACAAAACTTCTATTAAATCCATTGAAGCTAGTGAAGACCTAGTACTTTTAATTGGACCCGAAGGCGATTTTACGCCTTCAGAAATTGAAGCTGCCATTTCCGAGAATTTCACGCCCATTGATCTTGGCCCTACCCGACTTAGAACAGAGACTGCTGGTTTTTTTGCGCTGAGTGTCTTAAAAAATTTCTAATTTACAGCTATGAAAGTGATTGAAGTCAATACGCCCCAATTAGACCATTCCTTTTTGGCCATCAATGTCCATGTAAACAAGGACAACCCAAACTATATCAGAGCTTTGGATAATGAAGTGCTTGCCACTTTTGATCCATCAAAGAATAAATTATTCAAAGAAGGTGCAGCAAAAAGATGGATTGTTCAAGATGAAACAGGAAAGACCCTTGGCCGTATTGCCGCATTTCATTACACTAAATATAAAAATAAAGGCACTGATTATGCGACTGGCTGTGTTGGTTATTTTGACGCCGTACAGGATCAATTAGTCGCCAACTTATTATTTGATACTGCAAAAGCATGGTTAATGTCTGAGGGCATGGAAGCCATGGATGGGCCAGTGAATTTTGGCGATCGAGATAAATGGTGGGGGCTTATGATAGAAGGCTTTGACAGGGAACCTATGTATGGCATGTCTTTTAACCCATCTTATTATGAAACTTTATTTACCAATTATGGATTTGAAAATTTCTACAACCAATATTATTATCGTAAACTACTATTAGCGGATTTACCTGATAGATTTAAAGAACGCTACGAAAAATTTATCACAAAGCAAGACTACAGCATCCAACATTTACATAAAAAAAATTTGGACAAATATGCAAATGACTTTGTGCATATTTATAATTCGGCATGGGCACAACATGGAGAAGCAAAAGCCATCACGAAGGATCAAATCATGCAACTTTTTAAAACCCTTAGCCCTGTGATGGATGAGCGCATGATTCGATTTGCATATTATAAAGAAGATCCCATTGCAATGTTCATTAATATCCCAGATGTGAATCAATATTTTAAGCACTTTGATGGACAATTAGGATGGAAACAGAAATTGCATTTGTTGTGGATGAAGTTTAGGAAAACAAATACAAGATTAACTGGATTAGCATTTGGGGTGGTGCCAAAATTTCAATCTCTAGGAATAGATAGCTATTTAATCTATTCAACTTCTTTGTTGCTTCATGAACTCAAAATGTACAATGAATATGAAATGGGATGGGCCGCAGATTGGAATCCAAAAATGGTCAATATCTACAAAAGTCTTGGCGCCGATCCAAGCAGACATATGGTGACATTTAGACATATTTTTGACATCCAAAAACACCCTTTTGAGCGTCATCCTGTAATGGAATATAAGAGCCCAAGTCAGGCCAGTTAAGGTTTTCATAAATAGGGGATAAGATTTGCGCCCTAGCTCAGAAAATTACCTTTTGATGCATTATATTGCAGCTCAAGTATGGAGAATTTTATCGTATCAGCAAGAAAGTATCGTCCTCAAAACTTTAATACCGTTGTGGGTCAGGCGCATATCACAACTACATTAAAGAATGCGATCTTAAACCAACATCTAGCACATGCATTTTTGTTTTGTGGACCAAGAGGTGTAGGTAAAACAACTTGTGCGCGTATCCTTGCAAAAACAATCAATTGTACCCAAATTACAAAAGAAGGCGAAGCTTGTAACCAATGTGAAAGTTGTGTGTCTTTTGAAAAAGGGGCAAGCTTAAATATCCATGAATTAGATGCAGCAAGTAACAACTCTGTAGACGATATTAGAGCACTTGTTGAACAGGTTCGTTTTGCACCACAGGCTGGCAAATACAAAGTGTACATTGTGGATGAGGTCCACATGCTAAGTGCCAGTGCATTTAATGCATTTCTAAAAACATTAGAAGAGCCCCCACCCTATGCTATTTTCATTTTAGCAACCACCGAAAAACATAAAATTCTTCCAACCATTTTAAGTAGATGTCAAATTTTTGACTTCAAAAGAATTGTGCCAGAAGATACCGTAAAACACTTAGAGGAAATTGTAGCAAAAGAAAATATTAAGGCCGAAAGAAATGCATTGCAGCTCATTGCTCAAAAAAGTGAAGGTTGTATGAGGGATGCATTGAGCATTCTTGATAAAATTGTTAGCTTCTCAAACGGCGCTTTGACTTATGACAATACTTTAGAGCACTTAAATATTTTAGACGAGGGTTATTTCTTTAAATTATTAACCCATCTTACAGAGGAAGACCTAACAAGTGCCATGTTATTATATGACGAAATCAATCAAAAAGGTTTCGAAGGGGATACCGTGTTATATGGCATGGCTGCATTTATTAGAAATATACTTGTTTGTAAAGATAAAGCCAGCGCGCATTTACTTGAATCTATAGAAGGTTGGAGAGATCAATACCTAGCTGCTGCAGAAAAAATAAGCACTCCTTATTTAGTGAGTGCATTGAATATTTTAAATGAAGCCGAGATCCAATTTAAGATGGCCCGTAATAAAAGATTGCATGTAGAATTGGCCTTAATTAAACTCAACTTTTTACAACAAGCTATTGAATTAAGTATGGAAGACGGCCAGCTAGTAAAAAAAAAACTAGTTGATGCGCATTATCCTATTCGCACCAAAAAGATCATTCCTTTAAGTAATATTGTTGTTAATGGGGAGGCTAAGTTAGTGATTGAGACCCCTGCGCCAGTAACGAACCCAATTTCCACCCCAATAGTTCCTGCTAAAAAAGTTGTTACCCCTACAGTTCAAGACAAACCTTTAGTTGAACCAGATGTAATTGCGAGCGTTCATAAAGACAATAGGAATAGTCAGCCAGTTTCGACGAATGCTGGTGGCAAGAAAAGCCTATTGGCTGTATTGCAACAGAAGTATGGCAATGATTACAATATTGAAGAAGTAAAAGAAGCGATTTCTCTCAACATAGAGACATTGCAATTATGCTGGAATGACTATGCCACTAAAATGGAAAAAGACCTGAAACACTCCGTGGCAGGTACTTTTAGAATGGCCACACTACAAATAGAAGACCCTACCCATTTTACTATTACAGTGCCGGCTCTGACTGCTCAAAAATTTGTAGAACAAGAGCGCATGACTTTAATGGAAACTATTTGGGAGCGTTTTCAAAACAGGGCAATCCAATTTAGTATTCTTGTAGATGCTGGCGAAAAAGAGGCTGTGCCATTGCATTTGAAACTCAATAGCAAGCAAAAATTTGACCATATTGCAAAGCAATATCCTTTGGTGCAACAGCTGAAAGAGCGTTTGAATTTAGAAGTGAATTTTTAAAAAATAAAGGAACTTTTACAATTTTGCTTTGGCAAAACCTTTCTGCTTTAGGTATTGAAATACTTTTTGACGGTGATCCCCTTGTATAATAATTTCTCCTTCTTTGACTGCACCACCAGTACCACAAAAGTTTTTTAGTGCTTTACCCAATGCTTCAAGATCCGCTTCGGAGCCTTCAAAACCATACACAATGGTGACCGTTTTGCCCGCTCTATGTTTGGTTTCTAGAATTACCCTAAGCATTTGTGCTGCCGGCTCTAAAGTTGGTTTGATTGCTTCCTCACTTGGTTGTATATAATCCGGATTGGTACTATACACTAGAGGAATGCTAGAAAAACTATTCAAGGTATTTTTTGGCTTTTTACTCATCTTATTTCTTTCTAAACTTAAAACAACTAGTTCACCCTCATGCTCACAATCAAAAATCCTTTCTTGGTGGACTGAAGCAATAAAGTCATATTGTATTTTTGTTGGCCAGACAATAACTTGCCTGTGAGGTATAAGGTATTACCTAATTTTCTTTCTGCGCTTTTTTCAAAACCAATTATATTTTTTTGATTAAAAAAAGCTTGTAAGGTTTCATTGGCTTTTTCTGCATTCAATGGCTTAGCAGCAATTTGATCTAAAATACTAGACTCTACTTGGTTGTCCCAAAAAATCTGCAAAGCACTAAAATTGCCTGTTTGCAAATGTTGCACCAATAATTCTGTTTCATTTTGCGCATTCACGCCAATGCTGCAGTGCAAAAGCGTCATTACAACTAGTATTTTGGATATTAACTTCATTTTTGTCTATTATAGTAGGATAAAGTTTGTAATGTGCCTAGTATTTTGAAACTTTGCGATATAAAAATAAACAAATTATAAGCAGGCGGTATACAAAGTTAAAGAATATGTCAAAAAAAGTAATATTAGTGATTATGGATGGATGGGGATTGGGCCAGGTATCAAAGGCAGACGCAATTCAGCATGCGCATGTGCCTTTTGTATCAAGTCTCTATCAGCAATACCCTAATACTACTTTAGTGACTTGTGGAGAAGAAGTTGGTTTGCCAGATGGACAAATGGGTAATAGTGAAGTAGGCCATTTAAATTTAGGTGCTGGCCGAATTGTATACCAAGAACTACAAAGAATTAATGTCGCAATCAAAACAGGGGAATTTGCAAGTCATCCTGCACTCCTTCAGTCTATCCGAAATGCAAAGGAGCATAACAAGCCATTGCATTTAATTGGCTTAGTAAGTGATGGAGGCGTACACGCGCACACAGCACATTTAAAAGCTTTATGTGATATATGTAAATCAGAAGGATTAACAAAAGTATTTATCCATGCATTCACCGATGGTCGTGATACAGATCCAAAGAGTGGCCAATGTTATGTAGAAGCATTAGAAATACATTTAAAAAAATCTGTAGGTAAAATAGCGAGCATAAGTGGCAGGTATTATGCCATGGATAGAGATAAGCGTTGGGAGCGTATTCAATTGGCCTATAATGCCATGGTGAAAGGGACTGGAAGTACCGCTACGAGTGCACTTGCAGCCATTCAAGAAAACTATGCTAAAGACACAACAGACGAATTTATTTTACCAACGGTGCTTACAGAAAATGGACAGCCTATCGCAACCATTCAAGATGGAGACGCAGTCATCTGTTTTAATTTTAGAACAGACCGTTGCAGAGAAATTACAGAAGTCTTGACACAAAAAGATTTTCCAGAACTTGACATGCACGCATTGAATTTGCATTATACAACAATGACTAAATATGATGAGACATTTAAACATGTACATGTGATATTTGAAAACGATAATCTTATCAATACATTGGGAGAAGTATTAGCAAAAAATAATAAAAAACAAATTCGTATTGCTGAAACAGAAAAGTATCCCCATGTGACTTTCTTTTTTAGCGGCGGACGCGAGCAACCCTTTGAAGGTGAAACAAGAATCATGGCGGCGTCCCCTAAAGTGGCCACATATGACTTAGAGCCTGCAATGAGTGCTGCCGAATTAACAGCTAAAATCTTACCTGAAATCAATACTGGCAACCCTGATTTTATTTGTCTTAATTACGCTAATGCAGATATGGTAGGTCATACAGGCGTTTTCAGTGCTGTTGTAAAAGCAGTTGAAACGGTAGATACCTGTGTTGAAAAAGTGGTTACTGCAGGTTTAGAACATGGCTATACAATTTTTTTAACAGCAGATCATGGCAATGCGGATTATATGATGAACGAAGATGGCAGCCCAAACACAGCCCATTCATTGAATCTAGTCCCTTTCTTTATCATTGATAAAAATTGGAAAGGCCCCATTCAGTCTGGCAAATTAGGCGATCTTGCTCCCACTATATTACATATGATGGAATTACCCATTCCAAAAGAGATGACAGGCAAGGTTTTAATACAACATTAAAAGCATGCTACCCTAAACAACATAATGAAAATACATAAAGCTACTTACCTTATTTCTAGTCCTAATTACGACCAATGTCTTGTTTTACAAGCACCTGAATACGCATTTATAGGGAGGAGCAATGTAGGTAAGTCCTCCATCATCAATGCTATTTGTGGACAAAAAGGATTGGCTAAAACCTCCTCTGCACCTGGAAAGACACAGTTGATCAATCATTTTGAAATCATCAGCAATGAAGTGGTGAAAGGACGCCCAGAGAAATGGTATATCGTCGATTTACCTGGATATGGCTATGCTAAAGTATCTCAAAGTAGCCGACGTAGATGGGAGCAAATGATTGAAAACTATTTACGCAAAAGACCCAATTTAAATATGGTCTTTGTATTGATCGATTCTAGACACAGTCCACAAAAAATTGATATCGAATTCGTTGAACAATTGTTTCAATGGCAGATTCCGTATACCCTTATCTTCACAAAATCAGATAAAGAAAAACCAGGTGTTGTAAAACGCAATGTAGAAGCGTTTTTTGACACATTAAAAACAATACTACCCTATTTACCCGAAGGATTTGTAACCAGTGCAGAGAAAAAATTAGGTACCGAAGAAGTACTTGATTGTATTGCACGCTACAACCTACTTTACAACGAAGACAAAGCATCCCATTAATATGAAAATTCTTATCCAATACATTAAGCCTTTAAAAGGCTTAGTTTTTTTAGCGTTTTTACTTGCAGCCATCAACCAAACTTTTTCCTTATTCGATCCTATGATCTTTGGAAAATTGATTGATGGATTTGCAAAGAATCCATTTTTAGACCCTGCAGGCAATGAGCGAACACAAGCAATGTTCTTGCAAGGCGTCGGCAATATGTTATTACTATTAGTAGGTACCGCCATGGTGAGTAGGATCGCCAAAGCTTTTCAAGATTACATTGTGAATGTGATTATTCAAAAATTTGGCGCAGCTTTATTTACAGATGGTCTAAGGCATTCCATGCAATTACCCTATCAAGCATTTGAAGATCAAAGAAGCGGGGAAACCTTATCCATCCTTACAAAAGCACGTGCTGATTGTGAAAAATTCATCAGCTATGTGATTAATGTGGTTTTTGGAATTGTGGTGAGTGTGGTATTCGTTTCTATCTATGCTACTCGTTTACACTGGTCCATCATCCCAATTTATATTGGAGGTGCGAGTATGATTGCTTATGTAACTAATTTATTAAGTAAGAAGATTAAAGTCATTCAAAAAACAATTGTAAAAGAAACCACTAGTCTAGCAGGTACCACTACAGAGAGTTTGAGGAATATTGAATTGGTTAAAAGTCTTGGCTTAACAACACAAGAGATTAACAGACTCAATAATAACACCTATAAAATATTAGCGCTTGAATTAAAGAAAGTAAAAAACATCCGTTCCTTAAGTTTTATACAAGGCACGATGGTGAACGCTTTAAGACAAGTCATCACTTTCACTTTAATGTGGTTGATCTTTAAAGAAATTTTGACAGTAGGTCAATTGATTTCATTACAATTTTATAGCTTCTTTATTTTTGGACCTTTGCAAGAAATTGGAAGTATCATTTTGAGTTATAGAGAGACCGAAGCATCTTTGAATAATTTTGATGCCTTGATGAAAAAGCCCATTGATACCCCGCCTTCAAATCCAATTGCGATTGGCGAGATTGAACAGTTAGCGTTTAAGCAAGTAGGCTTTCAACACCAAACTGCTAATTTTAAAGCCATCGATCAAATTAGTTTTGAGGCAAAAAAGGGAGAAACCATTGCATTTGTTGGACCATCTGGAGCTGGTAAAAGTACATTGGTCAAATTACTTGTGGGTTTATATGAACCTCAAGAAGGTGAGATTTTAATGAATGGCGTGAATACGGCACAAATAGATATGAGTGCACTTAGAAATCAAATTAGTTTTGTGACCCAGGATACACAGCTTTTTGCCGGTACTATAAAAGAAAATTTAGCATTCGTTGCACCAGCTGCTACTGAAGATGAAATGCTACTCGCTTTAACCAAGGCGAGTTGTTCTAATATATTAGATAAAGGTGGCAATGGATTAGCCACTGTGATTGGCGAAGGTGGA
>Ga0164294_10006260_pt1 | contig 10183 bp, 6 predicted proteins | sample GEODES005metaG_FD_111479 | JGI IMG/M metagenome (GOLD analysis project Ga0164294, IMG submission 111479) | Oligotrophic lake water microbial communities from Sparkling Lake, Wisconsin, USA - GEODES005 metaG | ecosystem: Environmental > Aquatic > Freshwater > Lake | place: USA: Sparkling Lake...
AGACGGTTCGGTACCCGCAGTTTTTGAACCCCCCAAACACCGGGGGGAGCCGCGACACACACGGGACACGGCACACGGGTTCGCAAGACGAACCTACACGCGTGGGCGGTCAACGAACGAAGACCGTGGCTTTGTTTGTTTTGCGGAATTTCGACCACACACGTGTGTATTCTGAGCGGGCAGTAACAGTGCCGTAGCACTGGTTGTCGCGTCTGGTCGTGTTAACGTTCACACGCTAAACATGGTCCAGTCCAGCGTGACTCTTCCGCCCCACGTGGTTCTCGCGGCCGCCGCTGCGGCGGCCGCCTGCTACTACATGGTGCGCCGGCGCCGGCGCACGCCACCCGCCGCGTTAGTCGCTGCACTTCAGGCTTACGAAGCCTCGGGCGACGAGGACGTCTCGTGGCTCGGTCGACTCGAGGAGGCTGCAGGCTGCGAGCTCACGTCGGCCGAGTTTGCGGCCGTGATGGACGCCGCGACGGTGACACACCGCGGGGATTTCCACATCCCACCCGATGAGGCTACCGGCGGCGAGCAGGCCTACTTTGCCGGCAACTCGCTCGGGCTGCAGCCCAAGGGCACGGCTGCGGTCATCAAGGCAGAGCTGGCCAAGTGGGCGGGGCGCGGCGTCATGGGCCACTTCGAGGGGCTGCTGCCGTGGGCGACGTGCGAGGACGCGCTCGCCGCACCGCTCGCCGATATCATCGGCGTCCCGCCCGAGCTCGCGTCGCTCGAGGTTGGAGCCATGAACTCACTAACGGTCAACCTGCACCTGCTGATGTGTGCCTTTTACCGGCCAACTGAGGGGCGCGCGGCGATTCTAATCGAGGCGGGCGCGTTCCCGTCGGACCGATACGCGGTGGGTTCGCAGATCCGGCACCATGGACGCGATCCCGCCCAGTGGCTCATCGAAGTGCATCCACGCGCCTCCGACGGGCTGCTGCACACCGAGGACATCCTCTCGGCCATCGAGGCCAACGCGGGGCGGCTCGCTCTCGTGTTGCTTGGGGGCGTCAACTACCTGACGGGGCAGGTGCTCGACATGGCGGCGCTCAGCGCGCACATGCACGCGCGTAACCTCGCCGCGCGCGCCGACGGCCGCCCCATCATCCCATTTGGTCTCGACCTCGCCCACGCGGTGGGTAACGTACCACTCTCGCTCCACGAATGGCAAGTCGACTTCGCCGCGTGGTGCTCGTACAAGTACCTCAACTCGGGCGCGGGATGCCTGGCGGGGCTCTTTGTGCACGAGCGCCACGCGTCCGATGGCGAGCTGTACCCTCGGCTCGCGGGCTGGTGGGGTGTGCCCATCGCCAAGCGCTTCGCGATGGCGCAGCAATACGACGAGGCGGCTGGCGCGCGCGGCTTCGGCGTGTCCAATGTGAATCCGCTGCTGGTCGCGTCGGTGTACGGCTCGCTGCAGGCTTTTGGCAAGGCGGGCGGCGTGCGCTCCCTTCGGCGTAAGTCCGTCCTGCTCACCGGCTACCTCGAGGCATTGCTCCACGCACGAGGGCTGCTCGAGACAGCGATCAAGACAGCCGAAGGCAAGGCGAACTCAAAGGGCCGATCGGGAGGCGCGACGCTGCGGCTGGTGACGCCCGCGGATCCTAAGCAGCGTGGATGCCAGCTCAGCCTGCGCGTGATCCCCGCCCCCTCAGGCTGCGCAGCCGGAAAGCCACCCGTCACGATGCGTGCTCTTGAGGAAGCGCTTCGCGAGCGCGGCGTGGTGGGCGACGCGCGCGAGCCGGACACCGTGCGCCTCGCGCCCACGCCTCTGTACAACACCTTCACGGACGTGTGGCGGGCGGTTGCCGCGCTTGAGGATGCTCTCCACTGAGTCGATCCACTGAGTCGACCCACTGAGCCCCGCGCGATCGCCGCCGCCCGTCGAGGCCTGTGCACGTGTGCATGAGTGTGACGGTGCGAAACCACTACTGCTACATGTACGAGTACATGCACAGCCGCGGAGCCATGCGCAAATAGGCACTCACAATGCTCAATGGGCTCCAATGGCATCAGGCCCGGGGTTGATACGCAAATGCCCCTTGCAACGGACCCATGTGGCACTAGTGGAGTCTTTCAGAAGTGAATGTTCACAGAAGTGCATGTTCACACGTTATTTTTTGAACGTGCTGGTGTGAAGGTCGCGGCGATGTCGGATGCCGAATCGCCCCGCATGCGCTCTGCTCTTTTTCGGCTTGGCAAAAGAATTTCGTAAAACTGTGCTGCCGTCGATCCGCGAGCACATTCTCGCGCACAACCGTGGCTGTGACGTCTTCGCGCACACGTACAACGTGAGTGAGACGTCAAACCCGCGCAACAGTGAGGCACACCAGAAGCTCAACGTGTCAGAGGTGTTTGATCTCACCAGCAACGTCGTCATGGACACGGAGGATGACTTCAGGCGCGCGCGCAACGTGGCACACTATCGCAAGCTCTTCCCGCACAAGGAACGCACCTGGGTCTACCCGACTTCAATGGACAACATGATCAAGCAGTGGCACAGCATTGAACGTGTTTGGCACCTGATGAAGAGCCACATGGTCGCCACGCGTAAAGTGTACCAGCGCGTGGGGCTCTTTCGTCTGGATGTGTTGTACGTGGACAAGATCGACATCGCGAGCGGCGCACACGCCAACGTGCCACTTCGAAACACACTGGGCTCCTACATGAACGACCGTCTTTTCTATGGTACGTACCAGCACGCAAAGACATGGGCGACGCGGCGGTTTAGTCAGGCCGATACATACGTGAAAGGCACTTCGCAAGGGCGCGCGAATGGGCTGCACTCGGAGGAGTTCATGGCTTTCCTGATGCGCGATGTCCGCCCAGCAACCCAGTCACTCTGCTTCCACCGTGTGCGCGCGGGTGGGCAAATCTTGTGTGATTGCCGATGTTCTGACCGTGGGACCGTGCAGCGCGAACACATGGAGCGCTTCATGTCATGGTTTCGCTTAGGGTAGTGATGCGTTTACCAACCGACCTCCATTCACATTCACGAGAAGTCGGTTGAACGCAGCAGCGGACGCCTGTTGGACTCGCCCTCCCTGCCTGGGCGAGCACCCGAAGTGGACCGCAAAAGCATGGCCAGTAAACGCGAGGAGGCGGAGGAGAAAAAGCGGCGCGAAAAGGAGCGCCAGGAATTCAAGGCCGCGCAGGAGCTTGAGAGTCTACGGCGCACGTTCAAGCGCATCAACAAGTGTGGCGATGGCAAGCTGAGCGCTTCGGATCTTGTGCAGGAGTTTGAGTTCCTCGGTCACAAGGTGAGCGAAAAGGAGGCGGCGCTGACGGTTTGGGAGGTCGATGATGACAATGACGGCAAGGTGGACTGGGACGAGTTTCGCACAACATTCTTCCGAGTGCGGGATGACGAGTCCAATTGCGAGCCACGGCGGCTCTTCAACCTTGTCGACTTCTTGATGCTCGACAAGAACCACTCGGGCTCGGTGGATATGGACGAGTGCATCACTCTTCTGTACTCCCGGTTTGGCAAGGACTCTGTCGAGAATCACCTCTCTGCCATGAAAGCCGAAGATCACCCCTCGCTGCGCGCGGACGCAGCGAACGAGAAGAACGTCAACTTTTCGTTCTTCGCCGAGATTCAGCACCGCTGCATGCGGCAGATGCTTGGCAGTGTCATCAAGTCCGGCGGCACGGCAGTACCACAGGTCAAAGGGCTGGGCTTCATCTCGGATCCTCACATGAAGCACTTGATGTGAGCCGCGCAACAAGTGGCTTGGACACGCTCTGAGGCTGGACGCAGCAGCACGTCGAGAGCGATGTCGAACACAATTCGGACGCGTTCGGCACACCCAGTCAACCGCGCTCAACGAGAGCCGCGCCGTGAATTGAAGACGGAAGTGAGCTGTTGAGCGAAGCCCTGTTTTGTGTTTTTCGCGAAGGTTAGTAGGCCGCATGGTAGGCCGGAATGCAAAAAGGCGAAACCACGCACACCACGCTGCACGCACACACTCTCTAATACTCTGGATGCGCCCGTCGCGTCGAACCTGAGGGCAGCTCGACGTGTCGCACCGCGCACAGCATCTGTGTGATCGCATCTGCTCGCGCACACGCACCCTAGACCCTTAGTCTTCTCTCCTTCGCTGACTGCGCCGCCTGCCGCGCGATGAGCGTTGGCATGGAGGGTCGCTCTTAGGACGGCCTCGCGAGCTTGGCTAGGCGCTTGGCGGCGGCCCACAAGAGGGGTGTGCATGAGAGGGATGCGGCCTCATTCAAGAGGTGCGAAGTTGGACACGATCGGGCGGGGCGGCGGCGCGCCGGAGGGGATCACGTCGCTTCCCACCTCGATCGCCTGGAGCCGCGGGAGAAGCTCGCGCCACGCCTGCTGCACGCGCACCGAGTACTCGATCTGGAGGGAGATGAAGTTGATGACGATGCGCTTCAAGTCGGCCAGTTTCTCGGCTTGGAAGCGCGCCATCTCCGCATCCACACGCGCGGCGATCGCCTCGTATTCGGCCTTGGCGAGGTTGGTCGACTCCTCCGCCACGGCGAGCTCGCCTGAGAGCACGGCCGCCTTCTCCTCCTTGCCGCCGGCGGCGCGATGCTTCTCGAGCCGCTCCTTTTTGAGAAGCATTGTCAACTGTGCCTCATTGTACTTTTTGACCGCCGCGTCTCGGCACGCGATCGCCGCCTTTGCGGAGGAGAGGATGCGCACGTACTCCTTCATCGGCTCGTCGAAGGCGAGCTTCTCGCGCTCGGCGAGCTCGTGATACGTGGCGGAGAGCCGGCCCACGCACAGCCCCATCGACGAGATGCCGTTGGCGAGCGACTCGTTGATCGTTCGCTGGCAGTCGGCGAGCTGGGTGAGCGTGAGCCCGAAGCCCGTCAGCGCCGTGCCGAGCGCCTTGTGACGCTCAATGTAGCCGCGCGCGTGCTTGTGGACCGAGGCCACCTGCGCCTGCACCGCCGCCGCGTAGTTGCCCATCTGCTGGCACGGCACGTCGGCGAGGGGCAGAAAGCTCGCGGGCGGCATCTCGGTCATCGACAGCGAGCTGTTGGCCATCTTGAGCAGCCCCGATTTCACGTCCTGAAGCGAGTATGCTTTCGTGCCAAGCGCCCCCCCTTTAGCCTTCTCGCGCCACTGCTCGAGCTCATCGTCCGGCTTCTCGAGGAAGGCTTGCAGGTCGGGGGCGGTGTGGATCATCGGATGCGCCACCAGCCGCTGCAGGAAGCGCTGCAGCTGCGAGCGCCGCTCCTCGAGGAAGGCCGCGCTCTGCTGCTGCGCGGTCACCTTGTACGTCGCGACCTGCGCGGCGTGCTTCTCGGGCAGCGGCGGCACGATGGCGCCCGGAAACGTGGCACGAGCTGCGTGTGGAGCCAGTCAAAGTCGCGGAAGCGGCGCGTGACGGCGAACTCGGAATTCACGTACTGCGGCAGCGACGTCTTCGTGCGCACCTCGTACGTGAAGAAAGCCGACATGCCCTCGCCCACCTTGGACGGGCTGCCCACCACGACGGCCAGGTCGGGGGAGGCGCCGCCCGCGGCGGGCGGCAGGCTCGCGGTTGCGTCGAAGCGCGCCCCCGACGCTGGGTGGCCTCCGTTGCCGAGCGCCGCTCCGCCCACGCTGCCCGACGAGAGGTCGAGGTCTTGGAACGAGCTCGCAGTCTTGCTCGCAGCGGCAGCGGCGGCGGGGACGATGGCGGCGCGCGGCGCAGGCAGCGGTGGCGCAGGTAGTGCAGCCGACAAGTTGTCAGTCCCAGCGGCCGGCGCCGCGGAGAGCGTATCAGACTCGAAATAGGAGGAGGCGCCGCCGTCAAGCGCGGCGGTGCTGTCCATCATCGTGAATGCGACGCCGCGCGCCCGAAACGAAGTGGTAACAGGTGCGCCGACGGATGGGAACACGCATTCCGGCGACTCCGCGTTGTAGTCGGACTTTCGTTGTCGTCAGTCAAAGACGCGAACGTCCTTTTCACACCGGATACCCCAACAAGGCCGTCGAGCCGGATCACAAGGCCGTCGAGCCGGGAAAGTTGACCGAATAAGGGCGCGAGTTCGGCGAAGGTACCTCTTCCGTCCTCTCGAATGTCTCCGCCGCATAATGAGCCCTCTCATAATGAGCCCTCTCTCGTCGCGTCCAAGTTCGCGGCGACGGCCAAGCAGGCGGTCGCCAAGTACATCAATACCGCACGTCGCAACAAGTTCGACCACCTGTACAGCACGCTCGAGGACTTTGCTCGCACCGATCCGGGGCGCAGGCGCCTCGTCGTGATTGGGTGCACGGGCGCGGGCAAGTCGACGTTGCTCAACGTGCTTTCCGGCTGGCGCTTCGTGCAGACGAAGGATAACGACTACTTGTACCAGTGGCAGCACAAGCCCGCGCCCGAGGGGAGCGATGAGCCGCCGCTCCCGCCCCTGTTTGAGTCCGTGGCGAGCAGTGAGTCGGTGACAAAGATCACCTCGTTCGCGAACGTGCACATGTGCGGAGACCCCGAGCGCGAGCTCATAGTCGTCGACACGCCCGGCCACGATGACTCGGCCGGCTGCAACCTCGAGGACCAGGAGGGGCGCGACACGCTCGCCAAGCTTGCGGCGGACCTGCACAACAAGCTCAAGGCCCTCGGGCACGTGCATGCGATCTTGGTGCTGCACAACGACGTGGTCTCGAACCGACTCAACCCGGCGACGTACCAGATCCTCAAGATGGTCGACGAGAAGTTTAGCAAGGCGGGCACCTCCGTGTGGCGCCACGTGGTCGTGGGCTACTCCAAGTGCAACGCGCACGAGACCACTTGGCGCGCGGGGCTCGAGGCGAAGCGTAAGGCGCTGCGCGAGGCGATCAAGGCCAAGGTTCCGAACTGCGACGTCGACCTGCCCATCCTCGTGCTCGGCGGTGGTGAGATCGAGCCCGCGCCGCCCTCGCAGGACGAGTCGAGCGGCGTCGAGCAGCTTTGGCAGTTTGTGGCGAGCGCGGACGAGCTCGACACGTCCCGCCTGATGCCCTTCGAGGGAGTGGACGTCAAGATCCAGAAGCTGATCGAGGAGCGCGACCAGGCGGCCGCGCAGGCCAAGGCCGCCATCATCTACATCGCCGTCGTCCTCAAGATCGTCTGCGTGCTCGCGCTGCTCTTCTGGCGCCACCTGATGCTGCCCGCGTGGCTCTCGATGCTCTTGCTCAACCTGCCCGGACTGTACGACGAGCTCGCGATCGTGGCGGGGGTCGTGTACTGGATCGGCCCACAGGACGTCCTTTTCTCCGCCAAACACTTTAACCGGCAATGGGTCCAGCCCCTCGTCAGGACGTATCTGGGCATCGACCTCGATCATTTGGACATCTCGCAGGCGTCTTCGAACGCGCTCAAGTTTGCAAAGCGCTGCACGGTGAGCCGCGAAATGAAGCCCAAGAAGGAGTGATGCGAACTGGGGCAGCCCTGCGGCCTGCGCGCCGCATGGACCCCGGATGGACCCCGGATGGCGGCGGTGCCCCGGCGGTGAGGCTGAGATGCTGGCGATTCCCGATGCCGCGCCCTCGAGAGCAGAGCGTGCGCTCATATGAAGTATTCATGTACACCATCTTATGTGGATGATATTGACTGGGCATGCTGCGCTCGCGACACCATCTTGTGATTGAATGCGTGGGCCGTGAACTGTGCAATGGAACTGACAACTGTGTACACAGGACAGGGAGTACAGAGTACTGTAGAGAGTGTTCAGTACTGATGACTGTCACTGTTGTCGGTCCGGCCAGTGGTGTGCCGACACATTGCGCGTGGCGCTCCCAGACCGTAATTTGCTTGTTGGATGCTGGATGTTGCTTGTTGCTTGCTCGGGCAATGCTTGAAACTGTGAAACACCTGGAGTTGTGTCATCCATTATGTATGACGAAGCATTAATACGGGGCCCGAATAGGAAAATGAGTTGAGCCCTCGGCGGCTGACGAACGATTTATCAAGAAAGGTGTTTCCATGAATACAGGTTCACTGCACAGGTTCACCAGAAAGCACAGGCGAGCCGGCGACCGTGGGGATGCTCGACGACCTCGATCTCAAGGCGGGACGCGGGCTCTCCGAGTGGGCTTTCGGGGCGGTTGGCACGGGTGTTATCATAGCCACCAGCATCGCTCACGATGGCGCGGGCGGAGCACTCGTGACGGGCGGGTTCAGTGGCGAGGCATCATTCGGCTCGACGTCGTTCCAAAGCGGTGATGACACGTTCGACGTTTTCGTGATGCACGTGACGGCGTCGGGCGCCGTCGACTGGGCCGTCCGGGCGGGCGGCGCGTACTCCGATATAAGCTACGGCATCGCGCACGATGGCGCGGGCGGTGCTCTCGTGACAGGGTCTTTCAATGGCGAGGCAACATTCGGCTCAACTTCGTTCGAAGCCAGTGGCGATTACGACGTGTTCGGGATGCTCAGCTCCGACTTGTTCGTGATGCACGTGACGGCGTCGGGCGTCATTGACTGGGCCGTCCAGGCAGGCGGCACGGACGATGATGAAGGCTCCGGTATCGCTTGCGATGGCGCGGGCGGTGCTCTCGTAACGGGCTTCTTCTCTGGTACGGCATCATTCGGCAATACGTCACTAGCAAGCTCAAGTTTCCTTTCCAGTGGGCATGGCCCGTTCGTGATTCACGTGTCGGCGTCGGGTGCCATCGACTGGGCCGTCCAGGCGGGCGGCACGAGGGATGCCCGAGGCACTGCCATCGCGTATGATGGCGCGGGCGGTGCTCTCGTGTCGGGCCTGTTCAGTGGCAAGGCATCGTTCGGCTCAACGTCGTTCGAAAGCCGCGGCCAATACGACGTGTTCGTGATGCACGTGACGGCGTTGGGCGCCATCGACTGGGCCGTCCGTGCAGGCGGCACGTCCTTCGATCAAAGTGATGGCATCGCGCACGATGGCGCGGGAGGTGCTCTCGTGACCGGCTCCTTCAGAGCCGTAGCATCATTCGGCTCGACGTCACTCTCATGCAGCAGCACCGAAAACGCGTTCGTGATGCACGTGAATGCGTCGAGCCAAACCATGTCGCAAGGAGCGACTGGCGCCATCGACTGGGCCATCCAGGCAGGAGGCACGGGCTATTCCCGAGGCGTTGGCATCGCGCACGATGGCGCGGGCGGTGCTCTCGTGACGGGTCAGTTCAGAGGCGAGGCGTCGTTCGGCTCGTCGTCACTCACAAGCAAGGACACGAACGCCGTCGTGTTTCATGTCACAGCGTCGGGAGCCTTCGACTGGGCCATCCGTGTGGGCGACATGGAAGAAAGCCGAGGGCTAAGCATCGCGCACGATGGTGCTGGAGGTGCTCTCGTGACGGGCTCCTTCACGGGCAACGCATCGTTCCGCTCGAACATCACAATGCATGCGGCTCAAGACTCCTGCTTTGCCGCTTTGCTCATGCCGCCGCCACACCCTCCATCGCCGCCTCCGCCCTCTCCGCCCTCTCTGCCACCGCCACCGCACCCACCGCTGCGGCCCCCACGACCACCCGGCTTTGAGTGGACTGTCAGCGCGGGCGGAACTCCCGCGTCGACGGCACCCGATGGTGCGAGCGGTGCTTTCGTGGCAGGTGTTTTCAGCGGCACGCAATGGTTCGGCTCGACGCTACTCGAAAGCGACAATGGCTACGACACGTTCGTGATGCACGTTACGGCGATGGGCGCCATCGACTGGGCCATCCAGGGAGAGGGGGACACCTCGTCTGATAACACAGCCTACAGCATCGCGCACGATGGAGCTCGAGGTGCCCTCGTGACGGGCGCCTTCCGGGGCAAGGTGCCGTTCGGCCCGGCCGTACACACAAGCGACAACGGGGCGTACGTGATGCACGTGACGGCATCAGGCGTCATCGACTGGGTCGTCCAGGCGAGCACGCCCGCGACCATCGCGGGCGGCACGACCGTTATCGCCGGCCGTGGCATCGCGAACGATGGCGCGGGCGGTGCACTCGTGACAGGCTACTTTGAGGCCGGAACGTTCGGCTCGACGTCGCTCGACAGCCGCGGCAATCTAGACGTGTTCGTGATGCACGTGACGGCATCAGGCGCCATCGACTGGGCCGTCCAGGCGGGCGGCACGTCATCCGACGAGGGCACGGGTATTGCGTGCGATGGCGCGGGCGGTGCATTCGTGACAGGCGCCTTCAGTGGCAAGGCATTGTTTGGCTCCGCGTCGCTCGTAAGCCGCGGCTATCAAGACGTGTTCGTGATGCACGTGACGGCATCGGGCG
>Ga0164294_10006261_pt1 | contig 10182 bp, 10 predicted proteins | sample GEODES005metaG_FD_111479 | JGI IMG/M metagenome (GOLD analysis project Ga0164294, IMG submission 111479) | Oligotrophic lake water microbial communities from Sparkling Lake, Wisconsin, USA - GEODES005 metaG | ecosystem: Environmental > Aquatic > Freshwater > Lake | place: USA: Sparkling Lake...
CAATGAGCGAGGCCACTCCCCTCTTCTCCTACGGCACGTTGCGCGATCCGCAGGTCCAACAGGCTTTGTTCGGCCGACGGGTGGCCGAAAGTCCCGATGCGCTCGTTGGCTATGCGCTGGATTGGGTCGAGATTGCGGACGACGGCGTCGTGGCGCTGAGTGGGGCAAGCCGGCATTCGATCCTGCGCAGGAGCGGCGACCCTGCCGATCGGATCGAGGGCGCGGTGCTGGCGCTGACCGAAGCCGAACTCGCCCTTGCCGATGAGTATGAGGCGGATGCCTATGTCCGCGTCGAGGAGGTGATGGCATCGGGCATCAGCGCCTTCGTCTATGTCGAGGCATCCTCGCACCGATGATCTTTTCGAGGCGCACCATCCTGTTCGGCGTGGCGAGCGCGGCCACCGGCCTGATCTCCGACAAGTCGGGCTATGCCGCGCTGCTGCCCAACGAGCCGTGGTGGCAGTCGGCGACCGGCTATCAGATCTATCCGGCGAGCTTCTTCGACAGCAACGGCGACGGCATCGGCGACATCGCCGGGATCATCACCAAGCTCGATTATCTGAAGGATCTCGGCATCGGCTTCATCTGGCTGTCGCCGGTCTATGCTTCGCCGATGGCCGACAACGGCTATGACATCTCCGATTATCAGGCGATCAACCCGACGTTCGGGACGCTGAAGGTGATGGACAAGCTGATCGCCGAGGCGAAGACGCGCGGCATCGGCATCGTGATGGACCTGGTCGTCAACCACACCAGCGATCAGCACCCCTGGTTCAAGGCGGCGCGGGCCTCCAGGACATCGCCCTATCGCGATTATTACCTCTGGCGCGATCAGCCGCCGGCAAAGGGCGCGCCCGAAGATTTGGCCTCCACCTTCGGTGGCCCGGCATGGACACGCGACGAGGTGGCCGGCGCTTATTATTTCCACGAATTCGCCGCCCGCCAGCCCGATCTCAACTGGGCCAACCCGGCGATGCGGCGCGACATCTACAAGATGATGAACTGGTGGCTGGATCGCGGCATCGCCGGGTTCCGGATGGATTCGATCGACCTGATCGGCAAGGACATCGCCAAGGGCATCGTCGCCGACGGGCCGAACGTGCACCCCTATCTTCAGGAGATGACCGCGGCGACGCAGGGCGGGCGCGACTGCATCACCGTGGGCGAGGTGTGGAGCGCGACCCCCGACAACGCCGTCCTCTATTCCGATCCGGCGCGGCACGAACTGGCGATGATCTTCCAGTTCGATCACGTCACCCGCTTCTGGGATTCGAAGCTCGGCAAGTGGAAGTCGCAGCCGGTCGACCTGCCGACGCTCAAGGGCATTTTCGCCAAGTGGCAGGCGGCGCTCGCCACCAAGGGCTGGACGGCGCTGTTCTGGGGCAATCACGATCTGCCGCGCGCGGTCTCTCGCTATGGCGATCCGGGGCAGTACCGCGTCGAATCCGCCAAGATGCTGGCGACGGTGCTGCACCTGATGAAGGGAACGCCCTATGTGTTCCAGGGCGAGGAGATCGGCATGACCAACGCCGGCTTCACAGACATCAAACAGTATCGCGATGTCGAGACGCTTAACTTCTACCAGATCCAGATCGCGGGCGGCGAGAGCGAGGCGGATTTCATGGCCGGTGCGCGGGCCAATAGCCGCGACAATGCGCGCACGCCGATGCAGTGGACGTCGGGCCGCAACGCGGGTTTTTCCAGGGGGCGGCCGTGGATCGGGGTCAATCCGAACAAGGCGACGGTGAATGTCGCGGCCGATCGCGCCGACCCGAACGGCGTGTTCCAGCGCTACAAATTGCTGATCGGCCTGCGCAAATTGTTGCCGATCATTCGGCGCGGCGGTTTCCGGCTGGTCGCGGCCCAGCATCCGTCGGTCTTCGCTTACGAGCGCACCTTCGGCGACGATCGCCTGCTCGTGATCGCGAACTTCACCGGCAAGCCGACCAGTCTTGCATTGACGCCCAACGAGGTGATGACCGGGCAGGACATCCTCAACGGCGGCACGCGATCGCTGGGCGGCGTGCTGAACCTCCAGCCCTATGAAACCATTGCCGTCCTGCGCGCCTATGCGCCGACACCCGTTGCAGCGCCGCCTCCGCTTCGCTAGGCGGATTCGCGTGCCCCTGTGGTGGAATTGGTAGACGCGTCCGACTCAAAAGAGAGTGAGACAATCAAACCACAACAAAAAACCTTGCAAAAACAACAAAAAATAGCGATATTAGACATAGAAAGCCTAGCACATTGCTAACACAAAACGCACTGTTTCGGACGGTTCGCTATGTCGATGGATACGGTCCGCCACTCGTTTTTGGACAACAAGGTTCAAGTTTACCGGCGAGCCGGTAGTCCACATTGGCACTGCTCTTGCTCGATCGCCGGAAAGCAGCGCCGATCAACCACCCACGAGGAAAGTCTAGCGCGAGCGAAGGATGTGGCTCGCGACTGGTATCTCGGATTGATGGGTAAATACCGAGGCGGTGAACTGAAAGAGGGCGTTACCTTCAAAAAGGCGGCCGAAACGTTTTCCGCCGAGTATGAGGTCATCACTGAAGGCGAGCGCAACAAGCAGTATGTGGAGAGCCACAACATGCGCTTGCGCGTTCATCTCCTGCCCTTTTTCGGTGAGAAGGTGGTGACGGACATTACGCCGGGCCTTGTGCAGGAGTACCGGGTTCATCGAGCCACTTCCCGCGTCGATGCCAAAACCGGCCTTCCGAAACGCCCGGCCCGCACCACCATGCACCACGAGATCATTACCCTTAGGCATGTCCTGAAAACAGCCAATCGCCATGGCTGGCTGCCTTACCTTCCCGATATATCGGCTCCCTACAAAGCCTCAGGAAAGATCAGTCATCGGGCTTGGTTTTCACCCGACGAATATAAGCAGCTTTATAAGGCTTCCGGCGACCGCGCCAAACATCCGCTCAATAATCGGTGGCGCAGTGCGTGCGAAGACCTCCACGACTTCATTATCTTCATGGTGAACAGCGGCCTTCGCCCCGACGAGGCGAAGCGGGTTGAGGTTCGCGACGTTGAGATCGTGAAGGACGGTCCTAACGACGAGCAGATTTTGCACATCGCCGTTCGCGGTAAGCGCGGTGTCGGCTATTGCAAAACCATGCGTGGCGCGATCCAGCCGTTCAAACGGATGGTGGCACGCCACTCCCTTAAACCGACGAGCCTTCTCTTCCCAAAAATTCAGCGCGAGCTGTTCAACACGCTTCTTGCCGAGCTGGACTTGAAGCATGATCGCGAGGGCAATCCTCGCACCACGTATAGCTTACGGCACACCTACATCTGCCTCCGCCTCATGGAGGGCGCAGACATTTATCAAGTTGCCAAAAACTGCCGAACCAGCGTGGAAATGATCGAAAAATACTATGCGTCGCACATCAAGAACATGCTCGACGCATCGGCGATCAACGTCCGCCGTCAAAAGCCCGTGACGCCCCGCCGGGCGAAGCCAGCGGTCTCGAAGGGCGGATAGTTTTCGATCAAAAGAGTTGGCGGCAGCGAAACTGCCCTCTATAAATCGCCACCGCGTGCCCCTGTGGTGGAACTGGTAGACGCGCCGGATTCAAAATCCGGTTCCGCAAGGAGTGTCGGTTCGAGCCCGACCGGGGGCACCATCTTTTATGAGCGAAGCCGCACGGCGTAGCGCAAGGCGATCACCGCACGGATGAGAGCCTGCGAAGGGAAAACCGAACGGCGTTTCCCGGTGTCCTTCAGGGGACCGAACGGGCCACGGACATCGCCCTACTCTGCATCTTCGCCAAGCCAAATCGATCCAAAGGGATCAACCCGCGTGCGGGTTGTACGCTTTGAATGCTCCACCGGCACCTTCCAGTATCGAAGGCCCTTGTAGCGGACCATTGCGTACTCACGGTCCAATACCCGGAGCATCCGCTTACCGACTTCGCGGGGCCGTTTTGGTGACCACTCTTGTCCCGTCGATACAATCTCGGCACCCTCGACCAGACGAAGATCGAGATCGCGCACCACCATCTCAGGCAGCCATACGCGAAAGGGGGCGCTCTCGCCGTCTACGATCGGATCGGGCTTCGATTCGGCAGCATCGTTCACGCTCATGGCTTATGCCTTCCCTGTTGTTTCCTCCAAGTGGGTATGAATGCCGGGATTGCGAACGGACGCATTCTGCTCGCCGACCTCAGAGCCAGACCCACCGACGACTTCTTTATGGGTGAGTGATGGGGCAGGCCCGCCTCAGATCAACCCCACTCGCTTCCGCGCCTTTGGCTTGTGCAGCTCCGCGCCCTTCGGGTGTTCCAGGGTGTGACCCTCGGCTCGATGACCTTCCCCAACTGCTCCCCATGAAGTCGCTGGATAGTCCGGCGGCCGAGAAAAGGAGCAGAAAATGGCTACTCAACGCAAACTACCCGGCATCAAGCCGACCCACCGCATCTACGTCGTGACCGGCGAAGCCAAGTCCGCGCACTGGCGCGAGATCGGGGCCGCTTGGCCCAACCAGGACGGCAAGGGCTTTTCGCTGATCTGCGATGCAGTTCCCCTCGGCGGGCGCATCGTCATGCGCGAAGTCACCGAGCGCAAGGAAGCGAAAGGCGGTGCCCAATGAACCGCGAGATCAAGGTCGAGACCCTGCATTGGCAGGGTCTCACCGTCGAGGTGAGTTACGAGCCAAACTGGCTCGGCTGCGAGCACTACGCGCATCTTCAACTGAGGAGCGTCGTGCCGGATAGAGCGCCCTTGCCGGTCACAGAGACCGGCTATCGCTCGCACTTCCTGACCTGCGGGATGGTCGAGGAACACGGCGGCCCATCAGCATTCGCCAAGGCTTGGTTGGACGCTACAGCCGACACCCAAGCATGGCGCGACGAGCTTGATCGTCGGCGACAACTCGCGCTCTTTTGAGCCGGGAAAGCGGAGGCGCGACCAGCGCCTCCGCAGCCGCCTACGGTGGGCGGCGCATCGCGCAGATCAGTTGGGTGATCGCGCTCACCAAAGCGGCCATGGCATCGAAGAGCTGCGTTATTTCGTGAATGAACTGCATGTTTTCCTCCTTCGCCCCGCGCGGGATTGCGCGAAGACGAGGAAGGAACCGGCCGGACTTAAGAAAGGCGGGCACAGGCCGCGCCAGCGCCGCCACGCGGGATAGGTCTGCACGAAGGAAGATCATCGCCTTGTCCGAATAGCCGACCGGCCACACTGACCGAGAAGAGCGCCATGCCGAGCGAGGTGAACCTATTGAAAAACTCGCCATTCACGAGGTGCCGGCAGCGTATGCCAAAGGTTAACGATTTCTTAGCGATCCACCCCTACAATCTGGGATTGAGCAACCCGCTTCGAGATATCTATTTCGGCCAACAGCGCAGTTTCAACGACGGATCGTCCGGCCTCGGACGATCCGCTGACTAGTCAGCGCACCGAGCTAATCGGTCGAGCCGCTAGTGCTCAGCTTGCCATTGAAACCGTGATCGCGTCGCTTCGCGCGATGGGGCAGGGCGTACCGCCCGAATTGACGACCCAACTGACCGAGTTGATCGGACTACGGCAGGAAATCGCGGCCGCCTCGCCATCGGATATGGCGCACCTCTCGCGCACCGTCAGTGCCGCCGTAGCCTCCGCGAACACCGCTGCTCAGCAAGCGCAGGTTGCCGCTTCAACCAAGGCGGCAGAGAGCATCACCATCGCGGCCGAGGCAAGCCATCGCGCCGTCGATTCAGCGATGGATTACACCCGATCGCTTTCCCTTCACTTCCGTTCGGAAGAAGACGAAAAGGAATATCGCGACCGGGAGGCCGAGCGCCGCGTCTACATCGCGCAGCAGCAGGGTCAGCATACGCCGCAAGGCAATCTCAACGCCGCTGGCGCAGCGATCGGCCAGATGGCCGATGCCCGCGCGCATGGCGCGAGCGGTCCCGAATTCGACAAGCAATGGAACGATCTCGTGAGCACGACCGAGCGTCTCCGCGCCGAGGCAAAAGCGAAAGGCATGTCCACCGAGGAGTTCGATCAGCGGCTTCGCGGGGAAATTCGGTTCGACATGAAATCGAAAGGCTATACCGATGCTCAGATCGAATCCTTGTTCGCCTCTAACCCCGATCCGCTTCAAGCCGCCAAGACGTTTGTGCAGGATGGCGGTAGCGTCGCTAACATACAGCACGCAGTGAGCATGGAGCGCACGCAAAGCCCGACAATTGAAACGGGCACACTCACTCCCAAGGCGCAGACAGACGCAAAGGACTTGATTGCGGCTCTCAAAGCAACGGGCGTCGTGGCAAGCGATCCTCTTCCCAGCGGAGCGCCACACCACGGAATTGTCGTCGCCATCGCCCAAATCGACGCGGGCGTGCGAACTATCTGACCTTAAACTCGGCTAGAGCCCAACGTTCATGCAGTTACGGCGTGCATTATCGAGATAGTCTTTCCGCCGCGTAAAAGTGCCGGTGTCCATTCTTGTCGCGGAAGCAATATCCGAAGCGATTTCATCGTCAGACTTTCCCATCTGACGCCCTACCGCCCAGGCAGCCTGACGGGATTGCTCTGACTTGGCACTCTCGCCCACGAACTTGTTCGCGGTAATGCAGGTTAGCCCAAGGCCGTAGGTGGTCTTTTGCGCCTCGGTCGGTTCGGCCGAAGCCGAAGCTGTGATGGAAATTGCCGCGATTACGAGCGCGGAACCCGCTGTCCGATATGCCACTGAAAACCTCCGCTGACAGCGGAGGATTCGCACGATGCAACATTATCAGCAATTTTGTTGCACATAATGCTTCATTAGATCAATGGCTTAGATGGCCAGGCAGTTTCCACGGGCTCAGACCACTCCGAGCCGTCGGGTGAAAAAATCCTCGGATTTATCGCATTATCGCCTATCGTTGGCTTTGCGCGAAGCGCGGAGGGGGCATCGTGTCGAAAATCGTGGAAGATCTAAAAGCGTTTCAGGCTTACGCCGCTGCGCTGGATGGCGATGAGAAGGGGGAGGCTCAGGTCTTCTGTGACCGGCTATTTATCGCGTTCGGCCACAAGGGTTACAAAGAGGCCGGTGCCTCGTTGGAATATCGAATCAAAAAGCAGTCCTCCAAAGGGACTAGCTTTGCCGATCTGATCTGGAAGCCACGCTTACTCATCGAGATGAAAAAACGTGGCGCAAAGCTCGAACTTCATTACCAACAGGCATTCGACTACTGGCTGAACGCTGTTCCAGACAGGCCCCGCTATGTTGTGCTCTGTAATTTCGATGAGTTTTGGATTTATGACTTTGATAAGCAGCTTTTTGAGCCAGTAGACAAAGTTTCTACGGCCGATCTATCTGTACGGTACACAGCGCTCAACTTTCTCCTTCCTGTGGAGAAAGAGGCAATCTTCAACAACGACCGTGAGGATGTTTCACGGACTGCGGCGGAGGAAACGGCCGATCTGTTTCGACGCCTAACTCACCGAGATGCGAACCCAATAGACAGAATGGAAGCCCAGCGCTTCGTACTTCAACTTGTGATCGCGATGTTTGCTGAGGACATCGATATGCTCCCTGCGGGCACGATCACCTCCCTTTTGAGAGCCTGCCTCGATAATGGCTTATCTTCTTATGATCTGCTGGGCGGTCTCTTTCGCCAAATGAACGACCCAAAACCCGCTAAGGCAGGGCGTTATTTGGGCATTCCGTATTTCAATGGAGGCTTATTTGCGGAGATTTTACCTATCGAGCTAAGTGAAGATGAAATGCGCCTCATTGCTGGGGACGGAGGAATAGCAAGTCGTAACTGGTCACGTGTAAACCCCGCGATTTTTGGGACGCTTTTCCAGCAAAGTATGGATGCAAAGGAAAGGCATAAACACGGTCGGCATTTTACGTCAGAGGCAGACATTCAGCGTGTGGTCGCGCCCTCGATAGTCCGGCCATGGCAGAAGCGCATCGACTCCGCTAAAACAATGCAAGAGCTGCTTAGCCTTCGCAAAGAACTCTCAACGGTGAAGGTTCTAGACCCGAGCTGCGGAAGCGGCAATTTTCTATATGTTGCCTTTCGTGAACTCGCACGGCTTGATATTAGGATAATGCTGAGGTTGAAATCTCTCGTGAGTGCGAGCGAGTTTCAAAAGCAATCGACATTACTAAGTGCGATCAATCCACGGCAATTTTATGGAATTGATAACGATAGCTTTGGCGTTGAATTAGCTAAGGTCACCCTCATGCTCGCGAAAAAGCTAGCGTTGAATGAGGCTATTGAAGCACTTTCCGAAAGCCAGGGCGAGTTCTCCAAGGGAACTTTGGAGCTGGCTTTCCATGAAGATGATGCGCTTCCACTAGACAATCTCGACGAAAATATCGTGCTAGGGGACGCGCTATTTCTACCGTGGCCCGAGGTTGATATAATAGTAGGAAATCCTCCCTATCAGAGTAAGAATAAACTTCAGGAGGAGGTCGGCGCGCTTTACCTCCATCAGCTGCGAGAGCGCTTTCCTGATATTGATGGCCGCTCTGACTACTGTGTTTATTGGTTCCGTCTTGCCCATGATCGTCTGAAGCCAGGTCAACGCGCCGGATTGGTAGGAACGAACACGATTCGTCAGAACTACAGCCGTGAGTGCGGCTTAGACTATATCGTGGAGAATGAGGGTACTATTACGGAGGCGGTTTCGAGCATGATCTGGCCCGGAAGTGCTGTCGTTCACGTCTCGATTGTTAATTGGATAAAGTCCAATGAAGGGGGATTGAAACGGCTGTATCTTCAGGAGGGAAATGTCGTTGATGGAGGCTGGAAGCATGAGGACCTCGACATAATCCCATCATCACTATCGTTCGCATTGGATGTAACGAAAGCGAAGAGTGTTAAAGCGAATGTTGATGGTCATTGCTACCAGGGCCAGACCCCTGGGCATGGCGCTTTTCTCATAAAGAGCGATGAGGCTAAGCAGCTAATTGGAAAGCATCCGGCCAACGGAGCTGTCTTGCGGCCATTCCTGATTGGTGACGATCTTGTTGGTGAACCTGGGAGCAAGCCCACACGGTTTGCCATTAACTTAAACGGCCTTAGCTTGCTGGAGGCTCAGGATTATCCGGACCTTTACAAAAGGGTACACGCTTCGGTCTTGCCCGATCGACAAAAGGCGGCCTCAGAAGAGATCGAGCGTAATAAGGCAGTGCTCGCGGTTAAGCCCAACGCTAAGGTCAACCACCACCACGAGAACTTTCTCCGGCACTGGTGGCGGATGTCTTATCCGCGTGATGAGATGATGGAAAAACTGGCGTCTATGGAGCGCTATATTGTATGTGTTAGGGTAACAAAAAGGCCAATCTTCGACTTTGTTAGCAGCGCGATATCTCCTGGAGACGCTCTAACGGTTTTTGCCTACGATGACGACTATACGTTTGGAATTCTGCAATCGGACGTGCATTGGAGCTGGTTCATCGAGCGATGTTCGACGCTTAAGGCTGATCCTCGCTACACCTCCAATACTGTCTTCGACTCTTTTCCATGGCCGCAGAACCCTAGCAAAAGTGAGGTGAAGGCGGTTGCTGAAGCTGGTGCTCAGCTTCGCGAACTTCGGAGGCATTTGATGCAGGCTCACGGTTTGACGCTCCGTCAGCTCTATCGATCGCTTGAGCTACCCGGGTCGCATCCGCTGAAAGAAGCGAGCACCACTCTAGATAGTGCTGTCCGCAAGGCCTTTGGGATGGGGAAAAAGGTGAATTCCCTAGGGTTTCTGCTGCAGTTGAACCAGTCACTTGCGGAGAACGAAGCAAAAGGAATTGATGTCGTAGGCCCGGGGCCTGCACCAGTAATGAAGAAAGGACAGCATCGCACGACCGATTGCATAATGCCCTGACTGAGTTTGGCATCACTCACCCGCCAATCGAAATTTTATGCCTGTAACCCTATTGCTGATTTTGTTGCACGAGGATCGGCTTGGGTTTCGAGAAAGCAGGCAATTGGAACGTCTACGCGCCGGACGGTCGGCGAAAATATCTCGACGCGCGTGAGCGCCGGGCATTCCTCACTGCGGCCGAGGAAGAGCCCGAGCTTATCCAAGCCTTATGTTGGTTCCTGGTGTTTTGCGGATGCCGCGTCAGCGAAGCGTTAGCCGTCACCGTTGAGCATATCGATCGAAATGCCAACAACGTGGTGATCCGAACTCTAAAGCGAAGGAAGCTCGCATTCCGACAAGTACCATTGCCGAAGCCGCTCGTGGCGAAACTCGTCC
>Ga0164294_10006263_pt1 | contig 10182 bp, 6 predicted proteins | sample GEODES005metaG_FD_111479 | JGI IMG/M metagenome (GOLD analysis project Ga0164294, IMG submission 111479) | Oligotrophic lake water microbial communities from Sparkling Lake, Wisconsin, USA - GEODES005 metaG | ecosystem: Environmental > Aquatic > Freshwater > Lake | place: USA: Sparkling Lake...
CACCCATAGGCCTGTGGCCTTCATGATCTCGAGCGTGAGGATGATCCCCACACCCATCAGCGATTCGCCAGCGATCAGGCCGCTCGACACCGGCACGGTGTAGGTCTCAGCTGTCTTCGGCGACGCCCGTGCGACCAGCCAGGCGACGAGCGCCCCGACAAACATCGCGATCGAATTGAAGGCGGGGATCACTCCCGCGATGCCCAGGCCCGTCGTCGACGGAATCCACGGCTTCCATTTTTTCGGGGCAAACTCCTCGAGCAGCGTGAGGAAGACGCCGAGCAGGCCGCCCACCAGGATCGCCGTCAGGGCGCCCTTTGGCAGGGCATGCAAGCCCTGTGCCAGCAGCCGCGCCACCCCTTCCCAGACTTTGGCCGCCGGCGCGGGCAGCTCCGCGGAACCAAGCCTGCCAGGATTGCTCTGCACGACGAAGATGTAGGCCGGTACGGAAATCAGCGTGCCAGCCACCACGCCGAAGAGCTGCGAGATCGTCTGCTTTCGCGGATTGCCGCCGAGCAGATAGCCGCTCTTCAAATCCGTGAGCAGATCGGCCGCGTGCGACGCCGCCCCCGACGTGATGCAGGCGGTCATGAGGTTCGTCGTGATGTTCGACGGCGCGATCACGCCGTAGAGCAGCTGCGTGATCTTCCCCATCGCGCCGATCGGCGTGATGTCGGTCTCGCCGGTCGCCCGGGCCGCCACGATCGAGAGTAGAAACGTCACCAGCACCGCGAGGATCCCCATCCACCAGGTGATGCCGAAGAGCAGATGGCCGAGGACGACGCAGGCGGTGCCCGCCAGGCCGACCCCGATCACAAACCACGAGGCCGGCACCTCGATGTGCGCCAGTTCGTCGTCGATCTGCTCATGCTGCTGTCGGCTTCCGAAGATCCCGGCGATGCTGCCGGTCAGGCCACCAAATGCCCGCAGCACCGTCCGCCATTTGAGCGCGAACGACAAGAGCCCCGAGGTCACCATCATCGCTGTCGCCGGCCAGAGCACCCACGACACGATGCCCCGGTAGCCCGGCTCGGCGATGCCCTGCTGGACGAGGATCGGGCCGATGATGCCGAAGCAGACAACCGAGCCGATCAGCATCGACACGGCCACCCGCATCCCCATGATCGCTCCGGCGGCGAGCATGATCAGCGAGCCCTCGACGCCGATCGTGTATTTCGTGAGCAGGTCGCGGCCAAAGGCCGTTGGCAGGAAGGGGAGCTCCGCGGGGAAGGCGTAGGCTGACAACGACTTTACCGCCGCGAAGAGGTCGCGCCAGATGGCGACAAAGCCGCCAATGATTCCGGCGGCGAAGAGCGATCGGGCCTTCACAACCGCCTCACCGCCGGCGGTGTGCATGCTCTTGAGCGTCTCGGCGGTGGCGATCCCGGACGGGAAGGGGAGCTGATCGATGTTGATCAGCTGCCGCTTGAGCGGGATCGCCATGAACACGCCTAAAAACGACAGCGCGCTGAGCCAGAGCATGATCTCCCACCACTGCATCAGCCGGCCGGTGGTGAGATAGAGCGCGGGCAGCGCCGAGACCAGCCCCGCGCTCGACATGTAGCCCGCGGCACTCGCCGCACTGCTCATCGTGTAGTTTTCGAGCGTTGTGAACGGCCGGTTTCGCCACGCCGGCACCACCCTCTCGAGCGCGGTGAAGACGGCATAGGCGATGATCGAGGCTGTGATCGTGACGCCCAGCCCCCAGCCAGTCTTGAGCCCCACGTAGAGGTTCGAGATTGACATCACGCCGCCGATGATCATGCCGGTGATCACGGCCCGGGGCGTGAGCTGAACGGCGTCATCGCCCGCGTAGACGTTGGCGAGCCACCACCGCGCCGCCTCACGCTCGTCGTCAAACGGCGGATGCTGCGACGGAGGCGTGTCGTTGGTCATAGGGTTTCATTCGTGGCAGCACGCTTTCACCCCGTGGCACGAGGTGTTTACGACGTAGTATGAAGTGTTTGCCCCCGTGGCATGAGGTGTCCACCCCGTGGCATGAAATGTTCACCCCGTGGCATGAAATGTTCACCCCGTGGCAGCAAGTTTTCAACTTGCTGAATCAACGCCCTTGCAGAGATAAGATGGAATCTTGTCACCACGGGGACAGACTCCCCCAACGACACGATGGAATCGTGCCACCGCGGAGCGTTAGAACACGTCGAGATTGAAGTGGTGGCCCTGGTAGTAGCGGCGCGACTTCGGGTATTCGTTCTGCCACGCCCGGTTGTAGACCGGCACCCGCATCTCCTGCGGATAGCGGTAGTAGAGATCGTTGGCACTCTGCTGGTAGCTGTCGGCGTAGAAGTTGTGCGGGTACCACACATACGGATAGTGGTAGAAGCGGTTCCAGTCGGTGGCGTTGTAGGAGTTGCCCCACTGGTAGCCGTAGGCTTGCTGGCCGGCGGCTGGCGGCTGGGCGTGCGCGGCAGGCGCCGCCATCATCATGGCCCCGGCCAGAACGGCCGTGCCAAGTATGGATCGCATCATCGGATTGTCCCCCCTGAAGATCCCGGACCCATGGGAGGTATCGGCCGACCGCACGACCGTTCTTCACGGAAAAACCGGCACCTTCGGAAAACCCGGGTGTTCTTCAGGCCTTTGCAGCCGGCAGTCGGCCCTCGGCCAGTTCCCGATCCCATTCCTCGATCAGCGGCCAACGCTGGGCGCAGGTCCCGAAGTCGGCGAGCGTGAGATAGCCGCGCAGACGGTCGAGTGTCTTCGCGAGTTGGCGATCGTCCTTCTTGAAGATCGGGCCATGGCTCGGGAGGAGCCATTCGACATCACTGGCCGCGATCCGCTCCAGCGACGTGATGAAGGCGGGAATATCACTGCCGTGATGGGCATCGATTGCGCCGACCGATCCGTCCCGATAGATATTGTCGCCCGAGAGCAGGAGATTACCCATCCGGAAGGCGAGTTGACTGTCGGTGTGGCCGGGGGTGTGCCAGACCTCGAGTTTGAGCCCGCCGACCTCGATGATCTCGCCATCGACCACCTGGCGATCGATCTTCACCGTCGGCATGTCGAGATGTACGTTCTGGGCGGCGATCTCGGCGAACGTCTTGATACGATCGCCTGTCTCGAGCGATTCGACTGCCAGCGGATGGGCGAGCACCGGCGCCTTGAGGATCGCCTTCGCCTTGGCCAGTCCCTGGATGTGGTCGACGTCGGCATGTGTGGCGACGAGGGCCCGGCACTGCGACAGGGGAAAATCCATCTCCCGGATCATCTCCACGATCTCGTCGACGCTCTCTTCGTAACCGATGTCGATGAGGGCCCAGTCGCGGTCGTCGTAAATCAGATAGACGTTGCAGCCGATCCGCCAGCCGGCCTGGTAGTTCATCTCGATCACACCAGGAAAAACGGGACGGCGTTCAAGCATGGGCGTGGATCGCATTCACTGGGAAAGAAGAGCCCATCGCCGCCCGTGGAACGGGTGCGGGATTTGCGGCAATGGGCGGCGGAGGACACACTTATTGTAAGAGTCTAAACGTTTTTCAGCCAAAGTGGAGCGAGATGGCATCTTTTCAACGGACTGGGTTTGTGGCCTGGGCCGGTAACGTCGACGAGTTGTGCGGCCTGATCGACGCCCTCCGGCCGCTCGCCCGCTCGCTCGGGGCCCCCGATCCGCAGAACGACGACTGGTACGGTGCGCTGTTTGGCAAACTCCGGCCACAGGTGTCGCGGGAGCCGTTGCTCGTGGCAGCTGTCTGCGGCGGCACCAACACCGGCAAGAGCCTGATCACCAATACGCTCGTGGGGGAGGAGATCAGCCGCTCGGTGCCGGAGGCGGCGCGGACACGGCATCCGGTGGCGAGTCTGCCGCAGGGGCTCGCCAGCCGCACCGATCTGGCGGCGCTCTTTCCGGGCTTTTCGCTTGCGCCGTGGAAGAGCGTGCAGGACGCCATCGATCTGGGGGCCGATGCGACAGGCAATGCAGACCGGCTGATCTGGCGTGAGGATGCCAGCGGTCGACAGCCGGCCAGACTCGTGCTCCTCGACACGCCCGACATCGACGGCACGCTGCGGGAGAATTGGCACCGGGCCGAACTGGTCCGCAACGCGAGCGACGTGATCGTGGCGGTGCTCACCCAGCAGAAATACAACGACGCCGCGGTGCGGGATTTCTTCGCCGCCGCGGCGGCCGCAGACAAGGCCGTGGTCGTCGTCTTCAACATGATCGACTGGCCGCGGCAGCGCGACCGAATCGCCGGCTGGCTGGCGACGTTCACCGCGGAGACAGGCGTCGCGCCGCTGGCCGTCTATGCCGTGCCGCACGACTTCCGCGCGGCCGAGGCGGGACGAATCGAGTTTCAGCCCCTTTCCGAACTCACGCCCGACGGCGTCGCGGTCGACCTGGCAGTGCGGCTGGCCGACTGCGACTTCGATCGCATCAAGTTGCGGGCCATGGAGGGGGCACTGAGGGTCGTGCTCGATCACGGGACCGGAGCCACCGTCTGGCTCGACTCCTTCGAGACAAGTGCCAGAGAGTGGCGGGAGGCGCGCCGACTCTTGACCGACGAGGCCCGCGTGCGAGTGGAACTGCCCACGGCACCCCGTGAGATCGTCTGGAACGAGATCTGGCAGTGGCTCGAGCCGCGGCGATCGGGGCTCGATCTCACGGTCAGCAAGGTCTATCGTGTAGCCGGCAAGGGCGTGAACTGGGCGGCGCGGCGGGTGGGCCTGGTTCGCAGCGAGGCGGAACGGCGCGAGGATTTCTCGGCGGTGGAACTCAACGCGCTCAAGCAGGCCCTGGGCGACTTCGTCGAACGGCTCGATGACGCCTGCCGCCGAAATCCGAGGCTGGCCGCCATGCTCGATGGGCGACTGGTGGAGGCCGATCGGTCGGCCTGGTATGCCGATCTCGAACGCCGCCACGCGAGTCTGCCGCTGGTGTCGGAGGACTACCGCACGTTCGTTCGCGGCGAACTCGACCGCTTTGCGAAGGAGAATCCCGGCATGGTGCGGTTCATTCTCACCGGGCTCAATCTGGGTGCGGTGGCCCGTCCGGCGATCACCGTGGCACTCGGCATGGCGGGGGCGGCGGCGGTGCCAGCGGCAGCGGCCTCGGCCGGCGGCCTCTCCGTGCTCGTGCACCACGTTGGCGACGTCGTCGTCGGCACCGCCGCGACCATCGCCGGCGAGGGTGCACTGGGACTGACGATGGCCGGTCTCAAGCCACTCATCGAGAGACTGTTTGCCGGCTGGTCGGCGGAACGCAGCCGCGTGCTTGCGGAGACGCTGCACGATGTGGTGCTTGGCGACCGGCTCGAGGAGATTGATCGGCTAGCCAATGCCGCTGCGGCCCCAGAGGTGACGCGGGCACGGCAGCTGCTCCAGGATTGTGATCGGGAGCTCGGCCCGCATCTCGCAGAGGCCAAAGACCGGGAGGTTTCCCGATGACAACGGACCATGTCGATGACGAGGCGATCGACTTCGCCAGCTTCGATAATCTGGTGGAGAACCTCGCCCGCTGGAGTGGATCGCTGCCCGATTGGGCACCGGCCCGGAACGTGCGGGACGAATGGGAACAGATCGAGCCCCGCCTCGACCGCGCCCGCCGGGAACTCTCGCGGATGCTCGTCGTCGGCGTGATCGGTGGCACAGGCGTCGGCAAGAGCACGCTCGTCAATGCGTTGGCCGGCTGCGACGTGAGTCCGGCTGGCGACATAGCGAGGCCGACGACGATCAACCCGGTGGTGGTTGCGGCCCGCGACGTTGATCTCTCCTGGCTGCCGATCGACGCGATGAACGCCCGTGTGGTTCGGAGTGCCGCCGCTGCGGTCGCCAACATCGTGCTCGTCGACTGCCCCGACCCCGACACGCAGGCCGAACCAGGGCAGGGCGGCGGACACGGGCCCCACAGCCCTGTCCGGCCCAGCGACGGCAATCACAACCGTGATCTTCTCGAGGAGGTCCTCCCCGCCTGCGACGTGCTCTTGCTCGTATCGACCGCGCAAAAATACCGCTCCTGGGTCGTCGCCCGCGAGGTGGCCGCCTTTGCCCCGGGCCGGCCGCTGCTCTTTGTGCAGACCCATGCCTCGCGGGATCCCGACATCCGGGACGACTGGCGGCGGGAACTGGAATCAGAGGGCTTCGTCGTCCCGCAGATCTTCAGGCTCGACGCGCTGGAGGCGGCCGAGCGGACCGCCGCCGGCCTCGAGCCCGCGGTCGGCTTCCGCGAGCTCGTGGAGGCGATCGATGCGGAGTTGGTGGGCCGTGCCGCCCGCCGCGTCCGGCGTACCGGCAGTCTCGATCTGGCGGGCTGGTTCCTCCGGCAGTCGCGGGAGAATCTGGCACCGCTGCGCGAGCCCGTAGCCCAGCTCACCGCCGGCGTCGCCAGCGAGAACAAAAGACTGGAGGGTATTCTCGCGCGGTCGGTGGCGTCCCGACTGCAGGCCAGCCGTTCAGAATGGCAGCGGATCCTCACCAGCGAGATCGTCGAACGCTGGCACGGCGGACTGTTCGCCAGTTTTCTCCATGTGGTGGAATCGATCAGCAGCTTCTGGCCGCGGTTGCGGGCCGCCGGCGGTGGCCTGATCAGCCGGCTGCTCTCCCGGCAGGCGGCCAGTCCGCTGCCGGAAGGCCAGGCCAACTGGCAGGCCGTCGAGGAGCTGGGGCTCTCTGCCGCGGAGGTCGAGCAGTCGCGGAGCGTGCTGTCAGGGCTCTCGTCTCGGGCCCGTCTGACGGAGCCGCTGGTGGGCCGGGCCCGGCTCGATGAATCCCGCATGGCGACGACCGTCGGTCCGCTTCTGAGCCGGATTACAGCCTGGCTTGCTACGGGCATCGATCGACTCGTCGCCGAGCGGCGCGGACGGATCGACGGGCCGATGTTTCGCTGGGTCTGCGAGGGACTCTTTTCAGGGCTCGTGGTCGCGGTGCTCGCACGGGCAGGCTGGAATTTCTTTGTGGGGCATCTCTGGCAGGGCCGCGTGGTGGATGGCGGCGGCTTTCTGCAGGAGGCATTCGTCTGGGTGATCCTCTGGGGATTCCTGCTGCGGTGGATCGCGTTCGCGCGTGTCCGTGTCGGGCTCGATGCCGACATTCAAAAGCTTGTGTCCAGGCTGCCCGAAGCTCATCTCACGGCTCCGCTGCTCGCCGACTTCGCAACAGCCGCCGATGTGACGGCCAGATTCATCGATCAGTGTGATCAGCTGGGCCGCGACCACGAGAACCTGGTCGCCCGACTGGCCGAACCGGCCGGCGGCCTCGGCAGGCTCCGTGGAGAGTTGCTATGAAATGCCTGCTGGCCGCCGTGCTCCTCACTGCTGCGCTGACTTCGGCCACCGTTGCCGCGGACCTCGACAAGGTGGTGTCCCGCGGAGAACTGGTCTGGGCCGCGGATCAGGAGGGGGGTGGGCCCCACGTGTTTCCCGACCCCGCGGATCCGCGGCAGCTGACCGGTTTCGAAGTCGATCTGGCGGCGCTCGTGGCAGAAGAGCTGGGTGTGAAGGCACGGTTTCAGCAGGGGCAGTGGGATCGGCTGCCGCTGCTCTTGGGCGGCACCGCCGACTGCGTCATCAATGGCATCGAACTGACGCCCGACCGGCAGCGGGACTACCACTGCTCGCGGCCCTACTTCGCGTATAGCCTCCAGCTGCTGGCCCGTCGTGACGGACCGATCGACACGCTGACAAAGCTGGCCTCGCCCGGGCCCGGAGGCCGCTGGCGGGTCGGGGTGCTCACCGGCTCGGCCGCCGACAGCGTGATGCGGTCACGGACCGATCTGGAGATCGACGTGATCGGCTACGACGGCACGATCGACTCGCTGGAGCAGGTCTCAACCGGTGTGCTCGATGCCGCCGTGATGGACGACTGTATTTTCACCTTCTACGCCGACCGCTTCCGCCGACTGCGGACGGTGGAGCGGCCCTTCGAAGGGGGCTTCTACACCATCCTCACGGCCCGCGACACGCCGCAGCTTTCGGCGGCGATCGACGCGGCGATCGGACGGCTGATCGCCGACGGTCGACTGAAGGCTCTCTACGACCGCTGGGACCTCGCCGGCCGGCAGCAGATGCTCCTCCTCCGTGATGCTGCCGAGATCCCCGTCGCCCGCCGAAAGAGTCTGGGCGAACTCTGCCGCGACACGCTGCCGCTGCTGCTCAAGGCCGCGGGGATGACCATCCTCCTCTCCTGCCTGGCATTTCCACTGGCGGTCGGCATCGGACTGGCAGTGGCCGTGGGGAGGATGCATGGGCCGGCATGGCTGCGGCCGCTGCTGACAGGCTACGTAGAGGTGCTCCGCGGCACGCCGTTGATGCTCCAGCTCTACGCCATCTTCTTTCTGCTGCCGAAGATCGGCCTGGCATTGCCGGCGCTGGTGGCGGCGATCGTGGGGCTGGCGCTGAACTATTCGGCCTACGAGTCGGAGATCTATCGGGCTGGGCTCAAGGCCGTGCCCCCGGGGCAATTCGAGGCGAGCCTGGCGCTTGGGCTCTCGAAGTGGCAGGCTTTGCGGCATGTGCTGGTGCCGCAGGCGGTGCGGATCGTGATGCCACCGGTCACGAGCGATTTCATCGCGCTCTTCAAGGATACGAGCGTCTGTTCGGCGATCACGATCGTCGAACTCACCAAGCGGTACAGCGTGCTCGCACTGTCGACCGGCAGGATCGTGGAGCTGGCCATCGTCACGGCACTGCTTTATCTTTGCATGAGCTGGCCGCTGGCGCTGCTTTCGCGCTGGTTCGAGCGGCGGCTCGAACGGCCGGCCAGCGGCAGCATTGCGGAGGGCTGACCGTACCGTGATCACCATGTCATCACTGACCAAGTCGCGGGCGCACGTTCGCGTGCTCGAGGAGGTGAGCCTCGTAGGCGCCGAGGGCACAGTGACGGCGCTCGTCGGACCATCCGGGAGCGGCAAGAGCACGCTGCTGCGGTGTCTGAACGGGTTGGAGACATTCGACGCCGGGAGCATCACGGTCGCCGGCCATCGGCTCGAGCCGGGGCCCCACTCCCCGGGCCTGCTCGAACGTCTGCGTCGCGATGTCGGCATGGTGTTTCAGCAGTTCAACCTTTTCGCCCACCTTTCGGCGGTCGACAACGTGGCGTTGGCGCCCCGCGTGGTGCTCGGCATGTCCGTAGACGAGTCACGCGTTCGCGGCCTCGACCTGCTCGACCGGGTGGGGCTCCGGTCGTTTGCGAACGCCCGGCCGGCCACACTCTCGGGCGGCCAGCAGCAGCGGGTGGCGATCGCCAGAGCCTTGGCGATGCGGCCCCGGGTGATGCTCTTCGATGAGCCGACCAGCGCCCTCGACCCGGCCATGACCGCGGAGGTGATGGACGTGATCGTCGAGTTGGCCCAGGCCGGTCAGACCATGGTGGTGGTCACGCACGATCATGGCTTTGCCAGGCGGGCAGCCACACGGGTTGTGGAACTCGAAGCGGGCCGGATCGCCCGCCAGGGCGCCGCAGCCGACGTGCTCTGACCCCGTGGTGACACAATTTCATCGTGTCGTGGCCCTTGGTGGCACGATTCCATCGTGTCGTGCCCCGTGGTGACAAGATTCCATCGTGTCATTGCGAGTCCGCCGATTGAGCACGTTCAAAACGTGCTGCCATGAGCGCATAAAAAAACTCCGCCCGGGACTTTTGGTCCCGGGCGGAGCTCACTGGCCGAAGTCGGGCAACAGATCTCCGCTCGACCTATCGTCCGATCATTACTTGGCAGAAACCGAACGGCTCACCGCCACCACCTTGCCGGTGGTCTGCTTGCGAGCAGACGCATCGGGCGTGGGGGCCGGGGCAACTGACGAGGAATCGCAGGCACCGCAGGCCGGCTCGGCACCGCAGCCGGGCTCGCAGCAGCTGGCGCTGCAGTCGGGCTCGCAGCAGCTCTTCGACTTGTGGCAAAGGTTCTTCTTTGCCTGGTGGATCGACTTCAGCAGGTCAGCGATCCGATGCTTCTTCTTGCCGCAACCCTTCGCAGCACCGCAGCTCGGCTCGCAGCAGCCAGCACCGGCGTCGCAGGCCGGCTCGCAGCAGCCGTTGCCGGCGTCGCAAGCAGGTTCCGCACAACCGTTACCAGCACCGCAGGCCGGCTCGCAGCAGCCGTTGCCAGCGTCGCACGCCGGCTCGCAGCAGCTGTCCGTGCAACCACGGCTCTTCTTCTTGCAAGCAAACAGACCCTTCAGACCGCCGAAGAGGTCATGCTTCTTCTTGCAGAAGCCCTTCGCAGCA
>Ga0164294_10006264_pt1 | contig 10182 bp, 10 predicted proteins | sample GEODES005metaG_FD_111479 | JGI IMG/M metagenome (GOLD analysis project Ga0164294, IMG submission 111479) | Oligotrophic lake water microbial communities from Sparkling Lake, Wisconsin, USA - GEODES005 metaG | ecosystem: Environmental > Aquatic > Freshwater > Lake | place: USA: Sparkling Lake...
GAGGCCGGCGAGGCCGTCGCGGCCGGACGCCTCGAGCGGACCTGAATCCGGGCGCCGCGGTGCGGCTCCAGAATGACCCCGCGCACCCGCTGACGCTCTCCCGGCGCCGTCGTGGTGCACATCTCGACCCGGCGTAGCACCTCGCGAAGAATGACCCTCATCTCGACCAGCGCGAAATTGGCGCCCAGGCACCGGCGGTTCCCGCCGCCGAACGGCAGCCAGGTGGTGGGGCCCAGGATTGCGGATCTGGGATCGGCATCGAGCATCCGGTCCGGATCGAACCGATCCGGCTCCTGGTATGTCGCGGCACTGCCATGGACCAGTCCGACCCCGGGGACGACCATGACACCCGCGGGAAGCCGATACCCGCCGAGTTCGATTGGGGCGGTGAGGGTTCGGCCCACGTCGAACACGACAGGGCGGATCCGCAGGATCTCCTTGCAGATCGCATCCAGATACTCGTCCCCGGCCGGATCACCGGCGGCGCTGTCCTCGGCGGCCTGCACGGCCCTGGCCAGGATCGCCGGATGCCGGGTCAGTTGCTCCAGGGCCCAGGACAGTGCGGTGGCGGTGGTGTCGTGACCGGCGGCCAGCAGAGTCATCAGCTGATCACGCAACTCGGCGTCGCTCATCTGTCGGCCATCGTCGTCGGCGGCGCGCACCAGCATGGCCAGCACGTCGGTCCGGTCAGCCAGGTTCGGGTCGGTGCGACGATCGGCGATCTCGGCGTACAGCAGCGCGTCCGCCTCATCGAGGCGCCGGCGGACGTACCGCCACGGACGGCGCTGTTGAAGTTTCGGACGGTAGAGGGCCATCGTCGCCCACGGCCCCAGGCTCAACACCCGCGGCATGACTTCGCGCAGCGCGGCCAGTCGGGCCGGATCGGTGGCGCCGATGACGGTGCGCAGAATCACCTCGAGGGTGATCTCGGACATTTTCGGGCCGACCGGAAACTCGGTACCTACCGGCCACCCGGCGATATTGGCGGCGGCGAGTTCGCTCATCACCGGCGTTTGGCGGGCAACAGCCTCTCGCGCGAACGGCGCCATCATCAGGCGGCGCCGGTCGCGGTGGACGTCACCGTCGACGACGAGCACCGAACTCTCACCGAGGATCTCAGCCAGCATCGGCGAATTCGCCTCGCCGGCATGAAATACCGCCGGATCACCGGCGAAGACGGTCTTGATGTCAGCGGGGTCGGCCAGATAAATCAGCGTCCCCATCGAGGCGACCCGCATCGTGAACATGTTCCCGTAGCGGCGCTGGTAGGCGGCCACCAATCGGGGCCAGTAGCGCAGCAGCAGTGCTGCCTGAACCACGCGGGGCAGCGGTGGACCCGGCGGCAACGTGAGCTTTGCTGATTGGCTCATACGTCAACTGTACGACCCCGGGGACAGTGTTCACCCGTTGTTAGCCCGCCGCTCAGTGTCATTACCCGATCAGATCATCAGCGCTGATGACACTGGGCGCATGCGATGCACCGTGTTCGGTACCGGTTACCTCGGCGCAACACATGCCGCCGGGATGGCAGAGCTGGGTCACGAGGTTGTCGGTGTCGACATCGACCCCGGCAAGGTCGCCAAACTCTCCGGCGGCGATATCCCGTTCTACGAACCCGGTCTGGCGAAGGTCCTGCGCGACAACCTTGCTGCCGGCCGGCTGCAGTTCACCACCGACTACGACCTAGCCGCCGATTTCGCCGACATCCACTTCCTGGGAGTCGGAACACCGCAGAAGAAGGGCGAGTACGGGGCGGACCTTCGGCACGTGCACGCCGTGATCGACGAACTCGTCCCGCGGCTGACGCGACCGTCGGTGATCGTCGGCAAGTCCACCGTCCCGGTGGGCACCGCCGCCGGCCTGGCCACCCGGGCCCGAGCGTTGGCCGGTGACGGCGTGCCGATCGAGGTCGCCTGGAACCCGGAGTTCCTCCGCGAAGGGTTCGCCATCCACGACACCTTGCACCCGGATCGCATCGTCGTCGGTGTCGAAGAGGGCTCGACGCGCGCTGAATTCGCGCTGCGTGAGCTCTACGCAACCCTGCTCGATGATGGTGCGCCCTTCATTCTGACCGATCTGCAGACCGCCGAATTAGTGAAGGTGTCGGCGAACGCCTTTCTGGCGACGAAGATTTCATTCATCAACGCCATCTCGGAGGTCTGCGAGGCCGCCGATGCCGACGTGCGGGTGCTCGCCGACGCACTGGGTCATGATCCGCGCATCGGTCGCCAATTCCTCAATGCCGGTTTGGGTTTCGGCGGCGGCTGCCTACCGAAGGATATCCGTGCCTTCATGGCGCGGGCCGGGGAACTCGGTGCGAATCAGGCGCTGACATTCCTGCGGGAGGTGGACAGCATCAACATGCGCCGCCGGACGCGGATGGTGGAACTGGCCGCCACTGCCTGCGGCGGATCGCTGCTGGGCGCCAACGTCGCGGTGCTCGGCGCGGCGTTTAAGCCGGAGTCCGACGACGTGCGCGACTCGCCGGCGCTGAACGTCGCCGGCATGCTGCAACTCAACGGGGCGACGGTGAATGTCTATGACCCCAAGGCGATGGACAACTCGCAGCGACTGTTCCCGACGCTGAACTACTCCACCTCGGTGTTGGAGGCCTGTGAGCGTGCCGACGCTGTTCTGGTGCTCACCGAGTGGCGGGAGTTCGTCGACCTCGACCCCGATGTGCTGGCCGCGACGGTGCGCGCCAGAGTCATTGTCGATGGCCGCAACTGCCTCGACGGCGACCGCTGGACGACCGCCGGGTGGACGTACCACGCGTTGGGCCGTCGGGCGGGTGTCGGCGCGGTGCGCTGAGATTCGCGCGTCATACTGTCGCCGTGACTGATCGCAATGTGCTGGGCGGCCCCTTGGAACCATGCGGGACGGACCCGATGACCGGCTTCTACCGCGACGGGTGCTGTTCCACCGGGCTTGAGGACCGCGGCCTGCACACCATCTGCGCGGTGGTGACCGCCGAGTTCCTCGAACACCAGGCCTCGATCGGCAATGATCTGTCCACCCCGATGCCGGCCTACCGATTCCCCGGACTGCTGCCCGGAGACCGATGGTGTGTGACGGCGGTCAACTGGCTGCGGGCGCACGACGACGGGTGTGCGGCACCGGTGGTGTTGGCCGGTACCCATGAGCGCACCCTGGACGTGGTGGAACTCGCCATCCTCAGGGAGCATGCCGTGGACATCCCCGACGATCTCAGCGGGTTGTAGCGGTCTTACGACAACAACTCGACGCACGACGTCTTCTCGCACGCAACCTTGGCGACACCCGCTGATGGGACCGTGACGGTGTGCGAGTTGCGATCGTCGCCGAATCGTTTCTGCCCAATGTCAACGGCGTCTCCAACTCGGTGCTGCGGGTGCTTGAGCATCTGCGTCGCACCGGACACGAGGCCTTAGTCATCGCTCCCGACAATCCTCGCGGTGAAGCACCCGCGTCCCGTATTCATGACGGCATCCGGGTGCACCGGGTGCCGTCGCGGATGTTTCCGAAAGTGACCTCGCTGCCCCTGGGCGTGCCGAACCCGCGGATCCTGCGCGTCTTGCGCGGGTTCGACCCCCACGTGGTGCACCTGGCCTCACCGGCACTGCTGGGCTACGGCGGGCTGCTGGCCGCCCGGCGACTCGGGGTTCCCACGGTGGCGGTGTATCAGACCGACGTCGCCGGGTTCGCTGAGAGCTACGGCGTGGGTTTCGCGTCGCGGGCGGCCTGGGCGTGGACTCGGCATCTGCACTCGATGGCCGACCGCACCCTTGCGCCGTCGACCGCAGCGATCGACAGCCTGCGCTCCCGAGGTATCCCGCGGGTGCATCATTGGGCGCGGGGCGTGGACATCACTGGGTTCGCTCCCTCGGCCCGCGATGACGAACTTCGTCGACGGTGGTCACCGGACGGCAAGCCGATCATCGGGTTCGTCGGCCGGCTGGCCCCGGAAAAGCATGTCGAGCGGCTGGCGGTGCTAGCTCGTCGAGGCGATCTGCAACTGGTCGTCGTCGGCGACGGAGTCGACCGCGACAAGCTCCAAACCCTCATGCCCGCAGCGGTGTTCACCGGAGCGCTCTACGGCCCGGAGCTCTCCGCGGCTTACGCCAGCATGGACGTTTTCGTCCACCCCGGTGAGCACGAGACGTTCTGCCAGGCCGTGCAGGAAGCGCAGGCATCGGGCCTTCCGGTCATCGCGCCCGACGCGGGCGGCCCGCAAGACCTGGTGGCGCCCTACCGCACCGGACTGCTACTGCCGGTGGCCGAGTTCGAGTCCCGACTGGAGGTGGCCGTCGACCATCTGCTCGACGAGCGGCCTCGCTACAGCGTCGCCGCGCGTCGCAGTGTGCTGGGCCGAACGTGGCCGTCAATCTGCGAGGAACTCCTTGGGCACTACCGGGCCGTGCACGTTCCGTGGCGGGACCGGTCGGTGGCCGCACGGCGGGCCTGAGCGGCCCGGTCGGCTAGCCCGGTGGGCCGCGCCAGGACCGCAGGGTGCGCAGCAGCGCACTGTTCTTGTACTCCAGTGCGGCCATCCGGCCAAGAATGTCATCGAGTGCCAGCACCGCGTCGACAATGTAGGGCCCCTTATTGAGCATCACGCACTCGGCTCGTTCACTCATGGCGGCATCGGTGATCTCCGCCCGGGACGGCTGGCCGGTCTTGGCGAGTTGCTCGAGTACCTGGGTGGCCCAGATCACCGGCAGGTGCGCGGCCTCACACAACCACAGGGTCTCTTCCTGCAGTTCGGCCATGCGTTCGTAGCCGGATTCCACGGCCAGGTCGCCGCGGGCGATCATCACCCCGACGTGGCGGTGCCGCATCGCGGTCAGCAGCAACTCCGGAAGATTCCGAAAGGCCTGCGGGGTTTCGATTTTGAGCACCACGCCCAACTCCGGAACACCCAGGCTGGCCAACTCGCCGAATAGCGCAACCACGTCGGCGGGCTCACGGACGAAGGACAGTTGCACCAGATCGGCGATCTCGGCCACCGTCGCCAGATCGAGGAGATCCTGCTCGGTGAGCGCCGAGGTGGGCAGATCCATGCCGGGCACGTTGATGCCCTTGCCGGCCTTCAGTTTCACCACCCCGTCTCGGGGCTGGGTGATCCGCACGTCGAGATGGTCGGGCGCGGTCGCGAGCACCGTTGCGGCCAGCTTTCCGTCGTCGAAGAGAATCCGATCCCCGGTCGCGGCACCGTCGAACACCTCCGGCAGTGTGCACCCGATGCGAGGCGGCCGGGCATCGATCGGCGCCGGAGTGCAGTCCTTCGTCAGGCGCAGGGTGTCGCCGAACGACAGGGGAATCGACTGCTCGGTCGGTGCAAGGTCACCGATGGTGGTGCGATCCTTGACGCCGTGCACCTTCACCACGGTGCCGGTGCCCAGGTACGTCGTCTTCTCAGCTGTCACCACGAAGCCGCCGGGCGCTGCCGCCGCGACCAGCAGGCGGCGCTGGGAGCCGCGGGTGTCGAACAACTGCAGTTCTTCACCTTCGCGGCGACGGCTAAGCCAGGCTGAATCGACGGGCAGTGTGGCCAGGCTCGGCTCCGGAGGCGGCGCGGGTTCCTGAGCCGAGGTGAGCCAGCCTCGCCCGGCGGTCTGCACCTGACCCAGGGCGTCGCGAATCGGTCTCAGCCGCAGCACCTTTGGTCCCGGCGCCAGCGGACCGGTTCTGAGCTTGGGGCCGGCCAGGTCCATCGCCACCAGGCACGGGCGTCCGTTGGCGGCGGCGCGAACGTTGGCCGCCATCGCCGTCCACGCCGCGGCGTCGTCGTGGGCGCAGTTGATCCGCGCGATGCGCATCCCGGCGTCGATGAGTCCGCGCACTATCCCGATGTCGGTGGCAGCCTCGCTGGGCAGGGTCACCATGATCCGCGCCGCCCGGTCTTCCGGCGCCGGGCCGAGCAGTGCGGTGGCGTTGCGGTCCAAGAGTTGTTCGCCGACGCCCATGTCGACGACGGGGGCACCGCTGGGCCCGACCCACCTCCCGCCGCACATAGCGGCGATCGCCGACGAAACCAACAGCAGCGTGGCCTGCACGTTGGCCTCGCTGCGGCCCAGCGAAGACAGTCCGAACGCCTTCAGCCGCCACTGCAGGTCGCGCAGATCCTGTTGCCGCAACGCCCAGTAGTGCACGAGATTGATTGCGCTACGCCGGTGTTCGGGACTGACGCCGCCGAGATAGTCCGCCCAGGTGCTCTCGGCGTCGGTCAGCGCCGAGAGCAGTGCGGCGATCTCACACTGCAGGCGTTCTAATTCCTCAACACCTGGGTGCACGTCCTGACGCTATCGGCCCCAGGTTTCGGTCAGGTGAAATGCCCGACGTTAATCCGCTGCCGAGTCGACGCGTGTCCTGCAATACTTCTTTCATGGGTAGCGTTTGGGTTCGCGGTGCGTCGGCGATGATTGCGGCGGCGGGCGTGGTCGGCGTCGCCGTGATTGTCGCGGTGCTTCCAGGCATGTCCGCGCGTGCGACCGGTGACCCCGGCGACTTGCCGCAACCGGGTTCAGAATCGGCGAGTGAAACGCTCGAGGAACTGGAGCGCCTCGGCTACTCGGTCAGCACTAACTGGGTCAACGGAAGCCGGACGGTGCCCCTTAATCGGTGTCGGGTGGTCAGCTACCACTCGCCTGGGATCACTGAGGAAACCAACGTCGTCGGAATGGCCATCGTCATGGATGTGCTCTGCCCCGACGACGATTAGTTACCTTCGGGTACAATCCGGGCACGAAGTTTCGCCCCCCTGAAAGGACTCTGATGTCCGCCCTGACTCGACGCTCAGTGAGCGCACTCTGTGTCGCGGTAGCCGCGTCGGCGTTGGCACTCGCCCCGCAGGCTCTGGCCGACCCGCCGGCCCTCCCCGATGCCGGCGACGAATCCGCCGCGTCAACGGTGGGGGCCTACGACGACGCCAACTACGACGTCCAACTCCAGTACGAGAACGGGGTACCCGACGTCCCGCTGTCGCAGTGCACCGTGACCAACATCGACACCGCAGGAGATGAGGGCGAGCAGCCGCTGGCCTACATCACCATTAACTGCGCCTCCACCAACGGCTAAAGCCGCCTCAACTGGGCCGACTGCTCAACTGGGCGGACTGCCCGGTGGTTGTGTTGGGGGCGGAAGGATTTCCTCCGCCGGCGGCAGGAACTGCACTAGTCCCGGGGGGATGACGGCGTCCGGCGGAGGGGCGGTGCCCGCCAGCGGCAGGCCGAGTTCTTCGCGGGGCATCCGGCCCAGCGCGCCATGGAGCAGAGCCCGAACTCCCTGGAAAGCGTCGACTCGGGCGAACGGACCCGGCGCGACGCCCTGGGCCAGTGCGTAGGGGTTCTGAAGCTCGTCGCCCGGCATCCCGAAGTTCTGCGGCATGAGGAGCGAGACCGATCCGAGCAGGTCCGCGCCGGGAGCCTGGTAGGGCGCGGCACCCGGCAAAGCCGGGGTTGCCGACTGGGCCAGCACTGGGTACTGGTCTGCCCCGGCGATGAGGTCTGTGAATACGCCGGCGGGGTTGTTCCGGGTTTCCTCGGCGGCGGCGTAGGGGGAATAGGGAGCCGGGGTTTCCGGCGGGACGTCGACGGTCGGCGGTGGGACGGGGAGCGGGGGGAGCGGGGGGGCCGGGTCGGCTCCGGCCGTGGCCGCCGTCGCGACCGCTGCGGTCCAGGCCGCGAGGCCCGCGGCCAGGGCCGCTCGCCGCCATCGCGGGGAAATCGGTAGTCGGTCCATCGGTTCAGAACACCTTGGTAACGCCGTAGTAAGCCACGACGTCGTCCTCGTCGGCAGTGGAAGAAGTCAGCAACGCATACGAGCGCAGTGACGACGCACCGACGCAGTTGTCCACTTTGATGCTGATGTCCTTCAGGGTGATTCGCCCCGCTGTGCCCTTGAACGATTTCTTGTCGATCAGGACGTTGGTGACGGTGCCGGGCCGCGGTTCAACCTCGACCTGGCCCTTGACCGGGAAGGAAATCGTGCCGGGTAGGTTGAGGCCGGCGATCCCGAGGGTGCTGTTGCCGAACGTACCGCCGAGTGACCCGTTCAGTTTCACCTTGTCCATTTCGATCGCGCAGCCGATCTGGTAGCCGACTTCCAGGGATCCGCCTTCCACGGCGCCGGTTGTCTCTCCGGTGAAGGTGCCGCCGACCATGTAGGCCCGCGAGGACAGCGATGTCGTCAACGGTGCGACCGGCAACTGGGTCTCGTTCTTGGCGCCGACCGTCAGGGTTCGTCCGTCCGGGACCCTGGCGATTCCGGGGGCTTCCGATGCCACCGCGCCGGTGTCGGGGGGCGGGGCCGCGGCAGGAACCGGATCGGTGGCTGCGGCGGTGGCCAGGGGCGCCGCCTCCGCGGCACCAGGCGGAACCGGAATAGGCGCGGGATCGGTCGCCGGGTCCGCGATGGCTATTGCTGCGGTGCCCAGTCCGGCGAGGGTGAACCCCACCGCGAGCGCCACCGTGCGCGTCAAGACCGTGACCATGAGATGAAACATGGTGCTAGCCCCTTTCTTTCCGGGTCGGGTATCGCGATTGAGGCTTGGGCTAAACGGCTTTGGTGACACCGAGATAGGTCACGACATCGTCGCTGTTATCGGTCGACGCGGTGAAGGTGGCGTAGGACCGGATGAAGGACTGTCCGGCGCACCCGTCGATCTTCACCCGCAGGCCGTTGACTGATACCCGGGACTTGGTGCCTTTGAAAGACTTCTTCCCGACCGGAACGATGTTCACCACGCCTGGCTTGAGGTCGATCTTGATCTGTTGTTCCGCTGTCAGGCCGAGGAACACTGGAAAGATGGTTCCCGAGATGAACGGGATTCCAATGCCCGGGGTGATGCCCAGGGTCGAGATCGACTCGATGTCGTCCTGGATGATCCCGCAACCGATCTGATAGCCCGCATCGAGTTGACCGCCCGTGAGTTTGGTTTTGCCCGACCCCGTGATCGTGCCCATGAACGTGCCGTCGACGATGTACTCGCGCGACCACGGCGAGTTGGTCAGCGGGGCGACCGGTTCGAGGGATTCATTCGTCGCCGAGACTGACAGCACCCAACCGTCTGGCGAGGTGAGGGTTCCCGGGGCACCGGACGGCATCGGGGCAACCGGCACCGCCGGCGCCGGTGCCGGGTTGGCCACCGGCGCGATCACCGGATCCGGCGGGGGGACTGCCGGGTCGGCGGCGGCTTGGGGGCTGGCCGCGGCAAAGATCAGCAGGCTGGTTCCGGCCAAGGCGGTCAAGCGCTGAAGCATCTCGCGGGAACCTTCCGTTACGGACCTGTGACTGACTGCGTCATCGTTGGTCTTTAAGTTGTCCAACAGGTAAACAGGCCGCGAACGCCGCTAAGCCGCGAGACATCTAGCCGGAATCATGATGGCGGAGGTCTTTGCAGGTCCGAATCTCGCGGTAGTCTCGTGCCGTTCGAGGGGTGTCAATGGTGTTGGGGAGTCAGATGATTGCGCTGCGGGCTCGGATTCGAGTGAGTGTCGGTGCGGTGGCTGTGGCCCTGCCGTTGCTGGCTGGTGTACCGGTGGCGCCTGCCGATCCAACCGAGACCCCTTCGGCGGAATCCACTGATGCCGATTCGGTTTCGTCGACGACGCCGGATGGTGAGCAGATGGTTCCCTACGACGTTCCCGCTGTCGCCGAGACCGACGCGCCGATGTCGGAGGCGTGCACCCGCTTCACCGCCGCCCTGAACCTGGCTGCCGTGAACTACGAGGAATTCGCCTACGCGACCGCCGGAACGGGCAACAGCGTGGACTACCGCGATCCGAATGTGTGGCAGTCCAATGTCATTGGTCGCACCGCACTGCGCGAGGCGGCCCGCGAAGCGCTCGACGCATCCCGAACACCAGGTACTCCACCGGAGATCTCAGGCCCGATGCGTTCCTGGTCGCTGGGCGCCACCAAGCTCCTGGTGATTATGGGTCTGCGGGGTGGCGGCGATTCGCTGAACGCGGCCGCCACGGCTCTCAACGCGGACGCGCAGAGCACCCAGATGGCGTGCGCGCTAAACGCCGATCGGCCTTGACAGGCCCCTGGACGTAGCCGGCTCAGCGCCCGGCGGTCCGGATCAGCCGGTCGCCTTGCCGCCGGAGCCGCCTGCGCCGCCGACGCCGCCGCGGCCGGGCCCGGTGCCGCTGGTGCCCAGCTTGCCGTCCGCGCCGGCGGTGGCTCCGCCGTTGCCCCGGC
>Ga0164294_10006265_pt1 | contig 10181 bp, 9 predicted proteins | sample GEODES005metaG_FD_111479 | JGI IMG/M metagenome (GOLD analysis project Ga0164294, IMG submission 111479) | Oligotrophic lake water microbial communities from Sparkling Lake, Wisconsin, USA - GEODES005 metaG | ecosystem: Environmental > Aquatic > Freshwater > Lake | place: USA: Sparkling Lake...
AACGCCTCCGAGTAAGATAGATAGTCATGAAGTGCAAAGAATTCTTTTAAAACGATCGATCTAACTGCAGATAATGCTGTCTGCTTGTTCGTCAAGTCCCCCACCAGCTGTTCACCTTCTTAGGGTGAGCTCTATCAGGTGAAGTTGCCAATGAGTGCTGCTTGATGATACCCATTGCTGCAGAAACCGTCTCAATCTGGCCCAGGACATTGATCAGGACTGAATTGTTCTTCTCGAGAGCTTCTATCTGCACGTCTTTAGATTTGATGTTGTCCTTTTGTTCAGCTGTCACTTGGACGAGACGTACATTGTCCAACTGTAATCTGGATATTTCTGCACGTAGCTGAAGCTGCTTCTCCTTCAGGTCGCTTATTCGTTTCTCCTTGAGCATGATTAATTGCTTACTGTTAGCTTGAGTGTCATCTAGCTTGCGTCCGAGTGAGAAGAACTTAGCAGACAAGGCTTTATTGAGCTCCAGTGCCTCCTCCAGTTGGTGCTCCCTACGCTCGCTCTTCCCCCTCAGCTCGGATATCTGACTCTGCACCGCGGACAGCATGATACCGGTGGATTGCAGAGCCGTCCTAGACTCCGCGTATTCCTCGTTCAAGTCTCGATACAATGTGACAAGCGAGCATCTTTCCTTCAACTCTATGCTGATCCTGTTCTTGACGAGCCTGTTCTCCTCCGACAGGTCGTCTGCTGTAGGCATGTAGTCCGCACTCTGAATATCAGATCTAACAGTGCCTGAGGCAGATGATGCTTTGGCTGGCTCACTACTGTAATCGTAGTCCTGCATGGAGTGACTGGATTGGAACCGGAGCTTGGCTATCCTCGTGCGAGGGCTGGCGTAAGTACTGGTCATTGTCCAAGTTTACAACTTCCAGCGAAACGGCTGATTTCCGAAAAACAGCACAAAAACCACCTATATTTGTTTGTTTATTTTCATCCTCAAGCTTGCCAATGTCCCCAAGATCTCGCCAAGCTGCTTTTTAACGTCATGTACCCTGGCATAATCTGTATCTGTTTTACCTCCACATCTCATCTCCGTATCACTCCAATCTGTCCTGACTAACCCCTCTCAGTAATACTGTCTCCTAACTCACAGTACTACCCTAGTAATGCTGATACATCGCCTCTGCAAACCTTCATTCTTAGTAAGACATAACAGGGTTGGTTGCATTGATGTACTCAGTACTGTACTTAATTATTTTTAACGCACACATATTGGTTAAAGTACAGTATCAACTTTATTTGACGTTAAAAATCATCATAATCACTTAAAGGAACACTTTAACGTTAATGGAGAACCACTGCCCGTCTGACTACATAAGCACATCCTCACTGTTGCATGGGCGACACATCCCCCATCTGCACAGACTTAAAGCAACACAGCATGCTAATGATACCTATAGCCTCAACAGCAATCGCTCATCCGATGCAGTTGGCCACAAGAAGAGTCAGTGGATGATGATCAACTCCAATCAGCAAGAGGGTAGCATTGCTCTTCGGGAAGACAACGCTGCGTTGAAAGCCAGACTAAGTGCTGAGATGATGGAGAAGTATCTGCTTGGCGCCAAGAATAGGGAGCTACACGAGAAGATTGTGGATTCCACTAGTGCTCTGAAAACGACAAGCGATTTGCTGACTAAAGTGCACAAACAAATTGCAGAGTTGAAGGCGAAAGTGGACGCTAGAGAGAACCAACTCCATGAATCCTGGAGACTGAACAAGAGCTTAGCGACTGAGCTCATGTACTTGGAACAAAGAATTGCGGATGTCCAGGCAGACAGTGAGCGACAGATCTCCGCGCAAGACGAACAGGTGAGCGAGTTGGAGACGCTGCAGATGCAGCTACAGTCTGAGAGAGATGCAGCATGGAGGGAGAACTTTCTACTCTCCGAACTCAACTCGGAGCAGCTCGGCAGCATCGAGTCCAAGGACAGGAAAATATCCAATTTGGAGAATCACTCCTTTTCGTTACAGGAGGTCATCAGTCACATGCAGAAAATGAGCTCTGATGGGGCTGCTCCGCTTTCTCCTCAACCAGCAACGGAAAAACCATCAAAGCTTCGCTTCAACAAATGGCTATCGTAGTCTCCTACACATCGCTTCAACCAGCTTGACTGGACTAGACTATACTACACTACACATCACACTATGACCTTCTCTCTATCACTATTGTTAGTGGATGACGATTGATATTCAGTCGTAGTTATAAGGGTCGTGATTATTCAGCATTAAGAGGCAAATTCAATGCTCTACTGTACATCACTGACCTGACCATATCAATTGCTGTATGTTATCCACAACGGATAGTAGGAGCGTCATTGAACTTCAGGCAGGCAGTCTGGTCCAGTTGAATACATGTGCTACTCCTCCGAGTTGGTCAGCTATGGGAGTACCTCCACAAGACGTCTTCGTACACCTGCAGCAGCGAGGTGCGTATCGGTGAAGACAATTCGAATAAGTCTTCTTGCGCTGCTACGTATAGCCTGCGGCCTTCGCTTGTCTCCACGCAAAGAGGCTCCTCGCAGCCCTCTACATGACTCACGTCGTAAGGACTCGCACGCATGTCTATCTTCCTCGCCTTGATAGCCAGCTTCAGCGACTGCAGCAGCAGCTCAGATGACACGAAGGGGTACAGCTGGTATGCGTACTTAAAGAGGTCCATGGTGGCGTGGATGCAGCCCGGCTGCTCGAACTGTACCTGCCGCTCTCGTGACAGAGGGCTGACGATATTCAGGCCCTGCGCATCAGGATGGAAGAATCTCCAGGCATCGAAGTGAGTGCACTTCAGCTGTCCGCTGCCTCTGACGACATCATCGATGACAGACTGTGGGATCCGGAGAGACAGCTGCTCCTGATGCCTCGGCAGTAGAGTGGGCTCAGAGAGGTTGGAGCCTGAATAAAGCATGGCCCACTCGTGGAGACCGAAGCACCCGAAGAAAGGCTGCTTCAAACCAGTGGCACTCAGTATATCCCTGATTTTAGTTACGTTGATCCAACCGTACCTTCCGTCCGCTGGAGCCTTCATAAGTCGAGGGTCGTAGTAACCCTCACTCGTCGCTGTCATGAGTCTTTCTATGAGGAAAGACTTATGCTTAACTAGATCAGCATCTTCCAATAAAACATCGATGCCAGGGGAAAACTTCTTTAGATCTTTCACCGAGTATCTGTAGTACGAGTGCAAGAAGTTATAGATGGGGTCCTGAGACACGAGATGCATCCTTGACTTGAGTGAATCTCCACTAGGGTAAACGAGCTTATTCAGTTCGGAAGCATGCATTTCAGCTCTAGCCGTCCAATCCGACAGCTTGATGCTTGTCGCACCCAGACGGGTACTCGCACGACTGGCAGCAGCGACGGTGCTTGAGCCTCTCGGCGCAAGATGCATGGTGATGACTACAAATTTAATGAGTGTGAAAATATAGAAGTCTCTTCTGGAAAAAAATCCACTGCTGAAATACTCCATGGGCCTAAATGTTGCATGTTCATAACGTTATCATCACAAGTGATGCAACTGAAGTCGTCAGTTAACTTACGTACTTTATGTTACAAGTCTCTGCCCTGTCGGGTATTTTATTAGCCTAATTGGCGCAATGCCCTATGGGTCTTCTGTCAATAAACGCCAAGTCGGATTCAACCCGTCCTTGGTTAAATTGATGAACTAAAGTTGACCAAAGTTAACTTTCTTCGTTCCGAGGTCATCTGTGCTGTCATGCCGCCGACGAGTAATGCCCATGTGTTGCAGAATTCATGGATCATATGGGAACTGAAGGAGAAGCAGCAGAATATGGATGTGAGAGACGTTCTGTGCACGGAACCGTAGCATATAACTTACCCTCTGATCGATATCTTGCATTGTTAACTACCTTAGGGTAAAGACTACAGCAACCTACTACGTGAGATTTGCGATTTTGATTCTGTTGAAGACTTCTGGAAGTATTGGATGTTTATTCCGAAACCGAGGTGAGCGACAAGCTGATACGAGCTGATTAAATGTACTCAAGTAACTTGTCGTATGAATTGAATGAATACTTCTACTGTATGCAGCGAAGTGTTCGGAGACGGAAATACAAGAATAGTTGTGGAAGGCAGGACAATCAAAGCTTTCGGACTGTTTAAGAAGGGTATCCAACCTGCATGGGAGGACCCGGCGAACAAAAATGGGATGGAACTAGTGGCGATAAAGACGTTGACTTCGGAAGTTTTGGATCAGTTTTGGGAGAATCTAGTGCTGGGATTGATCGGGGAGACAATTGATGAAGGTGATGAGATATGCGGATGTAGAATAGTGAACCAGTCACGGAAAGCAAAACCAACTTATAAAATCGAGCTTTGGTTACGCTCATCTGATGAGTCAATATGCAGCAGGATCAAGACTAAGCTTTGCGATGCCCTAACGGACAGTGATGGGAATAAATCTCACGGTAAGTTGAAAGCTCCCGAGTTCGAAATAGTGAAGCGCAAATAAATTCAGTTATACAGTATTGTAACCCAGAAGAGCGGCCTCGATGTATGCAGTATGTACAGTAGCTTGTTTAGTGTGAGTGAGTCAACTCATTGCATCTCACGCGTTATCAGGAGAATGTCCAATAACTTACGTAACTTAACTAACTTTACTTCGCAAGTTAACTTAAAGTAATAAAGTTACAACAAGTTAAAGTTAATTGAGGACGAGTCATTTGATGTTAGCGGAATGGCATGAGTTGAGGAAGGCAATCACGTGTTCTATCTGCCTGGATTACTTCGATGTGCCAGTCACCTTGGCTCCGTGCGGCCACACCTACTGCTCCGCGTGCATCAGCACTCACATGCGCAGTGGAGGAGGAACGAACAGCATACCAGCAGCTGCAGGGGAATTTTCATGTCCAATCTGTAACGTGAGGGTGACCAAGAGGAGCATCATGCATGAAACTAGCTCCAACCGACTGCTGCTGTTGCTAGAAGAGCTGGTAGATAGCGTTGGTCTGCTCAGCAACATAAGTGAACCGCTACCGGTGACGGAGCTGCACATCGGACCGTGTCAACTTCCTGATGCTACAGACTCTATAGTCTTACCGAATGGTATGTATATTGGAAATGATTTAGACCATCACATCAGGGATGTCAGTGTTAAAGTTGTTACCACCACTAACGTAATGGGAGATGCTTCCATTATCGATGCTAAACAACTCATTATCGATGATACGGAGGTGGCATATAAGCAAAGTTATGACGCGATGGTGGAGGACAGACTATATGTTGAAACGGCGGTAACAGATGTTTTCCCCGTCGATGCATTGGTTGTCGTTGCTGCGCGAACATGGGCCGGGATCAACAAGCTCGGAGGGACTGCTAGGGTACTCGCCTACAGACCGGATGCTAGCAGCGGGGAGCTCAGACATGTGTATGATGTCAAGTATGTGCTCGACAACACAGTTGACCGCGACGTCCTTGCAGCCTTTCTGCAACCCTACCGTGACTTGGATCGGAAGGCGCGCGGTGTTCGCTCGAGACCAACCAATGGTGCAGACATTTCAATGAGCAACAGTCTCGAAAGCTGTGGAAATAAAGTCCAGCATGCTGCTGTGACATCCGGTCTGTGGGGTAATGAGGTGGTTGTGGTTCGTGGTGCGAAGCGAAGGCGGAGTAGCGGAGCTTCCCTGACAGTACATGTAGATAAAGAAAACCGAGACCCATTGAATGATTCTCACTGTATGCAAGACCGCGTCCAGTGCAAGGTCAACGACGACATCAGGAGGGCGATCAATAGGAAGGCTCCCACTAGCTGTGACCGCCCGTCCGCGAGGCCTCGTATGGTGCTCCTGGCATCCGGACTGAGCTCACCGACCCTGCAGAAGATCCAGACCCTCGCTGACCAGTTTTCATCCGAAGTCACCTTAACGACCCAATTCGACAGCACCGTCACTCACTTGATCGTATCAGCCAATAAGGAACAGGTGGTAAAGAACAGAACCATGAAGTACGCGAAGGCGATAGTATGTAAGAGATTGGTTCCTTCTGCGGTGCGTTGCAGATTGCTGCTGTTGCTTTACTGACGGACGGGGGATGCATGTTGTTGTTGCAGGTGGTCTGTGGATACTGTCCGCGACATGGGTCCTGGAATCAATAAGGAAGGGTGCTCTTCAGCTGGAAGATTCCTATGAAATTAGGAGGACTGTGAAAGATTGCGAAGAGAATGCTCCGAAACGGGCCAGATGTGCAATCCAAGCGAACTCTGCCGATGCAGTAGCTCTAAAGTCTGAAAATCAGTGTCAAGCCGGATTATTCAGTGGACTAGCTGCAGTACTGTATGGAGACTTCCCCACGCCTGGCCCCCCTATGTCGGACATCTCTTTTCTCCTCCAGCATAGTGGATGCATTGTATACCCGTCGATAGATCAACTTTTAGCTGGAGAAGCTACTGGATGCATCGAGGGAAAAGATGGACAACATTGTGAACTGCAATGCCGTCGATGTTTAGTGGTCTACAGTTGCGTTCGAAGTAAAGAGGAGCTGCAGTTGCTCGCATCACAGCGGACGGAAGTATCTTTACTTGCTGTTGTGCCGTACATGTGGGTGCTGGATAGCGTGACGAACTACAAGCGTCAGAGCATATCCGACTCTTGGTAAGGTAAAGGTAATTTAAGTTACTGTACGATGGTCGTTGCCGTTACGAATATCTTGTCCGTTAAGTTCTATTAGCGTCTTTGACAGTGCTTGGTGAAATGTAAGTGTAACGCTTTATGGTACAAAAGGTCTGTCACCAGTGAGCTAGCTTATCTTCAGGGAAGGTGATGAGGACCCTCAGATGTCTCCCATCTAAGTTTATCTTACATCACCGGTAGCCACCCTGTCCTTCGAGTTCTATTAGATTTGAATTAGCTCGGTCATGTTTAGCCAGAGTCCCCGCATGGACACCACCCTACCTACGGTCCTCAAGAAGGGCTCAAAGAAGAAAGCCAAGAAGTCCAAGTCACACTCCTCAGAGCAGAGCCTAGCAAAGATGCTGACCGCTTATACGGACTCACTGCATCGCCTAGAAGCGCAGAGACCAGATCCAGATGTATGGATGAGTGGCACATTACTTTTGATAGTCTGCAATACTGCGATCACTTCAATCCATCTCATATGTTAGTCCTATATCCATGTTACTACTTCAGGCTACAGCTTCTGTCAACGGCAACATCGGGCTGCTCAGGGCGCAATTGGCTCAAGTGATCGAGGAAAAAAACGAGTTGAACAGGAAGTTCATTGAGTCGAGGAAAGCGCTACAGTCCACGGGTGAGCTTCTACTAAAAGTACACAACCATACGTTGGAGTTGAAGAATGAGAGGAACGAGCACAAGGCGAAGCTGGAGGGTTTGAGCGTGCTGAACAAGGCTCTGAACGAGAAAGTGGTCGAAATGTCCACCAAGCTGGAGGAGATTAATGCCGATGGGGGAATGAGCAAAGCGACGATAACAGATTTCGTGGAGAAGCTGCTGTCAGTGAAGGAAGAGCATATTCGGGCCATCGAGCAGCAACAGGTGCAACTGCAGACGGAGATGTCTAAGCTGCGCAAGGAGAACAGCGATCTGTTGGAGGCCCAGAGGGAGCAGCAGGAGCTCATCCTCACGACGGAGCAGAAGATAGCCACGTTGGAGAAGTTCTCAGCTCTGGAGAGGATATCGAGTCTGGAGAAGCTGACGTCTAGTCTGGAGGCGTCCCGACTAGGGGTAGAGCAGGAGCGATATGAGTGGAACGCGGCTCATCCCCCGCCTCGGACGGACGCCCCTCTCCCGGACTCGGGCGCCCAGTTCAGACCCCCGTCAAGTGAGAAGCCATCCAGTGCTATTCAAAGCCCGCGGCGGAGCGTCAACACTCTGTCGATGCAGGAAGTCGAGCAGTCATCTATCTCTGTCCACCAAGCGTCGATAGCCACCATAGCGCCCACTATACAACAGCTATCATCTACCGAGTCCTCATTCATACAACTATCGTCTACCGAGTCCTCATTCATACAACTATCGTCTACCGAGTCCTCATTCATACAACAGCCACTGTCTACCGAGTCCTCATTCATACAACAGCCACTGTCTACCGAGTCCTCATTCATACAACAGCTATCGTCTACCGAGTCCTCATTCAAACAGCAGCTATCAACGCCCCTGGAGCCATCCACTGCTCCTATTTTAGAAGATGCAGCATCCTCAGTGACGTCGACAGAGTACGCAGCAGCTATTCCGATGACCCTTCCCCTTGCTGTATCTGTAGCGGGTCCAGAAGATGATGCGCTCAGGGACGATAGAACAGAAGAGCAGCTAGTGTCCCCCTCCCCAGTGCAATCCACTCCTACAGCTGCTATTGCACAAGAAAGCCTACCCTCAGAAGACTGCTATGAACCGTCGAGTGGTGGGACGTTGCATGCCTCTAGTCTTAGCGGATCCTTTGAACCATCCACAGCGAGCAGAGCAGTCGTGTTACTGAGTCCAATCGTAGCAGCTGTAGCAGAAGCTGGGACCAGTCCTAGTCCTAGTGGAGCAGCAGGGACCGTGGAGCAGCAGTTCCTCCGACAGGGCGGGCTGCAGAAGAGGAAGCAGTCGCTGGTGGAGCGGGCAGTCAGCCAGGTCTTGTGGCCGGGCTCCCTGTCTACTCCTATGAGCGAGGCAACGGACTCTTCTGCTCCAGAGTCGTTATCTGCGATGATTACCCTGAGTGAGATTGTAGCCAAGTATGCCGACCCCAGTTGGAAGACTGCCTTCGCCAGACAGCCCGATGAGGATGACCCCAGCTACAAGGAGCGCCTGCTCAGGTGTAAGAAGGCGATGAAGAAGGACATCTTCTCCTGGTCCAAGTCCTTCGTCCTGGAGCACCGCAGGGCTCCCTCCAAGGAGGACAAGAAGAGCTTCGGACAGGACGTGTTCAAGGTCTACAGCCAGGTGAGCTGCAGCTGTTGCTTATCTGTCGCATATACATCGTTGGCTTATATAGTGTACCTCTGATGAACAGCTTGGCAAGGTAATGAAGGACCAAGGTATGGGTGGAGCCGACGATTGAGCAGCTGCTGTCGCCTGTCAAGACGAGACCGACCGGTCAGGACCTCCAATCCAGTAGCCACTGACCAGAAGACAGCGCACCATTTGTAATATGGCACCTTCATGTAGTTACATAGTTGCACATCTACATTACACATTATTCATACAGTTACTACCGCGTTAAGCATGCTATTCATGTCATGAGCTGCTTGAGCGGCAGCGCTTCTTCTTTGACAAGCTGCATCTCCAGTGCGGCCTCCTCGGTCGTCTGAGACCCCTCCTTGCTGATCCCCCAGCTGCGCAGCAGAGCGCTTTCCGTGGATGGCTCTTCCAGCGAGTTGTTCTCGGTGTACAATGACTCCTGGGATACAGCTTGCACGTCGATCCTCGTCGTCGTACTATCTGATGACAATGACTGCTGCTTGACTAGGTTTGCATCTGCCGGAGAAGTAACAATCCTGACATGGCTGCTGTCCGTCCCCGCTGCTGCTGCTGCTGTCGCGGGAGTCTTGACCCGCTCGTTGTCTGAAGCCGCGGTCCTCGAGCGACTGGCTTTCGATGGAGTCCCCTTGCTCTTGTCGTACTTCTTGACGAAGGGATCGTCCAAGCTCCCCGAGTACTGCCCGACGAAGCTCGACGAGCTGCTCATGAAGTCGTCGATGTGTTTTAGCTGCTCCGCCAAGAAGTCGCGATGCTTCACGGATGCCTTGATGTTTGGATCGGCCGTGGAAGGGTTACTGGTAGCGGTTGCATCAGAGCTACCCCCCGGTAGAGACAGCCGCTCCCCGTCGACGTCCTCCATACCGATTACACTGCCATTGGGACTCAACAGAGCTCGGAAGCTTTGCGCATCCTTAAGCTTCTTCCTTCGGGATCGCTCCTTCGTGATAGCTTTCAACTTGGACGGAAGGATCACCTTGCCGTTGATCGTGTAAGGGACCTCCGTAGCATACGCCCCATTCTTCTGAAACTTGTCGTTGGATTGCTTGCCATATCTAGTGCCGAAAATACTCTCCGATTGGGCTGATGCCTTATTGGATAGGATTCCACTTTGCTGGTCAACGAGTTTCAGCTTCTGCTGCGCATTGATCAAGTGCATCAAGGGATGCTGGTCCTCCAAGTTGGGATTCAAAGAAATCTCCTTGAAGAAATTGCGCTCTCTCTCAGCTATTGCACTCTTTA
>Ga0164294_10006267_pt1 | contig 10180 bp, 8 predicted proteins | sample GEODES005metaG_FD_111479 | JGI IMG/M metagenome (GOLD analysis project Ga0164294, IMG submission 111479) | Oligotrophic lake water microbial communities from Sparkling Lake, Wisconsin, USA - GEODES005 metaG | ecosystem: Environmental > Aquatic > Freshwater > Lake | place: USA: Sparkling Lake...
CGGCTGCGGTGGGGATATTTTCGCTCCACGTCATCGACGAGACCGACGTCGACGGCGGTCTCGTTCCTGCGGAGGCCGACTCCGCCGGGCGTTTCACGGGCATGGGTCATCACGCGCACGAGCGTCGACTCATCGACATTGAAATAGACGAAGATCGGGTCGATCGACACGATCGTGGTGAGCGTGGTCTGGTCCTGATTGACGAGGTTGCCGATCTGGAACTGGGTGCGGCTGATTTGGCCGGTGATGGGCGCGGTGATCGAGCAGAACTCGACATTGAGTCGCGCAACCTCCTGCTGGGCCCGGGCCGCGGCCAGCGCACCGGTGTTTTCTTCGAGCCTCGCCTTGTAGCTGTCGTATTCCTGCTGGCTCGCAGCCCCCTTGGCCGCGAGCTTGCCGTAGCGGTCGACCTGCACTTCGAGGAATCGGCGCTGGCCGACGAGTTGCTCGACCGTGCCAACAGCCGAGGCAAGCTGAGCGGCATAGGGCCGCGAGTCGATCTCGTAGAGCAGATCCCCCTTGGTGATGAATTGGCCGTCGCGAAAGGCGACCTTGGTGAGGTAGCCGGTGATCCGGCTGCGGATGTCAACGAGGAGTTCCGCGTCGATGCGGCCGGTCACGTCCAGATACTCCGGCACCATCACGGGCTGCGGCCCGGTGACCATCACCTCGGTGGCTGCCGGGGCGGCCACGGCTGCTGGCGCCGCGGGCCGGCCACAGCCGACGCCGGCGACGAGTTGACTGGCAGCGAGTACGGCCGCCGCCAGCGACACCCGGGAAATGTTGGAAGATGACGGGCGGCGCAGCATGGTCGTCGACCACACATCGTTGGAGACGGGAATCAAGGTCGTGACGGTGGGGAGCATCGCATGGCCGCCTGTCTATGTTTGGAAGAGTCTATTTCGCGAAGGCCATATCTCGCTACAACACCGGAAAAGACCCCATCCCATTCCGCCATGGAGGCGACAATCGGCATCGCTGTCGATATAACTGGCCGGCGTTCACCACACTGCGATTTCGTTTTCCTTTCTCCTTTGTTTCCGCAGGAGCACCCCTTTCGATGGCAGCCGCACACAGCACTGGTTCCGAGGCATTTCCCGGCATCACAAAGATCCGCTATGAGGGCCCCGCCACGAAGAACATGCTGGCGTTCCGCCATTACGATCCCGACGCGGTCATCGAAGGGAAGACGATGCGCGACCACCTGCGGTTCGCCGTTGCCTACTGGCACAGCTTCCGCGGCACCGGCAGCGACCCGTTTGGTGCGCCGACCATGATCCGCCCCTGGGAAAAGGGCGGGGACACACTCGAGGGGGCATTGGCCCGCGTCGAGGTGGCGTTTGAGTTCATGGAGAAGCTCGGTGTCGGCTTCTATTGCTTCCACGACCGCGACGTCGCCCCCGAGGGCAAGACGCTCGCCGAATCCCACGCGAACCTCGACGCTGTGGCGGCGTCGCTCAAGACGCACCAGGAGAAGACCGGCATCAAGCTCCTCTGGGGCACGGCCAACCTGTTCTCGAACCCACGCTACGTCCACGGCGCCGCCACCAGTTGCAACGCGGAAGTCTTCGCCTATGCCGCTGCGCAGGTGAAGAAGGCGATGGAGGTCACCCATTCGCTCGGCGGCGCAGGCTATACGTTCTGGGGCGGCCGCGAGGGCTACCAGTGCCTGTGGAACACCGACATGAAGCGGGAGGTGGACCACCTCGCCCGGTTCATGCACATGGCCGTCGATTACGCAAAGGAGATCGGCTTCACCGGGCAGTTCTACTTCGAGCCCAAGCCCCGCGAGCCCACCAAGCACCAATACGACTTCGACTGCGCCACCTGCATCAACTTCCTGCGGGCTCATGGCTTGGAAAAGCACGTGAAGATGAACATCGAGACCAACCACGCCACGCTCGCCGGCCATGAGATGCAGCACGAACTGGAATATGCCGGCATGCAGGGCTTTCTGGGCTCGATCGATGCCAACACCGGCGACACGCTCGTGGGCTGGGACACCGACCAGTTCCCGACCAACATCTATCTCACGACGCAGATCATGTATTCGATCCTCACCTACGGCGGACTGGCCCCCGGCGGCGTGAACTTCGACGCCAAGGTTCGCCGCGAGAGCTTCGAGCCGGTCGATCTCTTCCACGCCCACATCGGTGGCATGGACGCCTTCGCCCGGGGCCTGAAGATCGCCGCGGCGATGCGGGCCGACGGGGCGATCCAGAAGCTCGTCGACGAGCGATATGCCAGCTGGTCGGGCCCGCTGGGCAAGCGGATCGAGGCGGGCAGTGAGAGCTTCAAGACCCTCGAAAAGGAAATGCTGGCCAAGGGCGAGGCCACGGCCTGCACGAGCGGCCGGCAGGAACTCTTCGAGAACGTCATCAACACCTATCTGTGAGCCGGTGCCGGGAAACGCCCAAAGACACGCTGTCCCATCGCTTCCGCTCCGGGCTTCTTGTCGTACGTTCCGCCACCGTCGACGGTGGCGGAACGCCGCAATAAAAGCCCTCGGCGGAAGCCGGGGGACTCCGGGTGGAAACACCATCCCGCACGCCATGCTCACGCGGGGCCGGTGACCGGTGCGACCACGCGTTCGAGGGCGTGGCGGATCCTGGCGAGCCGCTCGGGGTCGACCACTTTCTTGCCTGCCTCGTCGGTGACGTGGAACGCGTCTACCACCTGGTCGAGATAGGTGCCGATCTTCGCCGACCGCACCGAGAGCCCTTCTTCGAAGATCGTCCGCGCAATCGCGTAAAGCAGGCCGACCGAGTCGAGGGCGAACACCTCGAGGATCGTGGCGTGCGCAGAACTCTCGTTGTCGAAGCGAACGCGGGCCGGCGCGGTGGCCCCCGGCGTCGGTAACGGTGCAAACGGATTCCAACGACGCGTGAATGATGGGGATTGATCCGCCTTGACGGCCGCGCGGATGGCGGCCCCGATCTCCGCCAGCCGTTCCGCCGGCGGCTCGCCCGCATAGTCAGGATCCTGGACGATGAAGTGATCGAGCACGAGCCCGCGGTCGAGCGTGTGGATGTCGGCGGCGAGAATCTCCAACCGCTGGCTGGTGAGGGCACCGGTAAGCCTGTGAAACACACCGCGGGCGACCGATTCCCGTGTCGCCACGGTGACGGCCACGGTGCCGTTCACTTCCTGCCAACGCGTGCCCACGAACATGCCCTCCGCAGCCAGCCGCGACAGCTTTCCCAACTCCTCGATCACATGGGCCGGCTCCGTATTTTGGAGATAGGACAGCGGCAACTGCCGGGCGAACTGCACGACACCATCGTCGGCATGGCGGGCCGCAAGCAGTTCGTCGAGCCCACGGCGATGGCGTTCGGCCGCCACCGACGGGCTCTCGCCATCGAGGGTGCCGAGCGTGCGGAAGTAGAGTTCGCCAAGCAGATCGGTCTTCCACCGCGTCCAGACTCCCGGCCCGACGGCGCTGACATCGGCCGCGGTCAGCACGGCGAGCATCCGCAGCACCTCCGGCGAGCCGACCTCGCGGGCGAACCGCACCACGAGACTGTCGTCGTCGGTGTTGCGCCGGAATGCCTGATGCGCCATCGTGAGATGCTTGAGCACAAGGAACTCGATGATCTCGGCCTCGTCGGCAGGCAGGCCGAAGCGGGCTGCCACATCGCGGGCCATCCGCGCCCCCAACTCGCTGTGGTCCTCGACAAACCCCTTGCCGAGGTCGTGAATCAACAGCGCCAGGAGCAGGGGCCGCTTGCGGTTGAGCTGCCGCCAGGTGTCGCCCAGCCAGCCGGTCTCGTCCTGCAGTTCGGCCGCCCGCTCGACAGCCACGATGCAGTGCTCGTCGACCGTGTATTTGTGGTAGTTGTTGAACTGCAGCAGATTCCGGGCATGCGCAAACTCCGGGATGAGGATCTCGAGCGCCCCCACCTCGTGCAGCCGCCGCAGGGCATACCCCAGCCGCTGCGGCCGCGCAAAGAGGCCGAGGAAACGCCGCCTGGCCTCGGCCGTGGCGGGCAACCCCGCCACCTGTCCGCGCACGGCGGCCCATGTGGCTGGGTCGATCGGCAGGTCATAGACCGTCGACAACTCCACCAGCCGCACGATTGAGTCGAGGTCTCCCGTCACCCGCGGCAGGCTGCCGGCAACGGCCGCGACATCACTGGGCCCGACACGAAACAGTCCGTCGACCCGGTTGCCGAGGACACCGGCGACGAAGGTCCGCGCCGGGGTGGGCCTGTGGAGGCTGGCAACGAGCGTCTCGGCCACCTGAGCGACCCCCCGCGTGTGCCGGAAGTAGTCCCGCATGAACCGCTCCACACCCAGCAGACCGTCCTGAGACTCGATGCCGCGGGCCTCAGCGATGCGGAGTTGTTGATCCCGGGTGAGTTCGTCGGCAGCCTTGCCGGCCGCCAGATGCAGATCGTTGCGGAGCTGCGTCAGAAATTCAGCCGCGTCGCGGAGCGTCTCGGCATCGGCCCGCGACAGGTGACCTGCGAGTGCCAGTGTGTCGAAGGCAGACTCGCCCCAGAGCACCCGGCCCAGCCAGCGCACCATTTGGATGTCCCGCAGGCCACCGGGCGACCGCTTCACGTTCGGCTCCAACAGCGCTACCGTCTCGCCATACTTGATCGACTCGCTGCGGCGGGCGGCAACGAGGGCCCGGGCCTGCCGCGACTGACTCCGCTGCACAAGGCCCCGGAGCCGCGTTTCAAGCCGTGCGACCAGATCGGCATTCCCTGCCAGCGGCCGGCATTCAAGCAGTGAACTGAGAATCGTGGGATCGGCGGCGGCGAGGCGGCAGGCCTCGTCGATGGTCCGCACGCTCTGGCCCACCTCGGCGCCGGCGTCGAAGAGGTCCTGAAGGAGTCGCTTGGCAGCAGCGGCAACCGGTGCCGCTGCTGCGCGGTCATGAAGCAGCATCAGATCAATGTCGGAAAAGGGGGCCATCTCGCGGCGGCCGTAGCCGCCATGGGCAACCAGCACCGCATGCCGACGGAGCGTGGCAGACGCTGCCGCGGGCAGGTCGGCAAGGACGGCGTCCCAGAGCCCGACGACCAGCGCATCACACAACTCGGTGGCGAGGCCGCAGGTCTGGATACCCGGAGCGCCGGCGGCATGCTGCGCGGCGATCCGCTGTCGGAGCGCGACCAACTCGGCCGCCGCCCGCGTGACGGCGGGGCTGAAGATGGTCGCTGCGGTCGTGGCAGGGCCATCGGTCATGGCGACGGATGCCATGGATCGTCAGCAACGTTCTCCCGGCGATTGGCGACACGGGCCATCACGAAGAGCAGGTCACCCAAACGGTTCAAATACTCGATCGCGTTGGCGGGAATCGTCGTTTCCAGCCGGCTGGCCAGCGTGACCACGCGACGTTCGGCCCGCCGGCAGACCGTGCGGGCGACATGGAGGGCCGCCGCCAGCGGTGTTCCGGTCGGCAGGATGAAACACTTGAGCGGCTCGATCAGTGTCTCATGCTGGTCGATTTGTCCCTCCAGATACGCGACGTGATCCGTCGTGATCCGCTCGTCAACGGCCCCGGGCGTCGCCAGTTGGGCGCCGAGATCGAACAGCTCGCACTGGACGCGACGCAGGAGTGGGTCGAACGCAGCCGCGGCCGGCAGCGTGCGGACCAGCCCGAGATGGCTGTTGAGTTCGTCGACCGTTCCGAAGGCCTCGATCCGCGCATGGTCTTTTGCCACCCGGGGACCGCCAAAGAGGCCCGTCTCTCCCGCATCACCGGTCTTTGTGTAGATCTTCATGCCTTCAGCGTCTCCTGCTGGTTTTGTTCCTGATCCGGCAACCCATCGGTCTCTGTCTGGTGTCGCATATACTGGGCGGCATGAACAAAACCTTCAATCCGTCTTCCTGCCACGCATGGTTTTGCGGGCTGGCATGTCTCCTGCCCTTGTCGGCCTTCGCCGCCGATCCTGCCCAAGGCATCCCCGCGACCCAAGGCATCCCCGCGAGCGGTGTGCCGGCCGGCACCCAGTCACCGCTCGAGCGGCGATTCCTGTCGGCACCTGTGCAGGTCACCAACGGCATGCCGAAAGCGGGCGAGGGGTATTTCGCTCCCGATGCCCGGCGGGTCTGCTACCAGGCGGTGCCCGCCGACTATCCGTTCTACCAGATCTTCGTGCAGCCCTTCGACGCTGTGGCCCCGCGGCCGGCGGTGCCGATTCGGATCAGCACCGGCCGCGGCCGGACAACCTGCAGCTGGTTCTCTCCCGACGGCACGCACCTGCTCTTTGCGTCGAGCCATCTCGATCCACAGCTCGATGCCACGGAGTCTGCGGCGCGGGCGCAGGCCGAGGAGGACCGAAAAACGGGTCGACGGCGGCGATATCAGTGGGACTTTGATCCACAGACCGACATCTTCACGGCCAGTCTCACGGCAGCCAAGGGCGATGGCCGCCAGCCGGCCGCAGGCAGCGGCCTCGTCCAACTCACGCATGAGCCCGGCTACGACGCCGAGTGCTCCTTCTCACCGGACGGCAGCGAGATCCTCTTCGTCAGCGATCGCGACGGCGACCCCGACATCTACGTGATGGATGCCGATGGCAGCAACGTCCGCCAACTCACAGACCAGCCCGGCTACGACGGCGGCCCGTTCTTTTCCCCCGATGGCCGCTTCATCGCCTACCGGACCGATCGCCTCGAAAAAGACATGCTGCAGATACACGTCATGCGGGCCAACGGCTCGGGTGACGTCGCGCTGACTAGCGGGCAGGGGGTGCGCTGGGCACCCTATTGGCACCCCACGAAGCCGTGGCTGATCTGGACCGGCGCCGATCACTCCGATCCCACCACACGCCCCAACTATGATCTCTGGGTCGCGCGGTATGCGGCGGAGGGCGATACCGCCAAGGGGGCTCGGGCCGGTTTCAGCATCGGCGCGCCGCTTCGGATCACCGACCACGAAGGGGCCGACGTGCTGCCCGCATTTTCGCCCGACGGCACGCTGCTCATGTGGACCGCCAGCCGTGGGGGCGACAGCGGTGGCCGGGCGGCGACGAGCCAGTTGTGGGTGAGCCAAATCGATGCCGCCGCAATCGACGCGGACTTGGACAAGAACGGCTTGGATAAAGACGTTTTCGATAAAGACGTTTTCGACAAAGACGTTTTCGACAAAGACGTTTTCGACAAAGACGTTTTCGACAAAGACGTTTTCGACAAAGACACACGAAACGCTCCCACCAGCCGCGAGCCTCTTGCAGAAGGGATATCTCAGCGATGAGTCACGCCACGCCCCCAGTGGGTTCGAACGCGATTGCCATGATCGGCGGCGGCCAGATGGCGCTGGCGCTGGCCGAGGGATTCTGCCGGGCCGGGTTGCTCAAGCCGTCCGACATCACGGTGCACGACCCCGTTCCAGCCGCGCGGGAACGACTCGCGGCGCGGATGCCAGGAATCGGCTTTGCAGACAGCGGTGCCGGGGCGGCCGCCGCGGCCCGCATCGTGTTTCTCGCCGTCAAGCCACAGCAGGCGGCTGCGGCAGCCCGAGAGTTTTCGGCAGCCCTCGCTCCCGATGCGGTCGTCGTCTCGATCGTGGCCGGCCTCACGCTGCACACCCTGGCCGAACTGACGGGCCGGCGGAGCGTTGTCCGCGTGATGCCCAACACTCCCTGCCTGGTCGGTCGGGGTGTCTCGGTGGTCTGCCACACGCCCGAAGTGCCAGCAGCCGTGCTCGCCCGCGTGTTGGAACTCCTGGCAGCGGTGGGACGCGTGCACGAGGCGGATGAGTCGCTCATGGACGCCGTGACCGGGCTGTCGGGCTCGGGCCCCGGATTCGTGGCCTTGCTCGTCGAGGCGTTGGCCGACGGTGGTGTGAAGGCCGGCCTGCCGCGGAGCCTGTCGCTCGCGCTCGCGACCGAGACGCTCTCCGGCACGGCGGCACTTCTGGATCAAACGGGAGAACATCCCGCCCAGATCAAAGACCGTGTCTCGAGCCCCGGAGGCACGACGATCGCCGGCCTCGCCGTGCTTGAGCAGCGCGGCGTTCGCGGTGCGCTGATCGACGCGGTGGTGACCGCCGCCGCCCGCGCCCGCGAACTTGGCACGTGAATGCCCCGCTTCTTGGCCGCGCCGCAGCCTACTTCTTGCCGGCCTTCTTGCCGACCTTCTTGCCAACCGGGCTCTTGGCGACCTTCTTGGCAACCTTCTTGGCCGTCTTGGTGGGGGCCGTCTTGGTGGGGACGGGCTTGAGAGCCGCCTTCACCGCAGCGGGCTTCTTGCTGGCAGCGGACTTGGCGACCGTCTTCTTGGCTGCCTTTTTCGCGGTCTTCTTACCGGTGGCCTTTGCCTTGCCTTTCGCCGCACCAAACGCATCGCTCCAACCCTCGGCATAATTGCCATTGCTACCTACGCGGATGACCGACATGCGAATACCTCTTTGACTTCTTTGGTGTGAAGGCTCTGAGTCTCAGGCCACGATGCCATCGACAGAGCGATCGCTGAACCTGCGGTGTTCGTAGCGGTCACTGGCTGGCGGTGTCAAGCGAGACACTTCGCTCATGCCTTGGCCGGGCCCCTCACGAGATGGTCCGCAGCCACGATCTCAAGCGCCACGATGCCGATGGCAGACGGCAGCGGGCCGCGGGCCGGAACGTGCTCGATGGTGGAGGCCGCCGTCACCGCGATAGCCGCCGTCACCGCGATCATGAGTTCGTTGCGATCGCGGAGGAGCGGCGTGATGTCCTCTGCCCAGCGGTGCGTGCCGGCGAGGAGCGGGGGCAGGCGCACGGCGTTGACCGCGATCTCGGCCGCGACAGCGGGCCCCGTGACGACCAACAGCACGCGATCGCCCGGCTCGAGCCCGGCGGGCCGGCCAAACCGCCGCGTCCAGACTCTCCGGCCGTCCGCCGCGGCCGGAGCGGGAGGCTCCCAGGCGGCCCCCAAATGAATCTCGTGGTGGTGGTCGTGCATGAGGGCCTGCTATACTCTTCGGCTCTTCAGAATAGCCCGTTCCACGAGTGATACCCGAACTACCGCCGCACACAAAGGAGCACACACCATGGGAAACGCCCTACAGTTCACCGACGAAAATTTTCAGCAGGAAGTGCTCGACTCTCCCGTGCCGGTGCTCGTGGATTTCTGGGCCCCGTGGTGCGGACCGTGCCGGATGATTGGACCGACGATCGAGGAACTCTCTGCCGAGAATGCCGGCACATTTCGCATCGGCAAGGTGAACGTCGACGAAAACAACCAGTTGGCGATGACCTACAACGTCGCAAGCATCCCCACGATCATGATCTTCCAGGGCGGCCGGCTCGTACAGCAGTTTATGGGCGTGCAGCCGAAGGCAAAGCTTCAGCAGGCCCTCGACGAGGCGAAGTCGGCCTGATCGGCCCTCATTTTCAGGCCCTGCTTGAGCACGCTTTCAACGTGCTCAAGCAGGGGCTCCTGTGGCCCTTACCGACTCGCCGACTCCATCTCCGCCACATCCACAAGGTGATTGCTTCGGTGATTACTTCGGTGATCGCTTTGATGGTCGCTCGGACTCGGGTGCAGCGGGGTCGAGTACCTGCGGTTCCGCACGGGTGAAGCAGCCTGGATCTGCGTGAAAGTCCGTTCGTCGACGAACCCCGAGAGTTGGGCATGCAGGCCTGGTTCGCGGAGCTTCTCCACCGCCTTGGCCTCGATCTGGCGGACACGCTCCCGCGTCACGTCGAAAAGCGAGCCCACTTCTTCGAGGGTGTAGCTGTATCCGTCCGCCAGTCCGAAGCGGAGTCGGATAATCTCCCGCTCCCGGTAGGAAAGGCCGTCGAGCGCCCTTCCGATGACCGACTTGAGCGCCTGCTGGTTGACCGCCTGGAGCGGATCATCGATCCGCTGGTCGCTGACAAACTCGCCCACGGCACCGTCGTCACTCTCGCCGAGCGGCTGATCGAGCGAGACCGGATGCCGCGACATCCGCCAGATGCAGTGGGCATCCTCGACGGAGAGTCCTGTCAGTTCCGCCATCTCTTCGATGTTTGGCTCGCGGCCATGACGCTGGACAAACAGTCGCGATGCATTCCGCAGCTTTGTGATCATATCGACCATGTGCACCGGCACCCGGATCGTGCGGCTCTGATCGGCAATCGCGCGGGTGATCGCCTGTCGGATCCACCAGGTGGCATACGTTGAAAACTTGAAGCCGCGGGCATGCTCGAACTTGTCGACCGCCCGCATCAGGCCGGAGTTGCCTTCCTGAATGAGATCCAGAAAA
>Ga0164294_10006268_pt1 | contig 10179 bp, 8 predicted proteins | sample GEODES005metaG_FD_111479 | JGI IMG/M metagenome (GOLD analysis project Ga0164294, IMG submission 111479) | Oligotrophic lake water microbial communities from Sparkling Lake, Wisconsin, USA - GEODES005 metaG | ecosystem: Environmental > Aquatic > Freshwater > Lake | place: USA: Sparkling Lake...
AGCGATGTCACGAAATCGGGAAATGACGGCATCGACGACCTCATCCTGAAATTACCTTCCCGACCATGCCATCACTGACAGGCGAGGCATTCTTCGTAGTCGGTGGCGGCGGCGAGTTCGATCACGGGGGCGGCGGCGGTGTTGTCCGCCTCTACCCCGCCGGCGAACCCGGCGCGCTGGACCGATTTGGAGCGCAGATAATAGAGCGACTTGATGCCCTTTTCCCATGCCTGGAAGTGCAGCATCATCAGGTCCCACTTGTCGACATCGGCGGGGATATAGAGATTGAGCGATTGCGCCTGATCGATGAACGGCGTGCGATCGGCGGCGAATTCGAGCAGCCAGCGCTGGTCGATCTCGAAGCTGGTCTTGTAGACCGCCTTTTCCTCAAGGCTGAGGAAATCGAGGTGCTGGACCGAACCCCCGCGCTCGAGGATCGAATTCCACACATTGGTGGAATCCTTCGATTTGGCCTGCAGCAGCTTTTCAAGATAGGGGTTCTTGACCACGAAGCTGCCCGACAGCGTCTTGTGCGTGTAGATGTTCGCCGGGATCGGCTCGATGCAGGCAGACGTGCCGCCACAGATGATGCTGATCGAGGCGGTGGGCGCAATCGCCATCTTGCACGAGAAGCGCTGCATCACGCCCATATCGGCGGCATCGGGGCATGGCCCGCGCTCCTGCGCGAGCATCAGCGAGGCCTCGTCCGCTGCTTGCGCGATGTGGCGGAACATCTTGAGGTTCCACGCCTTGGCCATCGCGGTTTCGAAGCCGATGCCCTTGAGCTGAAGGAACGAATGGAAGCCCATCACCCCCATGCCGACCGAGCGCTCGCGCATCGCCGAATACTTGGCGCGCGCCATTTCAGGGGGCGCGCGGTCGATATAATCCTGCAGCACATTGTCGAGGAAGCGCAGCACGTCTTCGACGAACAGGCGGTCGCCCTGCCACTCGTCCCAGGTTTCGAGATTGAGCGAGGACAGGCAGCACACCGCGGTGCGATCGTTGCCGAGGTGGTCGCGGCCCGTGGGCAGAGTGATTTCCGAGCAGAGATTCGAGGTCGAGACCTTGAGCCCGAGATCGCGGTGATGCTTGGGCATCGTGCGGTTCACCGTGTCGGAGAACACGATGTAGGGCTCGCCGGTGGCAAGGCGGGTCTCGACGAGCTTCTGGAACAGCGAGCGGGCATCGACGGTGCTGCGGATCGAGCCGTCCTTGGGGCTGCGCAAGTGGAACTCGGCACCGTCGCGCACGGCCTCCATGAATTCATCAGTGAGCAGCACGCCGTGGTGCAGATTGAGCGCCTTGCGGTTGAAATCGCCCGAGGGCTTGCGGATTTCGAGGAACTCCTCGATTTCCGGGTGCGCCACATCGAGATAGCAGGCCGCCGAGCCGCGCCGCAGCGAACCCTGCGAAATCGCGAGGGTAAGGCTGTCCATCACGCGCACGAACGGGATGATGCCGCTGGTCTTGCCATTGAGGCCGACGCTCTCGCCGATGCCGCGCACTTTGCCCCAATAGGTGCCGATGCCGCCGCCGCGCGAGGCAAGCCAGACGTTCTCGTTCCACGTGCCGACGATGCCTTCGAGGCTGTCATCGACCGAATTGAGATAGCACGAGATCGGAAGGCCGCGCCCGGTGCCACCATTGGAGAGCACGGGGGTGGCGGGCATGAACCACAGCCTGGAGATGTAGTCATAGAGCCGCTGCGCGTGCGCCTGGTTGTCGGCATAGGCATCGGCGACGCGGGCGAAGAGATCCTGATAGGTTTCGCCCGGCAGGAGATAGCGATCATCGAGCGTGTCTTTGCCGAACACGGTGAGCAGGCTGTCGCGCGCGGGATCGGTGACGATGGTGAAACGGCGCGCGTTGACGGTTTTGGAGTCCGAGACTGGCGCGGGCATGGCGGCCGCCGTACTGGCCATTACCGCCAGAAGCGCGTCGCTGCCGGGATCTGTCGCGCTCATGTCCATTGCCTTTTGCTCAATTGCCGGGCGGACGGTGGCGGGATCGCCAAGGCCGCGTTCCAGCGTCAATTCATCTTGCGCCACGGCGCCGTCTTCGATCCTGAAATTCACGCAAAAATCCCCAATTCTGGCAGGCATCAGACCCTTCGGCCGGTGCTCCTGCTTGCCCCGGCTATCGCGGACCGCCGCGACTCATGGGCCGATCTCAATCCTACAAGAACGAGAACAAAAGGGGAATGAATTTTCCACCCACCCCGTTCGCCGCCCGCTCGTCTGGCAGGAAACGCAGCGGCTGCTCAGACCCATCATGCAGGCTTGCGGATCGCTCCACATGCCCATGCCTTGAACTAGGGTTAGAGGTTGGCTGCTGGTCCACCCACTATCCATAGTGCCCCAACGCGAATCTGACGCAAGTGGGTAAACAGACATTAACCGATTCGCTTCGTCGCAAATGTGACTCGTTTCACCGCTATGACAGCCATGCTGCAGTGCAGCGACGCGCGCGCAGAGCGGCAGTTCAAGTGCTGATTGGAAGCTTCACAAAATTATTTCAGATCCGCGACGATCTTATGGACAAGGAGGCTGTCCAGACCCCATTTCAAAGATGTCCGCAAATTTGTCCGGAGCTGCCCCATGTTCAATCTCATTTCCATCGTGCTGAGCGGCTTGATCGTCGGATTCGCCGCGCGCTTTTTGTATCCCGGGGTGGTCGAGATGGGGCTGGGCCGGACGATCCTGCTCGGCATCGGCGGCGCGCTGGTGGCAGGCCTCGCCGCCAGCTGGAGCGGGAAGCGCTCCTTCGGCGAAGGTGTGAACCGCGCGGGGTGCATCGCCTCGGTGCTGGGGGCAATGCTGCTGATCTTTATCGGGCGGAACTTGTGAGGCGGGGAGCCCCGCCGTCAGATCTTGGTTCGCGCGGAAAGCATGGGGCGCGCGTCCCCGCGAAGGCGGGGACCTCAGGCGGTCTTAGCGCTTGGCCGGACTGAGGCCCCGGCCTTCGCCGGGGCGCACCTCGCTGCCACCTCCCCGAGGCAAGCTCGGGGAGGGATGCCTCAATTCGGCACGAGGATCGTGTCGCGCGCGGCGGGCTGGGTCTGGGGATAGTCTTCGTTGTAGTGCAGCCCGCGGCTTTCGCGGCGGGCGCGGGCGCTTTTGACGATGAGTTCGGCGGTTTGCAGCAGGTTGCGTAGCTCGATCAGGTCCGAGGTCAGGCGGAAATTGCTGTAATAATCGTTGACCTCGCTTTTCAGCAGCTTGATCCGGTGCGCAGCGCGTTCGAGCCGCTTGTTGGTGCGCACGATGCCGACATAGTTCCACATGAAGCGGCGGATTTCGGTCCAGTTCTGCTTGATCACCACTTCCTCGTCGGAATCGGCGACGCGGCTGGCGTCCCATTCGCGCAAAGGGGGCGGCGCGGCAAAGCTGTCCCAGCGCTCGAGGATGTCGTTCGCGGCGGCATCGCCGAACACGAAGCATTCGAGCAGCGAGTTGGACGCAAGGCGGTTGGCGCCGTGGAGACCGCTTTCCGAGCATTCGCCCACGGCGTAGAGCCCGGCGAGATCGGTACGCCCGGCCATGTCGATCAGCACGCCGCCGCACGTGTAATGCTGCGCGGGCACCACCGGGATCGGCTCCTTGGTCATGTCGATGCCGAGGCCGAGCAGCCGCTCGTAGATATTGGGGAAATGGCCGCGGATGAATTCGGGATCGCGGTGGCTGATATCGAGATGCACATAATCGAGGCCGAGCCGCTTGATCTCATGGTCGATCGCGCGGGCCACGACATCGCGCGGGGCCAGTTCCTCGCGGCGATCGAAGCGCGGCATGAAGCGCTCGCCGCCGCCGGGAACACCGGGCGGCAGTTTGAGATGGCCGCCCTCGCCGCGCACTGCCTCGGTAATCAGGAAATTCTTGACCTCGAGATTATAGAGGCAGGTGGGGTGGAATTGCATGAATTCCATGTTGGACACGCGGCAACCCGCGCGCCAGGCCATGGCGATGCCATCGCCTGTGGCGCCGCGCGGGGCCGTGCTGAACAGATAAGTACGCCCTGCCCCGCCGGTGGCGAGGATCGTGGCGCGCGCGGAGAAGCATTCGACATGCCCGGTTTGCGTATCGAGCGCATAGACGCCCCAGACCTGCTGCCCGCCTTGCTGCCCGCCCTGCTGCCCGCCGGTCGCGGCCCCATGCTTGCCCTCCACCGGTTCGATTCGGTGCCGGTCGGTGACGAGATCGACCGCGACCATATCGGGGCGCAGCGTGATGTTGGGATGCGCGGTGGCCGCCGCGATCAAGGCCTGCTGCACCGCCCAGCCGGTGGCATCATCGACATGGACGATTCGGCGGTGCGAATGGCCGCCTTCGCGGGTGAGATGGAGCGCGCCGGAATCCGCATTGAAGGGCACGCCGAGATCGGCGAGCCGCTGGATCGCCTCGGGCGCATGTTCGATCACGAATTCCACGGTCTCGCGCCGATTGAGACCGCCCCCTGCCATCATCGTATCGTTGATATGGTCCTCGAAGGTATCGCCCGAATCGAGCACGGCAGCGATCCCGCCCTGCGCCCACGCGGTGGAGCCGCCATCGAGCGCGCCTTTGGCGAGGACCAGGACATGGCAGCGTTCGGCCAGCACAAGCGCGGCGGTTAGCCCGGCGGCGCCGGATCCTACGATGATGACGTCTGGGATGACATCTGGCTGCTGATCGGCGGGTTGCTGAGCGGCGGAACCGGGGCGCGCGGCGGTCTTGTTTTTCTTCACCAAATTGTTCTGCCCGCGCGGCCCTGTTTTGGAAAGCGGTGATTTAAAAATGTCACCTTTGGCTGATAGCTCCCGACCCGCGCCACTCGTCAAACGGCGCATATCGCCTTGCAATTGCAAACTGTTACGTGCCGCCGCAAGCCGTAATCGAAGTGGACACAATACATGACGTGGCGCAGATTGTTGTGTCTGTTCGACCGGCACAGACCCAATACCAAGGCCCTCGTTTTCAACGGCGACAGGCATGTTGGCCAGTGCGAAGAATGCGAATGCCGCGTCCGCCTTTCCTCGCGAGGCTATTGGAAACGCACCAAGGCAAATGCCTAGGCGCAGGGCTTGCCGGCGTCTTTCCCGTCCATCGCGCCCTTGATCCGCAGGGTTCAGCCTTCGACCGGGGCGGCGCTGGTCAGCTTGACGAACACATCCTCAAGATCGCCCTCGTCGGTAGACACATCGATGATGCCGTAGCCCAGCCCCTGCACCAGAGCGAGCACTTCGCCGGCGTTCATGCGGTCTTTGCTATAGGTGATGCGCACTTCGTTCTCGCCCGAGATCAGGCTTTTGAGGAACATCGGATGCTGCGGCGGCGCGGTGATCGCGCGGTCGAGCGTGAGCACGACGATTTTTTCGCGCATCATGTCGACCATCTCGCGCGTCGGCTTGTCGGCGATCAGACGGCCGTGATTGATGATCGCGATCCGGTCGCACAGTTGCTCGGCCTCTTCGAGATAATGCGTGGTGAGCACGACGGTCATCCCTTGCGCGTTGAGCTCGGCCACCAATTCCCAGAGCAGCCGCCGCAATTCGACATCGACCCCGGCGGTCGGCTCATCAAGCACGAGCACCGGCGGCGAATGGACCATCGCCTTGGCAATCAGCAGGCGGCGCTTCATCCCGCCCGAAAGCGAGCGGGCATAGGCATGCGCCTTGTCTTCCAGATGGACCGAACGGAGCAGTTCCATGGTGCGGCGCGCGGCCTTGTTCACGCCGTAAAGCCCGGCCTGGATATCGAGCACTTCGAAGGGGGTGAAAAACGGATCGAACACCACTTCCTGCGGCACGATGCCGATAGAGGCCTTGGCATTGCGGCCATCGCGGTCGATGTCGTGGCCCCAGATCTCGACCTGGCCGGAGGTTTTCATGACCAGGCCGGCCAGCGTGTTGATGATCGTCGATTTGCCCGCGCCGTTGGGGCCGAGCAGGCCGAAGATCTGCCCTTGCGGCACATCGAAGCTGACCCCGCCGAGCGCAAGCTTGCCCCCATCTGCTTTGGCGCCGGCCTCTTTTCCCGCAGGCGCGTAGCGTTTGACGAGGTCGCGGATCTTGATGGCGGGGGTCTGGTCCATGGAATCCCTCCTGCCTTGCGGGACGGTTTACGTAAAGAGGAAGGTCGCGGCGCCGGCCGTTTGGCCTGCAACGCTGCCTTGCCGGAGCAGCGCGGCTTTGCTAGCGCTGCCCGCCATGATCCAGCCCCCTGAAACGATCACCACCGAAAGCCGCCGGGTGAAATGCGACGGGGCCACCGGCATTCGCGGCGGCGCGGCGCTGGGCCATCCGCGCGTGTGGCTGGAGATCGACGAGCGCGGCTATGCCGAATGCGGCTATTGCGACCGGCGGTTTGTGCTGAAAGGCGGCCCGGCGGATAGTGGGGCAAGCCCCGGGGACACGCACGCGGCCTGACACAATCTTGGCTGGCGGGAACGGCAATCGGTTCGTATATCTTGCGGCATGACCCAGATCACAGACACGCGCTCGCTGCTCTACCGTCCCGGACTGCTCACCCCCGATGACGCCCAGCGGCTGACCGCCTCGGCGCTTGGCGCATGCGATGATGGCGAGCTTTTCCTGCAATTCGTGGCCAGCGAAAGCTTTGGCTTTGACGACGGCCGGCTGAAGACCGCCGATTATTCGCGCGATGCGGGGTTTGGCCTGCGCGGGGTTTCCGGCGAGATGACCGGCTTTGCCCATGGCAACGAGATTTCCGCCGCCGCGATCACCAGCGCGGGCGAGACATTGAAGTTGCTCGATCCGGCTAAAAATGCCGCCGCGCCGCCACCGCGCCAGAACAACCGCCACCTCTACACCGACGCTTCGCCGCTCGATGCGGTGCCGTTCGAGGCGAAGGTGCGCTTGCTCGAAACCATCGACGCCGCCGCGCGGGCGCGCGATCCGCGCGTGGCGCAAGTCTCCGCCAGCCTCGCGGGCAGCTGGTCGGTGGTCGAGATCGTGCGCGCCGATGGTTTTGTGGCGCATGATGTGCGTCCGCTGGTGCGGCTCAATGTCTCGATCGTCGCCGAATCGGGCGGCCGGCGCGAGACCGGATCGTTCGGCATGGGCGGACGGCGGCTCTATGACGATCTGTTCGAACCCGCCACCTGGAACCGCGCCATCGACGAGGCGCTGGCGCAGGCGCTGACCAATCTGGAATCGGTGCCCGCCCCGGCTGGCGAGATGACCGTGCTTCTCGGCCCCGGCTGGCCCGGCGTGCTGCTGCACGAGGCGGTCGGCCATGGCCTCGAAGGCGATTTCAACCGCAAGGGCACGAGCGCCTTTTCGGGCCGGATCGGCGAGCGGGTGGCCGCCCCCGGCGTCACCGTGATCGACGATGGCTCGATCCCCGGACGGCGCGGCTCGCTGACCATCGACGATGAGGGCACGCCGACGCAGGAAAACGTGCTGATCGAGGACGGCATCCTCAAGGGGTATATCCACGACCGGCTCAACGCGCGGCTGATGGGCGTGGCCCCCACCGGCAATGGCCGCCGCGAAAGCTATGCCCATGCGCCGATGCCGCGCATGACCAACACCTTCATGCGCAGCGGCAGCGACGATCCCGCCGAATTGCTCAGCCGGGTGAAGAACGGCATTTTCGCCAAGTCGTTTGGCGGCGGCCAGGTCGATATCACCAGCGGCAAGTTCGTGTTTTCCTGCACCGAGGCTTACCGCATCGAGAACGGCAAGCTGAGCGCACCGATCAAGGGCGCGACCCTGATCGGCGACGGGCCGAGCGTGCTGACGCGGGTGAGCGGCATCGGCAACGACATGGCGCTCGACGAGGGCGTGGGCGTGTGCGGCAAGGGCGGGCAGAGCGTGCCCGCGGGTGTGGGCCAGCCGACCTTGCTGGTCGACGGGCTGACGGTTGGCGGGACGGCCTGACTTGACCTAAACGGCGGCGAAGGATTGCCACGCCTCCTGCGTTGATTGTCAGCAAGGGTTAAGCTGGATCGGCTCAACCTTGCGCGAGGTTCGACTCGGAAGGATTTTGGTCATGGCTAAGTTCCTGCGCACGCTTGGGTTTGTGTTCGCCGCCAGCACGATGCTGGGCGCGCCTTTTGCGGCCGAGGCCAAGCCGCGGCTGACAGGCGAAGAGCAGCTGGCCAAGACGCTGGAAGGGCGCGTGGCGGGCAAGCCGGTCAACTGCATCAACCCGGCATTTTATTCTTCCACGCGCGTTTATGACAAGACCGCGATCGTCTATGAATCCGGGCGCACACTCTACGTGCAGCGGCCCCGCAGCGGCGCGGAATCGCTCGATGGGAACGTGGTTCTGGTGACGAACATCAGAGGCTCGCAGCTGTGCAGCGTCGATATCGTGCGGCTGCTGGACCGGACCAACTTCTTCTATCGCGGCTTTGTCGGATTGGGCGAATTTGTGCCCTATACCCGGCCGCCCAAGGTCGCGCTCGCAGACTGAGGCAGCGCGCTTCCCAATTTTCAGTTCGGGGCGGTTGGCAGCATGGGGTGACGGCGGTAAGGCCCGGCGCATGACCCTGCGCCTTGCCACTCCCGCCGATGCCCTTGCCCTTGCCGACCTTGGTCGCCGGGCGATTTCCGCCAAGTTCGAGCACCTTTACAAGCCCGAAGACTTTGCCGCCTTCATGGACAAGGCGCATAGCGACGCTGCTCTGGTGCGCGAGCTGGCCGATCCGGGCATGCGCATCGCGGTGATCGAGCAGGACGGCGCGCTGGCGGCGTTCTGCAAGCTGGTGCTCGACAGCACCTTGCAGCGCGAATTCAGCAACCCTCGCAAGCCGCTCGAGCTCAAGCAGCTCTACACCGATCCGGCGCGCATCGGCGGCGGCATGGGTTCGCGCTTGCTGGTATGGGCCATTGAGCAGGCGCAGGCCATCGGGTCGGACGAAGTGCAGCTGACCGTCTATAGCGAGAACCATGACGCGCAGCGTTTTTACGAGCGGCACGGCTTTGCCAAGATCGCCGATATGGAATTCTGGGTGGGCAATCACTGCGACCCCGAATTCCTCTACGCGCGCAAACTATAACAGGTAGCGCGGGCCCGGCGCGGCGGCTATACTGCGGTCATGACATCCATTCGCCCCTGGCGCGATATCGCGCGCCGCACTTCGCGCCAGATCATGGTCGGCTCCGTTCCTGCGGGCGGCGACGCACCGATCACGGTGCAGACGATGACCAACACGCTGACCAGCGATCCGGTGGCGACGATCAACCAGATCCGCCGCTGCGAGGATGCGGGCGCGGATATTATCCGGGTGTCGTGCCCCGATGTGGAAAGCACCGCCGCGCTGGGCAAGATCGTGCGCGCGGCGCGTATCCCGATCGTCGCGGACATCCATTTCCATTATCAGCGCGCATTGGAAGCGGCGGATGCGGGCGCGGCGTGCCTGCGCATCAACCCGGGCAATATCGGCAGCAATGCGCGCGTGGCCGAAGTGGTACGCGCGGCCAAGGCCAATGGCTGCGCCATCCGCATCGGCGTGAACGCGGGCAGCCTCGAGAAGGACTTGCTCGAAAAATACGGCGAGCCTTGCCCCGAAGCGCTGATCGAATCAGCGCTCGACCATATCAAGCTGCTGCAGGACCACGATTTCCACGAATACAAAGTGGCGGTGAAGGCCAGCGACGTGTTCCTCGCGGTGGCGGCCTATATGGGCCTGGCCGAAGCGGTCGATTGCCCGCTGCATCTGGGCATTACCGAGGCAGGCGGATTGATCGGCGGCACGGTGAAATCGGCGATCGGCCTTGGCAATCTGCTGTGGGCCGGCATCGGCGATACGATCCGCGTGTCGCTCTCGGCCGAACCCGAGGAAGAAGTGCGCGTCGGCTTTGAAATCCTCAAATCGCTGGGCCTGCGCACACGCGGCGTGCGCGTCGTCTCGTGCCCAAGCTGCGCGCGGCAGGGCTTCGACGTGATCCGCACGGTGGAAGCGCTGGAAAGCCGCCTCAGCCACATCAAGACCCCGCTCTCGCTTTCGGTGCTGGGCTGCGTGGTCAATGGACCCGGCGAAGCGCGCGAAACCGACATCGGCCTGACCGGCGGCGGCAACGGCAAGCACATGGTCTACCTTTCGGGCGTGACCGACCACACCGTGCAGAGCGAAGACATGCGCGATCACAGCGTTGGGCTGGTCGAAGCGAAAGCGGCGGAGAGCGAAGGGGCGACGATCGATGCGGGCCAGAGCGACACAGGTCCAAAT
>Ga0164294_10006269_pt1 | contig 10178 bp, 6 predicted proteins | sample GEODES005metaG_FD_111479 | JGI IMG/M metagenome (GOLD analysis project Ga0164294, IMG submission 111479) | Oligotrophic lake water microbial communities from Sparkling Lake, Wisconsin, USA - GEODES005 metaG | ecosystem: Environmental > Aquatic > Freshwater > Lake | place: USA: Sparkling Lake...
GAAGACAGCGGGACAGTAGTAGCAACAATATATGTGGTGTCATACCTTTCCTTGCAGAAATAAGTGTCTCGAATCGCTTCATGGAGAAGTTCTAAGAGAGAGTAAGTTGTATGTTTCAAGTAAAACACGACAGATTAACGACAGGTGGTAACTTACCGGTATTTTCTTCGTTAAGTGATTCTCAATAGTAGACTCTATAAGGTTGGTATACTGGTTGTATATATCAGTATACTCGAGTTTATTCTCCTTGGTCTCTTCAAATCTGCCTGGACGATGACGAAGTTAACACCCTCAGTTATTTCTCCTCAGCTAACGTAGAATGGAGTGTAATGAACGCATTATACCGCAGTTGCTTTCATAGAAGGATTCCAGCATGCTCTGGAAGTGCTCGTCCAAAAGTAGCTCCTCTAAGTACTTCACACTTGCATCGAACTCCTCGTCTTCAGCTGTGCTATTGGTGTGTTCAAAAAGGATCTCCTCATCTAATCAAGGATAGATAGAGTTCAAGTCAAGACAAGGCTTAATCGTTAATACACTTATGTTCATGTTCATGTAACTGCTGACCATTAATGTCGAAACCCTCTGCTGGACCTTGCTTCATGAAGACAGAACAACCGTAACTTAATGATCAGTTACGATTCCATATGTCGTAAGTTAACTTACTATCTGCGGGGTCGATAAAAGATAACTTTAATCACTTTGACACAGATTTTGATTAACGTCAACTTGCCCAATTGATCAGATCACCAATCATGCGAGATAGACACATCGTGGAGGTTGGTAATAAATACCATGTGCAGTGGAAGAATGGACAGCAACATGTCGGCGAAATAATCGAGATTCGACGACTCAGAGGGGTCAATTCGTCATCTTCCCATACAGTAGTGCAGAATAACAGCTACTTAACTAATGAAGCTGACAAGCCCGAAGACTATGAATACTATGTGCACTACCAAACTTTCGATAGACGATTGGATGAGTGGGTAGCTTACAAAAGAATCGATATTAGTAATGAAATGAGCGGCGAAAGACATAATCGCGACAGCATGAAATCTAGAAAGAATAAGAGAAAACTGCTCATTGACTGTACAGCCGAATCGAAGATAGATGATAAAGAAGTTAAGTTGCTGGAACTTGAGAGGGAGCATGACGAGATTACTAAAGTGAAGAATATCAACTCTATCGTCTTGGGTAGGTACGAGATTGAAACATGGTACTACTCGCCGTATCCCGATGAATTTGTTGGAGAAGAGCTCATGCATGTTTGCGAATACTGCCTGAAGTACATGAAGAAGCCGAAGACGCTATATCATCACCACCTCAAGTGCCATAAATACTGCCCTCCTGGGGTGGAGATCTACCGCGATAACGACTTGACCATGTACGAGGTAGATGGACACGAGAATAAGATCTATTGCCAGAACCTGTGCTTGTTGTCCAAGCTCTTCTTGGATCACAAGACCTTGTACTACGACGTGAATCCTTTCTTGTTTTACGTACTATGCGAAGTCGACAAAAAGGGCTACAACCACATTGTGGGTTACTTCAGCAAGGAGAAGCACTCCATAGAGAATTACAATCTTGCTTGCATTCTCACATTCCCGCCTTATCAGAGAAAAGGCTATGGGAAGTTCCTGATGTCGGTGTCGTATGAACTATCGAAGAGGGAGAACACCACGGGCTCGCCTGAGAAGCCCTTGTCCGACCTAGGAAAGATCAGCTACCGCTCCTACTGGACCTTCGTGCTCATGCAGATCTTCAATAATAAAGAGTCCATCTCCAATATATCCATTCAGGAGATCAGTAGAATGACCGGCTTCAAGACCGAAGACATCTTGTCCACCCTTCACTACTTGAACATGATCAAGCACTGGAAAGGGCAGCACGTCATTTGTGTGAGCCAGAAAGCGATCGACAACCACCTTCAGCAGGTCACAAAGGTTCGCCTCTGTAAACCGGAGTGTCTGACTTGGAAGCCATTCAGTGAACGACCGCCCAAGAGGCAGATTTGATCTCACCACTTACCTACAACCAACTTATTAACTACTTTTTGCATCTACTTTCAATCAAATGCCCAAATCTGGATAGCTTCTTTAACTACAATTTAGTGCTCGTGAACTTTATTTAGCAACGTGATAAACGTGTACGTAAGTCTTAACTTAATAAGCAGTAAACCGAGTAAAAGTTACAGCAAACTACTGCTCTGCACATATAACGAACATAGAACTACAGTAGTTGCTATTCATCGGGCCAGCTACATACTGGAAGTCATCGGACAATCGTTTTCATGGCGGTGAAGTAAGAGGAGCACTTCCTGCACTTTCCACCGGTGGCCATCTTCATAGCGCACTTCTTGCAGAATACTTGGCATCCACAGGGCATATTGCAGAACTCCGCGAGACCAACAGAACAGTTCGAGCATTGAGACGGCACCACTTTGGTGTGCTTTGACGACTGCTGCACATTCAGCTGTTCGGTCTCTTCAATCAGCTCCCTTATAACTTTAGGCTCAGTATCGGGACGTACCATCACATGTACAGCATGTGTCTTCTCGATGGAATGATGTTCTTCAGTACAGGAGTGATCATTCATGTCGGTTGTGGAATGACTCTCAGCTCGACAATTGATCTCAGATCTGAGTTAACTTAGAGTTGAGGGCATCCTCATAGTCGAAGTTTTATTCTGATTGAAGTATGTGTTGTCGCAGAATGATGTGCATTTCTATACTTACACCACCAGCTGGAGACGCCAAATGGTTATTTCAGCGACGACGGCTCACCATTGAAAAATTCATAGGTCTACATAACTTAAGTTACCGATGTCTGAATTCCAGGAGATAATCGTGGATGCTCCCTTCAAGTGCAACACCTGCAAGTGCTGCTTTGCATCCATCGAGAAGATCAAGGAGCACTACCGCAGTGATTGGCACGTTCTCAATGCCAAGCGGCGGTCCAACAACTTGCTGCCTCTGAAGAGAGACGAATACAAGCTGATCGTGCGACAAAGCGAAGGCAATGCCAAGATCCCTAGCACGTCTGCCTCCAAGATGGTTCGTTCAAGTGAAGACACGGCATCTGTCATCGCTCACAAGACGACCACTACTGTAAATACAAATATCGATGATAAAACTATCGAGAACGACCGCGTTGCTGATGCTGATGCCGGTTCCGATGAGGACGACGAGTGGGAAGATATGAGTGAGGAGGGCAGTAACAGCAAGGTAGGAAAGATCCAACCTCCGCAGAAGATAAGCCCCACCGTGAGCATCTTCGATGACAAGGAGTTCGGCACAGCAGAGGAGTGCGTGCAATACATGAGTGAGAAGTTCGGCTTCTTCATACCCGACATTGAGTTCTTGACAAATCTTCAAGGCTTGCTGGTCTATCTGGGAGAGAAGGTCAAGCTGGGTGGGTATTGCTTGTACTGCCAGAAACAATGCATCCCCGGCCGCCCATGTCAGAACCATATGAAGAGCAAGTCGCACTGCAAGATCGCGTACGAGGAGGGTGTCGACTTGGATGAGCTAGAGGACTTCTATGACTTTACTTCGTCGTATGATGACTTGGACGTGGAACTGGACGAGAATGGTGAGGTGGTTGATAACGAGGCACGAGTGGGATCAACAGGCGAACTGGTGCTGTCCGATGGCCGCATCCTCGGACATAGAGACTTCCGGGTCTACTACAAGCAGAATCACCGGCCATCCGATACAAGGGCCCCAATCGTTGCCCAGCAGCGGGAAGAGCTACTCCGAATCGGCGGCCGAGTAGGAGGCGTCAACTACACTCAAGCTGAGATCGAAGAAATGGGAGACGGCAAGGTAATGGAGCTGCTGGTGAAGTGCCAGAGAGATATTCGGAAGGGTATGATGATCGAGCAGCGGGCGGCGCAGAATGCCGACTGGAGAGCGAAAAGACACGAGGTCAACTCCAAGCTGGTCAAGATGCGGTCCAGCGAGACGACCACTGCGAAGATCAGAGACTACCACAAGACAGTGATGTAATTTAAATAGCACAGCATACATACACAAGCACTATATCACAATTAGCAGCCAGTCGTAGTGCGAGGGGCATTGGACTGCAAAATGGATGATGACATCTAATTTACTGGTTCGCGTCTATTTTGTGTACGTATATCGTCCCATTATTTGTTGTAAACGAGGTATTTCAAAGCGGCCACCCACTGCAACACCGCCTTCTGGTTGACGTCTTCACTGCTCCCATTTGCGTACTCCAGGTGTACGCTCTTCTGTCCTGGTCGACCGATCAAATGCAGCTCCAGAGGATGCTTCTCGTCCGGCTCCACCACACTGATTCAATCGACAATGAGTAGCACCATCAGAAAGGAAGAAGATCGATCAGCACGCTGTAGCAAGCATCAATCATCACTACAGGCTCTACTCAAGCATACCCACCCACCTTTCGAAGGACTTGATGAGGTACGAGCCGGAGTCCTTCTCCTTCGCCTTGATGGACTTGTACTGCAGGTGCGTCAGTAGATCGTTCGCAGAGATGAACCGAATCTCTTTGCCGTACCAGCTGTGCTTCACGAACAGCGCACCCTTTGTGATCACGTCCTTCAGGGCTTCCGGTAGAGAGGGTACCTCCAGAATAGACCTGCGGTCACCCTTCATGACCAGCTGGGCGTGCAGCCTGTCCTGGGTCTCCTTCACTCTCCGCTGCTCCGACACGGTCTTTTGGTGATTCTCTTCCAGCTGCTGCTTAAACTTGGAAGTCTCTCGCTCGATGTACATGGATTGGATGAGGCCACCCAGTGCAGTACTGAGCTCGACTAACACCGCCTTGTCCATCATCTGCACTGTTTCAAACAGCTTGTCCTGTGACTTCTCTAATACTTCCTCATCGAGGGTTTTCCCCGTCGAGTTGACGACCGTATTCACCGCAGAGTTTGAGTTGTTGGAGATCAGCATGGACTCCTTTGCAGCTGCCAGTAGCAGCTGCACGCAGTTCTTGCAGCTAGTGTGCTCTTCACTCGTCAGTGTGCGCAGACCTGTGTGTAGCATGCGCAATTGCTTCTCTCTCTGCAGCTCCTCTTGGATGATCTGCTTGTCGCTATCTACCTGATACAGCTGTCTCTCCAGCAGCTTCACCCTTGTCTGCAGGTCCCGCACCTGGTCGATGAGGCTCACCTCGCTGTTGGCAGTCACCTCCACTCTTACCTCGCCGCACCTCTCTCCGAACTTACACGTCGCCAAGCTCTCTTCGAAGTGGTTGATATCAGGGTTGATGGCCATGATGAAGCAACTCCTGCAGTTGCCTCCCAAACTGTCCCGCAACATGATCGTGAGTGCGCTGTTGCGGTAAGGAACGTATACATTCTTCTTGTTTGTCATGTGGAGCGCTTGGTCCCTGAGAGTAATGATGACCTGCTCCAGGTAGTGCAGCGATAGATTGATTGCTTTAGCCTCTTTGATGAGGCTCTTCGAATTATCCATCTGCATCATATAGCGTAGTTTAATCAGTACGGTGGTAGTGCGGTGTGTACACGGTTGTACAATGGACTAGAGTACCTTGTACATCCGCTCGGAGCCCGCTAAGTCGACCAGATTCATCTTCGCAGCGGAGAGCACGGTGCGGTCGGAGCGCAGGCCCTCGTTGCCAATGAGGATGGTGAACACGGCGTGCGAGCGACTACTCATGGTGTTCATCACGGTCGCTGAGGTCAGTCGATTCTTATTGCCCATGAAGAACAACTGCAGCGCCTCCTCCTCTGAATTCACTTTGAACACATTCAGGTTGCGTAGAATCAAGCCATTCTCTCCCTCCATCATCTGAACAGGAGTCCATTCCTGTCGATTCTGGGTGGGTCTGTTGTTGTCGAGCAAGTCGAATACCGACTCCTTATATATCTCAGTGAACGATATCTGGCAGGTAAAGGAGAAGGAGTGATCTGCAGCGATCGTCGCATTGATCTTCTGGAAGAGGAAGGTCAGCGTCCTGGGGATCAACCCCCTGCTGCTGAAGGAATTACCTCCGAAGATGGTATAAGTCTTCCCGGAGCCCGTCTGACCGTACGCAAAGATGGTGCAGCTGATGCCCTCCATGATGCCCGTTATCTTATCCCGCGCGACTAGGTTGAACACTTCTTCCTGATCTTCATGCTTGTCGAAAACGTGATCGTATTCAAAGCGCAGCCGGCCAGTCTTGCTGTTGTTGATGATGATGCCCTGGTCGTTATCTAACGGGATCTGCAGGTCCAGTACGGACCTCTTACGACCATAGCTGTCCTCAACTTCTATAAGCATATATGTCACCTCATAAGCCTGACAACTTTTGTGTCGATACACCAATTGAAGAGCAAGCAACACATTCGTTCAGTACCTTCGACAGTATAATTCGCGGGGACCTCGGTCTGTGCTGTGGGCTTGATCCGGAGATATGTAGCTATTGACCAATTCCCTGTTACAGCCTCCATATCTTAAGTGCCAGTTTTGGCAGTGATGATGACAACAAAAGAATTTTAAATGTGAAATATTACGTTCGTAAATTACGTATTATTTTGTCCCTTTAAGGCGCGTTCATAAAAATAATTTGATGCTCGAAGGATGGGCTTTGACGATAGTCTATGCGACTGAGACCGGTAATGCCGAAGAGATCGCTTACAGTATCTGCTCAAAGCTACTAGCAATAGATCGATCATGCAGAGTCGACATACTGAGCATTGGTGAGTACGACGTGGCTAGACTTCCATCCGAGCGGACCATCGTGTTCGTGGTGTCGACGTGCGGCGACGGAGACGTTCCCTCTGCCATGAAGCCACTCTGGAGCTTCTTGCTGCGGAAGAGCTTGTCCTCCACCTCGCTGGAACAAGTGCAATTCGCTGTGTTCGGACTGGGAGACTCGTCGTATGAAAAGTACAATGCTGTGGCTCGGAAGCTGGAAAGGAGGTTAACACAGCTAGGCGGCTGTATGCTCCTGGCCACGGGACTAGGTGATGACCAGGCCAAGTACGGGTATTACTCTGCGTACCAAGGGTGGCTGCAGAGACTAGTGATGTGCTTGCAGGACAAGCAGTACGTGAAGAAGAGCACCGCACATGAACTGTCTATGGACCCAGAGGGAGATCTTGCTCGACTGTCGAACTATGCAGTTGAGGTAGTCAGTGAGTCCAGCAGTACCGGTGCTACCAGCGGTGATTCCTACATCAGCACGATGCGGCAGCTGCATGGTGACGCATACGAGAGCATTGTTGTTCAGAACATCCGTTTGACGGATGCGAAGTGGGACCAGGACGTGAGGAACCTGCAGTTGTGCATTGATAAGAGACCGACGACTGATGAAGATAGCAGCTGCGATGGTGTGTATTCGATCGGAGATGTGGCAGAAGTGTTCTATCGAAACACCCCTCACGTAGTGGACAGAATCTCGCGTGTCATGCAGCAGCTTGCCTCTATAGGTATCCAGGCAACCAGTATACTGGATATCTCAATCAAGGACTTCAGTAAGTTACGACCCAGTAGGATATGCAGCGCTATCCAATGCTCTTGTGAACAGCTCTTTCGCGATGTATTGGACATTGGTTCCATCCCGAAACGAAGCTTTTTCGAATCCCTTGCTCACTTCGCCTGTAACACCGAAGAGAGGAACAAGCTGCTCGAGCTCGCAAGCCCCGAGGGTACCGACCTATACTTCGACTACTGCATCCGGGAGAGGAAGAGCTACGTCGAGGTGCTAGAGGAGTTCCCCAGTGCGCGGCCGCCTCTGCACGTGCTGCTGGACCTCATCCCCGTCGCCGCCCCCAGACAGTACTCCGTCGCATCGTCTCCCCTGGTCAGTCCTCGCAGACTCGACCTATGCGTAGCAGTTGTTCAACGACGCACTCCCTACGGTAGGAACAGGGTAGGACTGTGTTCGGGATTCATATCGACTCTAGTCCCTGGAGACAAAGTGTTGGTTCGATTCAAGAGAGGGCTCATACACAACTCACCTATTCTTTCAGAGGATCCAGCTCTCAGTAAGAAGCTTGTTCTAGTCGGGCCGGGCACAGGCATAGCACCCATGAGAGCTTTGGTCCAACACCACTTGATGCGGTACTCGCTGCGTACCAACGAAGGGTCCCTTCCCAGCATCATTCTCTTCTTCGGATGCCGTCGACGACGAAAGGACTATCTCTACGGCGATGAGTGGGAGTCCATCAGCCAGGGGGTGAACCCCTACAGGAGGGAGGAGCAGTTGTGCGAGGAGGCTGTGTTCGGTTCCGACCTCAATGCTGACAGCATCAGAGGGCAGCATCAGCATCATCTCTCCGTCCTGGTCGACACAGCCTTCTCGCAGGACCAACCTGACAAGGACTACGTCACGCATCACATGGTCCATCGGGGCGCCTTTCTTAGCGATATGCTGCTGCAAAGGGATTGCTCTGTCTTCGTCTCGGGGTCTGCCAAGAGGATGCCGAGTGACGTCAGAAAGACCCTAGCGGGCATTCTGAAGACCCACACTCACTTGGGGACTGACGACGACAGCGGGTCTTTTCTTAGCAAATTGACAAATAGTAAACGATACATAGTGGAAGCATGGTCGTGATGTGCGCTATCACTACTTCATCACCGATCTATGGGTGAGACTGTTGTAATCTAAGGTACATACGTGATGTGACCTTTCCTGTTAAACAACGAGTTGTGACTGTTTAGCTTCAGCCTCGGGTCGAGTTTAGTCATCCAGTTGAGTCCGAAATAAGCAGCGGGCCAGCTGTGCATGGAGTCACCTGGTAAGGGCTGGAAGCTGTTCCTCTGCTGAGAGGAGGTGATGTCGAAAGTATGACAGTGGGGTAGCGGAGTGTTCGTGAAGGGCACCGGGTCGTCGGTGTTTAGATACAGCTCGCTATGATCGATGAACCGACCGAAGTGTTTCGCCCCATAGCCTTGTCTGATTAGACCCAGAGAAGTAAACGGGTCCAGCAACGACAGGGTGATGGTGATGTTGCTACTGTCCACGTAGCTGCGGTCGTACTGCTTCAACAGACCTCTTCTGAATTCATTAGCGCATTCATTCGCAGCAAATGAGCCCACACTAATCCCTATGACATGTAGGTTCTTAATGCGACAAGACTTCTGCTCCCCTATCGTATCTTGAATGAGGCTTAACTGCCTTCCGATGCTCTTTCCGATTTCCTTACTTATGTATGCAGTTCGAATGATATTTCCCCTGTAATCGCTCCAGTCATAGCAGTGAGTAAATCGCTGCTCCTTATGATCCCGATCGCTCTCCTCGATCTCTGCTATGATCCGATCGGTGTTCGCATCGGGGCCTCCGTATCCTGGGAAGAGTATGACCGCGCTACTGTGGGGGAAGTCAGGCAGGGCTTTCACTTGCCTCCTCTGCAGTATGTTGATGGGGATCTGCACATAAGTCTCCAACAGCAACAGGCTACCAACAGCTACCGATGCCACATAAAGTAAAAATTGATTCATCATTGTCAGATGCGTGACGTAAGTTTAGATGTAAGTATAGTACTTGTACTGTGTAGAAGGGTAATTGTAAGGTAAGTCTTAGTTCATCATCGATCAACTTGCAGCACGACATCACTAATCTATCGTATTCGAGGCCGCATCACTGCTGCTTTTGCCAGTACTCCTCCTGTACGGCCGTGTCCTCGGTCGGAAGGAGGCTTTCTTGCTCTCAGTGCTGTACCAGAACTCATTGCTGCCTTCGAAAACGTCGTCCATTGACTTGACTCGTCTGGATTCACTCATAAATGATTTCGAGTCATTGATCGAGTTGTCCAATTCGGCATGGTTGGTGCCGCGCGGTTGCTGCTGCACTACACGAGTTCCTCCCCTCTTCCGATGACACCATGGGTCGATACCAGCATTGGATAGGCGATCGTAATCTGTCTTGCAGTCATCCATCAATTCATTTGCGATGGTAGAGACTGCATTGCTCTTATTCAAAGGCACCCGCACTGATTGCAGCACTTTGTAGAGTACGACTCCCACGCAGATATTCACTAAAGAGGAGTAGTCTCTGAACACCATCTTAACCAACCCATAGTAGGTCAACACAATCACAGCAATGCCACTAACAGTTTGCCAATATTCCATATCTCGGTACGATTTGTTATGTATATTATCGTAGCCCAGCTCAATCATAGAGCGGACGAATGTCCCAAGGTCTTCTAAAAAGCTTTGGGGAGCATGGAGACGATCGGAGATGCTAAGA
>Ga0164294_10006270_pt1 | contig 10176 bp, 8 predicted proteins | sample GEODES005metaG_FD_111479 | JGI IMG/M metagenome (GOLD analysis project Ga0164294, IMG submission 111479) | Oligotrophic lake water microbial communities from Sparkling Lake, Wisconsin, USA - GEODES005 metaG | ecosystem: Environmental > Aquatic > Freshwater > Lake | place: USA: Sparkling Lake...
AGAAGCGCGGCACGATCCTGACCAACGGCGTCGGGATCAACGCGCTCGCGGTCGCCGAATATGCCGTGCTGGGCGTGCTCGCCGCCGCCAAGCGCTTTGACGAGGTCGTCCGCGCGCACGACAGCCACGAGTGGCCGAAGGATGCGCCGGGCAAGGTCGAACTGTTCGAAACGAGCGCGCTGATCGTCGGCATGGGCGCGATCGGCAGGCTGATCGGCGAGCGGCTCGCGGCGTTTGGGGTCACAGTGACCGGCGTCACGCGCTCCGGGCGCGACGGGACGCTCGCGCCCGATCAGTGGCAGGCGAAACTCGGCGAGTTCGACTGGGTGATCCTCGCCGCACCTTCGACCGACGCGACCAAGGCGATGATCGGCCCCGCCGAGCTCGCCGAGATGAAACCCAGCGCCTGGCTGATCAACATCGCGCGCGGCGACATGATCGACGAAGCGGAGCTGCTCGACGCACTCCACGGGCGAAAGATCGCCGGCGCGTTCCTCGATCCGACCAGCCCCGAGCCGCTACCCGTCGATCATCCGCTCTGGTCCGCGCCCAATTGCATGATCACGATGCACCTGTCGGGCCGCAGCCAGACCAAGATGTTCCCCCGCGCCGCCGCTTTGTTCCTGCGCAACGTCGACGCATTCGTCAACGGCCGGCCGATGGAGAATGTCGTCGATCTCGACGCGGGTTATTGATGAGTCCAGCAGCTATAGACCTGTAGTCAAAGCGCTGCGGCTTGTTGCACAAACTTATTGCGGCAACGCAAGATTCCTGAAGCCTGCAGTCCCTGCTTTATGAAAAGCGTTATCGGAAAACCCGATGGCATGTAACGTAAACCGCGCCCCCCGGGTCGCTGGACAACTCAATTCAATAATCCTGTAGTCGGCTCTCGGCACTCTGACGTCCAGTTTGATATAGGTCGAGATCCCGACGCACGCGGGCAATTCGCCGATATAATAGACCGGGGCTGCGCCAGCTGGCCCGCCCGCTAGACGAAGCGATAGGGGCTGCGTCGATTGATAGACGATCGCGATGTATATCGGCTCCCCGTCGCGCCAGTCCGTACTGGTAAGCGTCGAATACAGCCCGATCCGCTGCGTCGCGTCTGAACCTCCCAGGAACGCGACCGCGCGGGCGTTGGCGCGATCACCCGATCCGACCTTGTCAGATATTCCCGCACGCTGTGAGGACAATTGCCAATCACGGCCAAGGCTCTTGGCGAACACGCGCATCGGCTGGCGATCAAGAAAGTCGCCAGGCAGAACTGGATTGCCGCCGACGATCATTTGCCCGTCCACTTCCTGAAACGCCACGCGGCCCGACGACTGACCACCATCGCTCCCGATCAAGCCATCAATCGAGCCTGTACCTTGCGCGCTGATCCTCACACCTTCGAACCGCGTCGTTCCACCTTTCGGAACAAGCCCGATCGATTGGCCCGTTGCGCCAAAAAAGAACGCGCCATCCCGGATTTTCACTCGGCCCGCGTTCCGAACTACGACCGATTTGATCTCCTCTCCGATGTAACAACCATCGAACACCGCATCCGCGCCAGGAGCAACCTCGATTCCAACGCCGGTGCCAAACTCGACGTCACAGGCGCGAAACGTCAGCGCCAGATTGCCATCGTTTGCAGCACCGTCGGCTTCAACTTTGAGATGGACGTCCGAACACTCAGTAAACGAACACCCTTCCCAGAGGCTGCTGTGGTTTGATCCCGCCAGGTTCCAGCCGATACCACTGGCGCTGACAATGCAGTTGCTTCGCCGTGATAACCAGCAATCGCGTTCCGAAATTGCAGTTCCGGCCCGCGTGACGTGAAGGTTCGTCAACGCCGAATGATGCCGATATCGAAGGGCAAGGCCCACTGCGGCAATGCCGGCGCCGTCGATCGTCATGTCGGTCAGAAAAAGCGGGGAGCGGATAACGTCCGATGGTTCGTCGGCATTGACGACACAGGGCATCGCTTGTCCGGCGACCAACTTTGTCCCACCGACCGACTGTCCGCGAATGGCCACGTATTTCCCTCGCAGGTCGAGCGGCTGCATTAGCCGCGCCGTTCCCGCAGGCAGAATCAGTGCGCGACCGGTTGCCGCTGCGTTGTCGACAGCACGCTGCAAGGCAACGCTATCGTCGCTGGCATTGTCGAACCGGACCCCGAATTGCGTCGCGTGCGCCATGTCCGGCAACGCCCCGGCTGCCAATCGATCTCCCGACTCGTTTATAAACGGACTGCATCCCGACGGACGGTCGGCGCGTACGGCCGGCGCGGCCGCGGTAGCGGCGAGGCCAACCGGCGCCACGGCAATTGTCTTCAACAATTTTCGTCGTGAAGGAGTATCCACCAAACCGACTTTCCCGTCCTCAAGCCTACATTCCACGTCGTTTGCTAGCCTGCTTGACATGAACCTCTACTTAGTGGAGCGCCCCGATCCTAAACCGAGTAGGATCTATGAAAACAGCACTTATCACCGGCGTCAGCGGTCAGGATGGCAGCTATTTGGCGGAGCTGCTTTTGAGCAAGGGCTACACCGTGCATGGTGTCGTTCGGCGCGCAAGCACCGTCAACACGTCTCGCATCGACCACCTGCTTCGGCCTGAATTCGACGATCGGTTCCTGATTCACTATGGCGACCTGTCGGATGCGACGTCGCTACGCCATCTCATGGATCTGTGTCAGCCCGACGAAGTGTATAATCTTGCGGCACAGAGCCATGTTCGCGTCAGTTTCGATCAGCCGGAATATACTGCGGACGTTACCGGAACCGGCGTCATTCGCCTGCTAGAGGCGATTCGCGCCGCCAGCCAGTATGGCAGTCGCCAAGTCCGAGTCTATCAGGCCGGGTCCAGCGAGATGTTCGGATCCGCCCGGCCGCCACAAGGAGAAGATACGCGTTTCGAACCGCGCAGCCCCTATGCCTGTGCCAAGGTGTTCGCCCATTATCAGGTCATCAATTATCGCGAGAGCTACGGGATGTTCGCCAGCAATGGCATCCTGTTCAACCATGAAAGCCCGCGTCGCGGCGAAACCTTCGTCACGCGTAAGATCACCCGAGCAGCGGCCAGGATCAAACTCGGTCTGCAAAAGGAACTGGCGCTGGGTAATCTGGACGCCAAGCGCGATTGGGGTTTTGCTGGCGACTATGTCGAAGCGATGTGGCGCATGTTGCAGCATGACGAGCCCGGCGATTTCGTGGTCGCGACGGGGCACGCAATCTCGATCCGTGAATTCCTCGGTCTCGCGTTTGGTCATCTCGATCTGGACTGGCAGGACTTCGTGAAGATCGACCCGCGCTTTTATCGTCCAGCCGAGGTCGATTTTCTACAGGGTGACTACAGCAAGACGGAGCGTGTTTTGGGCTGGGCGCCGAAGACCGACATCGCCTCGCTGGCAAAGATGATGGTTGAATCCGATCTACGCCTTGCGCAGACCGAAACGACGTTGGCCAATACGGAGCAACTCGAGGTGGGAAGCTCGGTTAGTGCGTAGCCTACTCGTTACCGGCGCATCTGGCTTCGTCGGTGGACACATCCTTGCTCGTGCTGCGGCGCAGTTCGACATAACGGCAGTCGGTCGCGGTGGCCGCCCATCGACCTTGCCGTCGCACGTCCGCTGGGCAAAGGCCGACCTGACCGATCCGGACACGATGGGAAGCATTGCCGAGGACTGGTGGGGCGTCATCCATCTAGCGGCGGAGACAGTGCCGTCGCGTTATCACTCAAATCGCCCCCTCACAGCGTCGCTGGCAATGCTGCTCAACCTGCTCGACCGCGTAAAGAGCGGCCGCGTGCTGGTTGCAAGTTCCTGCCTTGTCTATGGGGCGGGACACGACGTGAAAACGGAGGATTCGCCGACGCTGCCAAACGGCAAGTATGGCTTGACCAAACTCCTGGTTGAGACCGGCGCGCTGGCCATGAAGCGATCGATCGATGTGCGCGTAGCGCGGCCATTCAATCACATCGGACGCAACATGCTGCCCGAATTGGCGATACCGTCCATCCTGCGCCGCGTGCGGGCTGCTGAACCCGATGCTCCCGTGCAGATGCTGGGGCTAAACAGCATCCGTGATTTTCTCGACGTGCAGGATATCGTCGATGCTTACATTGCGATCTTGGAGATCGACGCGCCCTCTGAGCAGATCTTCAACGTCTGCAGCGGCACCGGCACGTCGATCGGAGATATCGCAAAAATGATCGTCGAGGCGCTAGGCGAACGTCACCCAATCGTGTTTGCGGAACAGGCGAACTCCTCGGACGACCGTCAGGTGCTGGTCGGCGACCCGTCGCGTTTGATCGCGGCGACCGGCTGGCAACCGCAAATCAGTCTGGCAGAAAGCATCGCCCGGCTGATTTAAGGGCGCCTTAGAAGGGTTCGACGGCACCAGTAACAACGTTGAGCACTGGCATCCCAGCGATCGTGGCCTGTCGCTCGGCGAACGAAGCGAAGCTCATGCTGCCATCGGCACGGCGGCCCTCACGAAAGCGCGAACGGGCATAGGCATGCTCCGCCGTCACCGGTGCCAGCGCGTCGGTCAACAGGTCGTTGCGAACAAAGAAGACGTTCACGCCTTCACTGGTCCCACCGACGAGCGTGTAGCCCCGCTGCATCGCGAGATGATTGAGCGCAGCGATCGATGCGCCGAAATAGAGATGCGAAACGTGCGCTTCGCTTCGCATGAACTTCGCATCGTACGGAATGGTAACCGCCCGGTCGGGACCGAATATCGAATTGTACTCGCAGATCAGGATGCGCGGCCGGAAGGCGTCGATCGCCGTCAGTACGTGATAGTCCATCCCGTCGATATCCACGGATAAAATGCCCAAATCCGCGTCGAAGCCGGATTGCAGCAGCGTTTGCTGAACATTCTCTCTGCTGATGAAGCTTTGAACGGCGGTCAGGTCGTATTTCCAGTAATAATAGGCCGACTTGATCGTATCGACGCTGCGCGCGGAACCATCGATAACGAAGCCGGACCAATTGTCCTTCATCATCAGGAAGCGACAGTTTGATTCCAGAAAATCCTCGACGCCGAATTCGATGAAAGTGCGGTTCGGGATATCGATAGACTGCACGAGCTTTTGAATAATCCCATCTTCGCCCCATTGCGAAAATGCCTTGAACTCGTAATCGCGTAGATCCTTGGAGTTCAGATCGCGATTGATCGCCGCCAGGATACGGCCCTGATTGATCTTGATGTCATCAATATGCCGGTCGATTCTGGCGACCGCGTGTGCCACTGCCCGGCCGCGGCCCATCAACCGGCTGAGCTTTTTCCCGATTCCCACAACTTCTTCCTCTACTTTAATACCTGCGCTGCATAGTCGGCAGCGCCGGCAATATCTGTTACGCCGTGCTCGGACAGGTCGAAACGACGATACCCTTCCAGCACCCGGCTGATGCGCGTGCGTACCCGCGCCAACTCTCTGTCGATCTTCATCGCCAACGACGGGGTCTCCGGAACCGCAAGCATCAGGTTATGCTTCGCTTTCAATTGCAGGATGACCTCACGCACTTCGGGATACCAGATGCCAATCGCATCGCGCAAAGCGATCCGCGCGATCCGTTCGAAATCCGGTCCGATCGGCCGCAACGTCGGCGCGCGGTCGCGCGCCTGGAGGAACGCTTCAGTTACGATCATTTCGAGCGACCGGGGCGAATATATAACGTCTGGATGGGTCGGAAGATCGTTCTCTTGTAGATAGTTGTCGGCCTCACGCTGGTCCTTGCGGGTGAATTGCGATCCCCCGTTACTGCGCCCCGAAATGCCCGACACCGCGAATGGGCGATATGAGTAGGCATATCGGTCCAGTACGCCAGCATTGACGAAGCCTGAAAACGAGTCCGGCGTGATCGAGCTGTAGTAAGCCCCCCCCTGTTTCACGCGTTCGATCACGCTGGTGTGCACGAATGACGAATAAGTACCGGGCAGTGCGGGATAGCCCTTGTCGAACCGAATGACCTTACGAGCCCAATCCAGACTGTTGCGCACCGCGAAGCCTTGACGGATCGGCAGGACGAGCTTGTTGCGACGATCCTCCATCAGACTATTCGGCCAGTGATATGACGCGTGGTTCGACGTCACGGCGAGCGCGCTGGTTTCGGCGATTACGGCGCCGACTTGTTTCACGCCGCCAGCGATCATGCCGTCATCATCGCCAAGGTGCATGAGATATCCGTCGGGTGCGTGCCCCAGCGAAAATTCGAAATTCCCCGACATGCTTAGTCGCCGATCTGGGCGAATGTAGCGGATGCGCGGATCGCGTACCGATGCAACGACATCGCGCGTCGCATCATCGCTTACATTGTCCGAAACGATGATCTGCAGGCGGTCATAGTCCTGCGTAATGCAGGTCTGGAGTGTGCTCTGCAGCGTCTCGCAGCGATTGCGTGTGGGTATAAGGATCGCCAACGGCACGTCAGACATCGATTTCTCCGGTCTTTATTATGCGGCCAGGTGACGCTTTGCACCGACGGCAAGTGCGCGGACATCGGGCAGGACAGCAATCACGCTCGTAAACGCTGCGATGCCTACCACCGCCAGATAAAGCAGTTGCACAGCCGAAGTGGCGTTCAGGATGGGCAAAAGGCTGAATATCATCACAGTAAGCGCAGCGGCGGCCCAAGGCGCGGCGACGTCGCGTATGGACCATCGCAACTGTTCCGCAACCAATATTCGGCGGTGCATTATTGGGATCGTGAAGAGAACCAGGCATATTGTCAGTCCGGCCCATGCGGCTGCAGCTGCGATCGGTCCGAAACGCGGGACGAGCACCAGCAGCGTCGGCGCGAACACGATGACAGCGATGAAGTTGGTTCGCATCGCCAATCGTGGCCAGCCGATAGCCAGTTGCAGCATGTAGGGGATGTACATGACGCAGTGAAACATCACGCCGAGCGCCAGAAAACGCAGAAGCGGCGCGGCGGTCATCGAGAGCGCGGTATTACCGGTCCACAGGCGCAGTACAGGTTCACCCATGACGATCAGCATGGCCCCGATCGGCGCCGTCGCCAGCGCCACGGTTTGCGCCGCTAGATGATATGTCCGTGCGAGCGCAGCCGCATCCTCCTGCTGATAAAGCACCGTAAAACGAGGATAAAAGGACTGCGCGACGGGGTTGGTTAGTTGATAGAGGCCTGCCGCAACGGCCGATGCCAGCGCGTAGGGAGCAAACTGGTCGAGCGGCAACAATCGCACAAGCAGGATCTTGTCGATTTGCGAAAGGATGACGCCCAGCGCGGCCGCCCCCAGCACGCCCCCGGCAAAGCTGCGCAATTGATAAAGGGCTTTCCAGTCGATCTGCCATCGGGCGGTGGCGTGAGGCAGCTTTGCGTGGAGCACGAGAACGAACGTGGCGATAGCCAATAGCGAGACGCCGGCTTGCCATTGAAAGTAGGTCTCGATCGTGGGCGACCAAAAGGCCAATGGCAGGATGACGCCCGCAGCCCGCAGCGTGACGAAGACGACCGACACGCCATTCATCAGAATTGGATGATGCAACCCTAACAGGGCGCCACGGAACACGCCTTCGAGCACGCGCAGGCTGGCCGTCACGATCATCAGATACAGCGCGAACCGAATGGTCTCTGGTGTCAGCGTTTTTCCGGTAACCCAGCCATGGGCGAGCAACGTCGCCAATGGTAGTCCAGCTAACGCCCCCACGGCGAAAATGCCCAGGCAGAGCAACTCCACCGATAGGATCAAGTCGCGTACTTGTTGCGCGCTGTATTCGCCGGAACGGTAGAGCGCCATTTCGCGATTGATCGTCGCCGCCATGCCGCCGTCGAGCAACGTCGCAGCGGTCAGCACTACGGCGAAAACCCCGATCAGTCCGTAGGATTCGATCCCGAGAAAGTGAATATAAGCCGGAATGAATGCGATGTTCATCAATGCCGTCCAGCCTTGGCCGACGTAGTTCGCGATCAGCGTGCTTTTCATGATCCGAAGATCACCGATAATAAATCGACAGATAGTCGCGCTGTAGCGGCTCGATCGCTACGCCCGAGCCACCTGCCTTCACGAGCGAGCCCGGCGGGCAGGTCAGGTTGTGCACGTTCACGCCCGCGGAGATCACGCTGTTTGCACCAATCTCACACCTGCCGGTTATGGATGCACCCGGATACAAAACTACGCCTGGCCCAATGTCTGGACGGTTCTCGCCGACGCGTCCGACCGTGACATTCTGGAAAATGACGATGCGATCGCCATACGTGGCGTTACCCAAGACCGCCCCCAACGCGTGGCTGAGGAAAAAAACCTCGGGCATGAGGACAGCTGGGAACAGTTCCAATCCGCTCAGCGCCCGATTCAGTCCGAACAAGCGATCGACGATATCGCTCCCCCGATCCCACTGGCACGCCTCGTTGCCCAGCAGGTAGAGAAAGCTGGCATATTGCAGTGTATTGAGGTGATCGAAATGACCGGGCGTAAAGGACCGCACGGCGGCGACGATCGGTGCGATCCGGGCTAGTGCCGCCGGCATGAGCTGGGCGATCAGCTCTCGGTCTGCCACCTCGTCGCTGAGCGGGTAGAAAACCCGCAACTGGCCCGCGACATGCCGGACAAGTTTGGTTTCGGTCTCGCAGCGCAAAACAAGTGATGTCGTCATGACCGCCCGCCGCGCAGTTTATCCAGCCGCTCGGTCGCGGCCCAGAACGCGAACGGCTCATAGTCCGGATAGGGATAATGGCCCAGATCGAGCTTCATCTCGTGCCGAGCCGCATTGACCCAGCTTTCAACCATCGCGCGCACAGAACGGGGCCTGCCGGAGCCGATATTGACTATGCCGCTCACATCGGGGGCCAACGCCAAGGCGACAACGTGGTCGGCAACGGTTTCTACCGGCAAAAAGTCGCGAAGCTGTTCGCCGCCGGACATGGCAAACCGCTCCGCGCGCTCAGCACAGGCCCGCATCACGAGTTGATAGAGCGAGCTGGCGTTTTGCCCTTCGCCGAACATGTAAAACAACCGCGCCCATACCAGATCGCAGCCGAGTGCCGGCAGCGTGAGCTCAAGTTCACGACGAAGCTGATCCTTGGCAACGCCATAAGCGTTACTCGGAGCGGGCGGTAATACCTCCGACAATCGCCCCTCGACCATGCCGTATTCGAAACACGTGCCGGTGACCGCCAGCCGCTTGAGCCCTTGTTCGGCCAGCCTTTTCAGGAAGCGATATTGTCGCGGCGCTTCCTCTTCGAAATGCGTCGCCAGCTTGTAGTTGGGCAATCCATCCCAGGCGAGATGGATCAACACATCGGGCTGTCCGATCCGCACGAAACTGTCCTCGGGCGCTTCCGCGATATCGAGCGTCGCCCAACCGGTGCCACCATCGAGCTCCGGTGGTCGGGGCCGGCGCGAGACCAGAGTCAACTCGACCGTCGGCTTACGCTCAAGCGCCTCCCTGACATGCCGCCCGACAAATCCGGTGGCGCCGGTAAGCGCGACCTTCATTCGACCAACAGTTCTGGTACCGCGATCACGAACTTGCCACCCCACTCGCGTACGTAGGCGAGTTGTTCGGCCAGTTCCGCACGTAAGTTCCACGGTAGGATCACGACATAGTCTGGCTTGGCATCCCGCAGATGCTGTTCAGCGACGATCGGAATGCGGCTACCAGGCATGAACTTGTCCTGCTTGTGCGGATTGCGGTCGACAACGAAGTCGATCAGATCTCCGCGAACGCCGGCAAAATTCAGCAACGTGTTGCCTTTGGCTGCGGCACCGTACGCGCCGACACGCTTACCATCGCGCTTCGCCTGGACGAGGAAGCTTATCAGATCGTCTTTGATCCGTTCCGCATGCGCCTGAAGGCCGTCGTAATATTCCGAGGTATCGATGCCCAGCGCTGCCTCACGCGCCAGCATGTCCGTCAGCGCTGCCGTTTTCTCATACGCCCCCGTGTCGCTACGCTGCGCAAATACCCGCAGACTGCCGCCATGGGTCGGCAGGGTCTGGACGTCGAACACCATCAGGCCGTTTGCCGCGAACACACGCTGGACTGCCGTCAGTGACAAATACGAATAATGCTCGTGATAGATCGTATCGAATTGATGATGCTCAATCAGTTGGACCAAATGTGGGAATTCGAACGTCGCGACACCGGCAGGCTTGAGGATCCGCGCGAACCCGCGAACAAAGTCATTGATGTCCGGTACATGTGCAAGCACGTTGTTGGCGG
>Ga0164294_10006273_pt1 | contig 10175 bp, 7 predicted proteins | sample GEODES005metaG_FD_111479 | JGI IMG/M metagenome (GOLD analysis project Ga0164294, IMG submission 111479) | Oligotrophic lake water microbial communities from Sparkling Lake, Wisconsin, USA - GEODES005 metaG | ecosystem: Environmental > Aquatic > Freshwater > Lake | place: USA: Sparkling Lake...
CATCTTTAGGTATACCATGCGCAGTTGGTGCTTGTGGATTTTCTGCGCCTGGTCTCCTTGGGAAATTGACTGGTACACCATTTATTCCAGTCAACCATCTTGATTTTTCTTCTTCGTTATATAACATTTCAAATCTACGAAATGTTTTTATAAAACTTTCTCCATTTCTATTTATTGGCCAAATTACTGGTCTAAATGCTGGATTTTTAAGCCATCTAAGTCTGCATGCAGTAATACTTTTTTCGCATGAATCTGAGCTCCAAAAAGATGTTCTTGGAGGAGTATTAAAATAATCAGATAAATGATTATTTATACATACAAAATATTGTTTTAAACCTTGATTTTCCAGAAAAACATAATCACCAGAAATATAGTTTACATTTTCTTGCCATAGCCCTGAATTTCCTAATCCTCCAGTTATTCGGAGGATTGCGCTTCTTCCAGCTGTATCACCCGTAGAAAATATTTTACCTATATACAGCTCATTATTTTCATTTGCTACTGGGGGAGCTGTAAGCAAGCCTTTCACCGATATAGGAGAATTTTCTACACCACCATATATACCGCTATGTAAATAACTTAATCTAGAGTTAAACTCGTAGCAACAAGACTCTCCCCTATATTGAAATGGACATTTTTTTGAATAGATCGTTCTACCAGGTAGAGTTATATTTTCCAAATCTAAAATTGTGTTTAATTCGTATTCAATTGAACTTCTTGTTTCTGAAGTTTTTCGATCTATATAATAGACATCTTTTGGTAATTCAACCTCGTATAAAGTTGGATTCGAATTAAATGGATTAATATTATCTTTAAAATTTGTTGGATGAAGATATTTTAAAAAAGTTCTAATTCTAGTAAACTTCGCCCCTAAGATATCTCCCAAAGATTCAATCTGCATCCTTATATATTTATAAAAAGAATTATATGATTGATCTGGAGACGCAGTAGATATAACTACTTTAGGTGTTGGCAATGTTCCAACAGAAGTAAATTCAAAACCTTCTGCAAAAATAGGAAAAGGATAATATAAATTATTTTTCCATTTTATAGTACCATCTGGATGATTTAATGTATTATAAACGTTATAATCATTATAAACACGAAATATGCCCTGCTCTGTAGGCTGATCTGTTGGATTATCAAACTCAGTTCTATTTTGAGAAACTTGAGAAAGATCTATTTCATATAATATAACTGGTGACGAAGGTGTTAATGAGGCCATTTCATTCATCAAGTCCATAGACCCACTAACAATTTTATTGTATATAAATTCGCTCATAGTTTAAATGGGTACTTCGTTAAATTCCAATTTTATAGAATAGTTATTATAACTTGGGTAGCTTACTGACCAGCTCGGGCATATAAATCTTGTATTAAGATTTGCTGATGATTTTAAGTATATAGTCGGTACTGCGTAGACAAAGCTTGTTTGGCCACCCATTTCATTTAAAAAATGCAAAATTGAAACAGCTTCTTTTTCTGATCGATTATCGAAGCTCAGTTGAAGTCTGAGTGGATTAGAATTTAAATTTTCTTTTATTCTTTGTGTGTATCCATTTCCAAATTGATTATATCTTATTGTAGGTTGTTGGTCTATTGTTGAGTTGTATGAAGGTTTCCACCAGAAATCAGGAATTAAACTTCCATTTAATGATATATATCCATCCCAATCTATTCCTAAATTGGATAGTGTAACTGGATTATTTCCAGCACCTATATTAGAATCAATAATCGAATAATAGTATCTATTGTCGCTACCTCTTACGATATCATACTTATTGTAAGTAGATGCCGCGCTCCATGTAGGAACTGTATCGTAAATACTAGCCATATATACCTTTTACCTCCTATATTTTACACTTAAAAAGAAGTGTAATTATAGTTAATGTTTAATGTCTATTCTATAGAAAATCAAAACTTTTATCTAAATGATTCTTTAGTATCTGGAGTAAAAAGTTTTAATGTTGGGATTGATTTAAAAATAGTTCCTCAAATATCTATAAATGATTCAATTAATTATACAAAAAATGAATTACCAGTTGCTGAATTTGACTTATCTTATGTATTAAGTGATAGTGATAGATTTTTACAATATACTGGAATTAGTTCATTTTCTGGAAGAGTTGAATATGGTGATAAATATGTAACGTTTTCAGATGGGTATTTGACTAATTATTCTTTAAATTATAGATTAGGAGAGTATCCAACTGTTGACATAAAAGGGGTTATTTTTAATTGGACAGCTTCTCCAATATCTTTTAGCCCAAAACCAGTAAATTTAAATACATTTAATGTTGGAGATCCATGTTTTATAGATACAAATATTGCGATTGCTACTAGTAATAGACTTCAATCATTTGGAATTAATATAGATGTAAATCGTATTCCTAATTACACTATTGGCAATTATTCACCAGATACTGTATATATTCAATATCCAATAAAACAAGAAGTAAATATTGATTTTAGTGCAAGCTCTAATTTATATAATCCAAACACTTTGAATTTACCAAATTCAGGTTATATTGCTCCTGTTAGTCAATATATATCGATAAAAAAATATCAATCTAATTCAAATTTAGCAACATTTAATTTTGTGTATACAACCGCTAATATTAACTCTTCACTTAGTAGTGATAGTGAAGCAACGTTTAATCAGAACAGAGTATCTTACCTTCAGCCATAATTTATAAGTTTTTTGTATTAAATTTTTTAATAAAAGAATAGTCTCTTTTAAAACTAGAATTAAGAACTAAAAACTTATCATATAAGCCTTTTATTTCCGTATCTGTTATTTTTCTAGTTGAAGTTTTATATTTTTTATTTTTTTCAAAAGGTATCATTTTACAAAGCGTCATTCCCTTATGAAAAAAAAGTCTTCCCTGATCTTTAAATATTTGTAAATTTAGTACTATTTCGTTTTGAATTTCTGGATCGAGAATACCAGCTGTCATCGCAAACCATGGATCATCAGAATAATAATCTGGCAACAAGTAGAAAGCAATATTTGATGAACATTTTATTTTCCATGGGATAGAAATTTTAATAATATAATCATAAATTCTTTTATTTTCGAATAGCTCTGGAAAGTCTTGTTTTCGATGATAGTTCAATGAAGTGAATCTTTTGCCTCCTGCTGATGCTAAGGCATTTTTTATTCCAAATCCAAAATCATATTGTATTTCATTAGAAGACGATGGATTTTCGGGTAAATCTACATATAAATCAGACCACATTCTGATTGAATATCCACTGTCTATAAATGATTTTATTCCTGGACACCTAACCACATCCATGCTTACTGGGTGTTTTGAAAATGGGCATTTAATTTTACTTTGACTATCTTTAAATGCTTGGGCTCTATTTTTTTGCCAGTTACGAGGTTCAGAAGTTATTGATTCAATTGGAGGATACAAAAGCTCTTCAGATATCATTGGGATTAAAGAGACAAATTCAATTGCATTCTTTTTGCCAAAATTGAAAAATTTTTTCACTTAAACTTAAGTTTTCTTTATTCTGTCTAAAAGTTCAAATATTTTTACTTTTGGTATATCACTTATAGAAGTTAGATTTTCTGCATTATCAAACTTTTCTTTAATTAATTTATTTTTTAATTGTTCGAAACTAATCCCTTTGTCTTTCATCGTTTTTTCAAGTAAAGATTGAGGCGAGGTTGGGTTTTCTTGTCCAATATTAGAATAATCAATTAATTTTGCATCTCCTAGTTCTTCTTGAGAAACAATATTAATCTTCAAAAAATTACGCACGCAACGAACAAATGCTCTATTCTCTGCTATTGCAGCTAAAAAGAATTTAGCAAAACTCTTTGTATTATTTAAAGTGGCATCTGCAAGAGATTCAAAAACTACTTCTTTCCCACCAGTTTCATAGTTTGGCAACCAAGTAATTCTGCAGCTTGTTGCGAAATAATTTTCAGAAGCTGCTACTACTTTGTATTCAACGCTAGTATAGCCTCTGATTTGAGCTAATTCTTTAATTCCACCTAAAAGTATAAGAAGATCCTTGTCTTGAAGTTTAGACACATCTGTTTCTTGAGTCTTCTGCCTATTGGGTACAAGATGTTCAATTTTAACCATTTTACGCCAATTGATACTTCCATCATCATTAAATATATAATTTAAAGTCTGATCTTCGATAAGACCATATTGGTTTCTAGTCACTACTTTTGGTGGAGTAACTTGAGGCGTTGGATTCGTAGGATTTTCAATTTTGATATCTAAGCCTTTATTGACAACATTAAATAGTTCCGAACTACCAATTGAAATTGTATTTTCTTCTGATTTAATCTTAGGGCTCATTTAATAATGATACTACGGATTATATATTAGGTCAACTTAAAAATATAAAAATTATCCACTTCTTTCCAAAATTCTGGATCATCTACAACTTTATTTCCAGTATTGTTTAACCAATCATATCTAGAGATAAATTGCCCCTTTGAAGAATGAAGTGTTCTTGAAGATTTATAAAAAAGATTATTTACATCTGTTATTTTTGCGTCATCTTTAGTCTTATGTTTTCTATTAATGATAAGATTATAATCCATATAATCTATTTTATATTTATTTAAAATTGATTCTTCTAAAAATGAAAGCAGAGTATAATTAATTGAATTATTCTTCAATAGTTTAACAAAATTTATATCATTATCTTCTTCTATAATATAAATTACTTGAAGAATATTCTTTTTATATTTTTGAATAATGTCTTTCTTAATGGATTTATTTGTAAAAATAATAGTTTTCTTTACTGATAATATATTTTCTAAAGCTTGTTCGTTGAAGCAATAATCCATTCTTATTATAGGATTTTCAATTGGTATAGAACTTGGATCAATTATTTCATCTGGTATAAGTTCGAAACTTCTAAGATTAAAATCTTGACCAAAATGTATAGTTTCTGGTAAATTTGAGTATTCTATATCCAGAAGCTTTAATATTGACCCTGCAATTTCTTCTGGTTTTATTGTATCTATTGATTTTGGTGATTCTATCTGAGAGTAAGATGGTTTTTTATTACCTATTCTTTCGTATCCTTTAAGAAGAATGTGCTTGCTTTTGTCGCCAAAATGAGGACCAGCTACGCTTGGATTACTTATGCTATAAAGAGAAACTATTGGTTTATTAAAATAAGAAGATAAGTGAACACATAAACTATCTGCTCCAAAATGCAAAATATTATTTTCTATTACATAAGCTAATTGATTAATATTTGTTTGTCCGAGTAAATTTATAACGCCATTTAATGGTTTTTCATCTTTTGTACCAACTTGAACAATATTAATATTGATTTTATTTAAATAAGGATGTATTAGGGTGATAACTTCTTGCCAGTATGAATAGTTTCTTGAATCATATGGTGTTTGAGCTTGAAATGTAATATATTTTCCAATAGGTAGTGGAAAATATTTTGAATAAATAAATGGTTTATCAATTTTTGACCCAGTATTTGTTGCGTATGTATCAAGTAATCTCATTATTTAATGATAATTTAATTTAAACTAAAATCTAGTTTATCTACACCGTTATGAAGATAATTTAAATTTCTTTGAGTACATGTATAAGGTAAATAAGCAATATCAAAATATCCATTATGTTGATTATTTCCTTCTAGCCAAATTAAATTATCCATCATTGGGTTATATTCAATCCATCTATGAACATAAGGGTTTCCATCTAATATATCTTTGTATTGAGGTTTTGTAGAAACATATAAACTATATTCTGGATATCTATCTTTAATTGATTTAAATAAAGCGGTACTAAGAAATATGTCTCCTGCGCTTTCTGGCATAACATATATTACTCTACCTTTATCATTTGGATCAAGAAGATCCTCGAATTTAATTTCATTACTTTTTTCGTTTTCTTTTAAAGCAATATTTCTAAAGTAATTTTCTATATCTTGTCTTTTTGCGCCTTTATTTAATTCGCTCATCCAGTATTGATGTCCAGAATCATTTCTATCAATGTTTTTCATTTTTAAAATATTATGATACATAAAAATAAGCCACTCAGCATCATCAATAATTTCTGGTACTTGAACATAAGGATCTTTTTTATCTTCTGTATTTTCTTTTACTTTATCCCAATCAATAATAGATTGAGCATCTATAAACTGCTCTAAAGTTTTTGCAACATTGTTTATCCCGAAATGTTTAATTGTCCATTCTCTCGCTTTTTTACCCATTTCAATCCTCTTATGTGGTAACATTTTATATACAATATTTAATTGTTTCGCTATTGACTCTGGATAGGTAGAAGCCTTAATAAACTCTGTGCCATGCTCTCTGTACTCACTCCATTCTAAAGCTAATGAATTAGCTTCTGGTTCGCACATTTCTTCTCCGCAACTATAATTTGTAACAAGAGTGATTAGTTCTGCGAGTTTTGCTTCTTGAATTGGTATTTCTTGTCCACCACTCGTAAATGGATGACAATATACATCCATGAAATTATATATTTCATTAAGCTGGGTTTCAGTTACGCCTAAAGCAACATTTGTTGTTGTCTGACTTTTTTCTGTTCCACAGTATTTACAATTTAAATCTTGTCCAGTAAATGGTTTTATTTCGTATTCACCACAATTTTTACATATATATGTTGTTAATATTTCTTTTGGATCGACTCCAATTTCTCCTGCAAGCTTATGTATATTCCAACCTTCTCCCCAATGAGTATGAAGAAGAAGATAGGTATTTTTAATTTCTGGATTTTGTTTTTTCCATAAAGCATATCCTTGTAATAAATTTGGGACGCTTTTTCTTAATTGATTTCTAAATACAAAACCAATAATAAACGCGTCTTGTGGAATATTATTTTTCTTTCTAAGTTGATTTCTTTCAAAATCAGAAAGTCTATAGAAATCTTTATCTTCTAGGCATCCATGGACTGTCTTAACATGACTATATCCAAGTTTATGCATAGCTTTAGTAGCAAAATTACTCCAAATCCAATAATTTTTAATTTTTGGGGCATTCGCTATTGCTGATTGAAGAATAGGAAGAGAATCTAATGTCGTCCAAATTACCGATGCAATTTTATTAAACCAATGTTTTTCAATAGCAAAATCCACTCCCCATATATCTTGAACAGCAAAATATACATCTGGTTTTTCATCGTTAATAACTCGATCTAAATAATGCGCTCCATAACTAGCCATTCTAGCTAAATTTGGATCTCTATTTAATTGATCCAATTCTTGTTGAGTATTAGGAAGTGAACCTACTGATTTCCAAGGAGTCTTTTTAAACTCTGGATGATCATAAGTCATTCCACAAGAATAATGAACTAAATCATATTTATTTGTGGAATATAAATACTTAAGTAGAGCCCTAGCATTTCTACCAAAGCCTGTTTTGGCTAAAGCAAAATCTGTTTGTATTAAAACTTTCTTTTTTCGTTCCATTACCAGAGTTCGCTATCTTCTTGGCTACTTTCGCTAACTTCTTTGTTTTCTTTTGTTGAATTTTTCGCTTTCTTTATGGCTTCAATTCTTTGGGTTTCGAAAACTGAATTTAAAGAATAAGTTAAAAATTCCTTTAATAATCTTGCTTCGTTAAAATAAAAGCCAATTAAATACGATTGTTTATTTTCTACATTTTGCTTATCTTCTTTATTAACACTATACGAAAAGCCAACCTGTTTTTCATCCCTAATATAAGGAGCTAGTTTAATTTTTGTAATTTGTTTTTCAGAAGTGTGATAAGCTGAAAATTCTGTATTTCTTTCTAGAGCGTCAAGAAGTCCAGCTGCTTCTATGAGTGAAAATTTAACCTTAACACTTTTATTAGGGTTATTTTGGTTTTCAGAAAAAGACCCAATCTTTTTAGCGTCATTCCAAGAGCTTTGCTTGATTAATGATCCCCATACTGAATTATCCTTTGAATTTACGCTGAAGCTACAAGCCGTACCTGTATTTTTACTATTTGGTTTATAAAATGATATCATATTACTTTATGTTACTATTTATATTTAAAAATGTCAATTATTTTTATCTGTCTTTTTTAAATCGTTTAATTTCATATAAATCTGATGATCTTGAATCGCTATTAAGTCACCAAATATACAATCATCTCTTTTTGAGCCCTTAGCAATTACAATATTACCTTCTTCAAAAGGTTTATTATTTAATAGTTTATTATTCTCAATATTATCATTGAATATTAATACGCTAATTGCGCTAGTTTCATCTGATATTTTTAATCTTACATATCTTGTTTTCTTTTCATTTTTTGAAACGCCAGTATATACTTCTTCTATTTGTCCAACAAATGCCACCTTGCTATTAACTGACTCATCTATGATATCAGTAATATATTTAAGATTTTCCCTTTTCTCTGCAAAGATATCTCTTAAATTTTTGTTGTATGTATATCCCAAAAGTTTCTTTTCATAATACCAATTAGCGAAACTTTCACTTTTGCTATTTTGATTATAAATTTCAAGATATGGAGCATATTTTGCTTTAATAGTATTTAATCTATTGTCTTTAATGACCAAATGATTTTTTTCATCAGTAAATTTATTCAAATGCTTAATTATTTTAATTAAGTCGTAATCGAACTTATCGGCAAATGAAATTGAATACTTCTTTTCTTTAGCGGTTAAAATATTCCATAATTGAGCTTCTAGTACGATTTTACTTCTAGACTGGTTAAAACCGCTCAATGCTCCCGCTTGAATCAAAGAAGATAATACTCCAATATTAAGATTAGCTTCTTCTGCTGCCTCAAAAATATCAAACTTATTAGAATACTTATTTCTAAAGCTATTTAATTTTTCTATAGACTTATCGCTAATTCCTTTGATTGACAATAATCCGAATCTAATATCTTTACCTTCTGTTGAAAAATCCATTTCTGATTTAATAATGTGTGGAGGAAGAAGTTTGATATCGAATTCATGCATTTCTTTTTGAATCTTAGAAATTTCACCAATTGGATCTGGTTCGTTTCTGCTCATTTTTAATAAAGATAAAAAGAATTGTTGAGGATAATTGAATTTTAAATAAATTGTAACTGCTGCTAAAGCTGCATAAGCTAACGAATGACTTTTATTAAATGAGTAATTCGCGGAGTCTTCGAGAATTTTCCATAGAATCTCTCCTACTTCTTTGGGTATTTTGTTTTCTTTAATTTTTAATTCGATCTTCTTTTTCCAAGCTTTAATTTCTTCGGTTTTCTTTTTACCAACGATTCTTCTTAAGATTTCCGCTTCGTCTAAAGTAAATCCAATCTTATTGGCCATCTTCATTAATTGCTCTTGATATAAAGCTACTCCGCCAGTTTGCTTTAGAATATCATCGAAAAATGGATGAATACTTTCTGATTGTTGATAATTTGTATGAGCAGCATATTTATCAACGAATTGTAATGCCCCAGGTCTTGCTAGAGCTAATACTCCGCTTAGTTCTTCGAGATTTTTTGGTTTTACTTTTTGACAAACTCTAAAATTAGTTTCGGCTTCAATTTGAAAAAGACCGTGAGGAGATTTTAGGTCTTGTAGATTTCTGTAAATAGACTCATGATTTAAATCAATATCTTCTACTTTAATTCTAATACTTTTACAAACGTCATCCACAACAGAAACACTTCTTAAGCCTAAGATATCGAGTTTAATATTAAATAAACTAACCCAATTCATATCAAAACTTGAAACTGGTTCTTTATCAGAAGAAAATTCTGTTGGGCATACTGTTTCTAAGTCATAATAAGAAAGAAGAACTCCAGATGGGTGAACTCCCTTATTTTTGATAAGATCTCTTAGCTTTAAGGCAATTTGAAATGTTTCTTTATTTTCATCACACCAATCTTTAAATTTTTCTACTTCTTCATATGCAGTATTAATATCTTTGACTTGGCCGTAAACTTTTGGAATCAATGAAGAAATATTCGTCATTTCTTCTTCTGTCTTTTCTCCAACAATTTTACCACACTCCTTAATTAAGAGTTTTCCACTCAAAGTATTAAGGGTTAAGATTTTGCTAGTTTTACCTTTAAATTTAGATTCTAGATACTGTAATACTTTTTGACGATTATAGTAACAAATATCCAAATCAACGTCGCACATCAAACTGCCATCAAGATATGTTATCCCATCAATAACCTGCTTTTTAGCTCGAATCTTGGATATAAATCTTTCGAAATAAAG
>Ga0164294_10006274_pt1 | contig 10175 bp, 5 predicted proteins | sample GEODES005metaG_FD_111479 | JGI IMG/M metagenome (GOLD analysis project Ga0164294, IMG submission 111479) | Oligotrophic lake water microbial communities from Sparkling Lake, Wisconsin, USA - GEODES005 metaG | ecosystem: Environmental > Aquatic > Freshwater > Lake | place: USA: Sparkling Lake...
AAAGAATGCCAATGAACTAAGATATTTAAATTTAGTGGGAACGGGCATCACTGAAAAAGGATTACGTGCTTTAGGTTCATTACCCCATTTAAAATCCGTTTATCTATATCAAAGCGAAGTTAAAATGGAAGCCATAGCTGAAATACAGCAGCGAATGCCTAAGGTTTATTTTGATTTGGGTGGGTATAAAATAGATACCTTAACGATGGAGGTTAGCACCGAAGAAAAATAAGAATCCCTTCGGTGCTAAGTCTTTTTACCAGCCAATGCCGTAATCTTCTCCAAAATGACTGCTTCCACCCCAGAAGGAACCATGTTTATGATCAAAATAAATGGCATTAATTGGGCCTGAGGTTTTTCTATCAAACTCCAGCAAGTAACCCAGTTTTTTGAGTTCCCTTCTTGTCCAGTCAGGCGTTTGTTCGTTAACTAACAAGCGCCCAGGTTCCGAAAGATGTTTATCGAAAGAACTTTTCATTTGAAAAGAATTAACATTCGGCGCTTCACAAGCCTCTTGAACATTCATGTCAAACTCTACCATATTCAAGAAAAACTGCAACAGGTTTTGGTCTTGAGAATCACCGCCCTGAACGGCAAAAGAAACAAAAGGAATATTATTACGCAAGGCCAGGGTTGGCGTAAGGGTAACTCGGGGACGCTTGCCCGGTTCTAACACATTAAACGGATTATCTGCGCCATCTAACACGAAGGCCTGCATTCTCTGGCTTAATCCAATACCAGTATTTCCTGCAACGCAGGCGGGAATCCAACCACCACTTGGGGTAACACTGACCACCCAACCTTCTGCATCGGCCGTTTCAATAGACGTTGTTCCGGCAAAAAATCCTTCCCTATGTTCCTCCGACATTAAAGAAGAATGCGAATTTTTATATTTTTCCAGTAAGGACTTAAACGGATTAACTTTTTGTTCAAAAGGATATGGATCACCCGGACCTGCCAGCGTATCATTTCGTTCGTATTGAATGCTTTTCGCTCTTTCCTTTGCATAAGCTTTTGAAAGTAATCCATTGATTGGTTCCGATGGTAAAAAATCAGGATCGCCATAATAAAAATCTCTGTCGGCGAAAGCGAGATGCATGGCCTGACAGATGGTATGAATATATCTGGAAGAATTATAACCCATAGATTTCAAGTCGAAATTTTCCAGTATGTTCAGCGCCTGGAGCATAACAGGCCCCTGAGTCCAGGTTGTTAATTTATAAACATCTATACCTCTATAATTTACAGAAACGGGTTCTTCCAGTTTGACTTTCCATTTTGCAAGGTCCTCCAAAGTTATCAATCCACCCTGTTCTTGCACGCCTCTTACGAATTCCACGGCAATATCGCCTCGATAAAATCTATCATAAGCAGCCTGAATAGCTTCTTTTCTCGATTTCCCCTGTTTTAATGCAGAAGATTCAGCATCAACCAATTTTGAGAGCATTTGAAAAAGATCCTTTTGAACAAAAATCTCTCCACCTTCAGGTGCTTCTCTATTTTCATTCAAATGAGGAAGAAAAATCTTTTTTGAATAAGGCCAGTTTTTAATTCTCCCCTTATTTTTTTCAATCATATCAGCGGTAGAAGTTTCCATGGGATAACCTTCAGCCATTTGCATGGCTGGTTTCAGTACTTGTGCCAAAGACATGGTACCAAATTCGCTCAACATAGTAAATAAACCACCTGGAGTACCTGGGGTAACGGCTGCGAGCGGACCATAAGCGGGGGGAATATCATAACCTTTCGACTTGTAAAATGCGGGAGTGGCACCCGTCGGTGCAACACCTAAAGCATTAACGCCCATCACCTTACCAGTATGTGGATTATAAATAAGGGCTTGTGTTTCTCCACCCCAACTTAGAACATCCCACATAGTAGCCGTTGCGGCAAGCATGGCGCAGGCAGCATCCACCGCATTTCCCCCTTGTTGAAAAACCGTTGCTCCAGCCGTTGCAGCTAAAGGTTTACCTGTAATGGCCATCCAGTGTTTACCATGAATAACAGGTTTCTGAGTGGATTGAGCGAATGACCCTTTAAAGAGGAAAAGGGAGAAAAAGATAGGTAGAAGTCTAAAATAAAACATAATAAGATATTAAAATCATTAAATCATTTACCTTTTGCTAAACTATTAATCCAATTTAACTGATCATCGGCATCAATAAAATACTTTTTAAGAAATCCATTTTCATCCGCACAATATAGATAATGAACCCCATTATTTTCTTTTCTTATGATTATATCCCAGACCCAGCTGTTATTTTCAACTAATTTTACAGCAAAAGCTGCCGTATTTTCTAATTTTAAATCAACAAAATAGACTGATTTATCTAGACTTGCAGAAAATAATTTATCTTCAAAAAAGATCATTTTTGTAATATCTGACCGATGAAAAACAAACTTTTCCTTAGGATTCACCTTAACATTTTGTAAAAAATCACTTAGATCATACAAAAGTATTTTACCATTTTGAAATCCAAAAGAAATAATATTTCTAGAAATAGACATTGCGGATATGGGATTTGAAAATTCACCATTTCCTAACTGAATCAAAGATTCAGTTTCACCAGTAGTTTTCCAAAGATAAAGACCTTTTTGAGTTGACAATAAAAATTTATTTTGATCCATCAGAGGTAAAATAGAAAGCAATTTATCCCGAAGCATAAATTTAGAAATAACTCCATTTTGCAAAGAGAACAAAACCAGTTCATTTTGTGTCGCAAGTAAATATTCCCCAGTCTTAAAAGCATTTAGAATAGCGACAGCTGGCATATTTGTTGATGAATTTAAAACTTTTGTAGGAGCCTTACCAGAATTTATTGCAAAAACACCACCAGTAAAGGTTCCAACAAGTGTAACAGATTCATTTTTCAAAGGTAAAGCTACTCTAATCCGATCGCCTATATTTATCTTATTTTTACCGCTTCCCGTATATAAATAGCCATCGTCTCCGCCGCATAAAAAGTTCCCATTTTGGTTACTAACAGTTCTTAATCCAGCGGTAGCTTTTAATATTTGAGAAGATTTATTTCTTAATGCTTCTAATTTAGTTGTCGCTATATTTAGAACTTGAAAAAGAGTATTGTTTTGTTGAATAAACCCAAAAACTTCCTTTGAAATTTCGTTATAATCCTTAATTTTTGAATTTAATTTTTCTATTAAATCCAGGGGATTTTCAATGGCTAAAAATTCACCAACCAACAAAAACAATTGATTTTTAATATTACTAAATTCCTCCCTTGTTTTCGCTTTTTTTGTAGCAACTACTTCTTTTTCTTTTGCAATTTCAGCCTTGGTAACAGCTACCTTTGTTTCCTTGATTTGAGCCTCCAGATTTTTATATTGTTCTTTTATGGTTATAGAAGATTTTTCCAGATCACTACTTTTTTTAACCAAAGATGAATTTTGGTTTTTAATCGTAATTTCTTTTGTTTTTAATTCAGTAACGATTCGATTTATACTATCCTTACTTTCAAATAAATCTTTGTTTAATTGATCAGCTATTAATTTTTTTTTGGCCAGATCTTCCTTTGCTTTTATGGCGATATATCTTTCTTTGTGAGCAATTCTCTTTTCATTATGAGCGTTGATTGCCAGAATAGAAACCACAGAAATGATGACAAGTCCTATCACAACGCCAATGAACATATTTCTTCGATATCTCTTTATTTCATTTTTCCTGGCATTTTCTTTTAACAACAATTCATTTTTATAAGTATTATAGCTCAAAATCAGATAATCAATTGCGTTTTGATAGCCTGGAAGGAGATATTCCCCCCAAATTTTTGAAGGTTGATTTTCTTGATACCATTGCCATAAAAAATCTAAATCGGGTGGTCTTAGCAAGCCAGTTTTTCCTGCATCATACCTTAATTGATCGGTGACTAATCGCTTGTAGATATCTCTGGATTCTTTTTCTTTTTCTATTAAATCTCTAAATCTTTTCCAATAAATAAAGATATTTTCATTTTTTATAAACAGCAGACTATTTTTATGGAACTGGAGGTTTCTATTACCCTTATTCATAGAAATATCTGGAGGCAAAATTTCGAAAAACATTTCCTCCCCTTGGGAAATGGGCAAAAGTAAAGTAGAAATTTCATCTAATGATGATTCGCAAATGGAGCTAATATGTGCCAGGGTTTGTGGCTGAGTCAACTTACCCAAGGATTCCGTAGAGACTAAAACTTTAATTAATTTTTCAAAAACTAGTTTTCCTCTTTCATCCAGGTTATTATAATGTAGTTCAAGATGCATGGCAAAACAATGTTGCAGATTTCCAACACTTGCCAAATCATCAGGCTGAATGATAATATTTTCTTGATCTTGATCTTTAACAACAGACCAGGTTTTATATAATAAAAACTGTAGATTTGGAAGCAAGCGCATATCTGAACCAAATTGCGTAAGGATAGAATCCATAGATTCAGGACTAACACTTATTTTGGAACCAACCAGTGGGTTCATAATAATCCGCTTTAAATCTACTCCACTAATTCTTGGAAGCAAATATTGCCCTTGATTCAATAAATCCTGCAAACGGCGATAAGGCGAAATATCAATAATATTTTCAGTACCTAAAGCGATAACAACATAAACGGCAATTTCTTCTGCAAAATTTGCACCTGTAATGGCATTGATATATTGGTGAGTGTCCTCGTTAAGAGCAGCTGCATTATTGTAGCGATTCGTGTTTAAAAATAAATCTTCAAATTGGTCGATGACAATCATTAGATTTTTTTTACCAAAAATTTCAGATTGTCGATAAACTACTTCTAGTCCTGAGATACCTTCCTTTAATTTTTTCTCTATCCATAAATGTTGTTCAGGCGTTGATCTAATGGTTGGATTTAATAAATCATTTTCTGACAAAGCATAAGCAAGATTTCTTATTGGAGCTTGTCCCGGTCTGGTTTTACAAATCACCCATTCTTTCCCCGCGAGTCCATTGTGTCCCCTCTTCAAGGCAGGTATTAAACCTGAATCTAAAAAAGATGATTTACCTGAACCATTTTGTCCAGTTAATGCAATGAATTTGTGCTTATGTAAAAAAAGCAAAACATCATCCACTTGTTTGATACGTCCATAAAAAGAGGATTGTTCAGATTCATAAAATGATCTGCTGCCGGCAAATGGAATTTTCTGTTCAGCTATTGTTGCCATTTATGATTTTCATTAAAAAAATACAATTTAATATTACTTTACAAAAAAATAATAAAACTAACAAAAATAAATGTCTAATTTACCGATTGCCATCAGAAATAAACAGAATGTATCATCATTATGAGCGACCTTTTTACCGATAAAATAAATCTGGCTTTTCGTTCTTGCCAATTTCATATTCAAGGAATTATACCTTATCATTTATTGGAAGAAATATCCGTATCTCTTTTTAATCTTCAAACCAAAGGAATTCTTATCGAATTAATTATTCTGATGGATAATGAAATAAAATCTATAAAAACAACCAATATTCTTTTGCGTATTTCTGCTGCTGGGGGACAAATATACACGATTAAAAACCTAGAAAATGAAATAACTTTTTTCCTAAATATAGATAAAAAAATAAGGATATCTTCCATCGAAAACAACGATGAAACAGTTACCAATATTCATTCAACTATTTCGGAAGGTATTTCAATTTATCAAAACTTAAAAACCACTGCAATACCTATCATTCACCTAAGCGGATGCCCAGAAATATCGTTTTATGCATCAAAAGAATGGGTGAAAACTGGAGAAAAAATAAACATAAGCTGGGAAGTTGATCAAGCTCAATCGGTCCTCTTGCTTCCTCAAAATATAAGTTTATCGCAAAAAGGAAGTATGTTTATTCAAATTGATATGGATTGTTTGTTAACAATTCAGGCCAAAAATGAAAATATTACGGCAGAAAAAAGAATTTTTATAAAAGCTTTAACAAGATTGGGTTTGTCCTTTTCGGTTCAAATTTTAACAACTAAACTTAATAACTATATACCTCTAGCGTCGCATCCTGAAATACCATTTAATTATGCTATACCACCCGATTGTGATGTCCGTTTATTTTGGGAAGCAGATAAAATGGGAATTTTATCAGAAGATGATTGGGGGGAAATACCAGTTATTGGATATAGAGATATTCAATTTAAAAAAGATACAAGCTTGCAATTCACATGGAAAACAATTTTTGAACTTAAAAAAATAACCCTCAGTTTTTACATCTTGCAGGAAGTATCTCCAATTGAAGTACCTAAAAAAGAAAAATTAACAAACTCAATATTTAGTTTCTTGAAAAAAAGACCTTAATTTTTTTGTAAAGAAATAATACCTTTATATTTGTTTGTATCATTATTTGTTAAAAATGTCCAAATTTTTTCATTTTGCTGCTGGAGTAAGTAAGGACATTATGGATGCGTGTCCGGAATCTGAAAAAATAAAATATGCAGGTATTGGCGCAAGTGTTTATTTTACCAGTATAATGGCTGGACTTTCAGCTTATTTTGCCTTCCAACTCATTTTCCAACATAATTTTGCCTCTATTCTTTTGTCTTTACTTTGGGCTGGATTAATATTTAATCTTGATAGGTTTTTAGTATCTAGTTTTCGAAAAAAAGGAAAAACATTACAGGAATTTTTACAGGCGTTACCAAGAATCTTATTGGCTATCTTTATAGCACTTATCATATCTAAACCACTGGAATTAAAATTATTCCAGTCAGAAATAGATTTTAAGCTAATAGAAATCAGAAGAGAAAAATCCGAGCAAATTGAAAAATTATATTACGAAAAAATTCAGTATATTGAGAATAAAGAAAATAAATATCAAAAATCGCTCCAAAATAGTTTTGAATTAAAGGAAAATTATTACGCTCAATATAAATGCGAATGTGATGGTACATGTGGAACCAGAAATTCAGGTAGAGGAAGTGAATGTTTAAGAAAGCAAGAAAAATACGAATCTTATACAAAGGAATATCAAGAAATTCAACAAAACATAAACTATAAATTAACTTTACTTTCCAAAGAAAAAATAAAGTTAAATACTGAAAAAGATAAAGAAAAAGAGGTCCTAAAAACACATTTTTCGAAAGGTCTGTTAGCACGATTGGAGGCCTTGTCAGCACTTTCAAGCTACACTTCAATGGCCATATTATTACTTTTTATTTTCTTGGAAACAGCTCCAATTCTATCCAAATTATTTTCTCCTGTTGGTCCTTATGATCATTTACTTCAAAGCAAGGAATATCCTTTTAAAATCGCTTATATGGGTCAGATTCAGGAGCATAAAATATCTGAAGGATTAAAATCAATGCCTACCAATATAGAAAATCCTTCCTTTAGAAAAGAACCAGAAAATCGATCCGAGAGAAAAAAGATTAATGATGATGCGGCTATTCAATTAGCCAAACTACAGGAAAAATTAGTTAAACAGCTTTTAAATAAAAATAATAAAAACGTTTAAATGATCACTGCTTTCCCAAAAAAAAATGGCTATATCTTTTTCTTTTGTTTTTTTATTTGTTCGTCCTTAATAGCCCAGATAAAACTGGATAGTATAAAAAATAAAATAACTGAGAAAGCAGAAAAAGAAATGCCAACATTGGAAAATAAAATAACTGAGAAAGCAAAAAAAGAAATGTCAACGTTGGAAAATAAAATTCTTCTTCAAAAAAAAGTTTTTTTAGATAGTCTTCAAGAAAAATTAAAAACAGGAGATACCTTAATTTTGAACTATAAATTAAATGACATAAAATCACTATTAAATAAACCTAAAAAAGACTCCGTTACCTATCCAGCTATTAAAATCTCGATCCCTAAAAAAGATAAAGTTGAGTATGCTTATCAGGTCAATAAATCAGATACCATTCAACTTTACATTAAACATAAGTCCATTTTAAAATTGAGTTCTGTGGTGGTTCTTTTGGGAAAAACGCCACTATATTCAAGGTTAAAATTAAAGAAAAAAGAAGCAATTTACGTTAAAATACCAGCTATAGAAGCTGGAGAAATAACCGTTAATCTAACCAACAGAAACTATCTACCCCTTAAAGCAACTATATTCGCAAGGAATTTAAAAAAGGAAAAAAAAGTTATTTTAGAGGAGGTAACTGACACACTATATAATAATGATACAGTGATGGTAACTAAAGAAGAGTTATTATACCTTCCTCTTTCAGAACAAACCTTTAATGTAGGAGCTCAATTGGATCTTACAAAAACACCTTATTTTATATTTCCAATACCATTTGATTTAGCAAAAAATGGGAAGGGATGGGCTTATTGGATTGGATATAATCAGAAAAATATAGATGAATTTAAATCAGTGGTAACTGAAAAAGATCCCCTGATAGATTATGCTATGGATAAACTTCATTTTCTGCCTTATTCGGAACCGAAGGGATTAACATGTGCCTTTGTCAATGAATCAAATGCTTTGAAATTGTCAAGGAATGGAACATTTTCACCTACTCCACTATCTCTGTCCATCAATAATGGTCCCAATTATGGTAAGATTTTGGAACCAACATCGAAATATCAAAAGAAATTATTATATTTGGCTTGTTTGAATAATAAAGGGGTATCAGATCAAACTGTATATTTCAAAAGCATTTATTTGGAAGGCAAACCATACACAGAAGAGGTTATAAACAAAATACCATCACTCATTAAGTATTTTAAAATTTATACCGAATGATAAAACAAATCCAAAAATACAGATTTGTATTCTATTTTATCGTGCTTAGTTTATTTCTTTATAATTGCGGAGCAAAAGATACTTATTTTAAGGCAAAGAGAAGCACGAGACAGACAGAATCAACCCTGCGCTACATAAATAAAGATGCCTCTAAGATAAAGAATGTCTTTGGCATAGAAGATGAGAAACCCACTGATGAGGATGCAAAAAAAATGAAGGAAGGATTAGCCACTCCGGAACAGCAGAATATGCTTAGAAGGTACGGTTATTTGTATGATTTTTTAAATCCTAATAATCCAAATAAACTAAAAGCTAATAATTTTTATTGGGATTCCGTACAACAGATATATTTTATCAAAAGTCCAACGAACAGAAAATTAAGTAAAAAATATGAAGTTTTTGGCTGGCATCCTCATTGGATGGGATCAGCCTGGGAATCTTATGATTTTTCTTTATTGAGTACCATTGCCTATTTTGCTTATATTGTAGATCCAGAAACTGGATCTTATTCCAATCCAGCTCAGATGCAAGAATGGAGAACAACGTCATTGATTGATACCGCCAAAGCAAATGGAACGAGGGTATTATTGAGTATGGCGAGTCATGGTGTAGCAGAAAATGATCGATTTTTATCAAGTCCTGCTGCTTGGAATACTTTTACAGATAGTATTGCAAGTTTAATTATTGCAAGAAATGCGGATGGTGTAGATTTAAATTTTGAAAATGTACCGGAAAAGCATAAAGAATCACTGGTTAATTTTGTTACTCTTTTACGCACTAACCTTTCAAATAAAATGCCGAGTGGAAAGGTTTTTCTTTCCATTACCCTACCTTCTTACAGTACTCGTGATGCATTTGACCATGTCAAACTCGGAGAACTAGTGGATTTAATGGTCATAATGGGATATGATTATCATAAAGGAAAAGGAATCACAGGTGCTGTGTCCCCTTTGAGAACTACGAATAGAAATGGAATAAGTTTACAAAGCACCTTAGATTATTATGTTAAAAACAAATTAGATGTTGGTAAAACGGTTTTGGCTTTGCCTTATTATGGTGCTCAATGGAAAGGGAAAATAAATAGTAAAGGGGTTTATGATACATATTTTGATAAGGATGTTCCCTATCGGGAGGTGATGAATTTATATGGAACAACTTACACTCCTCAATATGATTTTGTAAGTATGACCAATTATTTTTTTCTTGAATTTGGCGATAGCACCTCAGTAGAATGCTGGTATGACAATGCTTCCACCTTAGAGAAAAAATATAATTTAGCCTTAAGCTACGGATTAAAAGGGGTAGGAATCTGGGCATTAGGATATGACAATGGTTATACTGATTTATGGCAACTTTTAGATAATAGGTTTACTTCCGATACCACAGGTGTAGTTAATCCAATAAATGAAGCGGAAGGATTTCCAGTTTCGATGAGTAGTTTTATGCTCAAATACAGAGATATTTTAACCTTAACTTATTTATTATTTGCCTTAAGTGT
>Ga0164294_10006275_pt1 | contig 10173 bp, 12 predicted proteins | sample GEODES005metaG_FD_111479 | JGI IMG/M metagenome (GOLD analysis project Ga0164294, IMG submission 111479) | Oligotrophic lake water microbial communities from Sparkling Lake, Wisconsin, USA - GEODES005 metaG | ecosystem: Environmental > Aquatic > Freshwater > Lake | place: USA: Sparkling Lake...
CAGCGCCAGCCCAGGACAGATCCGTCTGACGCCATCCGACATCGCGAACCGCCATCGGGATGCCGGCGGCCCAGGGACATCGGGCGTGCAAGGGATCGAGACGATCGTCCTTGCTGGCGATCCCACCAAGGCAGCACCCTATACGATCGAGCTTCGCGTGCCGGCGCACACCAGCATAGCTGCCCACACTCATCGCGATGATCGAACCGCGGTTGTCGTCGCTGGCACCTGGCACTTCGGCTACGGTCAAACTGCCAGCCTGACGGCGACGAAGGCGCTAGGTCCGGGCAGCTTCTATAGTGAGCCAGCAGGCGATGCTCATTTCGCGATCACCGAAGATGAGCCGGTGACGGTGATCATCAGCGGCTTCGGCCCAACCGACACCCATTTCGTCGCCACGCCCGGCGGCGCTTGAGCACGAAGTATCAGGAGAGCCGCAAATGACGTCGCCAGCCGCGATCCGCGACCCGATCAGTGATCTATGCTGACGCCCCAGAATGCCGCGCTGATCATTATCGATTTTCAGCCCGTACAGGTCGGCTCCGTCGTCACGATGAACAAGTGCCTGCTTGTGCAGAATGTCACGGCACTGGCGCGAACCGCCAAGCTCTATGGCCTTCCCGTCGTGCTTTCGACCGTCAATGTCGCAACTGGCCGAAACAACCCGACGATCCACCAGATCACGGATGTGCTTCCTGGCGTCACCCCTATCGACCGCACCGCGATCAACGCGTGGGAGGACGACGATTTCGTTGCTGCCGTTAAAGCCATGGGCCGATCCAAGCTCGTCATGGTCGCGCTTTGGACGGAAGTTGGTCTAGTCTTTCCAGCGCTTGATGCGCTGCGCGAAGGTTTTGAGGTTTTTACTGTCGTCGATGCTGTGGCCGGCACTTCGGACGTTGCACACCGAGCCGGTCTTGACCGGCTCATTCAGGCGGGCGCAGTCCCAGTCAGCTGGATTCAGATTGCCTGCGAACTCCAGCGCGATTGGGCCCGCGACGCGACCACGGCAGGCTTCTCGGAAATCGTCTTTGCCGAAGCCGGCCACTGAGAGGAGCGCCGCAATGACGTATGTTGGGGTGATCACCGTCGCGCACACCGCGCTCAGCCTACTCGCGTTTTTGGTCGACATCCCGGCGATTATGGGGCTGTTCGAGAGAGGGGTACCGACGCGGGCCGCCGATGCCTTTGCATTACTCGCGATCGTGGCCAGCCTGACCGGCTTCCTGTTCCCTTTTAAAGCGATGACACCTGCGATCGTCACCGGTGTGATTGCCCTCGCGGTGTTGGGGATTGTCCTTTACGCGCGTTATAGACCATCACGGCTGTGGCGACGGACTTACGCCGTCGGGCCTGTCGTCAGCGAATATCTTCTGGTGTTCGTCGGTGCGGTGCAGGCCTTTTTGAAAGTACCCGAGTTGCACCGTCTCGCTCCCACCCAATCCGAGCCGCCTTTCCTCGCCGCACAAGTTCTGCCGCTAGTCGCTTTCGCCGGCCTCGCTATGGTCTCGGCGGTTCGCGCCGGGCGCGGCACGCTCACGCCAGCTTGACTACCGCAACCCCATCCCAGCATCGGACTACTGCCATGAATATCGATCTTTCGGGCAAGACGGCCATCGTCACGGGCTCAAGCGGCGGCATCGGTTTTGCTATCGCCAGTCAACTGGCCGCGTCTGGCGCTGAGGTGATCGTGAACGGGCGGGGTCGAGACAAAGTCGACGCGGCAGTCAATCTTCTAGCAGCGGAGATTCCCGGAGGCCGCCTGCGTGGCGTGGCGGCGGACGTATCGACCGTCGCGGGCTGCGATGCGCTCTTGGAAGCTGCTCCGGCGTGCGACGTATTGGTGAACAATGCTGGCATCTTCGAGCCTATCGATTTTTTCGAAGCGGACGACGCGGTCTGGGATCGTCACTGGCAGGTCAATGTAATGTCAGCAGTCCGCCTGTCTCGCGCCTATCTGCCCGGCATGGCAGCGAAGAACTGGGGCCGATTGATCTTCCTGGGCTCCGAATCCGCTTTCAACATCCCAGTGGACATGATCCACTATGGCGTGAGCAAGACCGCAGACGTCGCCGTGGCACGCGGGCTTGCGAAGCGCATGGCCGGTACGGGCGTGACCGTGAACTCGATACTGCCTGGTCCCACGCTTTCTGACGGTGTGGTCGAAATGCTTAAAAGCCACCAAGCCGAAAGTGGAAAACCAATCGAAGAAGTTGCGGCAGATTTCGTGCGCGAACAGCGTGCCAGTAACATCTTGCAGCGAGCCACCACCATCGAAGAGGTCGCAAACCTTGTAGTCTATGTCGCGTCGCCCTTGTCATCAGCTACGACAGGCGCTTCGCTTCGCGTAGACGGCGGGACGATCGACACCATTTGAAAAAGCGGGACGGCGGCATCGATCCTCATCTTGGCCCCCTCCAGCGCTAAAAAAATCCAACATGGCGGTGGATGCTGCCATAACGGATTAGCGAACAACCTAGCGATCTTTGAGAATCCCTGCTGCCTCGATATCTCCGCTAGCCTGAGAAAAAATGGGAGAGCAATCGCTTCGAGCTTTTTTCATAAGCATGACCCGGCTTCTTGGTGCTTTGCCGACATTTGGCTTTGCGTCCGGCGTACGATCCGTTCAGGATTGTGTATGATCGAACAGCGCGAGATTTCTTTGACGGGAAAGCGGAGCGGGCAGATTAATCGCCGAATTCTGGCGCGATTTCACTCCTTGTCCGCAATCGGGGCGCTTCTTCTTGCAGGCTGCTCTCCTGCTCCCCATCGCAGCCCGCCTGCCACGCTTTGGTTCGAGGGCTTGCCGATAAGCGGCACGCTCGCAAACGCGCAGGCTGCCGGATTTACTGGTTGCACGGGAGACGCTGTCTCAATGCGTTGCCGTCGATCGGGCGTGAGGCTGGAGGGGCAAGGGCCCTATGAGGCAGCCGTGGACCTTGTCGGGGGCGGCGGCAGTGGAGGCTTCGATCTGCTGACGTTGTGGAACGAGCAGGATCAGTTTGCTGTTCAGGCCGTCGGCGACGCACTAAAAATTCAGGGATGGCACGTGTGCATGACGGGTGGCGAAGATCGCGGAGATCAGGAAATCTACACCCGCACCGGCACGCCGGTCAGAGTTTCGATCGACATCAGCTATTGGGGCAAGAGGAGGCTTAGGCTTATGCCCGAGCGAAATATGGGAAAGCCGCCTTGCTGACAGGCGTGCGCCGCGCCCTGGGGAGGGTCGGTACTAGCAATCGTGTGGCGTGCCACCAAATTGGGTCGCGACAACAAGGCGATCAACGAGATGTCACGTAACCGGTACTACGATGGACCGCTTTCAAACCATTTCGATGGTGTTCGTTTTTTCAATCCGGATCACCCAAATACCGACCGTTCATTGAAGCAGATGCTGCAATGGAAGTTCGGCGAGAAGCCGGCTCGCTGGCCCAAATCCGTGCCGGGGCGACAGGTCAAGCCCGATGCACATGTAACCGACCTTCGCGTCACGATGGTAGGACATGCCACCCTTTTGATCCAGGCCGCCGGGATCAATGTGCTTACCGATCCGGTGTGGTCCCAGCGGGCGAGTCCCGTCGGCTTTGCAGGCCCCCGACGTGTGACGCCCCCCGGCATCGCATTTGAGGATCTTCCCCCAATCGATGCCATCCTGCTTTCGCATAACCATTACGATCATCTCGATGTCGCGACGTTGGCCCGCCTCCATACGGAACATGACCCGCTGATCATCACGCCCCTTGGCAATGACACAATTGTCCAGCGCGCTATCCCGCAGGCTCGCGTGGTGACGGGTGATTGGGGAAGCTGCATCGTGTTGAGGGAAGGGTTCGAAGCTCATATCGTGCCGGCACATCATTGGTCTGCACGCGGCATCGGGGATCGTCGCATGGCGCTCTGGGGAGGTTTCATGCTGCGCACCCCGGCGGGTCAGATCTATTTCGCCGGCGATACCGGCTACGGCGATGGCGAGATCTTTCGGTCCATGCGCGAACGATATGGCAAGACGGATATAGCGCTACTCCCGATCGGCGCTTACGCGCCCAAATGGTTTATGGCGGCTCAACATACCGACCCTGACGAAGCGGTACGGATCATGCTCGACCTTGAAGCCGATCATGCGATCGGCATCCACTGGGGCGGCTTCCAGCTAACGGATGAAGGTCGGGAAGAACCCCTCGCTCTCCTCAGCACCGCTTTGAAGCATCGCGGCATAGCCGAGCAGCGGTTTCCTGCTGCGCTGCCGGGAGACCGATTTGACCTTCTTGCGAACGGCAGCTTCCAGATTTCGCCAGAACAGCTCCCGACAATTTAATCCAGGGGAGACAAGGCTGACGCTCATTGGACGAGCCTTCAAACTGGCAGTCTGGCGTTCCCCTCGAGCATGCGCTGCTCAAGCTTGGGTGACGTGCCCGGCTGCCACATGCGTGCACGATGAGAGACGCGGTATCGCAGCGGTCCGCCGTCAGGCGTGTCAGCGTGTGCTATGGGCCGGACGATGCAGACGAATTCGGTGTCGATCGTGTTCGGCCCGGCGGTGATTACAGTGTAGCCGTGACCCGCCATGTCGACGAACTCGAGATGCGGCGCGACGTCTGGATTAGTGAGCGCGCGTGCCTTTTCGATGTCCCCGCTTGCCGCATATTCAAGCGCGCTGCGCACACCGCGCTTGATCGTCAGGTTGATCGTGTGCTCCGGAGCGCGTCCCTCTGCTTGCGCACGAAGAGTGCCAACATAGGGGACGGCTGGTACTGTCAGACTAAACAGAATCTGGTTCGTTTTGAGCTTCGGAAAAGCTAGAAGTCGCTTGTAGCGACAATCTTTTGGCATGATCAATTGGAGAAAAGGCTGGCGACTCCTATGGTCGTCTGATGCTCCGATTTCCCGTTAACCAACGAGGAAAACGGGGGTGAATTTAGTCTGACAGTACCAGCCGCAGCCCTCAAAGATGGAGGTGCGTCACGTAAAGACGAGTTCGACTTATTCTGGCAGTTCAGCCAGTTAGTCAGCGGATTGCGAGACAGTTCGGCGCACTCTCCTGAAAATCCCACGAATTTGCGCTTCTCACACATGAGATGGGCCAACTTCGTTTGACCAGGCTGCAATATTCTAGAATCCTACGGCGTCATCGCCTTTCAGCGCCAAAATCTCGCGAGCATCGTCAGGGGTGGCGATTTCGAGGCCGAGGCCGTCGAGGATTTGCCTTACCCGGGTAACCTGTGCGGCGTTGGATGAAGCCAGAAGGCCTTTGTCGAGCCACAGATTATCCTCCAATCCGACCCGCACATGTCCGCCCATCGATGCGGCCTGAGCGGCCACCGCCATTTGGCTGCGCCCGGCACCGAGCACCGACCAGCGATAGTTTTCTCCGAAGAGCCTATCCGCCGTCCGCTTCATGTGCAGCACCTCTTCGGGATGGGCGCCGATGCCACCGAGCAGGCCGAAGCACGTCTGGATGAAGAGCGGAGACTCGACCAGCCCTTCGCTCCAGAAATAGTGAAGATTATGAAGATGGCTAGTGTCGTAGCATTCGAATTCGTATCGAGCACCCGTCCCGTTTAGAGTTTCAAGCGCGTAGCGAATGTCTTTGAAGCTGTTGCGGAAGACAAGGTCATGGCTGCCCTCCAGCATCGCCGGTTCCCACGCATGCTGGAAGTCCTTGTAGCGTTTTAGCATAGGGAAGAGGCCGAAATTCATCGATCCCATGTTGAGGCTGGCGACCTCTGGCTTCCAGACGGCTGCGGGGCGGACGCGCTCCTCTACCGACATGTACGGCGAGCCACCCGTCGTCAGGTTCACGACGACGTCGGACGATTGCTTGATGACCTTGAGGAAGGGCTCGAACGCTTCCGGACTCTGATCCGGCCGGCCATCTTGCGGATTGCGAGCATGGAGATGGACGATCGCTGCTCCGGCCCGTGCGGCGGCGAGCGCAGACTCCGCAATCTCCGCTGCCGTCACGGGCAAATGGGGCGACATGCTGGGGGTATGGATGGAGCCCGTGATCGCACAGCTGATGATGACCTTGCTCATACCCTCAATCCCGCGTTTTCGACGATCGGTCGCCCATTCGCCCGCCACCGTATCAGGTCGTGCCTGCACCCATGGAGGAAGGTTTGCGAAGCGATTTCGCAAAGATGAAGACAGGCTTTTGGGCCGCGTCTGCGTAGGATTGGTAAAAGACCAGGGCAGAGAGGCGCAATGTCAACATCCTATCCGACCATCGTGACGCGGTTCGGCTATGCGCCGCTCGCGCCGGCCATCTGGCAAATCGACGAGAAAAGCGGGTTAGAAAGCCGCGATCTCAGCCTTTTTCAGGCTAGCGAGGCAGCGCTGTCCGGCACCCATTTCCGTGCGGCAGGCCAACCACACAGCGGCATCATCCTAGTCGAACCGTCGGCCCAACTGGCGTTCGTCTTTGTCCTCAAGGGATCGGTGACCCAGTACGTCGGCGACGGGCCCGCCCTGACGCTCGATCGCTATGCTTCGGCGTCGCGCTATGGATCTGGCGAGGCGGTTTGCTTGGATCTTTCGCCCGATGCCGAATTGCTCGTGCTCCAGTCGACCGAGCGGGGGAACGCGCAACTGGGGGAAGGCGGGGACGGGAGCTGGCATGTGACACACGAGGGCGCCGACCACTATGTCGTCGGCGATGGCCCGCGATCCTTCTTCCGCTACCGCGATCTCGACGTCGCAAAGGCGACCCAGCGGCGCGTGCATATCCATGTCGTGGGCGCGACCAAGCCGATGGATAGCGGCACAGGCTGGCACTCGCACAGTATGGGGCAGATCTTCTACGTGCTGGAGGGCTGGGCCGACTTGTTGGTGGAACATCAGCCGGGCGTGCGCATGTCCGCGGGGGATGCGATGTGCGTGGCCAAGCGGATGCGGCACAATGTCCCGCGGTTCTCCGGCGATTATCTCGTGCTCGAGATGTGCGTTCCCGCCGACTACGACACGATGGACGCTGCTGCGTGACGGCCATGAAAGTCGCGACATTCAAATGCGGCGGCCGGGACGGCACATTGTTGGTGGTGAGCGAAGACCTTGCGCTGGCCGTCGCCGTGCCGGAGATCGCGCCGACCCTGCAGTCCGCGCTTGATCGCTGGGCCGATTGCGAAGGGCCTCTGGGGGACGTCTACGCGGCGCTGAACGCGGGCGTGCGGACCGATGCCTTTCCCTTTCGGCCGGAGGAAGCACATTCGCCGCTTCCCCGAGCCTATCAGTGGAGCGAGGGGAGTGTGTGGATCGTCCATCTGGAACGATGCCGCCGCTCGACCAATCGGGATCTCCCGCAGTCGCTCTACACCGAGGTCGGCATGTACCAGGGCGGCTCGGACAGCTTCGTCGGACCACGCGATCCGATGCGATGTCCCGACGATGCCCTCGATCCCGATTTGGAAGCAGGAATCTGCGTGATCGTCGATGATGTGCCGATGGGGACGAGCGCCGAGGACGCCGCGGCGCACATAAAGCTGGTGATGCTGGTCAACGACTTCTCGTTACGGGCCATCCAGCCGGCGGAGATGGCAAAGGGCCTGGGCGTTCTGCAATGCAAGCCGGCCAATGCCTACTCCCCGGTCGCTGCCTCGCCCACCGCATTGGGCAACTGTTGGCGGGAGTCGATGCTGACCCAGCCGGTCGAAGTGACCGTGCGCGGGGAGCGGATCGGCAACCCACGAGGAGACCGGGATGCGCTGTTCGGTTTTCCGCAACTGATCGCGCATCTCGCTCGCACGAGAGATGTGGTTGCGGGTTCGATCATCGGCGCCGGCACGGTCGCCAACCGCGATCCCGAGGCCGGCTCGGCGTGCCTGATGGAGCGCCGTGCGGTCGAGATTCTGGACGAAGGGTGCGCCCGCACGCCCTATCTCCGGTTCGGGGACGCCATCCGCATCGAAGCGCGGGATGCCGAGGGCCGATCGCTGTTCGGGGCGATCGAGCAGACGCTGCAGCGCTCGGCGGGAGTTCCGAATGTTCACCTTTGACGTCTATGAGGCGGGAGCGGTCTACGGCGAGGCGAGCTTCGTGGTGACGCCGGATCTCGTGGCCCGGTGGCACGCGGTCTACGACACGCAGCCGCAGGCAGACGACAAGGTGCCGGCGGGGATTGTCGTGCTGATCCAGCAGAAGGCTTACAAGGACGTGGTGACGCCGCGCCCGCCGGGGCATGTCCAGGGCGGGCAATGGTTCGCGCTTTCGGGACGTATCGTCGTTGGTGCCGAGATCAGGACGATCGTTTCCTGCGTCGACAAAGAATTGCGGGGCGGGCGGCGATGGGTTCGCATGGGGTTCGAGGGGCGCATCGGCGACGTCGTGATCTACAACGGGATCAACACTGTGCTGGTGCCACAATGACCGCCACACCTGCGGACCTGCCCGCGCTTTCAAAACGCTGCGACTTCGCGACGATAGAGGCCTTCGCGATCCTCAGCGACGACTATAATCCGATCCACATCGATCGGGCCTTCGCCGCGACCACCGCGATGGGCAGCATCATCGCGCACGGACCTATGGCGTTGGGCCTTTTGTGGCAGACGATCGAGCAGGCGTTCGGGCCGGACGCGACGCTTCGGACTGAGCTGGACGTACGCTTCCGGCAGCCGGTGCGCGAGGACGACGTCGTTACGACGGGAGGCTCTCTGCGCGAGGATTGCGGCTATGACATATGGGTCCGCAACCAGCGTGGCGAAGACGTGATTGTGGGGACGATGACGCTTCAGGCTTAGGGAGTTTTCACGTGCGCAAATTCCTACAACGAAAGTGAACGATCTCAGGGGGGTGTAACGCCTTAAGTTGAGGAAGTTGAGGCTTGCGAGCGACTCCGCTCACGTCTGGATTTTTCAGGCGCCTACAGCGGGATCCTGCCTCCTCGATGCGCGCGGAGAGGATCGGTAGGGGCGGAATCGACGATTTCAAAAAGCGGGCGCGACGGCTATTCGCCTCAATTTTGTAATATAATAATTAGAACAAGTAAAGTTATTATGGAGCTATCGAAGCTCGTCGACGTAGCGATCCGTTCCCGGCAGAACCGGCAGAAACGGCGCGACGAGTTCGACTTGGCCGAGGCCGGTCGCAGCGATCGTGGCATCCTGCGGCCTGAACAGACTCTCCAGGCAGGCATCGGGCGCCTCCTCGATGAACCATAGAAGCGTCAGCCGTCGTTCATACCAATCGGCCCCTGGTTTCGGTTTCGGCGGAACGGTGGATTCGAACAGCAGCGCCATCATCGCGGTGGAGCCGTCCAGCGCCCTAGGCAGATGCTCGTCGAGCAGCCACTGGACCAATCGCGCCTTGTCCGCGGCCGATCCGGCGTCGATCACCTGAACGACGAGTCCCTGAAACGGATAGGCTAAGGCATGCACATCGCGCGGCCCGCCTTCATCTCGATAGGCCGCGCCAAGATAGCGTTGGTCGTTCGTGAAGACATGGCGGCGCGGAGGGCTCATGCGGCCCACGGGCATCAGCCGATCGACGACCAGCGGGCGGACCCAATCGAGAAACTCCTCGTAGCGCCCGTCGATGATCCAATAAGCGGCCATGAAGCAGCCGGTTTCGATCGGAGAAACCACCGCAGATTCCTGCGGCCAGCGCAATTCGCGCAGTCGCCGCGGCGCGATCCAGCGCTGGCCCGCGAAGACCCACGGACAGCCGAGTGCGCTGACGATCGCGTGATCGTCCTCATACCAGCGATTGAATTCTCGCTCGCGACCCAGGTCGGGCTCCACGATCGACAGGATCGCACGCCCGATGCGGGACTCGATCGGTCCGGTCCGCACGATTTCGGCGAGCCGGCTCATGGTTTTCTCTCCCTCAGCCATCGATCGACGACGCGCGCAGCCGGGCGGCGAAGCCGCGAACGGCGCGATAGGCATCCGAGACCGCCTCACCGATGCGGCCGATCTGCGCGGCATCGCCGATCGTCGCGAAACACAGCCCCGCGCGGTGGAGATCGGCCTCGCTCAGCGGGGCGGAACGTCGTCCCTGGGCGATGACGATGGCTTGCACCTCGACCTGTTGTGCGGTGCCCTCGGGCCCTCGCAGCAGCGCCGTCTCCCCCGCGATGCCCACGACATGGCTGCTGTCGATGATCCGGATGTGCGGATTGCTCTGGAGCCGCCGTTTCAGCTGGACGCGGTAGAGACGCTCGGCGCTTCGCGCGAGCTTTGCGGC
>Ga0164294_10006277_pt1 | contig 10173 bp, 9 predicted proteins | sample GEODES005metaG_FD_111479 | JGI IMG/M metagenome (GOLD analysis project Ga0164294, IMG submission 111479) | Oligotrophic lake water microbial communities from Sparkling Lake, Wisconsin, USA - GEODES005 metaG | ecosystem: Environmental > Aquatic > Freshwater > Lake | place: USA: Sparkling Lake...
ACTTCTATGGAGCGACAATGTTTTATCAGATCGGTTAGCCCGAAATGCTGCCGCTGAATTGGGATATCCACGTGATAGCTTTGGAATCAATTTAGCTTTCCAAGAGACTTTAGATTTATTGGGGGTTAATTCCAAAGGGCTAAATGCAATAGATGGAAGTGGGCTTTCGCGTAACAACCGAGTTTCGGCCCGGACAATTGTCGAACTTTTGTCGAAGATTCGCACTGAACCAAAATTCCAAGCAATTTATGATGGGCTCCCAGTCTCTGGGGAGACTGGAACTTTAAGAAAGCGATACCACGATTTTGGTTCTGCAGCTAAAGGATTAGTGAAAGCAAAGACAGGATGGATAAACACTTCTGTAACTTTGGCAGGATATGTCGAAGCCGGGGAAAGTGAATATGTATTTGCTGTTATTGCAAGTGATGTAAATCCTACGGAGAATTCACGTGACCGAGCTCGCAAGATAATAGACAAAATGTTGGCCACTATAGCCAAACCCGTAGTTGTACCTTCAGTAGGCTAGTGGAGTGATTATTCGAAAAATTTCACCATATATCGCGCTAATGAAATTGCGCGTCGTGGAATTGCTTCTTGTGACCACATTGCCGGCACTTTTTCTGGCTGCTAAAGGTGTGCCTCCACTTGGGTTAACGATTGCAACTTTGATAGGCGGAACTCTTGCGGCTGGTGCATCCAATGCATTTAATATGATTATTGAGGTTGATTCTGATCGATTGATGGTGCGCACTGCCAAGCGCCCAATAGTTAGTGGTGCAATAAGTGAAACACAGGCATTTATCTTTGCATCAGCACTCACGATCGTTTCGCTGACAATATTCTCGGTATTCACAACGCTCTGGGCAACAGTTCTTACCGCCGCAGCAATTATTTTTTATGTCTTTGGATACACCATCGGACTTAAACGGCGAACATCACAGAATATTGTCTGGGGTGGAATCGCTGGATGTATGCCAGTTTTAATTGGTTGGGCTGCTGTAACGAATTCACTCACATTAACTGCCTGGCTTTTCTTCTTAGTTATTTTCTTCTGGACGCCACCCCATTTCTGGGCGCTAGCAATTAAGTATCGCGATGATTACGCCGCAGCTGGAATTCCGATGTTGCCAGTCGTTGCATCAATTAAATCTGTTGAGAAACAGATGTGGTTCCACACAATAGGAATGGTTCTAGCCTCCCTAGGTGTGAATTGGAGTGAACGACTTCCTTGGTGGTGTTGGGTAATTACTGTTGTAATCGCACTTGGGTTTGGCCGAGAATTACTAAAGATTGATGGCCCGGATTCCAATAAGGCTGCGGCAAAATTATTTCAATGGTCAATCACATACCTAAGCGTTTATTCATTACTTCTTGTTATTGCAGCGCTTGTTGTAAATCCTTAATCAAATCTGAAGGATGTTCTAACCCAACAGATAAGCGGCCCAATGCATCTGTAATACCCATTGACTCACGCGTTGCAAGATCTAATCGGCGATGAGTGGTTGAAGCTGGGTGAGTGATTAGTGATTTGCTATCACCTAAATTATTGGAAATATCTATAACTTTCAGTGCATCCATAACTTTGAAAAGCTCTTTCGAGCCACCCGCAATTTCAAAACTTAAAGTCGTTCCAGCACCTAACATTTGTTTCTGCGCAATTTCATAACCACTGTGCGATTTAAGCCCAGGATAATTAACTGAAGAAACCTTTGATTGCGTGGTCAAAAATTCGGCAATTTGTTGGGCGCTTTCATTCATTTTATTTACCCGCATCGAAAGGGTTTCGAGCGACTTAACTAAAACCCAGGCATTGAAAGCGCTAAGGGTCGGGCCGGTGTGGCGGATAAAAGGATTCAAATAATTCTGAATGTAGTCAAAGCCACCGAGAATCGCGCCGCCAAGAATTCGACCCTGGCCATCAATATGTTTTGTAGCTGAGTACATAACTACATCGGCGCCGTGTTGTAAGGGTTTTTGCAGAACTGGTGAAGCCATAACATTGTCTACAATCACAGTTGCTCCAACGTTATGCGCCAAGTCGCTGACCATTTTTAAATCAACAATTTCCAACATCGGGTTACTTGGAGTCTCGATGAAGACAACCTTAGTTTTCTCGCTTAAAGCTTTCTCCCAGACCTTCTTATCGTTACCTTTTACAAATTCAACTTTGATTCCCCACTTAGGCAGAATCTCTGAGAGAACTACATAACAAGAACTAAACATTGAAGCAGCCGCAACAACACGATCTCCTGCTTCAACCATGCAAGCAACGGATGCAAACATTGCTGACATTCCAGATGCAGTTGCAACACAGAATTCTGCACCTTCTATAGCCGCAAGTCGTTGTTCAAACATTGAGACTGTTGGATTTGCATAGCGACTGTAAACAAAATGATCTATCTCATCAGTAAATGAATGGACAGCTTGTTCGGCGCTGTCATAGGTGTAACCACTTGTTAAATACATCGCTTCGCCAGTTTCACCGAAACCAGATCTCGCTAATCCAGCTCTTACTGCAAGTGTTTCTTCGTGCAACTGCCAGTCAGGTAAATTTCCGTCAGCGGAATTGGAATATCCCCAAGGACGATGCTGATGAGTCATCTATGAACTTTAGTAGATAGGGTGGCGACATGGAAAAAGCAGCGATATCGGCCACCGATTTAACAAAAATTTATGGCAGCCGAGCAGCGTTATCTCATGGAAGCTTCGAAGTTCCGATGGGATCTATTTGTGGCTTTGTTGGCCCAAATGGTTCAGGTAAAACTACAACTATTCGAATGTTGTTAGGTCTGATTTCACCATCAGGTGGAACTGCAACCGTTCTAGGAGAAAGTATCGCTCACCCTGAAAAATATTTGCCAAAAGTTGGTGCAATGATTGAAGGTCCAGCTTTTTATCCGGGTCTATCGGGTCGGGAAAATCTAAAAGTATTAGCAGAACTTGGGGGCTTCCCACTATCCAGGGTCAATGAACTTCTTACAAAAGTAGATTTAGCGGAGCGCGGCGGTTCAAAATTTAAAACTTATTCGTTAGGAATGAAACAAAGATTAGGAATTGCAGCTGCTCTTCTACCTAATCCTGAACTTTTAATCTTAGATGAACCAACAAATGGCTTAGATCCTTCAGGAATTCAGGAAGTTCGCGGGATTATTCGTGACTTGGCTGATACCGGAACAACAGTCTTTGTTTCATCACACATTTTGAGCGAGCTAGAAATGATTTGCGAATACTTAGTTATGTTGCGCGAAGGTAAAGTTATTTTCTCGGGACGTACTCAAGAACTTCTCTCTGGACAGAAACCGTTAATAATTGCTAAGCCAGAATATGAAGTTGACTTAGCCTTCTTGGCAGAAAAATTAAAGGACGCTGGTTTCAAAATCAAAATAGTTGAAGGCACCCTGCATATTGATGCGGCAAAAGAAGTAAGTGCAACGATAAATAGAATGGCATTTGAAGCCGGCATAACCTTGGCTTCAATAAACGTAGTTCTTCCAACTTTGGAAGAGACTTTTTTTGAAATGACAGGCGAGAACAAATGATCCGTGTAGTAATTGCAGAGCTTCGCAAACTGCGTCGACCATCACTCCTCCTAGGAACAATTGCAACAGTTGGTGGGTTAACAGCGCTCTTTACTTCAATCGTTTTTTTGATGATCGATTCTGAAAGCGGGAATGGTGAACGTGGCGAGAGAATTAGTGCCAATGAATTAAGTAATCCCGCGGGGCTTATTTATGGCTTTGAATTGGTCGGCGTATTTCTTGGCATAGTTTCACTCTGTATTTTCGCTTCACAAACCGCTCAAGAGTATTCACTCGGAACACTGCGAAATCTTCTTGTTCGCCAACCTTCGCGAATGAAGATACTTGCTGGCAAATTTGTTGCTATGAAATTATTCGCCTTAGTAATGGTGCTATTTGCCGGTGCGCTCAGTATTGCGATTTCATACGCACTGGCAGGAAGAGCAAAAGTAGATACAACTTCCTGGGGCACATCTGCTGCGATGCAGTTGTTATTCGAAAATACGCTAAATATATTTATCTCCACACTTTGCTACGGCGCCTTCGGAATGATCCTTGGTCTCCTCCTAAGATCGCGAATTAGCGCAATAGCGGTCGGAGTTCTTTGGAATTTAATCCTTGAGAATATTCTGGGAGCTTTAGTCAAAAGTACAGTGAAATGGCTTCCTGGATTCAATTTTCAGAACCTAAGTTCTGGAGGGGGTTTGAATTCAAGTTATAAACATTCGCTGGCGATATCTTTGGGATATCTAATTATTGGCGGCGGTCTTGCAGCGATTTTGTTTAAGCGACGAGATGTTGCTAACTAGCGACACAGCGCGTTAATTTCCGTTAATTCTCAGGGTAAACCTTTATCCTTGGAAGATGTCAAGAAAAATAACAAGCGCATTTTTAGTGCTTGCATTTTCTTTTACGACGCTTAACGCAGATTTAGTTTCAGCAAAAACCCCTAAACCTACACAGGCTCAGATTGATGCGGCAAAGAAAGAAGAGGCCGCAAAAGCTGCCGCAGCCAAGAAGGCAGCAGCAGTATTAAGTAATGCAACAAAAACCCTAAATCAATTAACTGCAATTGCAGACGCGGCCCAAGTCAAATATAACAAGGCGCTGCGAGAGTTAGGAATTGCAAAGGCAAATGCAGAAGCAGCGGCAATTCATGCCTTAAAAACCCAAGCCGAGGTAAGCAAGGCAAATACCGTAATTGGGAAAATGGCTTCTAACGCCTACAAACTTGGTGGGGATTTCACAAATATAAATTCATTGCTTAGTGCGAATGGGCCACAAGATTTAATTGATCAACTAACAACTTTAGACAAAATAGGAAATATCAACACCATCGCGCTAAAGCGTTTCAGAGCAGCAGAAAGTATTGCAAGAGTTGCAAAGATGGAAGCAGATAGAACAAAGGCAGCCCAAGAGGTAGCCACCGTAAAAGTTGCAGAAACAAAGAAAGTTGCAGATCAGGCAAAAGCTGCTCAGCAGGTTGAAGTTAATAAACTTCGTGCGGTTCAGAATAAATTAGCCACCGAACTTGCTAAAGCAAAGAACTTTAGAGTTTCTCTCGAGGTCCAAAGACAACTTGCGCTTCTAGAAGAATCAAATGCTGCGACTGCTACAAAAACGCCAAATCAATTTAAGGTCTGGCCAAATAAGGGATTTACTGGGCGCACAAGTATTCGATCCAATGAAGCTATAAGAACTAAAGCAGTCGCATATGCACAGAAACAAGTTCTGGCCCGCAATCCGAAAAAACCATATGTTTGGGGTGCGCAAGGTCCAAATTCTTTTGACTGCTCTGGTCTTGTTTATGCAGCATATAATTCTGCAGGTCTCGGTTGGCCGACATGGGGTCGCCTAAATGCTGCACTTTATTTTGTTGCCACAAAGCGTGTAGCTTTTAATGAATTACTTCCAGGCGATTTACTTTTCTATTCTTATGATGGTTCAGTGCAAAACATCCACCACATAACTATTTATGCGGGAAATGGCATGATGTGGGAAGCGAATTCCAAAAGAGTTGGGCTTATTTACTCAAATATGTACAGCATCAAGGGCTTAATGCCATCTGGCGGCCGGGTCTAATAGTTTTGTAGAGTGCTCCATGTGAGCGTTCAAACCCCAGCAATACTCGAACTTCGTCAGGCTGTTCGATTCTGGTTTGAAAAGTTACCATCAAATTCAACTGTTTGTGTTGGGGTTTCAGGTGGCGCAGATTCGTTGGCACTAGCAATCGCTGCAAAATTGGAAGCAGATAATTTAAAACTAGATTTAGTTGCAGTAATCGTAGATCACGGACTTCAAGAGAACTCAGCCGAAGTTGCTGCGAGTGCTAAGAAAAAATTAGAATTAATTGGATATTCAAATATTTTTGTGGGCAAAGCTAATGTAGTTCTTACGGATGGGATTGAAGCATCGGCACGAAGAGCTCGGTATAAAGTTTTTCAACAAGCGCTAGAAACTTTTGGCGCAAGCGTTCTCTTATTGGGACATACCAAAAATGATCAAGCAGAGGGTGTATTACTTGGTCTTGCTCGAGGATCTGGAACAAAGTCATTATCTGGAATGCAGGAAGTTTTGGGCCCATTTATTAGACCGTTTTTAAATATTGATCGCAGCACCACGCAAGCTGCCTGCGTTGAATCTGGAATTGAGTACTGGAATGATCCGCATAATTTAAATCCAGAATTCGCAAGAGTTCGGGTGCGTGAAAATATTCTGCCGCTACTTGAAAAAGAAATTGGTCCGGGAGTCGTTGATGCACTTTCGAGATCCGCAAAGATTTTGCGTGAAGATGCAACCGCGTTAGATGATTGGGCAGATCGGGTCTTTAGTGAGGTAAACCCAGCGGATATCGAAATTTCGTTCTTGGCTGACTTGCCAGTTGCAATCCGAAGCAGAGTATTGAGATTGGCAATTTATGCCGCCGGGGCGCCATCCGGGAGTATTTCAGCGGCACATTTGGCGCCAATCGAAGCTTTTGTGAGTGATTGGCGTGGTCAGGGCCACACTTCACTCCCTGGTGGTGTGAAGGTTTGCCGAATTTCAGGCAGACTTTCGCTCTCGAAACCGTAACCTAATCAGCCTGCAAAGTAGAAAGAGAATCTCCTCGTGGATCTAGCAACAACTGGCACAGATATTGAACGCGTAATCGTTACTGAAGAACAAATTCGGTTGCGCCTTAAAGAATTAGCAGTGCAAGTAGAAAAAGATTACGAAGGAAGAGATTTACTTTTAATCGGAGTGCTTAAAGGCGCAGTTATGACAATGGCTGATTTCGCGAGATCTTTGCAGCGACACATTGAGATGGACTGGATGGCAGTTTCCTCTTATGGATCTGGAACAAAATCTAGCGGTGTAGTTAGAATTCTAAAAGATTTAGATCGAGATATCACCGGTCGTGAAGTATTAATCATCGAAGATATTGTTGATACTGGGCTAACACTTGGTTGGCTAAAAGCCAATCTAGAATCACGTGGCGCGAAGAGCGTAGAAATTTTAACAATGCTGCGCAAACCTGAAGCGGCAAAAGTAGAAGTAGATGTTAAATATGTAGGGTTTGATATTCCGACAGAGTTTGTAGTCGGATATGGCCTTGATTTTAATGAGAAGTATCGCAACCTAGATTTCATTGGCGTACTAGCGAAGCATATGTATACATGAGCGAAAAAAATTCAAAGAAGAAAGTTCCACCACTTCCCAAGAAGATGACCTTTACTAAAGCGCGCGCTCGAAAGGTTCTGCGTGGGCCGCTGTTCTGGATAATTCTTGCCTTGATTTTGGTTAGCTTCTTTGGTCGTCTCTCTTCAAGTGGTGACAAATTCACAAAGGTCGAGACTTCAACAATTCTTGCAGCGATTTCGGCAAATAAAGTTGATTCTGCTCTTGTTGTTGATCGAGATCAGAAAATTGAAATAGTTTTAAAACCTGGAAACTTTGTTAAAGGTTCAAAGAAGCTCTATGCCTCTTATGTTTCAGGTGAAGAGCCACAAATAATTGAACTTTTGACCAGCAATCCACCGCCAAATAAGTGGGATGTAAAAGTTCCAACGCAATCAGTATTTGTTTCTATTCTCTTAAGCATTTTGCCACTCTTATTGATTGGTTTCCTATTACTTCTCTTTATGGGAAATGCTCAAGGTGGAAACCGGGTCTTCTCATTCGGTAAATCAAAAGCCAAGCTACAAACAAAAGAGATGCCAAAAAATACCTTCGCCGATGTTGCAGGCGCGGATGAGGCCGTAGCGGAACTTACTGAGATTAAAGATTTCCTCGCATCGCCACAGAAATATCAAGATATTGGCGCGAAAATTCCTAAGGGCGTTCTACTTTATGGCCCACCAGGAACTGGTAAAACCTTATTAGCGCGTGCAGTTGCCGGCGAAGCAAGCGTTCCGTTCTATTCAATTTCTGGATCTGAATTCGTCGAAATGTTTGTCGGTGTTGGAGCTTCGCGTGTTCGTGATTTATTCGCACAAGCAAAAGCAAATGCACCTGCAATTATCTTTGTTGACGAAATTGATGCCGTAGGTCGTCAACGTGGAGCTGGACTTGGTGGCGGACATGATGAGCGCGAACAAACACTAAATCAGTTGTTAGTTGAGATGGATGGATTTGAAGCTAATGGTCAAGTTATTTTAATTGCCGCTACAAACCGACCAGATGTTCTAGACCCAGCGCTGCTTCGCCCGGGAAGATTTGATCGCCAGATTCCAGTTGATCGCCCAGACTTAAAAGGTCGAACTGCAATTCTTGAAGTACATGCAAAGAATAAACCTGTTGCAAAGTCCGTTAAGTTAGAGGATTTCGCGAAGCGCACACCAGGATTTACTGGCGCCGATTTAGCAAATGTATTAAATGAAGCGGCGCTTCTAACTGCACGCGAGAATGCAAAAGTCATTACAAACGCGGCGCTAGATGAAGCGATTGACCGCGTAATGGCTGGCCCACAACGCAAGACTCGATTGATGACAGAAGAAGAGCGTCGAATTACTGCTTATCACGAAGGCGGACACGCATTAGTTGCGCACGCACTTCCACATACTGATCCCGTTCATAAAATTACCATCATGCCTCGAGGTCGTGCTCTCGGTTACACAATGATTCTGCCCGATGAAGATCGATATGCAACAACTCGAAATCAGATGCTTGATCAACTTGCATACTCATTAGGTGGGCGCGCTGCAGAAGAACTTATCTTCCACGACCCAACTACTGGTGCTTCAAACGATATTGAGAAAGCAACAAACCTTGCGCGCGCGATGGTTACACAATATGGAATGACTGAACGAATTGGCGCAATCAAACTTGGCGTTAGTGAGGGCGAACCATTCCTTGGTAGAAATTATGGACATCAGCGCGATTATTCTGAGGAAATTGCTGGAATTGTTGATGGCGAAATTCGCAGTTTAATTGAGAATGCCCATCAAGAAGCTTATGAAATCCTTGTTGCAAATCGCGATATTCTCGATGATTTAGTAGAAGTCCTTCTCGAAAAAGAAACTTTACTAAAAGATGAAATTGAACTGATCTTCAAGAAAGTTAGATTAGTTTCAAGACGTCCAGCATGGACTGGCTCGGAATCCCGTAAACCAAGCACGCAACCTCCAGTTGCACTCTCACCTGCAAAGCCACAAGTTCCAGTGATTGAAGAAGAAGAGAAAGTTGCTCGCAAACCAAGAAAGAAAGCAACACCACCAAGTGAATGACATAACTCCAGTTTCAATGGGACCACACGATGGTGGTGCCAAACGCGAGTTTGATCAGGAACGTGCCGAAAAAGCAGTAACTGAATTATTAATTGCAATTGGTGAAGATCCAGAACGCGAGGGATTGCGCGACACTCCTGGCCGGGTTGCAAGAGCCCTTAAAGAGAATTTTGCTGGACTCTGGCAGACACCTGAAGCAGTTTTATCTACAACCTTTGATATCGGTCATCGCGAATTAGTAATTGTTAGAGATATTGAAGTTTTTTCGCATTGCGAACATCACTTAACGCCGTTTCATGGTCGTGCACATATTGGTTACATTCCGGGGGAAAGTGGACAGATCACTGGACTTTCTAAGCTGGCAAGGTTGGTGGATGTTTATGCAAAACGCCCACAAGTTCAAGAGCGCTTAACATCACAAATTGCAGATGCGATGGTTGAAGTTTTAAATCCTGCGGGAGTAATTGTTGTAATTGATTGTGAACATTTGTGTATGTCGATGCGCGGAGTCCGCAAATCTGAAGCAAAAACTATTACGAGTGCAGTCCGCGGCCAATTGCGAGACCCAGCAACTAGGGCCGAGGCCATGAGCCTTATAACTTCAAATAATCGATAACATGAATAACGAGCGAGCCCTTGTAATGGGGATTTTAAATGTAACGCCAGATTCTTTTGCTGATGGTGGAAGACATTTTGATTTTGAGTCCGCTATCAATCGAGCAAAAGAGATGATTGATGAAGGCGTTGACATAATTGATGTTGGCGGGGAATCAACTAGGCCGGGTGCGGATCGAGTTAGTGAAGAAACAGAACGCGATCGAGTAATTCCAGTAATAACCGAACTTGCTGAACTTGGGGCGACTCTCAGCATTGATACAACCCGCGCAAATATTGCCCAAGCTGCAATTGGTGCTGGCGCAACAATTGTTAACGATGTAAGTGGTGGTTTA
>Ga0164294_10006278_pt1 | contig 10172 bp, 11 predicted proteins | sample GEODES005metaG_FD_111479 | JGI IMG/M metagenome (GOLD analysis project Ga0164294, IMG submission 111479) | Oligotrophic lake water microbial communities from Sparkling Lake, Wisconsin, USA - GEODES005 metaG | ecosystem: Environmental > Aquatic > Freshwater > Lake | place: USA: Sparkling Lake...
ACGCACGCAAACAATAAGATTTGGGCAGCACTTGTCCGCTACCACCTCTCACCGACCCGCCTTGCAAGCATCGGTTACACGCAGCCGGCGCTGGACGCCCTTGCAGAGGAGATTGTTCTTAAGCACTGGAAGTCGTGGGTGGAGCCAGGTCAGCCTGTCGGTGTCATTGCGGCGCAGTCTATTGGTGAGCCGGCGACGCAGATGACGCTTAATACGTTTCACTTGGCTGGTGTAGCCGCGAAGTCAAATATGACGCGAGGTGTGCCGCGTCTCAAGGAGTTACTCAAGGCGACCCGCAATCCGAAGGCGATTGAGTTGAATATTCCGCTCCGCCGTGATCTCCGTGATAAGAAGGAGGAGGCACGGCGTGTATCAAAAGAGCTGGAGTTTACGCTGCTTCAAGATATTGTGACGGTTGCCCGTATCTACTACGACCCCCGAGATAACGAGACACTTATTACGGATGATACGGACTGGCTAGCGTATCTGGCAGCGTATGAGAAGGCGACGACCCCGCTCTTATCGGCGGAAGGTGTTGCTCATGACCCTCTGAGCTCTACGCCGGTAACGGAGGAGCAAACGCCAGCCCCGCTACGCGTGGAGCCAAAGTCACCGTGGATTCTGCGGTTTGAGCTGGATCGCGAACAAATGTTCAATAAGAATATTACGATGGATGATATTGCGCTTATTCTTAAGACGAAGTTTAGCAGCGATATTACTAGCATCTACACAGATTACAATGCCACGCGTCTTGTCTTCCGTATTCGCTTAACGAAGAGTGATACGGCAATTGACGACTTGAATACGCTCAAGGCGCTACAGAATAAGGTACTTTCGTGTACCGCTATTCGCGGTATTCCTGGTCTCCGATCGGTCAATTACCAGAAGGTGGCGGATACGGTGGAGCTCAAGGACGGCAAGTATGTGCCGGCAGAGCAGTATGTGCTCATTAGCGACGGCAGCAATTTCCTGGATGTGCTGACGCATCCTGATGTGGACCCCACGAAACTGATTTCCAGTAACGTTCACGATATGTTTGCGAATCTGGGTATTGAGGCAACGCGTGCGACCCTTTATAAGGAGATTACAACGCTGTTTGCCGAATCGGGCAGCTCGGTCAACTACCGCCACGTCTGTATATTGCTGGATAAGATGTGCCACAAGGGTCGCACGATGAGTATTGACCGCTACGGTATCAATAAGAATGATATTGGACCGCTAGCGAAGATGTCGTTTGAGCAGACGGAAGATATTGCGTTGCGCGCAGCCATCTTTGGTGAGCGGGACCCTGTGCTGGGCGTGAGTTCGAAGGTGATGCTGGGTGCGCCGATTAAGGCGGGCACTGCGTTCTCTGAGCTTCTGTTTGACGAGATGACGGCAGTCAAGTTCGCCGAGGACACCCCCGAACAGCATCCAGTAGAGTACGACAGCCTGGCTCCTTATACGACTGATGAGATTCACGACGCACTATATGGTGCGGATGACAACGGTGAGTGCTCTACGACGAATCTCCGTATTCCAGTCAGCCTTCCAACAATGCATCAGCACGCTGCGGTATCAATGGAAACGGTCAACGAAGAGGAGGAGGATGGCGATGATATTGCGATTATTGAATAATCCGACACCTCAGTAGATGGAGGTTGGCTACAAAGTATTTCCAAGGGGAAAACGGTATGCTTATGTGGTGATGGAGGGCAAACCCGTCTTTTTGCGTAATATAGTTTTTATTCATAACGCCGAGAACCTTGCTCAGATTGTGATTGTACACGAATGGGGTATGTCGGACCATCGGTGGGAGCCGCCGAAAGGGCAGTTCGAGTGGGACGAGCTTGGTGTGCCACGCAAGGGCGTCAAATTGGCTTATAAACACATTCTGTCGGCAATGCGGCAGGGTGTCTTGCGTGAGACGAAGGAGGAGGCAAAAATTATGCCGAGCGAGCTCATCAACTTAACGCCGCTGAATACCGCGTATGCACAGGATTGGGTGGAATCTGGCATACCAAATGCAATGTTTATGTATCAATTCTGGCGTGCTACTATCACACCGGCAACTATGTTAGAAGCCCAGAAACGCACGCAGGAACTAGTAGATAATAAAGATTGGCGTCATTTGCTACCACCCGATGTATTGGAGAAGGATGATATACGTTGGTGGTCGCCTAGGGAGCCGAATGCCTATAAGCATATTCGTGGAGGGTTTTCGCAAAAAATGACGGAGATTTATTTTAAATTGGTGAATAAATCACGGAAGTAATAATATGGAATACAAGGTGTTAGAGGTATGGGGCTCGGGCGGACCATTATCAATCCCACTAAGACCTAATACGGATTTACAGCCTTCAAAACAGGTATATGTATGTGCACTTGAGAATCGCGCCCTTCAACAGGCAAAGAACGAGATTAACCTATTCTACCAGGAGGGTAAGTGGGACGATTATAAGAAGGTGACCAACCCGTACGAGTATATCTTTCTATCTTGGAACCGTAGGTCGTCCCGATCGGTGGCGACCCGGCAGCCGCTTTCACGTTCCTATTTCAAGATGATTGAGATGTGGAAACGGCTGGACCTTACAAACGAACTTGCGCAGCTAGTGAAGCGGAACGTAGGCATTGGTTTGAGGACGGTACACTCTGCTGAGGGACCAGGCGGATTTATTGAAGCGTGTCTTACAATGGCGACGAAGAATATGCTTAAGCTTGAAGATTGGGGATATGTTGGCACCAATGCGATTACACTACGGTCTGAGGCGAAGAATGTGCCTGGTTGGCGTAAAGCGGCAAAGTTTCTGGCGTATTGGCCGCAGATTACAATTCATGACGGCGAGGACGGTACAGGCAACATTCTTAGCAAGGCAAATCAGGACCACTTTGTAAAGTGGACAAATCTGCGAAATCCAAACGGTGCTCATATTTATACTGCGGATGGCGGCTTTGACTTTAGTAGCGACTACAATGCGCAGGAGGATTCTATCTTTCCGCTTTTGTTGGCGGAGGCAATTATTGGACTCAAGGTGCTGGGCAAAGGCGGCTTTATGATTATCAAGTGCTTTGATACGACTGAGCAACCTACGCTCGACCTTTTGTGGCTGCTAAGCCGTGCGTTTCGCTCGTGGGGCATTTCTAAGCCACATACGTCGCGATCAGGCAATGCGGAGCGCTACTTTATCGGAAAAGGGTATCTAGGACCGTCATCAGATATTATCAATCTGCTGGATGCGTATCAGGCAAAGCAGCAGTTCCTCTTTCCTATTCTTGCTCATCCTGTACATTGCGATTCGTGGAAGCCGACGATGGACCTTATCCAAAAGCTTCAAGTAGAGATTGAGCAGATGGAAATTGTTGTGATTCGTCAGACGCTTGACCTTATTAAAACGACGGACCCGATGGTGATTGAGGGTCTCGTTCGTGAGAATGTAAATCGGTCGATTGAATGGTGTAAGAATCACGAGGAAGAGATTACGATGACATGGGTAACGGAGATGGATAAGAATATTGCGAAAGAGACGCAAGATTTGCTGAATATTCTCAATCCGCCACCACATAATGTTCCGTATTCCTATGCGAACTGGACAAATAGGAGTACGGTAACACACACGCTGGTGTTCGATAACTTTCGTATGGGAGAGTCTACGGCGGCACTAACTCCTCCTGTTGTAAATCCGTTTATGCGGTTGAAGACGAAGCCGGCGCATTCAAATATGTTCGGCACTACGACTTCGTCTTAGTCTTCTCCGCATTTCCGAGTTGAGGCTTCACAATACGGTCTACAAGGATTGTGCCAACATTTACAGACGCATTGTGTTGGGAAATATCACCGCGTTCCATCTTATCTAACTGGTCTACCATCATGGCAAGTATGTCCCGACGGTAGTCCTTTTTCAACAGCATTGCAAAAATACTAGGAAACTCCTTTTGGTAGTCGGCAAATTCAGTGCCAATTTGTGCGGGTGTTTTTGTCTTCATAGCATCTTCAATATCTAGAATCATTTCACGAACGCGTGCTGACTTTGGGGGCGTAGACATCTAACGTCGTTCTTATTCTTTTTTCAAATAATAAACGCTCCCCATTATAAGAAATGCGCAGCAAGAGTCATAAGAATAACCGCCGCTTACCCAAGCGTTCATCTAGATATTGGGGTGGTGCTGACCTTGCAGTTGGTGCAGATAAGTCAACGGGTACACTTTTACCGGGTCAAGAGGGCTCGCTTACTGGCATTTTACCTATAACAACGTGGGGGTATTGGTCAAATTATCCGGGCGCGTTAGCGTGGTCGCCGAATACACAGGCACCGCCGCCGCTAGCAAACGGCGGACTATACACTGGTCCTCAGTCTACTGGAGACTGGGCGTCAAAGCCATTTCCTGCTACTCAATATGGCGTGATGGCGGAGGCGACCAAAGTCGCAGGGAATCCCGATGTTTTCTTCCAGCAGCGCCCCAATGATAATACGGGTGCGAGCTTTTCGCCGTATGTATCGGTGCCTTTGAGCAATGAACATTATAGTGCGATGATGCCGGCACCCTTTAATGGTGGTGCCCGCAAAGGCAGACGCCGAGCCACTCGCCGTAAGAATCGCAATGGAAAGAAACTAAGTCGTAGACATAAGTAAGGAATGGCGACTGCAGCAAATACTGATTTAACATATCACGTAGATCCTCGGCTGCCTATTGGCGATAGCGTTAAGAAGAGCGACCGTTCGCACCCTCAAAATGTTATAAAGCGATTATTAGAGACATCAAATCAGGCATCAACGGATTCATTATATGATAATAAACCGCAGCGTTTACCACCAGGCGTACTAAAGGAGCCCTTTGTACCCCTTTGGACCGAATCGGTGATGACAAATCCAGTACAAACAAATCAGATTTTACTTATTTCAGCAATACTAGGCATTTTACTATGCGTGGTATTTGTGAGATTTGCGTCAAATCTGTTTGTAAAAATTGCTATTGTATTGATAATGGTAATATGTATCCATTACCTACTGGCAAGGCTAGAAAAGCGGACCGTGTAGATTTTTCCACCCCCAACTACACGGAAATACATATCCTCAAGTTTAGATTGTTGAAGGTACATCTTATTATTAATACGAAGTTCCCCCACTAACTCTTCAACATTGAAATTGAACTTTAGGCTAAAGGAGGCAAAATACGCCTTTATACGTGCGACGTCCTCGTCGGAAATAAGGGCGATTGTGATGGGGGGCGGGTACCAGGATTTAAGAATCTCTGTCATCGTAATCAGGAGAACTTCAAAGAGTGCCTGAACATCACCATCAGTATCAATTTCAAACTGAACACTGTTAGGTGGTCCCGGTGGCTTTTTGAGTAACTCGGCTACAAATTCTACAATCTCCTCATTACCATTGGACATTTATATTTATTAATATTGTTGTTTATTTAGACCTCCGCATTTTTAAACAATTAACGTAAAAACATATCACACGCTACAACAAGTACCATAACAACAGCAATAGCAGTACCGACGGCAAGGGTTGCCGCCTGTCGTGTATCACGATTGGCTGCAATATTAGCAAGACCTAAAAATGGGTCTACAATCGTTTCCGTATTACCGGTGAGTTTTTGTTCAGCGCGGGTAATCACACAACCGAACAGCCACTGGGTTGCCATCACGACTAAAGCTACCGCTAAAATAACTAAACGTCCTGGATGATGGGGTGGTAGGATAAAAAAGAGTGAGATTACGGAGCCGATAATCATGGGATGTAGTGCCATTAGGGCTTGTCCGTGTGCAACATCACCACCGGGCAGCCAGAAGAAGACGACGCGTGTGAGCGCAATAATAACGGCTACCAATCCATCACGTATTTCCCGTAAAATCCGTTTTGCTTTACTATCTTTTTTCTCCTCCAATATTTCATTCATTTAGTCACTCTTAATTGAAAGTTTGAATATAATAGAGGGAATATGCCGAAGTGGACGATTATGTTACTTATCGCTCTTCATATAGCAAGTCTAATGTTCTTTATATATCATCATTTTATACATAAGAAAACGGCTCATATAAAGCATAAGCCACACTTCCATATAAATGGAGTTTCCTCCAATACTCGTCATTAATCTTGACCATCGTAAGGACAAATGGGAACAAATACAAAAGGATTTTAAGGATTGGCCGGTTAAACTTGAACGTGTATCTGCAGTAAAGCACACTACTGGGTGGAAAGGCTGTTACTTATCCCATTTAAAATGTGTTAAAATCGCAAAAGAGCGTAATTATCCGTGGGTACTTTACCTAGAAGATGATTGTATGCTCACACCTGGAGCAAAACAACGTTTCACGAAGCTATTGCCTTTTTTATGGTATGCAAGACCCCACTGGGACTTTTTTATGGGCGGTCTTACCGGTGTAACAGGATGCGGTTTAATAAATGAAGAGGAAACGTTATATATGGCACGAGGATTCGGTGCTCATTTTTGTCTAATTCATAGCAATACGTACGATCGTATTTTAGATATTATGGATATTGAACCAGATGAGCCGTGCGATTCTTTATATCGTAGTAGTATGCGGTTATGGATAACGGTTCCATTTATAGCTAAGCAGTACTCAGGATACAGTGATATTTCTGCCACATATAAAGATTGTTATAGTGAATATGATGAGGCAGAGCAGATGTTAAAACTTGTTTTATAAATCATTTGAGTCAAATATCAAACCATAGAATATTTGCCTCATTGCGAAATCTAACCGCTGACCTCCTCCTTCACCTTGAGCGTCATCCCATATAAAGTATAAGCAGAAGTTACATATAAATGCAATTTCCCCCTATACTAGTCATCAATCTTGACCATCGTAAGGACAAATGGGAACAAATACAAAAAGAGTTTAAGGATTGGCCGGTACTATTAGAGCGTGTATCTGCTATAAAGTATGATCCACCATGGAAAGGTTGTTATATGTCGCATCTAAAATGTATTAAAATCGCCAAAGAACGTAAGTATCCTTGGGTACTTTATCTTGAAGACGATTGTGTACTGATGCCTGGGGCGAAAGAGAGATTTTTAGATGCCTTGCCCTATTTATGGGATACACGGAAACATTGGGACTTCTTTATGGGCGGTTTAGCACCAGTAGCAAATATTGGACTTATATATTTTGAAAAATCTATTGTTAAGGCGGAAGGATTTGGTGCCCATTTTTGTTTATTAAATGGTAATTCTTATGATCGTATATTGGATGTTATGGATGAAGCAGATCCGCAGAATGTAGACTATCCGTGCGATGGTATTTTCAAGTCATTTTTTCGGTTATGGACTAGGGTCCCATTTATAGCAAAACAACGCCCTGGAGTAAGCGATATAGAAAATATATATAAATATAGTTACGGCGCTTATGAAGCAGCGGAAGAGCTTATAAAAATTGTTCTATAAAATGCCTATAATATCAAATATCAAACCATAGGATGGTATGATACTTGGAAAAATAGAATTTGCCTCCTCGCGGAATCGAACCGCGGACCTCCTGTTTACAAGACAGGTGCAATACCACTATGCTAAAAAGGCTTCAAGAAGATACACGAGCGTCTCCCTTAAATAAACTCATCAGTCCATAAACAGCAGATTTGCTAACCCATTCTGGAAGCGTATCCAGTTGGTGCCGACCACAAACAAAGTCACAGTCCATTCGGCATCAGAAGATCCGCCAGGCGGTGCAACAACAAGGCTCAGTTTCATATCCACGCGGTCAGGATTGAGCGTGCCGCTGGGGTCAAACTTAGCTGGCTTCTCGGCAAAATTATACGCATAAATGTAATTTCCGTAGCCGCGTACGCCACCAGGCAAAACTACGTTGCCGGTAGCACGCCACCACCGTTCGGGCTGGTCCACCCATACAGCAGTGCCTACCATTAGCGTTGCGTGAACGAGCAAAGGGCGATACGGATTCCATACAGGGTTATATTCATTTTGGAGAATAGCCGAATAATTATTCCAGTCATTGAATTGCTCAACGGAGGCGTTGCGGCGTAAGAAGAAAATGAGTTGACGAATCGGACCGTTCGCCGTTGTAATAGGCAACTGAATCTTAATTGTATTTCCAATAGAGGTATTTGTTACGTACTTTAACGGCTCGGCAAACCGTGTTTCAACGACTTGCTCCATCATGAGTTCGTGGGTATCATGCATATACGCTTCGCGCAACTCGCCGTCTATATGGGAAATGCCGCATACAATATCCGCTGTTTGAAATCCAGGCTGCGCATAACCAACAGGAACTGTTTCAGTTTTACGAAACGGATAGATATAATTACGCACTTCAAAGATAGTTCCTAACGGTGTTTCGCCACAGTTTAGCGGATTAATAATTTTGCGGACGACTTCACTAAAAGGGCGAAGCGTAATATGGAAACGAATTGTTTTAGGACCACTAGAAGATACAATAGGAAAGGCGGTATTTACATGTTTCGCAAACCAGAACGGTAAATAACAATATACATACCCGTCTTCTGAGGGCAAAATCTGGTTGACATTCGGTGTAGTATATGAATTGTAGATGCCATCGTCATACGCTGCACCGGTTGTAACACTATGATTCATCTTATTCCACGTGTTTATCCAGTCGCCACTAAATGATTCTATAACGACGCCATCTACTTCCATTTCGGCAAGTTGAATAGCAATGGTGCCGAGACTCTGTGCCCAAATGAAAAAATTATCCTCATCGGTAGGTACAAGATTTTGAATATTGGGACCGATACGTTGAGCGGTATCACCAGGCAGCCAGGGAAGCGGCTTAAGCCGTAGGGCAATCCAGTTGATAAAGTCACTTTGCCACGGCCAAGGAACTTCGAAGGTGATACGCTGTCCCCAGTTTGGCGAGCCTTGGAACGTCCAGGTGGCGATATCTTGGGTGAAATTGTGATAGGGTTCATTTTCAGGGCGAAATTTGGTTTTTGATGCGTTAGGTGGATAAACAAACTCATCAAAATCGGAGCGGTCAATCAGTGAGACGATCTTCTTTAGTTCACCGACGGGCTTAGCGGATGCCATTGCTTACGTCTTCTAGTATGTACTTTAGATAAACCGGATACTATTAATTAGTCCACTGGCTTTCGCATACATTACAGATATACTGGAACTTGAGGTTCGTAGGGTCGGTCTTGATGTAGATAACGTCGCGACGGTCAGGGTTTGCAACGGAGGGACACGCTGAATTACGGCAGCTAATGGTCTTGACGTGGGGCAACGTCGGATCCTGGCGCGTGTAGGCGTTGACGGTGATACCGGACGCCGCACCACCTGCTGACGACCCAGAGCGGAAATTCGTCTCTAGCACAAGGGCATCCTCCTTCGTGGTAGGATTGAACGGCTCGGAGTGCCCGCACGTATTACACTTAAGATTCGCGCCAGCCGGTGTGATATCATAACCGTACATGTTATCGCACCGAGTACAAAACTTCATTTTTACCTCTATACCTTATGAGGATTTCAAGTTTAAGCCGTCAATTTTCAAGCCAGTGCCTGAGCATCAAGTGCGAGAGTTTCAAGTGTGCGGTGGATTGGACAACGGCACGTGCGGTCGTGGATTGTGGTATGGACACTGTACATCATAGAAATCTCTACATCATTCTTGTAGGTAAATCTAACATTTTGAACAGATACCAAGCCATCCGCACGGGTTGGCGTTTGGTTGCTAACAGTATAGGGATTTGTAAAATGCTCGGCAATATAATCGTCCGTTACATCTACATTGCCTAGCGTATGTAGATAGGCAATGGTAATGATTGCGGCATCTGAGAGCGTATCGTTCGTAAAGCTGGCGATTGGCGTCTCGGAATCGTCACCTTAAATCAGAGTCGTAAATACCGACATTTATAGTAAAAAACAGTAATATTTGTTTAAATCTATGACGAGCACATCAAGCACTCCTTCTCTTCCTTAACTGAAAGCTCCTTGACCGGTGCCAATTCAGGTACAGTCACAGTCACAGTCGCCGGCTCAACGGTGAACTTCTGCGCCGACGCCACCGCCCGTGTTCGCAGATAGTAAATACCAGTCTTGAGCCCCTTACGCCACGTGTAGAAGTGCATAGACGACAGCTTGCGGAAATCGGGGTCGCCCAAGAACAGATTCAACGACTGGGACTGGCAGATGTATGGACCACGGTCCGCCGCCATATCAATCAACGTCTTTTGTTTGATTTCCCAGAC
>Ga0164294_10006280_pt1 | contig 10172 bp, 7 predicted proteins | sample GEODES005metaG_FD_111479 | JGI IMG/M metagenome (GOLD analysis project Ga0164294, IMG submission 111479) | Oligotrophic lake water microbial communities from Sparkling Lake, Wisconsin, USA - GEODES005 metaG | ecosystem: Environmental > Aquatic > Freshwater > Lake | place: USA: Sparkling Lake...
AAGAAGCGCGCGCGGACGCGGAGCTCTCGCTGGCCGAGCTTCAGGTCGAGGAGGGCGACGCCGAGGGCGCCCTCCGGCGCTACGAACGTGTGATGGCCGCCGCGGAGGGGGTCGCGGTGCGGCAACGGGTCGTCCTCGGCCTCTGCAACGCGCTGGTGCGCCTCGGGAAGCTCCAGGAGGCGGAGGCGAAGTACGACGCGCTCCTCGCCTCGAATCCCTCGGCCGAGGTCGCCGCGCAGGCCGGGCTGGGCCTCGCGCGCACCGCGGAGCTCCGCGGCCAGATCGAGCGCGCGACGCGCCGCTACCTCGAGCTCGGCAAGGACGACGGCCCCTGGGCGGTCGAGGCCCTCGATGGCCTCGGGCAGCTCCGCGAGCGCACGGGGGATCTCGCCGGCGCGGCAGAAGCCTGGCGGCTCGCGCGCGCCCGCACCACCGGAGAGGCCGAGCGCCGCACGCAGATCGAGATCTCGCTGGCGCGTGTCCTCGACGCTCTCGGCGATCCGGGAGCCGCCGCGGCGTACGAGGCGCTGCTCGAGGCGCCGGACCCAACGGTCCGCGTGCAGGCGCGGATCGCGGTGGCCGACGGCATCATCGGGAGCGACCCCGCGCGCGCTCGGGCCTATTTCGAGGAGGCCGCGCAGATGGCGGAGGCGGGGGAGGCGCGCGCGGCGGCCCGCGCCGGCTGGCTCCGCGCGAGCGTTGCCGTTGGCGACCTCGACGGCGGGGTCGCTCGCATCCGCGCCTGGCTCGAGACGGAGACCGACGAGGCCTTGCGGGGCGAGCTCGCCGTTGCGGCGACCCAGGCCCTGCGCGCCGAGGGCCGGCTCGATCTCGCCGTCGCCATCGCCGAGACCTACGCGGCGGACGGGGGCTTCGAGCTCGGGATGCACCGCGCCGGGGCCTTGCGGGAGCTCGGGCGAGGGGCTGACGCCGCCGCGGTGCTCCGGACACTCCGCCCCGCGAGCGCGGAGGACGAGGTCTGGCGTGTCGAGACGCTGGGCGAGGCGTCGATCGAGGCGGGGGACCTCGACGGCGCCTCTTCGACCTACGAACGCCTCGCGACGCTCCCGGGCGGCGCGGCCGCTGCCTCGTTCGGCCGGGCGCGGCTTGCCCGCGAGCGCGGAGCCTACTCGGAGGCCCTCGAGCTCCTGTCCTCGAGTGAAGACGAGCGCGCCCCGATGGAGCGCGCGACGGTCCTCGAGGGGCTCGGCAAGATGGACGAGGCCGAGACGGCGTGGGACCGCATCGCCATGTCGCCGGACCTCGAGCAGCGCTCGGCCGGCGTGCTCGGCCTCGCGCGTGTCCGCCTCTCTCGCGACGACGCCGCGGGCGCGCTGGCCGAGCTTGACGCCCTCCCGGTCCCCGCCGAGGGCTTCCTGCTCACCGCCGCCCAGGTCCGGGCCGAGGCCCTCCTCGCGCTGGGGCGTCACGACGAGGCTGGCGCGGTCTACAAGGCGCTCGACCGCGACGCCGAGAGCCGTGTGGTGGGCGCGCTGGGCCTCGGCGAGGTCGCGCTCGCACAGGACGATGCACGCGCGGCCGTGCTCGCGTTTCAGCGCTCGTGGGACCTCACGGTCGACCCCTATTACCAGGCCCTCGCCCTCTCGGGGCTCGCGCGCGCCCACGCGGAGGCTGGCGCCGCAGCCGAGGCCCGGGCAGCCCTTGCGCGCTTGCGCCGTGACTTTCCCGCCCGTGCGGACGCCATCGCGGCCGCCGAGGCGGTGGCGGAGCCCTGAATCCGCCCCGCGAACTCACGATGATGCATCGGAATCGCGGCGGCGGTGCGGCCGATGGACTATCCTTGCGCCGACGTCCACACCCCTTCCCGGAGCGCTCCGTGTTCCTCCTCCGCCTCGCCCCCCTCGTCCTCGTGGCCTGCACGGGCGCCCCTGCTGATGACACCGGCGCCGTCGACACCGACGTGGTGGACACCGACATCGACACCGACGTAGAGCCCACCCCCGTTTGGGACGCGTACATGGTCGGCACCTCCTCGACGCTCAACGGCGTCTACGCATCGGGTGAAGGCGTCTATGTCGTCGGTACCGGCGCCGGCGCCTACGTCGGCGGCGCGGGCTCGACCTGGGCCGCCCTCGCGACCGGCCTCGACGACAGCGACGACTTCTCCGACCTCTGGGGCCAGGGCGCGGGCGGCTCGCTCGAGCTCATCGCCGCGGGCACCAGCGGGAACATCGCGCGGTACACCGCCGGTGACTGGTCCGTCGAAGATCTCGGCACCGCAAACCACGAGGGCGTCGGCGGCTCGGGAATCGAGGCCCTCTACGCCGTCAGCTGGGGCGGGATCTTCGCGTTCGACGGCGGGACGTGGACCTTCGAGGCGCCTCCCTCCGAGGAGCGCCTGAACGACGTGTGGGGCATCGGCTCCGACGCCTTCGCCGTCGGCGAGGCTGGCGTGGTCGTGCGCCGCACAAAGGGCGTCTGGGCGGCTCAGTCCTCCGGCGTCACGACGGACCTCAACGCCGTCTCCGGCGTCGCCATCAACGACGTTTGGGCGGTCGGCGCGGACGGCGTCGCCCTGCACTTCGACGGCACGACCTGGACCGCCACCGAGACGGGCGTAGATGAGGCCCTCTGGGCCGTCTTCGCCCCCGCGCCGGACGCGGTCTACGCCGTCGGGAACGCGGGTGTGGCGATCTATTGGGACGGCACCGCGTGGGCTTCGCTGCCCACCGGCGTGGACAACAACCTGTACGCGATCCACGGCGCCAACGCGACGAACGTGTGGGCCGTCGGCAACCGCGGCCTCGCGATCCAGTACAAGACCGCGGGCCGCTGATCGGCTGCTCCCCGCCGCGGCAGGCGGGGCGCGCTCCGTCAGCCGGGCGGGTAGGGCCTCCTCAGCCCGGGTGCTTCATCTTCCAGCGCATCTTTCGGAGCATTCCCCTGAGCACGGCGACCTCGCCGGACTCGAGCGAGGCGCGCTGAAGGATGCGCCGGAGCGTCATGGCGACGAGCTGGGGCTCGTGGCCCCGCAGATAGGTGCCGATCTCGAGCGTCGTCATCCAGTCGGCGATCAGCGGATCGAGGGCGCCGGAAGAGACAACGGGCCGCGCCTCCGTAGCGCCCGGAGGGGCACCGCGCGCCGGACCGCCGCGGCGGCCTTCTCCCTCGGGGCGAGGCACATAGCCGCGCGCCTGGGCCTCGCCGAACAGGGCGGCGCCGATGAGGAGCGTCGCCTGCGAGAGGTTCAGGGAGGCGTGAACGTCGGTCGGGATGTGGAGCAGCGCGTGCGCATGGAGGAGCTCGTCGTTGTCGAGGCCGCGGTCCTCGGGGCCGAAGAGCACGGCGACGTCGCCGGTGTCTGGCGCGAAGACGAGCGGCGCGAAGGTGGTCGGCGTGTGCGCGGGCCAGTGATCGTGCCGGCCGCGTGCGGTGGTCGCGATCACGAAGCGACAGCCAGCGACGGCCTCGCCGACGGAGGTGGCGTAGTGGGCCTGATCCAGGACTTCCGCCGCGCCCGGGGCCATCCAACGGGCGCGATCGATGTCGAACGCGGGGGGGGCGACGACCGCGAGCCGTCGAAGCCCCATGTTCTTCATGGAGCGCGCGACGGCGCCGACGTTCCCGGACTGGAGCGGGCGCACGAGGACGAAGAGGACCCGATCACGGAGGGTCCGGCCGAGCTCAGCCTCCAAACAGCCCCTTGAACCAGCCGCTCACCTTTCCCCAAAGGCCGGTGGTCGGCGAGGGGGCGGCGACTGTTGCCGGGGGGGACGCGGCCTCGGCGAGCTTCACCTCGGGCGGGCGGACGCCGGGCACCTGGACGGGACTGGTGCGCTCGGGGTCGATCGGCGGGGGGGCCGTTCCGTTGACCGGTCCCGCCCCGCCGATCTCCTGCGCGAGCGTGGACGTCGGCATGGTGAAGGGGAGGGGAGGGGGAGCGCTCTCGACGGGCTCGCTCTTCCCAGGCGCGGGGGCCACGGGCTCGGCGCCGCCGCCTTTCCCGAGCTTGAGGGTGCTCTCCACGGTCTGACCGGTCGCCTTGTCACGCGCAGTCAGGTTGAGGATGCCCTCGGAGTCGATGTGGAACGTGACCTCGATCTGCACCTTGCCCTTCGGCGCGGGGCGGATGCCGGAGAACACGAAGGTGCCGAGCATCTCGTTCTCGGCGCAGAGCTGGCTCTCTCCCTGGTAGATCCGCAGCATGATCGAGCGCTGGTTGTCCTTGCTCGTGGTCAGCGTGCGGGTCTTGTAGTCGGGGAGCGGCTGGTTCTTCGGGAACAGCACGTGCATCGTGCCGTCCACCTTGTTGATGCCGATGGGCATCGGGAGCACGTCGAGCAGGGTCACGTCGTCCGACGCGGTGCCCGCGAGCGAGTGCGACATGATCGCGGCGCCGATGCCGACGGCCTCGTCCGCGTGGACGCCCTTGCACGGGGGCTTGCCCATGAAGTCGGTGACTCGGCGCTGCACGAGGGGCATTCGAGACTGCCCGCCGACCAGCAGAACCTCGTCGATCTGGGCCTTGGTGCTGCCGGACTCGCGGAGGATGCGCTCGGTGTTCTGGATCGTGCGATCGACGAGGTCCTGGGTGAGCTGCTCGAGCTTTTCACGGGTGAACTCGATGTCGATGTCGAGCGGAGCGTTGGCCTCGTTCTTCGCGATGAACGGGATGTGGATCCGGGTGACGCTCACGCCGGAGAGCTCGATCTTCGCGGCCTCGGAGGCGTCCCGCACGCGCTGGACGGCGACGCGATCGAACGAGAGGTCGATCGCGTGCTCCTTGTAGAACTGTTCGAGCACCCACTGCATGACGCGATCGTCGAAGTCGACGCCGCCGAGGAACGTGTCGCCCCCGGTCGCGATGACCTCGAAGATGCGGCCCTTGATGTCGATGATCGAGATGTCGAACGTGCCGCCGCCGAGGTCGTACACGGCGATGCGCTGATTGAGGTTCTTGCCGAGGCCGTAGGCGAGCGCGGCCGCGGTGGGCTCGTTCAGGACGCGCAGGACCTTCAGGTTGGCGAGGCGGCCCGCGGTGCGGACGGCCTGACGCTGGCGATCGTTGAAGTAGGCGGGGACGGTGATGACCGCCTGATCGACCTCGGCGCTGAGGGACTCCTCGGCGACATCCTTGATCTTGCGGAGGATGGCCGCGGAGATCTGCTCGAGGGTGAAGACCTGGTCCTTCACCTTGACGAGGACCTCGTTGCTCTCTCCCTCCACCAGCTCATAGGTGAAGACCTGGCGGATCTTCTCGATGGTCTTGCTGTGGAAGTTGCGCCCGATGAGGCGCTTCGCCGCCGCGACCGTGTTCTGCGGGTTCAGCTGCGCCTGACGCTTCGCGTCATGACCCACCAGCCGCTCGCCCTTCTCGCTGATCGCGAACATGGAGGGGATGGTGGTGGTCCCCCCCTTGTACGTGATCACCCTGGGCTTTCCATTCTCGACGATGGCCGCGCAAGAATTCGTGGTGCCGAGGTCGATGCCGATGGCCTTGCCCATAGTTCCGCACTCTTCCGGACGTTGGCGAGCGAATACCACGCCGACGAGCGCCTAGTCAACGCGTCCGGACGTCTACCGTCGGCCGGTCGTTTCCTTAGGGATAGCGAACCAGGATTTTGCCGTCGGTGCGGGACGTGCTGGTCGCGACGGCCTCGATCGTGTCGGCGAAGGGGAAGCGGCGCGTGATCATCGGCGCCACGTTCAGGCGATTCGCCTCCATCAATCTAAGGATCCGCGGGAAACACCCTCCGCCCGCGTGACCGCGGGCGCCCACGATGCCGGCGGCCTGTGTCACCAGCACGTCCAGCAGCACCGGCGCGCGGAGCCCCGTCCGCCCGAGGTAGACCATTTTGCCGCCGGGGGCGAAGGCCCGCTCGATCTGCGGCATCGTCGCGAGGGCGGCGCCCGCCGCCTCGATCAGCATGTCCGCGCCCCAGCCGCGCGTCGCCTCGCGGATGACCTCGGCGGCGGGGACCTCGCGGGGGTCGTACACGGCGTCGGCGCCCATGGCCGCAGCGACGGCCCGGCGCTCGGACATCGTCTCGAAGGCAAGGACGCTCGCCGCGCCCGCCGCCCGCGCGAGTGCGATGGCGCCGAGCCCGATGGGGCCGCAGCCGAAGACGGCGACGTGGCCGCCCGGGGGCAGGCCGCCCGCGGACACGAACATCCCGTTGTACGAGCAAGCGATCGGCTCGATCAGAGCGCCGAGCTCGAGCGCGGCATCGGCGCTCCCGAGGCGCTCCGCAAGGGGGTCGAGCGGCCAGAGGAAGCGTTCGTTCGCGGTGATGTATTCAGCGTACGCGCCAGGCGCCGAGAAGCCGACCATGTCGAGGTCGGGGCACTGGTTGGGCCGCCCTGTGCGGCAGGCCTCGCAGACGCCGCAGTAGAGCATCCCCTCGGCCGCCACGAGCATCCCCGGGCGGAGCCGACGCACGCCCGGGCCGACCTCGACGACCTCCGCCGTGTATTCGTGCCCCACGGTGACCGGGACGCGCACCGGGCCGGAGAAGAGCACGTACCCATCGGGGTCATGCTCGTAGCAGTGCGTGTCGCTGCCGCCGACGCCGCACGCGCGCACCTTGAGCAGGACCTCACCGTAGCCGGGCGAGGGGTCCGGGACGTCCGCGGCGACGAAGCGCGGGTTGCGCCACACCTGCGAGGCCATGGTCGCCTTACGGGTGGCCTCTTCTCGGGGCGTGACGGAGTAGCCGGGGCGTGGATCCCAGTCGGCCTGGAGCACGATTGCCTTCACGACGTTCCTCGGGGGAGCAGGGCGGAGGTGGGGTCAACCACGAGGAGGATGTGCCCCTCGGGCGCGACCGTGGTGCCGACCAGGTGCGGCAGCGCGTGGAGGGGCCAGGGCGGCCTCGCCACCGGGGCCTCGAAGGCACCGAGGACGTGGTCCACTCGGACGCGCGCGCCGCCGGCGAGGTCCACCGAGGCGGCCCCCGCCACCTGGAGCGCGAAGAGCGGAGCGGCGCCTGCGTCCTCGGGGCCCGTGGCGGCGCGCCGAGCGAGGAGCGCGAGGGTCTGGCCGGCGGCCCGCACGAGCAGCAGCGGAGTGAGCTCTGCGTGCAGCGGGACCTCGATGTGGAGGCGCGTGCCGGCCGAGGAGGACTCGAGGTGGACCTCGCCGCCGAGTCCCGAGAGGAGGTGCCACACCGCCGGGAGCCCGTGCCCGCGGCCCGCGACCACGCCGGGATCCGAGGCGGTCGAGATCCCCGGCCGAAGGGCGAGGGCGAGCGCGTCGGCGGTGGGATCTCCGGCGACGGCACGTAGCCGAACAAGATCGAGCCCACGGCCGTCATCGGCGAAGCGCACGTGAAGCCGCTTTCCGACGCGTTCGACGCCGAGGGAGATCCGGCCCACGGCGGACTTCGCGCCTCGCTCCTCCGGACGCTCGATCCCGTGGGCGAGCGCGTTGTGGAGGAGCTGCACCAGCGCCGTCTGGAGCGGGCCGAGCACCTCGGGGTCCACCCGGACGTCCTCGCCCTCGACCTCGAGACTCGCTTCGCGCCCGAGCTCGCGACAGAGGGCGCGGAGCCGTCGGCGCAGCGGAGGGAGGACGGTCTCGAAGGGGACCTCGCGAAGCTCCGCGAGCCGATGGTACATACGCCGCGCGCCGGCTTCGAGGCGGTGGATCTCGGCGGCGACGGCGGGTGTGTCGTCCGCCAGCTCGCGGAGGCGACGGCAGGCGGCGAGCATGTCGGCGAGCGCCGCCGCTGCGTCTTCTCCCGCGCTGTCCACGTCCGCCGGCGGAGGGGTGGGGTCCTCTTCCACCAGCAACCGAAAGCCGGTGTGGGCGCGCTCGGAGAGGTGGCGTCGGATGCGGCGCTCGAGCGCCTCAGCGTCTGGCGGCTCCCGCCCGCTCTCCACCTCCGCGAGCTGGGCGCGGAGGTGCCCCACTGCGTCGACCAGCAAGGCGATGGTCGCGACGTCGAGCGGCCGCCCGTCTCGCGCGAACACCTCGCACACGTCTTCGAGCGCGTGCGCGATGGCGACGAGCGCGCCGTGCTCCATGGTGGCGCTCATGCCCTTGAGGGTGTGGAAGGCACGGAGCAACTCGCGGGGGTCGGCGTCGTCCCGCTCCGCGAGCTCCGCGTCCGCCTCGGCGAGGGCCCGCCGGGCTTCGCTCAGGAACAACGAGCGGTAGCGGGAGCGATCCACGCGCCTACGCGGCCCCTGCGGCGACGAGCGCGGCCTCGACCCGGTCTACGAGGTGGAGGGGGTCTACGTGGAGGTCCGCGACCTCTGCGTCGGTCGGCTCGGTGTCGACCGCGACCCCGAGGAGGCCCGCGGGGGTCGTCACCACCAGCACCACGCCGGGCGCGCGCGGACCGGGCGCCGCCCCGTGGAGGGTGTGGAGGTCGACCACGGTGAGGGCCCGCCCGCCTTCAGCCGCGCAGACGCCCAGGACCCAGTCCGGGGCGCTCGGCACGTACGTGAGGCGGGGGGCGACGAGGACGCCGCGGATGCACCGCGCAGGGAGGCCGACGCTGGCCCCGCGCCAGGGTGCTACGCGCATCAGCCCTCGCGGGCGGTGCGGGGCACCGTGTTCTGGATGTCGACCTCGAGGATGGCGCGCTCGTTCGCGAGGGCGACGGTCAGCACGAAGCTGCCCCACACCAGGCGCTCCCCCGCCGCGGGGACGTGCCCGAGCTGGGTGAGGAGGAAGCCCGCGAGCGTCTCATAGTCGCCTTCGGGCATCTCGAAGCCCGTCGTCTGCAGGAGGTCCTCGGCCTCTACTCGGCCCGAGGCGATCCACTGCCGCTCGCCCATCTTTCGGACGAGCGGTCGGCGACGGTCGTACTCGTCCTCGATGTCGCCGACGATCTCCTCGAGGATGTCCTCGATCGAGATGAGGCCGACCGCGCCGCCGTACTCGTCCACCGCGACGGCGAGCCGCTGCCGCTTGCGACGAAGTTCGACGAAGAGCTCGTCCACCCGCTTGGTCTCGGGCACGTACATGATCTCGTGCATCACGCTGCTGACGGGGCGGGAGTCGTCCGGCGCGAAGAGCAGGTCGCTGTGCATGACCATGCCGACCAGGCGATCGATGCGCTTGCGGTACACGACGAGGCGGGAGAAGCCCTGGTCGATCATCATCGATCGCGCCTCGCCGCAGGTGGCGGTCTCCGGCACGCCCACCACCTCGATCAGTGGGACCATGGCGTCCGCTACCTGGGTCTCCGAGAAGTTGAAGACCCGGAGGATCATCTCCTTCTCTTCCTCGTGGATGTCCGTCGTGGTCGCGCTGTCGAGGAGGAGCTGGATGTCCTCACGGCGCACGGCGTGGACCTGCGCGCCCTTGGCGCCCATCAGGGTCATGATGAGGCGGGTCGCGTGCTCGAGCGCCCACAATGCCGGGCTGAGCGCGACGGAGAGCGCAGAGATCGGTCGCGACACGATGGGCGCAAGCGTGTTCGCGTACTGTTGGAAGATGCTCTTCGGCACCATCTCCGCGAAGACGATGGTGATGGGCGTGTAGACCGCGACGACGAGGAGCTCGGGCACATCGCCGAGCTGCCCGAGCAGGTGCGCCATCATCGTGGCGCCGGCGATCGTGGCGGTGTTCGTGCCGATCAGGCAGGTGCCGACGAGCTGGGTCGGGCGCTGGAGGAGCTTGAGGACGCGCTGGGCGGCGGGGTCCCCGTTGTCGGAGCGGGAGCGCAACACGAGGCGATCGGAGCCCACGATCGCGATCTCCGAGCCCGAGAAGAGGCCCTGGAGGACGATGCAGAGCGCGACGAGGATGAGCTCGGTGGAGGGGCTCACGAGAGCTCTTCGGCGGGCGCACGCTCGTGCGCGCTCAGGGTGACGGTGACCTCGGTGATACGACGCCCATCCACCCCGGACACCAGGAAGTTGAGGCCGTTCCAGTCGACCTCGTCGCCTTTCTTGGGGGCGGCGCCGAGCTGGTGGAAGACGAAACCGCCGAGCGTGGTGTAGTCGCCCTCGGGGAGCTCGACGTTGAAGCGGGCGTCGAAGTCTTCGATGTCGATGCCGGCGCGCACCGTCCAGACGTTCTCCTGGAGCTGGGTCGCCTCCTTCTCGTCGACGTCGCTCTCGTCGAGCACCTCGCCGACCAGCTCGGTCAGGAGGTCGTCGAGGGTGGCGAGGCCGGAGATGGAGCCGTGCTCGTCCACCACGATGGCCATGTGGTTGTTCTTGACGCGGAACTCGCGGAGGAGGTCCTGCGCGCGCTT
>Ga0164294_10006281_pt1 | contig 10171 bp, 8 predicted proteins | sample GEODES005metaG_FD_111479 | JGI IMG/M metagenome (GOLD analysis project Ga0164294, IMG submission 111479) | Oligotrophic lake water microbial communities from Sparkling Lake, Wisconsin, USA - GEODES005 metaG | ecosystem: Environmental > Aquatic > Freshwater > Lake | place: USA: Sparkling Lake...
AAACCCGCAGCCAAAGCACCGGCTAAGCCCCTGGCCAAACCAGCAAGCAAACCGGCTATCGTAAACACGAAGGTGTCCCCCGCAAAGGCAGCACCCGCCAAGTTAGCGCCGACCAAAGTGGCACCCGCTAAGGTGGCCCCTGTTATCGCAGCCAAGCCAGTCGCCGCCAAGCCGGTGATTGATCAGAAAATCATAGCGAAAATCGCCCCTAAGCCTATTCCCTTTGGTAAAGACAAAGCGGTCAGCGTTCCGACTATACCTAAGGATGTTAACGCCAAGGTTCAGATCCTCGTCGGACTCTCCAAAAAGAATGGCTATGTCACCGTTCAAAATATTAACGAAGTCATCCCCGATAGCGCGACTGATGCCGAGTTGATCGAAAGCATCATGAACATTCTCGATAATTTAGAAATTAAATTACTCGATGAAGAAGAAGTCGAAATGTATCAGAAGAAAATCGACGAGTCCGAAGAAGAAGCAGCGCGCACGGTGCCCGCAGATGCGCCTTACGATCCGTTCAATGTTTATTTGAAGCAAATGGGCCACAAGCCCTTACTCACCCGCGAACAAGAAGTCGAGATTTCCAAACGCATCGAAGACACGGAATTACGCGCCCAAGAATTCCTCTTCTCCTGCTGGCTTACTCTTCCCTACCAACTTGATCTCGCCCAAAAGGTTTTCAAAAAGGAAGAGCGTTTTGATAAAGTCGTTATCGATAAAAAAGTAGAGTCGCGTGATAATTATTATAAGAACTTACCCAAGGCGATTGATGAGTGTATCAAACTCGAAGAACGTCTCGAAAAAGCTTGGAAAAAATACAACGAAGAAAAAGACGAAGGCAAAAAAGCGAAACTACGTGAAGCTTATCGCAAGATTGAGTTAACCAGCAAAGAAGGCTGTAAAGACATCCTCCGTAAATTCTTCTTCAAGATGAAGCTTTTTGAAGATTGGTTGGAATTACCTGAATTAAAGGCCGACCTCGAAGATTGTCGTCTTCTAGCTAATCCAGCGCCGATTATGCGCGGCCCAGTGCGTGCTAAACTCGCTCGCCGTCCCGAAGTCTCCTCCACCCGCGCCCAAGAGATCGAACGTCGCTGGCGCATGTCTCCAACCGAACTGCTCCACTGCGTACGTTCCGTACGTAAACATTTAGACGAAGCACAAAAAGCAAAAACCGAAATGGTTGAGCACAACTTGCGCTTAGTGATTTCCATCGCCAAGAAATATCAAAATCGCGGACTGCTCTTCACCGACCTCATCCAAGAAGGTAACATGGGCTTGGTTAAAGCGGTGGAAAAATTCGAATATCGTCGGGGCTATAAATTCTCGACCTACGCCACCTGGTGGATTCGCCAGGCAATCACCCGCTCGATTGCGGACCAAGCTCGTACTATCCGCATTCCGGTTCACATGATTGAAACGCTGAATAAAGTGATGCAGGTACAAAAACAATTAACGCAGGAATTAGGTCACGAACCTACCGCCGAAGAAGTCGCCAACGAAATGAACATGGCCATCGATCGCGTCCAACAAATCATGAAGATGGCCCAACAGCCAATCTCGCTGCAATCACCAGTCGGTGACGGTGAAGACACATCCTTGGGCGATTTCATTGAGGATAAATCAGCGGAAAACCCCAGCGATACGGCCTCGACTCGTCTCTTACGGGAGAAGATTGATTTCGTTCTGCACTCCTTAGCTGAACGCGAGAAAGAAGTTTTAATTCTCCGTTTCGGTTTACTCGATGGCGTCCAACGCACCCTCGAAGAAGTCGGTCGTCACTTTAAAGTGACTCGTGAACGTATCCGCCAAATTGAAGCCAAAGCTCTCCGCAAGATGCGTCACCCCACGCGCATGCGTAAACTCCAAGGTATGTTCGAAGGTGAACTGGATACTTCCGGTCCTGGATTCGATAACTTCGTGGATGCTGAAACCGATCCCGATAAATTAAGCGAAATCGACAAGCCAAGCGCGACCCTCGAAGCGTTCCGTCAGAAGAACAACGACTTCATCGCGGCGCACCGTCAACAGCAGCAGCAAAATCAGCAGCTCTAAGTGATTTCACGTCTCTGTTGCGTCGTTCTAGCATTACTCGTTACGGGTTGTGCGACGACGCCAACAGAGAGTGAAGTTGTTGAAGTTGCTTCGCCGTTCAGTAAACCCATCGGTAGTTCAACCAACTATCGCATTGGGTTTATCGGGCGGGCGCCTGAATTCAATGGCGTCATCGCCGTTTACTTGGTTAGAGAAACCACTGAGTTTAATCTAAGAGAGAATGATGTGATGATCGCACGCGATAACGACCTAAAGCCGACTGCGTTATTAAGTGTGCAGTCGATTAAGGGTCGGGTCTGCTTAGCCAAACTCCAAAAAGGGCAGGTATTGCACGACCAAGAGGTCGTTCTTCCTAACAGCAAAACCCGCGAAGAAGCGGAGACTTTGCCCTTGTTCATTTCCGGCTCTTGACCTTCGGGGCAAGGAAGCCCACGTTGCAAACTCTATGTTACAGGCAGGCATCGTCGGACTACCCAACGTCGGTAAGTCTACTCTCTTCAACGCGCTCACCCGCTCACGCAAAGCTGAGGCGGCGAACTACCCGTTCTGCACCATCGAGCCCAACATCGGCGTCGTCGAAGTTCCCGACGATCGTCTTTTTGAACTTCAAAAAATCGCTGGCACCAAAGTGGTGATTCCTGCGGCTGTCGAATTTGTGGACATTGCTGGATTAGTAGCCGGTGCCTCTAAAGGAGAAGGTTTAGGAAATAAATTTTTAGCCAACATTCGTGAAGTCGATGCCGTTGTCCACGTCGTCCGTTGTTTCGACAACGATGATATCTTACACACCATGGGTAAGGTTGACCCCATCCGCGATATCGGTGTGATTGAGACCGAACTGATCTTAGCCGACATTCAATCGGCCGAACAACAACTCGATAAAAACCAAAAGAAAATTAAGAGTCAGGACAAAGATGCCATCGCCAACGTTGAATTACTTACCCGCCTCGTTAAACATTTAAATGACGGCAAACCGGCGTCCAGTTTATCAGTGAACGAAGAAGAGAAACTAAGAATTAAAAGCTACGCTCTCTTATCATCGAAATCCGTTTTGTATGCGTGTAATGTCGCCGAAGAACATTTAGCGGATCCTTCCAAGAATCCTTATGTCGAAGCGGTCCGTAAACATATCGCTGAGCAATCGGGCTGCGAAGCGGTCGTGATCTGTGCTCAAGTCGAAGCCGAACTCTGTGAGTTACCTCCGAACGAAGCTAAAGATTATCTCAGTGCTCTCGGTGTAACCGACTCAGGCGTCTCCGGATTAATCCGTGGCGCTTATAAATTACTCGGACTGGCGACCTATTTCACTGCGGGAGAAAAAGAAGTACGTGCCTGGACATTCCGCCACGGAATGACCGCTCCACAATGCGCGGGTGTCATCCATACCGATTTTGAAAAAGGTTTTATTAAAGCAGAAATTGTGGCCTATGCTGACCTCATAAAGCTCGGCTCCGTTGCCGCTGCCCGCGACGCTGGAAAATATCGCCTCGAAGGTAAAGAGTACCTGTTTAAGGACGGTGATGTCACCCTCTTCCGTTTTGCTAACTAAAGCACTTCCCAGGGGTCTATTTACGAATAGTCCCTATTAGTTTACTTGATATTACTGCCTTTTGGTTGCCAACAAGGAGGCGAGTTATTGTCTGAATTACGATGAGACATTGGTTAATCATTCTACCTTTAATCCTCTGTGCTTGTAAGCCCGAGCCCAAGATTTCGACCTACGAAGTGAAGTCAGAAACCGCACCCATTGCCGCCAAAGGGAAAGAAGATTCATCAGTGACCAATAATGCGATGAAAGGTAACCCCACCATGCAGGCAGAAGTCGCCTCATTTGCCGAACCTCAGTGGGGACCTATTCCCAAGACCTGGATCACCTCGCCTGCCAACCCCATGCGCAAAGGTAGTTGGAGTATCACGCAGGCCGATGGTTCTAAAGTCGAAATCGCTGTCACCGTTTTCCCGGGAGATGTGGGTGGCGACACGGCAAACGTCAATCGCTGGCGTGGTCAAATCGGATTAGAAAAAGTCAGTGATGAAAAAATCAAATCCACCCAAAGTTCACTCACCGTCGGTAATCTAACTGGCCGCGTTTATCATCTGCTATCGGCCGACGGAAAGAGTTCTACCAGTGCCGTGATTCTTCCTAAAAATAATGCGACTTGGTTTTTCAAACTCACGGGTGATACCGCCATGGTAAATGCCGAGAAGGAATCATTCCTAAAAATGGTAACCGAGACTCAACTACCGTGAGTTCGACCACATCAACAGTTTTTAGTCGAATCTACAAATTCGCGTCGTCACTCAAGCTGACGGTCGCGCTCATGGGATTGTCGATGATCCTGATTTTGTTAGGGACACTTGAACAAGTTCACTGGGGCATCTGGCATGTGCAGAAAGAGTATTTTAGTAGCTGGTTCTGCATGTACCCACTCAATCCATCTGCTCCTCTTCACCTACCCCTGCCCGCTGGCTTCCTTTTGGGAGTTTTATTGGTGATTAATTTAACCTGTGCCCACTTCCAAAAGTTTCAGGATAAAAAAGGTTATAAACATTGGGGTATTAAAATGATCCACATCGGCTTACTGATCCTTTTAATCGGCGGATTTGTTACCGCCGTCTACCAAAATGAATCCGCTATGGTTATACCGGAAAAAGAACAACGGAACTTCACCGAAGCGTTTCGCAATCATGAAGTAGTCTTGATCGAACATACGCCCAGTGGAACTGATAAAGTAATCTCCGTGCCCGAGGAACTTCTCCAGAAAACTACGCTAAGCCTACCCAATACTTCTTTCACCGCTAAAGTATTAAAGTATTACCCCAATTCAATCTTAAGATCTAAATCGCAATTTCCCCAAGGTGCAGTCGTTCAAGTCACCCAAGGCATTGGTGCGCGCACACCGCTAACCTATAAGCCAATCCCCGAGAGTTTTGATGACAATAATCCCAACAACCCGCTCGCCATTATTGAGCTCAGTTCCGGAAAGGTCAGTCTGGGTTCTTGGATTCTAAATGCTCAACTGGGAGAATCGCTTCCTGCCCAAACGTTTGTCCACGAAGGAAAGAATTATGAAATCGCCCTGCGAAAGATGCGTTATTATCTACCCTTCTCCGTTACCCTTAACCAATTTACGCACGAGAAATATCCAGGAACTGAGATTCCTAAGCGCTTCGTGAGTGATGTATTCGTGACCGGCGAAACGAGTAAGTTCCCCTACACAATCTCCATGAATCAACCAATGCGTCACGGTGGGATGACATTTTTTCAGTCTAGTTTTGGCGCCACCTCGGAAGGTAAAAATATTTCTGTCCTGCAAGTCGTGCGTAATCCCGGTTGGTTAATCCCGTACATTTCCGTCAGCCTCATGTCCTTAGGACTGCTCTGGCATTTCTGTCTATCTCTCGGAAAGTTCTTGAATCGTAAAACTACCACCACCGCTTTAAGTATTCTTGCGCTGGGTATATTTCCAGTAACTGCTGAGTCGGCCGAAAAAAATTGGGATACCCGAGAGTTTGGCAATATCCCAGTGCAGACCGGTGGTCGGGTCATTCCGATTGAAACCTTAGCCAGCTCTGCACTGCTCCAAATGCGGGCGCGTCGCGAAATCGCCCTGACCGATGTTGAAGCCATCGCCTTTGGGAAAAAGCCTTCCACATGGACCGCCGAAGAATCGGCCTTAGTTGCCAAAGAATTACCCGACTTAGACGCGCTCGCCAAAACCGCACTCGAATCTCGCAGTGTAAACCTGAAAGGAAAATCAATCAGCGCCTTAGATTGGTTCATTGAAGTTTCCTTCCGTGGACATGTCGCGAAATTCCTACCCACCTTCCGCGTCGATCACCCCGTGGTACTTAAGATGATGGGACGCGATCCCGAAAAAACTAAATTCCTCAGTTGGAATGATGTGATTAAGAATGCTGAAAACTTAACCAAGGCCGCCGAAAAATCTCGGGCCCTCGCTCAGGCCAATCGCGAAGCTGAAGACCGGGCACTCATTCAATTAGAAAGTGCCGCTCGTCAATACGCCAACTTGACGATGGCCTTTATTCCTGGTGATTTACCGGCCGAGATTTCCCCCCAACAAGAATATCAAACTTGGCTCAGCTCGCTTAATCGTGCCGCCGCCCAAATTTCCGAAAAGAAAAGTACGGATGGAAGTGCCCCCAAGTTTGATCAAGAGCTTCAGGATAATTTAAAATTCCTCGTCGAGCGTTATCAAAACTTTAGTCGCGAATGCAGCATTCGTATCGTACCTCCACTTCCCACGAACGTGAATCAAGAGTGGGATAACTTGGGCATCGCGCTGCTTTCGGTAATCTCCGAACGTAATTTGCATCGCCCTGCTCTTGCAGCGGACGGTACGCTCACTCGCTATGCCAATTTCTGCACCGCGTGGCGGGAAGGTCGCGATGATGATTGTGCGTTGCAAATCCGCGCACTCTACGCTGCCCAAACGGGACCATGGACTGCACGCACGGATGCCGAAACGATTTTTAGTCGACTCCAAATATTCTATTGGATGCTGATTGCCTACTTCATCTTAATTTTATTCGTCCTCTGGGCTTGGGTCACAGAAAAAGGCCGAACGCAATTCAATTGGGCTTATGCGATGCTGGTTACCATTTTCGTTTTTCACACCGTTGCCCTAGGCTTCCGGATGTGGCTGCACGAACGTCCACCCGTCACCAATTTATATTCTTCAGGAATCTTTGTGGCTTGGGGTGCAGTCTTTCTCGGTATCATCTTAGAAAAAATTTGGCGGAATGGTATTGGATCGGTCGCCGCCGGGGTCAGTGGCTTTGTTTCTTTAATCGTCGCCCATAATCTCGCCTTATCGGGCGAAGATAATTTAGAAAGCGTGCGGGCCGTACTAGATTCTAATTTCTGGCTCTCCACCCACGTGACCACCGTGACCATCGGATACTCAGCCACCTACGTCGCTGGTCTCGTCGCCGCCATTCACTTATGGTTACGTGCATTTAAAAAGGGCTATCGCGAAGGCGAATCCGTCGCCCGTGCTGCTTATGGTATTCTGGCCTTTGCCCTCCTCGCCAGTTTCGTCGGGACGATGCTTGGTGGAATTTGGGCCGACCAAAGTTGGGGCAGATTCTGGGGCTGGGATCCCAAAGAAAATGGCGCTCTCTTAATTGTACTTTGGTGTGCCATTTGCCTACACGCTCGCTGGGGTGGACTGGTTAAACGCGAAGGACTGATGCAAATGTTGGTCTTCGGAAATATCGTCACGAGCTGGTCTTGGTTTGGAACGAACTTGCTGGGCGTTGGGTTACACAGCTACGGATTCACCGAATCAGGCTTCTTCTGGCTCTGTGCTTTTGCCGTTTCCCAACTCATCATCATCGCCCTTGGCTGGCTTCCCGCACGCGATGAAGTTCAAGCCGCATGAGTGACTCACCGGAAAATTTCTGGTTCTGTTTAAAATCCAAACCTCGCCAAGAGGCCGTGGCCGTTCGCAATTTAAAAGCCGTCGGTGACATCGATATTTTCTTTCCACGCATTCGTCGCACCCGACGTGGCCACGAGAAAAACAAAGAGGTCATTGAGCCTCTTTTCCCCGGATATATTTTTGTTAAGTTCAATCCTGAAGACTCACAAGGCACCGTCAAAAGTACGCGTGGCGTGCTTCATTTAGTCAGTAAAAACGGTAAAGCGGTGGATGTTGATCATAAAGTCATCGATGAATTAAAAGCCCTCGGCCCAGAAGGTATCTTATCGATGCTCGATGAAGAATTAAAAGTGGGGGCAAAAATTAAAGTGATTCGTGGAATCTTTGCGGGGTCGGAAGGCGAAGTTTTAAAACTGGCTACCCCACAAAAACGAATCGCCGTTCTCCTTACACTACTGGGTGCCCAGCAATCGGTGGAAATGCCAATGGATGATGTCGCCACAACCGAAGAATAATAATCCGGAAATGATTCAAGACCTGCTCATCCATTCCCATCGAAGCGAAAACTTACATCCGTATTTTCCCCAGGCCTTCCAATGGCTAAAAGCTTTTAATCCGAATACACCCGATGGAAAATATGAAATCGTCGGGCAAGATTGTGTAGCCGGCGTCCAACGTTATGAGACTAAACCGACCACAGAAAAGAAGTGGGAAGCCCACCAAGTGTTTGGCGATATTCAAGTGATCTTTGCGGGCGAAGAATACTGCGGACATCACGACGTGGCCTTACTTGAAATCCTTGAACCTTATTCAGCAGAAAAAGATGTCGCGAAGTTTGTGGCCCCGAAGACGCCCTCCACGCTTCTCCATCTCTACCCTTCGCAGTTTACTATTTTCTATCCATCGGATGCCCATCAACCTGGGGTGCAAATTTCAAAATCCGGCGAAGTTCTTAAGGTCGTCATCAAATTTAAATTAAAGGTATAATTTAACTCTCGCAGATTAGGATTTTAAGACCTAAAAGTTGTTTATGGGAAATCCCTGCCGTCTCATTCTCGCGCTCGATGTTGAGAGCAAAGAAGAGGCACTGTCCTTGGTTCGTCCACTCATTGGAAAAGTAGCATGGGTGAAATTAGGTCTTCAGCTTTTCGTTAAATACGGACCCAGCATCGTCGACGAATTTCATGCACTAGGGTTCAAAGTGTTTCTCGATTTAAAATTAAACGATATTCCCAACACGGTCAGCTCGGCGATCAAAAGTCTCAAAGGTCGCCCCTGCTCTTTACTGACGCTGCATGCCAGTGGCGGACCCGAAATGCTCGCTCGCGCCGTTGAAGCCGCAAAACAGAATATTCCTGATTGCCAATTACTCGCCGTGACCGTGCTGACCTCCATGGATCAGGCTCAACTCAACGCGGTCGGGGTAAAGTCGAGCCCCGAAGAACAAGTTAAGTTACTCGCGAAAATGGCCATTCAGTCAGGAGTTCATGGATGCGTGTGTTCTCCCTTAGAATTACCCTTACTCAGAAATGAATTAGGACCTAAACCCGTTTTGGTTACGCCAGGTATTCGTTATCCCGACGGCAAAGCGGATGACCAAAATCGCGTGATGACGCCCGTTCAAGCAGCCCAAGCAGGTGCGAGTTTCATCGTCGTCGGTCGCCCGATTTTAAAAGCCTCTGATCCGGTAGCTGAAACGATTAAAATTTGCCGAGAAATCGGTGAGACTCCATGAGTAAAAATGGCGACATCCTTGTGCTGCTCGCCGCGGGCCTTGCCCGACGGATGCAAAAAGTGGTCGATGATAAAATTACCGCGAAGCTCCTCGGTAAGCCGGTTTTTTTCTATTCACTCAATGCATTCTACACGACAGGTAAGATTGAAAAAGTCATCATCACCTATCGCGACCCCAAACAATTGGAGAAAATACAATCAGCCTATGCGACCTTCAATTTTTCGAATTGGAAAGTTGAATATGTTCTAGGCGGTGAGAGCCGACAAGCCTCCGTCCTCGCTGCACTGGAAACCTGCGCCAATCATCCAGGCTTGGTCCACATTCACGATGGAGCTCGTCCGCTGATTACCCCGGCCGCCATTAATTTAGTTCGCGCTCAAGCTTTCAAATCAGGAGCCGCCATCCTCGCCGGAAGAGCCGCCGATACCATTAAGATTGCCCAAAAGAGCGGTAATGCGGTCGAGACGTCGCCCGATCGTTCACTCGTCTGGACCGCGGAAACACCCCAAGTATTTCGCACCTCCGTCATCCTCAAAGCCTATCGCAAAGTAAATGCAACCGGCGAAAAAGTTACCGACGACAGTTCAGCTGTCGCTACCGTCGGACAAGAAATATCTTTAGTAGAAAATACCGATGTTAATATTAAACTCACTCGCCCGAGTGATTTTACCATCGCCGAAGCGATTTTAAAATCGCGCGGTTAGTATCCGGACTGACGCAAAGTGGCATCCAACTTTTGCTGGAAGTCCATGATGTCAGTTTGGGTCGGACGATATCCTTGAGTGCGCGGGACGAGTCCAGGTCGGCCTTCCATGTCTAAATACCAATCGGCCTTTTGATTGTCGGAGAAAGTGACATTACCACTGACCATCGTGCCCGGACGACAAATGGTGTCCACTTCCACCCTCACGCTGGCGGCAGCACCAGCGGGAGCGGCTTCAGTTGGCAATGCCTCATCCGTGGCGGCCACAACTTC
>Ga0164294_10006285_pt1 | contig 10168 bp, 9 predicted proteins | sample GEODES005metaG_FD_111479 | JGI IMG/M metagenome (GOLD analysis project Ga0164294, IMG submission 111479) | Oligotrophic lake water microbial communities from Sparkling Lake, Wisconsin, USA - GEODES005 metaG | ecosystem: Environmental > Aquatic > Freshwater > Lake | place: USA: Sparkling Lake...
GGAATTGAAAAAAACCTGTGATCAAGTATTTGTTGCAGGTTTTTCCATGGGTGGCGCGCTTGCACTGCGATTATCCCAAATCAGAGGAAGTGAATTAGCCGGAACAATTCTGGTCAATGCTTCGATTTATGACGAGCGTAAAAGATTTAAATTAGTTCCGGCGCTCTCGTTATTGCTGCCTTCGATCCCTGGCGGACCTGGTGATGTTGCAAAGCCGGGTGCACCGCAACACGGGTATGACCGAATTCCACTTCGTGGATTAAATCAACTTCGCAAACTTTGGGAAGTTGTCGAGCGTGATCTTTATTTGGTGGATCTTCCATTAATGGTTTCATATTCAGTTAACGACCATGTAGTTCATCCAGTATGTAGTGAAACGATTATCGATAACGTTTACTCTGCGGATATTCGCGAAGTTGTATTCGAGAAGTCATTCCATAATGTTGCCCTTGACTACGATGCTGAACTGTTAAATGAAGAATCAATGGATTTCATCTTGGATGTTCTCTCTGGTGAACTGTCCCGAGGCGAATCAATTTACGAATCAGATGAGCGCGAATTAATCGATGCTGAATTCGACTCTATTGTTTCGGGCTTATCACTTGATGAATCGGCGCCGACAACGTATTTAGATGAATTAGATGCCCGTCCTTATGATCCAGAAGGTTTTAAGCAACCTAATCCAAAATTGCCTTCTCCAGATCAAACATCGCGACTTGCGCTTCTCGGAATAGTTGGTGGTGGCGCCTATATGCTCTTTGAAATATTTACCAATATTGATTTATTAGGGATGGGTCCGTGGCCCGGATTACTGGGATTCATTGGTGGAATATCAACTTACATTTGGCGTTCGGCAAGACCTGAAGATGATTACGGAGACGGTGTCGAACTTTAATTTCTAGATAAATCAGCGGCGCCAACTAAGCCCGCATCGTTGCCAAGTTTTGCAGCAACAATTTCTGGAACCGGATGCTTGCCAACGAATGGCATCTCGCGCATCATCGCTTTTCTGGCGGGTTCTAAAAGTAATTCGCCGGCTTCTACGACGCCACCGCCAATTACAACAATCGAAGGATCAAAGAGCATTGCCAAAGTAGCAATTCCGGCACCAAGCCAATCCCCGGAAACTTCCAGCGCATTAATTGCAAATGCATCGCCATCTCGCGCAGCATCCGTGATGTGGCTACCAATTAGCCCGTCAACAGTTCCATCACCTCTTGCTAATAAATCTTTTGCACTGCCTGGATTCTTAGCAATTGCCTCTTTAGTTTGACGCATAAGCGCAGTACCTGATGCGTATTGCTCAAAACATCCACGTATGCCACATCCACAAAGTTCGCCCATTGGTACGACGCGCATATGGCCGAATTCCGCACTAGTTCCATTTGCCCCGCGCAAAGGTTGGCCATTAACTATTGCTGCGCCGCCAATACCGGTTCCAACCGTAATCATGATTACATTTTCTAGACCTTTGCCAGCGCCATAAACGCGCTCAGCCCAAGCTGCGCTGTTTGCATCATTTTCAACAACGCAATTGATTCCGCTAATTTTATTGAGCGCCTGTGCAATATTTACGCCATCCCAATCTTTAATATTGGGCGCACCAAGCATTGTTTGACGATCAGATGAAACTAAACCAGCGGCAGAAATTCCGATGTTTTCAGTTTGGTGCGAGATCAGTAATTCATTGACAACATCAGAGATGACTTGGTTTAGTGCGTCGCCACCCGAACGTGGCGTGTCTTGTCTAAAGGTGCGAAGTATTTCACCATGAGAATCAACAACACCACCAAGGACTTTTGTTCCACCGATATCAACCCCAATTGCTAGATCGGAATTTGCCAAAGTTTCTTAGCCCTCGAGTTTGGCTTTTAATTGATTAAGAGCAAGATCAATTGTTGAACGCTCGGCTTTCTGACGCATCATCGCAGGAACAGGCATTGATAGCGCAACAGTTAATTGATATGTAACAGTTGTTGTGTCATCACCATTATCAACTAGCTTGTAGGCACCGGTCATTTCGGTTAACAAATCTGCATCATCGAGTTCGAAGGTTATCTCCGCTGGAGTTTTACTCCAGTCATAATCCAAAATCACTCGGTCTTTCATTACGCCAGCATCAATTGACATCTTTGCTTTGATTGCGCGTCCGGCACTGTCCTTCTCGTGGACCTCAACGCTCTTTATCGCAGTCGACCAAGTTGGATAGGTTGCAAGGTCGGTTAGGACTGTTGCCACATCGGTAATTGGGGCTTCAATTGTTATCGAATTCTCAGAAATATCGCTCATGCGAGAAGGTTACCTGTAATTTCTTCGTTAGACATCTACCAAAAATGCCCGAGTCGGCGATAGCGTTCACCTTATGGATCAATACACAGTACCCGCAATCGTTCCACCACCGACTTCTGGAAATCTTTCAGACCTAGTTGCAAACCGCGCAGCGAATGAACCTAATCGCATAACTCTTTCCCGCCCACTGGGTGAAGGATGGCAAGGCGTAAGTGCCAAAGAATTCGATAGTGAAGTTCGTGCCGTTGCTAAAGGTCTTATGGCCGCAAATGTCGCCCTTGGCGATCGCGTCGCAATCATGGCAAAGACAAGATATGAATGGACTGTTTTAGATTTCGCAATTTGGTATGCCGGAGCAGTTTCAGTTCCAATTTATGAAACTTCAAGTGCCGAACAAGTTGAATGGATCCTAAATGACTCTGGCGCCGTAGCAATTATCGTAGAAACACCTGCACACCGTGAGATTGTGAATTCAGTAATCACATCTGCATGTAAGAGCGTTTGGACTATTACGGATGGCGCGCTTGATGAAATTGCTAATTTGGGAAGCAAGATTTCTGACAGTGAAGTTGAAAGCCGCAGAAATCAACCGGAACCAGAATCACTTGCAACACTGATTTACACTTCGGGCACAACTGGAAAACCTAAGGGCGTTCAACTCACCCACGGAAACTTTATGTCGGAGTGTGGCAACGTTGTGCAAGGCGCAAGTGATCTCTTCTTGAAGCCTGGTGGATCTACGCTGCTCTTCCTTCCAGTTGCGCACGTCTTTGGTCGCATGGTTGAAGTCGGTGCTATTACTGCCGGTCTGCACCTTGCTCACTGCGGAGATATCACCAGACTTGCTGCCGATCTCGGTACTTTTAAACCAACATTCGTTCTTGCAGTTCCGCGAATCTTTGAAAAAATTTACAATGGCGCAGAGGCTAAAGCAGAGGCTGCAGGCAAGGGTGCAATATTTCGCAAGGCTGCAGATGTTGCTATTGCATATAGCGAAGCTCAAGATTCGAAGAAAACTAATGTTGGGCTTGTGCTCAAGCATGCAGTGTTCGACAAGCTTGTTTATTCGAAGATTAGAGCAGGAATGGGTGGCCGAGTCGAGGCTGCAATTTCTGGAGGCGCCCCACTTGGCGCACGATTAGGACACTTCTATCGTGGTGCAGGTGTGAATATTTTGGAAGGCTACGGTTTAACTGAAACAACAGCAGGTGCAACTTTGAATCTTTCAACTGCGCAAAAGGTTGGTTCCGTTGGAAGACCACTTCCAGGAACAACGGTAAAGATTGCCGAAGATGGCGAAGTTCTAATTAAGGGCGCAATTGTCATGAACGGATATTGGCAGAACGATGCAGCCAATAGTGAAGTCTTTACGAGTGATGGCTTCTTTAAGAGTGGCGATCTTGGAACACTGGATCATCAGGGATTCCTTGCAATTGTGGGACGCAAGAAAGAACTTATCGTTACTTCGGGTGGCAAGAATGTTGCCCCGGCAGTTTTGGAAGATCGAGTTCGCTCGCATCCCCTAGTAAGTCAATGCATGGTTGTTGGAGATAACAAGCCGTTTATTGCTGCTCTTGTCACGATTGATCCTGATTCAATAAAGAATTGGATAGTGGCAAATAAGAAAGAGGGCGCAACTATTGCGACACTTACAAAAGATCCAGATCTGATTGCGGTAATCCAAACAGCGGTTGATGAAGCGAATAAGGCAGTGAGCCGCGCCGAATCAATTCGTAAGTTCGTGATTCTGTCAACAGATTTCACTATTGCTGGCGGGCAATTAACTGCGAAACTTTCTGTCAAGCGACATGTTGTCGCCGCAGAATTCGGTCAGGAAATCGAAGCTCTCTTTACGTGAAAACCGCTCGTGGCTTACACGACGATATAAGTGAAGAGTTAGGCGAAATTGGCAATCGATTAGATGAGCTCGCAGGTCGTCTAGATTGTGACACGGATAATCGCCATAGTTTGCGGACAATTCGCGAAAAAGTTTCGCATCTTTGTGAACTTCTCAGCGCCGATATTCCTGCGGTGGATGAGATTTCAAGAACTGTGTTTTCTATTGAAATTCGGCAGGCAATTTCTGAAATAAATGAGTTACTTGAAGGCACAGACATTTCGGGTGAAACAGTAGATCAACTTAAAGAAATTCTCGGCTTTCCTAAGCGTTTCTTATCCTTAGGCAAGAAAACAGTTAGAACTATCGAGCCTCTTACTAAACGAGAGAAGGAAGTTCTTCTCCTATTGCCCCGAGGGCTCACAGCAAAAACGATGGCCTCCGAACTATTTTTAACTGAGGCAACAATAAAAAGCCATTTAGCATCAATTTTTCGCAAATTTGAAGTTGCGAATCGAACTCAGGCTATTGCTATTGGGATTGAAAACCGAATTTTAACCTTCTAGCACCTTGGCGAATTTGCTTCCCCAATAATTCCAATTCCAATTTTCAACTGCCCATATTCTTCCGTTGGCTCCTAGTTCCTTGGAAAGTTTTGCATTTGATAATAGTGAGACACAAGCCTGAGCAATTTCGGCGACATCTGTTCCATCTACCACTAGCCCGGTTTATTCACTTGAACTGCATCTGGTGCGCCACCTGAATCCCCTGCGATTACCGGTAAGCCGCAGGCACTAGCCTCCAAGTAAACAATTCCAAGTCCCTCAACTTCAAGTCCTGCTAGACGAGATCTTGATGGTGAAACAAACACATCTCCAAGCAGAAAATGTTTTGGAAGTTGGTCATAAGTAATCCGGCCCAGAAGTTGGACATCTTTTTCTAGATCGTGTTTTGCAATTAACTTTCTTAAGTGCGCTTCGCGAGGCCCGCTGCCAACTATCAAGAGCTGGGCATCTGGTATCTGATTCTTAATTAAGGACATCGCCTTAATCAATTGATCTTGGCCTTTGCGGTGGACCAATCTTCCAACGCAGAGCAGCGTAGGACGATCAGCAATTTTATATTTGGCAAGAAGTTCTACCGGTTTGGCGCCAGGTTTAAAATGTTCAACAGAAATTCCAGGAGAAATTTGAATTAGTTCAACTCTCTTACCAACTGATTTTAAGATTGCAGATTTAGTAAAGGGCCCAAGATAGGTAAGAACATCACACGAGTTACCAATTCGACGCATTGCCGATTTAAAGATTGGCAACTTGGCCCACCAAACTTCATGGCCATGAGTAAGAGCAACTATTCGCTTCGCGCCGACGCGACGTAGATTTGGGGCCATCAACGCAAGTGGCGCCGCCGCACCAAACCAGATTGTTGTTGATTGGTGGGTACGCATTATTTTTTTGACTTGGTTTAAAACTCTTGGAGTTGGAAGCAATACTTTTGATCGATCCCGATAAACAATTACTCCATGCTTGCGATTTAGCTCTAAATCGAATTCAACATCACCGCTCTGGGATGAGGTAAAAACTGCTACTTGAGAGCCATCTAATTTCTCGAGAAGTCCATGAATGAATGTTTCAATACCGCCAGATCTTGGTCCTAAGTCGTTGGTGACAAGGAGAATCTTGCGGTGATTAGATTCGGCTGGCACCGTAGTAACTGAGTGAACCAAAATTTGGAGTGAACTTCATAATTTTCACACGTGAACCAGGTCTTGGCGCGTTCACCATCAAACCCTTGCTGATGTAAATACCAACGTGTGAGATGTATCGATTCTTACCAAAGAAGACTAGGTCTCCTGGTTTCAATTGGCTGTATGGAATTTTCTTTCCGTATCTCGCTTGTGCTGCTGCCGAGTGCGGTAGTGAGACTCCAGCAGTTCCAAATGCCCGCATTGTTAAACCACTGCAATCCCAGAGCGTTGGTCCAGCAGCGCCATAAACATAGCGATCGCCAATTTGTTTAATAGAAAAACGCAAAGCAATCGAGCCACGGCCAGATCCCAGATTTGATCTGGCAGCTTGAGCGAGAGATTTCTTCTGATCCGCGTTTTCAGCATCGTCATTCAATCGAGCAAGTCTTTCGCGCTCGGCCTTAGATAGTGAATTAAATAATTTTTGGGCGGATGCCAACTTATCTCGCACTGATTTCTCTTGTGCCAAGTATCTGGCTTGGGCCCGCTTGGCCAGTGTTAATTTGTCATTCACAGTAAGTGAAGTTGCAGTTAGACGCTGCTTTGCAACACTGTACTGCTTTAGTTGTAGCGATTGTTTTCTAGTAACTGACTCTAAAGAACCTGCTGCCGATAAGAAAAGTTTTGGATCTGATGAGAAAAGTAATTCAAGACTGGGACTTAAGGTGCCATTTTTATATTGGTCACTTGCAATTGCACCAAGTGAATTCTTAAATTTTGCAACAATTGCGGCATCAGATGCGGCCTGTCTTTGAACTGATTCAAGTTTGCGAGTTAAGGCTTTATATTCAACCTTTGCCTGTTGCGCAGCCTCGCCCGCTGTTGCTGCCTGTTCTTGCAGAATTCTAATTTTAGTTCTTACATCATTTAAAGAAGGTGCAGCTTGCGCCCCCGAAAGTGGAAGTAGCGAGATTGCCAGCACAGCACATAACAGCCGCGCAATTGATCTCACTAATTTCATCGGAGAAGGGTAACCAGTGGCACGCTTCGACTTCAAATATTTGAGAAATATTCGAGAATTTACGCCTAATTAGCCGCGCGTTCAAAGCGTAATGGCGGTACCAATCCTTTATCTGAGAGAACTGAGAGTGCGCTGATTTGATTATTTGAGATTTCACTTGCAGGGGCTGCAGTGATATTTAGTAGAACTGATACAACGCAATCTCCACATGAGATATCGCGCATGGTGCATGTTTGGCAATCGATCATCATGTTATGAAGAATAAATGGCCCCACTGACACTACGGTTTGCCTATGAGCGTTCTGGCCAATTTAGTAATGGGAAGCGATGGCAGCACCACGCTAGATGGCAGCTCGAAATCCCTAAGTTCAGCGGAAGATCGTTCACGTTTTCACGAATTACGGGCACTTGCTTCGGTAATCCTCATCGGCGGCAACACGGCTAGAACTGAGCCCTACGCATCTACTCCGGTTCCGCTTGTAATCATTACAAAAACTGGAGAGATCCCAGAAAAAGTTAGAGCTAACCCATTGGCACAGGTCTGGGAGCAAAACCCAGTCAGCGCCGTTGAAAAAGCCCAAAGTGAATTTGGTGGAAACGTTTTGGTTGAAGGCGGAATCAATTTGCTTAAGGAGTTGCTAACCGCAAACAAAATAGATGAACTTTATTTAACCATAAGTGAAAGAACGGGTGGCGAAAATACTTATGATTTGAGTGCGCTGACCCGAGACTTTACGGTTGAATCAAGTGAGAAATCAGGTGGCGAAACTTTCTTAAAACTCACTAGAAACTAACCAATTGAGATAACAGAAACTCCGGCTACAGCAAAAAGTATTCCTAAGTATTGAACTTTGTGAAGTCGCTCGTTTAAGAATTTAAAAGCCAGTAGCGATGTGACGATTGGAAAGAGTCCGCCTAAAACCATAGCGACTGAAACCAAGCCCTTAGTTGTAGCAACACCAAGCAATAAGTTTGCAACGAAATCTGTCACGCCAATTACTATCAAGATTTTTAAATCTGATTTTCCAAAACCACCAACTGTTCGGAATCGAAGCGCCAGCAAGATGCAGATTGAAACTGAAACCACGCGCATGGATGTCATTGTCATTAGGGAACTTGTTTTTGATCCTTGTGCCATAAACGCTAAAGCAATTCCAAAACCAAGTGCAGCCCCAAGTCCATACAGAAGTGGCTTGATTGGAAGTCCTTTTACAATATCTGGACCTGATGCACAAAATGCACCTAGAAGCGCGATGCCCATTCCTGAAATTTGAATCATGTTTGGCCGCTCCCCCGAAGCAAAAGCGAATGACAATGGAATCACTGCACTCAAAGTACTGATCGGTGAAACGACTCCCATTCGTCCAGTGGAGAGTCCGGAATAAAAAGAAATTAATCCAAGAAAACCTGCAATGCCAGCACCAACGGCTGGAAGAAAATATCCATCCCAACTTAAATTTGGTGCAATGTATGCGCCAGTTGCAACAACCAAGATGACGCCAGTAATTAATCCAACTGCTTGCGAGGCGCCAGTGACAGCGATGGCCTTGAATCGCTTGGTTAGATTTCCGGCTAAATAATCGGCGCTACCCCAGAGAATGCTGGAGAAAAGCGCAAGTAGCGAAGCCATTGGAGGAGGTTATTACATGCCACATCAATTATCGCTCGCGCCTTCGCGAGTTACCTGAAAGAACGCCTTACCCTTTTCACATGGCCGCAAATTTTGATGACATTATTACTCAATTTCGCGCTATTAAGCCCCGAACTGAAATTCTTTTAGAAGAAGTTCCGGCGCCTCAAAAATTAGCCCCCTTTGCATTCGCAATGACCGCTGATGTTTTGGAAGATGCTGCCACCGGCAGATTTGTTCTATTGCATGATCCAGATGGCCAAGAAGGTTGGTCTGGTAATTTCCGATGTGTAACTTTTGTGAGAGCCGCAATTGATAATGAGATGGCTGAAGATCCAATGCTCTGCAACATAGGTTGGACTTGGCTTATGGAATCACTAAAGGCAAATGGTTGTGATTTCACCGCGCCAAGTGGAACAGTTACCAAAGTTGCAAGTGCTTCTTTTGGAACTTTAGAAAATTTAAAAGAAGATAGTGAATTAGAAGTTAGAGCATCTTGGACTCCAACATCTGGCGAAAACATTGCCAGCCATATAAAAGCTTGGGTTGAACTTTTAGAAATGTCAGCTGGTCTTGCACCGATTCCAGATGGTGTCACCCAGCTAAGTCGCAGTAGATAATGGCAGAACCACTCCTTGCACCATTCGGTGGCGTCCCAGAATTAGTTGAAACATCTGAAGGCCTTGGTGAAGTTTTATCGCAATTGAAAGCAGGCAGTGGGCCAATTGCTATTGATGCCGAACGCGCATCTGGTTATAAATATTCGGCGCGGGCATATTTGATTCAAATAAAGCGCAACGGTGGCGGACTACATTTAATCGATCCAATTGCAGTTGGGACCAGCCCCTACTGGACTGAAATGAGTGATGCCTTCGCCGATCAAGAATGGATTATTCACGCATCAACCCAAGACCTAGCCTGCCTGCGTGAAGTTGGCATAAATCCTCAAATTATTTTTGATACCGAATTAGCTGGTCGAATTGCAGGTTGCGAGCGCGTTGGTTTAGGCCCACTTACCGAGCAATTACTTGATGTAACTCTTGCGAAAGAACATAGCGCCGTTGATTGGTCTATCCGCCCACTACGCCCAGAGTGGCTGAACTACGCTGCTCTTGATGTTGAACTTTTAGTTGAACTGCGTGATGAGATTGAAAAATTATTAATCGCGAATAAAAAACTGGAATGGGCAAAGCAAGATTTCGCCGCCATTTTAAGATTGCCTCCCCCACCACCTAGGAAAGATCCGTGGCGGCGCACATCTGGCATCCACAAAATCCGTGATCTCACTGCACTCGCAATAATTCGTTCACTCTGGGCCGCCCGAAATGAATTTGCCAAGGAGATTGATCTAGCCCCTGGTCGAGTATTTAATGATGAGACTTTGGTTTTGATTGCAACTAAGCCACCCAAGGGCTTCGGTGATTTCAAGAAAGCACTTCTGCGCAGAACCAGACTTACTTCGATGCCATTTGCAGAATGGTTTGAACTTTTCGAAGAAGCCCAACAACTAACTGGCGAAGAACTTCCTAAACTTCGTATGCCTTCGGAAGGATTGCCCGCTCCCAAAATGTGGCAGTCCCGAAACCCACTTGGCTATGCCCGACTTACACATGCCAGAGCGGCTGTTCTTGAATGCGCGGCAGAAAACGCGATGCCGGCCGAGAATTTGATTTCGCCAGAAGCCGTTCGCAGGGTTTGCTGGCC